>Ga0233365_1001110_pt1 | contig 11935 bp, 8 predicted proteins | sample ElkDunMinimDraft_27_FD_191535 | JGI IMG/M metagenome (GOLD analysis project Ga0233365, IMG submission 191535) | Fecal eukaryotic communites from dung pellets of Tule Elk in California, USA - Elk Dung C36 | ecosystem: Host-associated > Mammals > Digestive system > Large intestine > Fecal | place... | reverse complement strand
GACCTTGTCGTGGAGGTAGTAGCCGCCGACGACCCAATCGAGGAAATCCTCGTCCCGGTTCGACAGCCGCGCTTCAAGCGAGTGCTGGCGAACCCGGTCGGAGAAGTTGTAATCAAGGATACGCATGGGAGAGCCCGTGCCCTCACCCTCGACATAGCGCTTGCCCGCCTGATAGCCGCCTACCACGTCGAGATCGAGAGCGGGGCCGAGCTTCTGCGAGAACGTGCCGGACATGCCCCAGATGTCCATTTCCCGCTTTGGATAGCGATCGGAATAGAAGGTATAGGGATCGTTGTCCGGCTCGATCCAGCCGGAGTTGGAAACACCGCCGATGCTGTCGGGCATCTGCGATTCGCCGCGATCACTGCTGCCAAATGCCTTGAGGATCAGGTGGCTCTCGGGCGAGAATTCAGCATCGAGAGTGATGCGCCCGGCAAAGAGATCGCGCGCGCCCCAGTTCTTGCGGGGTCCGGGATCGTTGATCGGGGGCGTGCCCGGAATCAGCGTGACGCCGCCAAAGACGCCCGCGCCCATGCCCTGCTGAAAGCCCCCGCCCTGGTCGACTACGCCGGCCACACGCAGGCCGATGCCCGGCGCGATCGGCGCACCGAAAGCGCCTTCGATGCGGACGCGGTCATAGCTTTCATACTGGCCGGTGACGTAACCGTTGATCTCGCTGGCATCGCTGCGGCTGATCAGGTTGATGACGCCGGCCGTGCTGTTGCGGCCATAGAGCGTGCCCTGCGGCCCCTTCAGCACTTCCACGCGCTCGACGTCGAAAAAGGGCATGATCAGGAATGCGTTCGACGACTGGTAGATGTTATCGACATGCATCGCCACCGAAGGGCTGCCGTTGGGCCGGTAATCGTCGGCGCCGCCGACGCCGCGGATGCTGATGACCTTGGAGGAAGCGCCGCCATAATCCGATGTGATGCTGACGCCGGGAAGCTGCTCTACAAGCTCTTCGAAATTCGTGACGCTGCGCTCGGCGATCCGATCGCCCGAAAGAACCGTGATCGGCGCGGCAATATCGATCTGGCGCGCCTCGCGCTTTTCCGCGGTGACGACGATATCGGCTTGGCCTTCCTCATCGGCGGCAAAAGCGGCAACTGGAAAGGAAGAAGCTATCGCGGCGATAGCTGTAACGGCGAACAGTCTGGCTTTCATTTTTGCGATCCCGAATTAATCAATTCCACTCGCCACTCAGGCAATTCTTCATCCTCTCCAGAAACGGGAAAATCCCGCTGGAACAATCTTTTGTAATTATGGGGTCGGCCGCAAATCCCTATTGGAAATCACGACATTCTGTCACATGCCAGCGCGCTGGCGTTTGATTTGACTAGACCTTTTCAGTAGATGACGATCAAACTAGATGGTCGTCTAGTTTTTTAATGTGACGGGATGATTACGGTTGGCGAGAGCAGTGGAAGAATGGCGGGCACTGTCCGCCCGGCAGGCGGGTGATGGCTCGATCGGCAAGCAGCAGCGCACGCGCAGGCGCTTGCTGGGCTACGCCATGGAGCTCTTCGCGAAGCAGGGCTATCAGCTTACCACCGTGCCCGAGATCGCCGCGGCAGCGGGCGTCTCACGCGCAACCTTCTTCCTGCATTTCCCCACCAAGGCTGCACTGTTGGGCGAACTCAGCCGTGAGATCGCCGAACTGTTCGAGAAGGAGGCCGCTCCCAAAATCGAGCGCGGGGTCGAGGGACTGCACCGTTTCCTGACGTTCCTGTTCCGCGAAACGGACATCGACGCGATCGGCTCGGCATTGTTGCATGATTTCAGTGCCACTTATGGCACGGACATGCACGCGGGGATCGGCGAAGGTTCGCTCCACTACCATGCCGAACGGTTTATCGCCCAGGCCCAGACTGAGGGCGACTGGCGTATCGACTGGAGCGCCGCGGCGCTGGGCCATTATCTTCTCACCACCTACAATCTGCTGCGCAGCGAGCTGGCTGGGAAATCCCCGAGTGATGCTGCGACACAGCTGCTCTCACTGATCTCACTTGGCACACGGGCGGCGGAGTGAAGGAGCGACTGCCCCGGTTAATTTCCTCTGGGATCCAGCCGCTGCTTCCGCGGGCGGGCGATCACAGCCCCCACCCCTATATCCTCCGATATAGCTTTCCAAACCGCAGGTTAGCGCAGTTTTGGCCGCCTGCTAGATATGGGGCGGGGTCGGCCCCGGCTACTTAGGGGTCACACGATGAGACCCACAGGGGGTCATGGAGATCCGAAATGAAAAAGACTGCCGCCACTCTTCTCGCCGCCGTTGCCGCTCTGGTTGGTACTTCGGCTTTTGCCCAGGCTGCGGGCACGGTCGTCATCAACGGCACGGTTGCTGAAAAGTGCAGCGCGGTTGAGCCGATCAACGGCGCGATCAACCTGGGCGAACTGGCCAAGGACAACGGCAGCGTCGATCCTGCTTTCGCCAACAGCAAGGATGGCCTGAGCCGCAAGTTCACCGTGCGCTGCAACGGTTCGAACCCGCAGATCTCGGTCGATGCCAAGCCGCTGGTCAACGCCGCTGTCACGCAGCCGACCAACGGCTACACCAACACGGTGGGCTACACTGCCAAGGTTTCGGCCAAGGGTGCCAAGGGCGGCAACACGGAAGTGGCTAACCTGGCTCTCAACAGCGGTGCCACCACGGGCCGCCTGGGTGATCGCCTGGCCGCCGAAGCTAACAACGTCACGCTGACGATCAGCGACGGTATCACGGCGAACTCGACCGCGATCCTCGAAGCCGGCAGCTACACCGGCAGCGTCGGGATCATCATCTCCGCCGCCATCTAAGACTACCCGTCTCCAAGACCCCCGCTCGCTGCTGCAGATCGCCACGGAATTCCCCGGGCGCGCTGCAGCAGCAGTGCGGGAAAAGGCGCGAAAGGCATTGTGAGACCGAGTATTATTCGGCCAGGGCCTGGGGCGCACTACTTTCCAAGTTCTTAACCATTCGTTGGGATGGATGGGGTAACCGACAGCATGAACTGGATCCCCCTGAAAGAGCGCACGGTACCGCAAATCCTTGACCGCATGGTGCGGCTGCGGCCGGCCCGGGCCTGGTTGGTGATCCTGATCCTTACGGTTCCTGTTGCATTGGTCGATCTCGTCACCGGGCCCGACATTTGGTTCGGGCCGGTTTACCTGCTGGTGATGTGCGTGGTTGCCTGGATGCGGGGCTGGAAGGCTGGCCAGGCATTTGGCATCGCCTGTATGGCCCTCACATTTTCCATCAATGGTTCCAGCCTCTATCCTTACGGGGATACAGATATTCTATGGAACCTGGGGATGCGGTTCTGCGCACTTTCGATCGTGATCGCGGCGATTTCGGGCATGCGGGGCGCCTACATACGAGAGTGGTGGCTGGCGCGAACCGACACCTTGACGAAGGCCCTGAACAGACAGGCATTTTTTGAACTCGCGCCCAGGGCAATCGAGGCCACGCGGTGGCGATTGATGGTATATGCCGATCTTGATGGGCTGAAGAAAATCAACGACAAAGAGGGTCACGCCGCTGGCGATGCCTGCCTGCAGGCTTTTGGCTCGGCAGTCAGCAAGATGATCCGCCAGAATGACATTTTCGCGCGGGTTGGCGGGGACGAGTTCATCATCTTCATGAGCGTTACGGATGATGCTGCAGCACGTGCCGTTGCTACAAGGCTGCACAAGACCATCAACAATATCGAAACCGAATGGGGCAAGGTTACCTGCAGCGTTGGCGGCCTTGTGGTGTCTCCGGGCAGTCAATCACTTGACGATCTCGTGCGGAGCGCTGACCACCTGATGTACCAGGCCAAGCTTCGCGGCGCGGGCTTGCAAATGGGCAATGCCGGCGATGGTTCGGCTTCGGAAGTGGATCGCGCAAGGACGGGTTCGGCCAGGCTGCGAATTGCCGCATTGGCCAGAAGCCGTAGCACTGTAGACCGACGCGCGCGTTCCGAAAGCACCCTGGTGGAAACTGCGCCTCGCTAGCTTAGCGAATGCTCCAAGCGACCGCATGGACGACCAGGACGACCACTCATCGGCACCCCCGCGATCAGCGCAAGCCGGAACCCATTCAGTACAACATGGTCACCGAAAGCGCGAAATTCACCGCGGGCTTGAAGTCCCCTACAAAGCTGGGGTTGTGAATGTAGTTCACCGAAGGTGACACAAACAGACCGTCAAGCGCGTGGAAAGCATACAGGGCACCAACCGAAAACTGGCTTTTGTGCGCAATGCCGCCCGCTGCTTCAACAGCGCGCGCGCCAGTCTGGCTGAAGCTGTTCAATCCCATCGTGACCGTAACCTGATCGGCAGGCCGGTTTGGAATAAGGCCCAGGGCATATACTCTGGCCTCCAGGCTGCGCTTGTAAACATTGACGGAATCTTTGGCGAACAGGGCCGACGCGCCAAGGTACACGCCTTTGTAAGCAGCGGACCTGTCCGGCTGGAACACCTGATAATCGGCCAGCGCATAGGCGGACCAGTTGCGTTCCTGCCCGGCGCCATCCAGCCGATCGTAGAGCGTCGTGTTGTAGCTTCCGCCGCCGCGCAGCCAAATCTGGCGACTATCGGCAGAGCTTGGCCGCCGAACACCGAATTCCTGGAGGAAAAGCGCCTTGGCACCGGGGCGGTTGAACTTGAGACCCGCGCCGGCGCTACCCGCATCTGCCGACATGCCTTCGGGAAGGATGCTGCGCTGGATGGCGGACTTGGAGTAGACCCCGTCCTTTCCGTTGACCTGCACGTTGAAGGTGGGTGCCAATGCCGTGCCGCCGCTCATACCCGTCGACAGCGGGATCGACCCGGCAACGCCGCTCGCCAGAATGGGGTTTCCGCCAGAGAATATCCCGACGAAGTCGGAGAGATTCTGATTGTAGCCTGCCTTCACCTCAACCGTGCGGTCCAAGAAACTGCTGTACACGGTGAGGTTGGAAAAGCGCGCGCCAGAGGGGCCGACCTGCCGCCAGTTGGCAATGCTGAACAGGCCGCCGACATTGATCTGGGTTATGTCATTGCCAGAGCCGCCGATTTTCCAGCTCAGCCGTAACTCGTTGCTCTGCGTGAATGTGAGCTTTTGCCCGGTATAGCTTTGTTCGCCCCCGGCAAGGCCGTCGCCCGCAATGTCCTTGGTCAGCGTGTTGGACGTAACGCCGCGGAAATAGAGGTCATTGTCGTGGAGCCATGAGCGGATACCACCGACATCCTTGGTGAGCGTTTGCCCGACGCCCGGAAAGTCGGTCGTCTGGCCCTGCGTCCTGAGCTTGTCGAACTCGGCAAATCTGGCGGCGTCGCGAAGAGCAGCCGCGCGCCGGTCATCGCCGTCCACCGGCAGAACCGCCTTAGTCTCGGTCGATGCTGCCTTGGGGGAGACAGAAGACGCTTCGGGCGGATCGGCCTGGTCGCTTGGGCCAGTGGCGCTGGATGGTTCGTCGCTGGCGAAAGCCGGAACGGAGAGAAGCGAGAGAGCAAGGATGGAAGACAGCGAAGCGGAACGACGGACCGTTGAAAAGGGCATTAAGCGAGTAAGTTCCTGATTGAGTGCGTCTTCTAAAGCGGCTTCCTGGGCGTGCGGTTCCTCAGACACAAAGATATAGGCTTAAAGTATCCCTAAAAACGCCCGTGCGATCAGTGACTAGCGAGGGGGGCCCGTCCCGAACCTGCCGGATCGAACCGAGCAGCGGCTGCGCGCCAGCCCACGGCCGCGCCATCGGCTGCCGCGGTTTCGTGGAACGCTGCGGCCCTCCACGCGTTCGTCAACCCATGACGATCCCGAGCGGCCGGCGCGCCACCCTCCTTTGCGTCGGAACCGGTCTGGTACTCACCTTCCTTGCAATCCTTGCTGCGTTTCCCGTGTCCTGGGGCACGTCGCTGGTGGAGCGCATGATGAGCGAGGAACTGGGAAGCGACGTCTCGATCCAGGCCCTGCGGCGCGAAGAGGCGTTCTCGTTCAAGCCTACGATCGCAGTCCAGGGCATCGCGGTTCCGCAAGCCGACTGGGCCGGGCCGGGGCATCTTGCTACGATCCAGACGCTGCGGTTCCGGATCCCCGTATTACCGCTGCTCATCGGCCGCGTCAGGCCCCAACTCGTCAGTGCGTCTGGAGTGCATCTTGACCTCGTCCGTACGGCCGATGGCCGCGAAAACTGGCGCAAGGACAACGCTCAGCGCGAAGGCGGTGCGCGTCTCGACTTTGCCTCGCTGGCAGTCGCCGATGGAACGATCCGCTACCGCGATGCCAAGCAGAGGCGCGAATCCTCGCTGAAATTTTCCGTATCGCCGCGCGGCGGCTTCGCGGCTTCGGGCACAGGCGCGGTTGACGGCAATCCGGTCCGCCTGTCCCTTGCCGGCCCGGCGGCGCGCAGCGGCAAAGCCTGGCCTTTCAAGGCCACGATCGACGGGCCGGCTCTGACGATGAAACTGGAGGGCACGATGCCCCAGGCCCTGGCGATGGAGCGTATGTCCTTCACGCTCGACGCGCAAGCGAACGATCTCAAGCTGATCGACCGCGTGATCGAGGCCGGCCTGTTCGGCACCCAGCCCGTCGCGCTGCGTGCGCGCGTCGATCGCGAACCCGGCAAATGGCACATCCGCACGCTATCCGGCACGATAGGCTTAAGCCCGATCGACGGACGCCTTGATGTCGTCAAGGCGGATGGCCGAACCCGGCTGGACGGCCGGGTCCATTTCTCGCAGCTCGATTTCGAAGACCTGGCGAGCGACGCAGGCAATGCCGCCGCTGCCGCGCTCGAGCGGTCGCAGGGCCTCAGGATCGTACCTAATCTGCGCGTCAATATCGGCAAGATCGACCGCACCGATGGGCGCATTGTCTTCCGCATCGACCAAGTCGTGAGCAAGCGGCGGCCATCTTCATTGCGTTCGGCGAGCGGCGTCCTCCTGCTCGACAAGCGCCTGCTGCGCATCGAAGGCCTTTCGATCGGCCTCGCCAAAGGCCGGATTACTGGGCGGGCCACGGTCGATCAGCGCCGCGGCCAGGCCGAGCCGACGGTGACGCTAGCGCTCGATCTCAAGGACAGCAGTATCGGCGCGCTTGCAGGGGGCGGTGCGGGGATCGACGCGCCGGTGGCCGGACGCGCACGGCTGACCGGAGTTGGCAGCACCATCCGCGAGGCCGTGGGCCGTTCCAACGGCCGGATCGGGCTCGTGGCGTCAAATGGCGTCCTTCCAGAGAAGCTCGCCCGCCTCATGGGCTTCGACATCGCCGCCGCCTTTGCAGACGGAAGCGACCGCACGTCCCTGCACTGCGCAGCGATCGGGCTCGATATGCGTGGCGGCGTCGGCCGCGTCGATCCGTTGCTGGTCGATACGAGCGTCAGTCAGTCGCGTGGCACCGGCACGATCCGGTTCCCCAACGAAACCATCGCAGTGACATTGACCGGCACTCCCAAAGACAAGGCAGCGCTGCGCGTACCGGGCTCGGTCAGCCTGCGCGGCACGATCCGCGAACCGGAGGTCGTCGTGCCGAAGGAAGTGAAGTCGGTCGGCAACATCCTCAAGGCGGTTGGCCGGGCAATCTCAGGCAAGAACGAAAACCGCGCCGGAAATGCCGATTGCGGCACCCTGAGGCAACAAGTGCTGGGATAGATGCCAGAGGCCTGCCAAAAGACGACTACAAACCGGCGTTTGGAAACCCAAACCGCCGGCAACTTCTCCGGCATGATATGCGGCCCGCCCTGATCAAGGCCGCGCATAGCCGCTACGACAGCAATGCTCTCAAACCGCGACCGCCTGCCTTACGCGCCCCTCGTCTCCGAAGATTTGCAGATATCGGGCAATCTCGGCTGGCTCACCTGTTGCCTTGGATGGGTTGTCAGAGAGCTTCACGGCAGGACGTCCATTGGCTTTGGTTACCTTGGCGACCAGTGAGATGGGCTCCAGTCTATTCCCGCCAGCGGGATCGCAGCCGCGGAAGTCGTTGGTGAGGTTTGTGCCCCAGCCGAAGCTCATCCGTACCCGGCCATGGAAGTGATGATACGTTGACTCGATAGACTCGATATCCATCCCGTCGGAAAAGATCAGCAGCTTGGTGCGGGGGTCGCGGCCGCGCGCTTGCCACCAGGCGATGATCTGCTCGCCGCCTTCGATCGGAGGCATGGAGTCGGGACAAAAGCCGGTCCAATCCGCAAGCCAATCGGGCGCCTTGCGGAGGAAGGCGGCGGTACCGAAAGCGTCCGGAAGAGCGACCAGCAGGTTGCCGTCATAGTGCGCCTGCCATTCCTTCAGAACACGATAGGGCGCAGCTGCGATCCCCGCATCGTCATCGGCGAGAGCCGCCAGCACCATTGGCAACTCGTGCGCATTGGTACCGATCGCCTCGAGATCGTTGTCCATCGCGAGCAGCACGTTCGAACTGCCGATGAAGCGGGTGCCCAGCCCCTCTTTGAGCGCCTCGACGCACCAGCGCTGCCAGAGGAAACTGTGGCGGCGGCGCGTGCCGAAGTCTGAAATGACGAGATCAGGCAGCAGGCGTAGCCGCTCCACCTTTTCCCAGAGTTTGGCCTTGGCGCGGGCGTAGAGCACGTCAACCTCGAAGCGGCTTTTGCCCCTGAGCGCGGCACGTGAACGAAGCTCGTTGATGATGGCAAGGACAGGGACTTCCCACATTGTCGTGTGGGTCCAAGGCCCGTGAAACTGCAGTTCAAACTGACCGTCGACCGTGCGCAACTGGTAATCTGGCAGCTGAAAATGGGTGAGCCATTCGATGAAGTCGGGTGCGAACATGCGTCGCTTGCCATAGAAGCTGTTGCCGGCGAGCCAGATTAGTTCTTTCTTGGAGAAACGGAGCGTACGGGCGTGGTCGAGTTGCTCCCGCAGGTCGGTCTCGCCGATCACGTCGGCCAGCCGCACTGCCTTGCTGCGGTTCACCAGCGAGAAGGTGGCCTGCACGTCCGAATGCAAGTGCCAGATCATCTGCAGCATCAGGAGCTTGTAGAAATCGGTGTCAAACAGGCTGCGCACGACCGGATCGAGCCGCCAGCCATGGTTATAGACGCGGGTGGCAATATCGGTGACGGGCATAGTCATTCCTTAGCCGCTGACGAAACGAAGTGAAGTGACGGAACGGTGTCTGGTGCGGGTTCGACTGGACAGAGACGAAAGGCAGGCTTGTCACGTCGCGCATTCAGCAAAGTGCAGTTCGCACTCAAGTCTGACAATGGTGACTTCGCCGACCCGGTTGTCGAAATGTATGGCAAGCACCGTGCGAAACAGCACTTCATTCGAAGCTTCCGAGAAAAGTGTAAGAGATGCGTGGACCTTACAGACCGCGCGCCTTTGATCCAGGTCGATGCCAGCACTGCCTGAGAGTACTACAGAAAGCTGAAGTCCCAGGGCGTTGATGATTTAGGCACATACCTGGACGATCACCCCGAAGTCATAGATTTCGCCAATGACGTTGTCCGGGTCACCGACATAAACCAGGCCGCGATTACTCTTCTGGGCGGGAATTCCGCCGCGGATTTCATCGGGCCGGTGGGTTTCCTGTTCACCGAAGCCCCGGATACGGACCGCCGCGTCATGGTCGCTCGATACGACGGACAGCGGAGCCATGGTGAAGTCACCAAGTTAAAAACGATCGACGGCAGGCTCCTCGATGTCCGTGTCTCGGTGACCTACCCGGCTCCCCCTGAACGGTTGGACGTCACGCTTATCACCCTGGAAGATATTACCGATCGCTTGAGAACGGAAAGTCAGCTGCGTCAGGCTCAAGCCGATTTCGCTCGTGCTGCCAGGATCGCCACGCTCGGTGAACTTGCCACCTCCATTGCGCATGAAGTCAATCAGCCACTTTCCGCCATCGTCACGAATGCCGAAACCAGCCTGCGCTGGCTGGCCGATGCGGAGCCAAATTTGGCCAAGGTCGATCAGTTGACCCGCCGGGTGGTGGAAAATGCCAGGCACGCCAACGACATCGTGCAGCGCATCCGAGGCGCGGCCGCCAAGCATACGCCGGAGAGACTGCCATTGGACCTGAACGAGCTGGTCGAGGAAACCTAGTTGTTTGTCCGGCATGACATCGACTTCAGGTCGATCCGCCTCTCCAAGACACTGTATCCCCACCCCCTTTCCGTGATCGCCGACCGCGTAAGCTGGAGCAAGTGATCGTGAATCTCCTGGTAAACAGCATCCAGGCAATCACCTACGCGAGTGACGAAGAAGGAAGAGTTGAACTGACTACAGCGGTTGAAGACGACGTGGCCGTCTTGGAAGTTCGCGACAGCGAACCGGGCATACCGGCCGAATACCTCGACCGGATCTTCGAAGGCTTCTTCACCACCAAGGAAGAAGGCATCGGGATTGGCCTTGCGATATGCCAATCCATTCTGCTCGCCCACAACGGCAGTATCTCAGTATCAAATCATGCGAACGGCGGAGTCCACTTTCGCGTGTCGCTTCCTTTAGTGAAGTGATGTGCCTTCCGTCAGAGCGGCCATCCCATTCGCATGTTGTGAAGATGCAGGACCAGACGGCGGCGTGACCCGGCATCTCTGCCGGATCACGCCGCCCGTTTTTACCGCGAGCCCAGCGCCAATCGGGCGCTGAGGCCGAATTCGCGCGGCGGGGTTACGGTGATACCGCGGTATTCCGAGGTGTAGTTCGCGCCGGTAGCGCCCACCTGGTAAGCCGTAGCGGTTGGAGCGCCGGCCGCGCTCAGGATGCGGCGGTCGTTCAGCAGGTTCTTGGCGAAGGCCGAGATTTCCCACTGGCCGTCCTCGTCCCGAATGCCGGCGAAGAGGTTGAGCAAGCCGTATGCGTTGACGTTGTCGAAGGGGTTATCCGGGTTGCCGCCGGTTGCGCCATAGAACGAATACAGCCCGCGCACGAAGCCATCCATGGCCGCGCTGATATCAAAACCATACTCGGACTGAACATTGGCGCTGAACTTCGGGGTCACAGTTGAACGGCGGTTGATGCCGCTGCACTGGCTCATGGTCTGGCCCGGTCCAACTGCCGCCTGAAGCTGCGCCACCGAGGGCCGCGGCGCGTTCACGTCCGGGATGCCATCACCGTTGAGGTCGGTACAGGCGATGGTACCATTCTTGATCTTGCCATCGGCGTAGCTGGCGTTGAGCCCCAGGCTCCAGCGGTCGAGGATCTGGTACGATGCTTCTGCTTCCACGCCGTCCACTTTGACATCAACGGGCGAGAGGAAGCCGAAGCCGCCCGGGTTGTTGGCCGTAGCGACCGAGACGGCTCCGGTCGCATTGGTGTTGAGGTAAAATACCTGCGGCCCCACGAAGGGGTAATTGCTGAACGTCTGGTGATAGGCGCTGAGGTTGAACAGCCCCCGTCCGTTCAGGAACGAAGTCTTCACACCGATCTCATAGGATTTCGATCGTTCGGGCGGCAGGTTCGTGAAAGACAGTTCGCGCGCGGTCTGCCCGCCCCCGCCCGGACCGAACGAGAAGTTGCCGACCGCGCGTGGCCCCGGCCGCCATGACGAGCCCGTCAGCGCATAGACCATGATGTCTGGCGTGAACCGGTACTTGGCCGAGGCCATGTAGATCGTGGCGTTGGTTTTCTGCCCATCCGTAGTGGGTGCGTTGCAGCGCTGCGCCGTATTGGTGAGTTCACCGCACTGGAACGTCCCCGATCCGGAGCTCTGGAACAGCGCGTTGTTGTTCTTGAAATCGATGTAACGCAAGCCGCCGGACAGTTCGAGCCGATCATCCATCAGATGCGCGGTCAGGTTGCCGAACACCGACTTTTCGGTGGATTCGCCTCGCCGCAGGATCGAGGTGAGGTTAGGATTGGCAAGCAGTCGGATCGGCGACGGCGTGGCGGTGGGCGGCGCCAGCAGGATGGGAGTTTCCTGCGTCAGGTCGCTGGGGTTCTCATTGTGGTCGTAAAAACCGCCGATCACGTAATCGAGGATTCCGCCGATGCGCTCTTCCGACGCCAGCCGCAACTCGTGGGATTCGCGCTT
>Ga0233365_1001106_pt1 | contig 11947 bp, 6 predicted proteins | sample ElkDunMinimDraft_27_FD_191535 | JGI IMG/M metagenome (GOLD analysis project Ga0233365, IMG submission 191535) | Fecal eukaryotic communites from dung pellets of Tule Elk in California, USA - Elk Dung C36 | ecosystem: Host-associated > Mammals > Digestive system > Large intestine > Fecal | place... | reverse complement strand
TCAGAATGGGGCTACCGGTCACCGGAAGTTGCGCCATCGGGGGCGGGGTTGGACCGGTCGACGAGTTCGGGGGTCCCGTCGGACTGGGTGACGGCCCGCCGTCGTCGCCACCGCCGGGATTGGGCGGAGGTGTGGGGGTGACGAGACCGATCTCGCCCAGCGAGACCTGCGCGACCGCCAGCACCGCCTGCGGTGTCGCGCGACGCCACTGATCACGCTGGAACTGGGCGATTCCGTTGGACCTCGCCTCGGCCAGTGAGTCGCCGTTGTAGGCGATGGCGCCGAGGTCGGCGGAGGCCGCTCCGGCGGTGTCGGCCACCAGCTGGTGCCGCTTCACCCAGTCGGCGGCGATGTCCGCTTCAGCCTGGTGTCCGGCGGCGGCCAGCGCCTGACCGGCCAGACCGGTGCTGTTGGTGTTGGGCGCGGCTGTCGGGCCGGACCCGCCGAAGGATCCGTCACTCTTCTGAATGGACTTCAGCCAGTCGGCGCCCTTCTTCGCCGCCGCTTCGGCGCCGTCGACGTCACCGAGCTCCGCAGCGGCGAGCAGCGCCTGCACGGCCATGCCGGTCGAGTCGGGGTCCAGAACGGCGGCATCGCCCTGCTCGTCGCAGTTCCCGGTGACGACACTGCCTCCGAAGGCGTACGGGTACAGCCGGAATCCGCCGACCGAGCACTGCTGATCGATGAGGAAGTCGACCGCGTTCTGCGGCACTCCGCCGCTGCGGGACAGGCCCAGGACCGCCAGCGACTGCCCGAAGGTGTTGCTGTTGTCGATCGAGGGGGCCAGCACCAGGTCCTTGACGCGACCGTCCTCCAGCCCGGCTTCGGTACCGGCGATCAGGTCCAATGTCTCCTGCCGCAGGTCGTAGTCACCGAACGCCTCGGGATCGGAGCCGGTGACGACCGCCGCGTACAGCAGTTTCGCGGTCGCGCCGGCGATGCGCTGGCCGGGCTGTCCCCACGCGTCGTGACTGTTGTAATCCCGGACGTGGATTTTCAGGCCGTCGGTGATTCGTTGCGCCACATCGGGTGCGGCACCGGTGGCTTCCAACGCGATGAGCGCGTCGATCGTCAGCCCCCAGTCGGTTCCCACCATTCCGGGCATTCCGCCGGCGTCATCGATCTCGTCGGCGAGCCATCGCGCGGCGTCGACGGCCGCCGGAGCCGGTTCGTCCGCCGCAGCGGCGGTGGGCGACATGACGGCCACCGCCAGCAGGGCGATACTGGCGCCGACGGTCACCGACCACCGTCTGACACCGTGTCCAAGGGCACGCAATTTGGGGGTTCCTTCCGGGGGCGGGTCGACGTCGAAACCCGCGGTACCCCGGGATGAACCTGAAATCGGAATACGAATGTCCGATGGGTTCGGTGAGGAATTGACCGGGCTTCAGACCGCAGACCATGACAGGCAGAAGCAGTTGTTGGACGCAGGTCAGGCATTCCGGCTGTCAGCGTGTCGGCTGAATCACGGTTGCAGGTCAGCGCCGGATTCACACCGGCTTCCCCTGAGGCTGTTCCTATTCAGTTATGGACGTCGCACTGATCGCATCATATCGCTGTTGAGGGTGTCGGCACCAGGGCTACTTTGGGCGATGGCCGACACATCGACCCGGGTCCGGGCCGCTCGACGAGTCAGTCCGCCACGACATTCTTGACCACTCCGGACAAACGAGTGCGAAGCCGCCCAATTCGCTCCGCCTCGCCCAGCGTGGAAGCCGGCTGGACCCTACGAGGCCGCTTCAACTGTCGAATGTAGAGGGAGCATGCCAGGTCGGTGCAGAAGTAGCTGCCCACACTGTCACCACGCCGACCCCGGGTGCCCGCCTTCGCGGCGGTGAACAACGTGACGCCACCGGCGGAGTGCACGGTGTGGCAGAACTCGCACATCGACGAACGCATCGCACCGGCCGCGTTTCGGGCCGCCGCGATCCGGAACACCATGCCCACCGGGCCTTCGGGCGTGGGAGCTATCAGATAGGCCCGCTGCGGGGTTCGCGCGTTTCGCCACGCGAGGAAGTCCAGGTTCGACCAGGCCAGGTCCGACAACTCCGGCAGTGGGATCGAAGCGGCCTCGCGCTTGGAACAGTTGACGAAGGAGCTCTGCAGCTCAGCGGCGGTCAGCGGGTTCATTACCGCGAATCTAGTCGCCATGTCCGCAGCTGTCATGCGGTTATCCGCGCCGCCTTGGCCGCCCCTCGCCGCCGACCCGGCGCGAGTGCCGAACCGAGTGCAACCCGACTGCGGACTTTTTGCAACCTCTCGGGCGCACGCTGGCCTCGCAGCATTGTTTCGGGCATTCCAGCCGAAGGGGGCAACATGTCGGACAGTTACAGCGATCTGATGGAGAGGTTGACCATCACGGCCGCCTCGCCGGACCGCAGCGTCAAGATCACGTTGAATCGGTCGTCGGGCGTCGGCGTCGAGTTGGATCCGGCGCGACTGCGACGTCACAGCACGACGTCGCTGGCCGGCCAGTTGACGACCACATTGGAGAACGCCTTCTCCGCCTATGAGCGGGGAGAACAGGTCGCCGCCAAGCGGGCACTCGGCGGTCACACGCACGATCTCACGGCGATGGACCGGGAACGGCGTGAGGCGTTCGCGGGACTGGAGGTGTCGGGAGCCTCCCGCAACGGCTGGATTCGGGTCATCCGGTATTGCGACAACGGGACCATGAGGGTCGACGTCGACTCCGCCGCGCTACGCGACCCGGACCACCTCGCCGTGGCCGAAAGCGTCGTCGAGGCGACCCGCCTCATGATGGCGCGCTTGATGAACGAGCGCATCACGATCATGGCTCGCCAGCTTCGGCGGCGAACCGTCCCATTCGGATAGGAGACGTCATGACGTCGGTATACGACGGTGTCGACATGGACACCGAAACCCTCGGCGACTACGGCGGCCTGCTGTGGCGCGACGCGCTGGACACGGCCAAAGCAAGGAATCAGATGACGGAGTCGGCGAGCCTGCCCGGCTGGGTCTTCGGCGAGCTTCCCGAATCCACGGAATGGGCAGGCAACTGGAACAAGTACCTCGACAACCGACTCGAGGAGGGACTCACGCTGGCGACCGAGCTCGGTGAGCACGCCGGGAAAATCCTTCAGGTCGCCGCCGATCACTCCGCTGCCGACGAGCAGGCGGCTCAGAAGATCGACGGGGTCCTCGATGAGAACTCCCCGAACAACAGCTACCAGATTCCGGAGGTCACGAAGAACGGTCAACCGCCCAGTCCCGATCTGAACGTGGACACCGGCGAATACGGCCCGGTCGGCGAGCTGGTTCAACCGAGCCCGAAGACGGGCTCGACCAACCACGTGACAAGGATTCCGTTTCCGAAGCCGCAACCAACCGACATCTTGTCTCCCGACCTCGGCGCGTCCAAAGCCCTCCTGCATGAATTCGGCACACTCGCCGAGGCGACGACTCCGATTCCCGACTTCACGCAACAGTCGGAAGGCGATCGGCTGGACCAGGTGATGGCGGAGCACGGGACCAAGCTGTACGACGCTGAAATGGTCGCGAAATTCTTCGGCGTGGAGATCTCCGACGAGGAGAGCCCGCTGCGGCGATTCATCATCCCGGTCTGGAAATCATCGCCCAAAACGATCAAGCAGGCCTCCGACAACCTTCGCGAACTCGGTGGCAACGGGTATTACCAGGGTCTCTCCGGTCACTACAACATCGACACTCAGACGGCCGAAGCGGCTTGGGAGAGCGCGAAAGGCTCCAAGGCCTGGTCCTCCTATGCCACGACCACCGGCGAGTACATCGAGACCGCCACCCTGCGCGTCGACGGATTGGCCGATTACGGCACCGGCATCTCCAATCGATTGAGTTCGATCCGCGACACGTGTGCGGCGGTCGTCTCTCAGAAGGCGTTGGAGCTGGAGAAGGCCAAAGGCGATGTGTACAAGGCGATGGCCGATGTCGCCGGATCGCTCAGTTTCGATCCCATCGCGGCGCCGGCAGCACTGCTGAAGGCCGCCATCGTCGGTATCACCAACGAGATTCAGAAGGACACCCTCGCCGAACTGACGTCCAACTCCGAAACCAGCTCGCTCAACGCGCAGGTCGACACCAGGATCCCGCACGACGCCGCCCTGGAGGTCGCCGCACCGTTCCCGCGTGGCGAGCTCTCCCGGTCCTGGTAGCCGCACGCACCACACCGAAAGGAAAGCATCGACATGTCCCACACCCCCGACCTCGACACCCCGGTACTGGCGCTGACGGCGTCCGATGTGTATGGTTTCGCGGCGGCGCTGCGAGACCACTCCACCGCGATGTTCGAACAGGTCACCGCCGCCCTCGACACCTTCGGCGAGGCCAGCGCCATGCGGGACGACCGCCCGTGGGCCGCCGATCCGCGCAACGAACCGGCACAGCCGATCGTGGACTATCACAACGAGGCCATGGACCTCGCGCTGCAGCAGCTGCGCGGCATGGCGGGCAGATTCTCCCGCCTCAGTGGACTCACCGACGACATCGTCGCGATGTTCCAAACCCAGGACGAACTCAACGCCGCAGAACTCGACGACATCCACGCCCTGGTCAATCAGACCGGTGCCATCGAGGAGTGACCATCCATGACGTATTTCGACTCCCTCAGCATCGATGACATTCGAGAGATGGTCGACCCGGATCGGCCCGAACTCATGACGCGCCAGGCCGACCGATGGGCGGCGATCGGCACCTTCTACACCGACCAGGCGACCGTCCTCGACGACCAGCTGACCGCAATCCGCCCATCCTGGACCGGTTCCGCCGCCGAACGGTTCTACGCCGAGGTGGAGCAGGTCGTCCTCGACTTCCAGCAGGCGGCCGAGGTCGCCGACGGTAACGCCGCCGGGTGGCACGACATCACCGACCACGTGCGGTTTGCCCGAGACGAGATCATCGCGCTGCACACCGAATGGCAGACGGTGAAGGACGAACTGGGCGCCGATGGTGACGAGGAGGCGATGGTAGAGGCGCGGCTGACATACGACGAGGCGGCCCGGTCCATCATGACCATCATCGCTGAGGCGACGACCGACATCTACCTGCGGGAACTGTGGACACCGGACCCGCCGGACGAGCGCGACATCAGCGCGCAGCAACACATGGAGTCCACTCGGCGCTCCACGGTGAACACCGATGGACGCGACAACCGGCAGACCACGGATACCAAGACCACCGAGCGAACCGACAAGACGAAACCCGAACGCAACATGATCGAGGGCCACGGGCCGCTCGACGACAACATGATCGAGGGCCACGGGCCCGAGGGTGACGATTTCGTGTCCATACTCAACGGTCCACAACGCGACGGACTTGATTCGACTCCGCCGATCGATGGCCCGGTACTGCAGAATCCACCGGTTGCGACACCTCAGCCGATGACACCCCCACCTCCGTCACCCAACCCGATAGCCGCACCGCCGCCGACCGGCCAACCCTTCGGGGTTCCCGCCGGGTTCCCATCGCTGGGCGGCAACCGCCCGGTGTTCGCACCGCCGCCACCTCCCACGAGCCGACAGAGTCCATTCCACACTCCACAACAGAACACCGTGCGGCCCGTCATCGGCGCCCGACCCGGCACCACCGGTGTTGCTCCCACCGGCCAGGCACCTTCCGAGGGCCTCAACCGTCCGGGTATGGGCAATCGTCCGGCTACGGCCAAGCCGACTCCGTCACGGCGCCTCATCGACGGTCGCGGTGTCGTCCGATCCACCCGTGCCGGCCAGACCAGCCGGACCCCGGTTCGGGGACCGATTGCCCGCGCCGAGGGCCGCCTACCGCGCGGGGCGATGCTGCCCGAATCGCGGCGTCATCGCGCGGTCCCGATCGCCGACGATGTCCGCAAATTGAAGCGGCGGCAGTCCCAAGAGGAGCGAGGAGCCTTCAGCACCGAGACACCGATGGTGCCGGGCATCATCGCCGGCAGTTCGCGTCTCGCCCCGCGAATCGACCCCGGCCCCATGGTTAGCCTGCGGTCCACCGCCTCCGATGAGCCGACCGAGCGCTCCATCGTGGAGAAGCTGGCCGAACGTCCGGAACGGGATCTGACCAATCAGCAACTGTGGTCGCCACCGGAGTTGTCCCCCGGTGTGATCACGTCGCGGCGACCGGTAGACCAACCTCACCACGACCCCGGCGCCGTATACCCACGCCAATCACGGTGACGATGACTCCCCCGCCGATCCGGTTGGCTGACAGACCGACTTGTGCTTCCATTGTCCAATGGGCACAACGGATTCCGGTCTCGTCGTCTGCCTGTTGGGGCCGGTCCGGTTGTATCGCGACGGACAGCCGATCACAGCGGGGACCCCCAAGCAGACCTGTGTGTTGTCGGTACTGGCCTGGAACGCCGGCACGGCGGTACCGGCCGAGACGCTGATCGACCACGTGTGGGGCGACGACCCGCCCCACACGGCACGCAAAACGCTGGCCGGATACATCACCCGGCTCCGACAACTGTTGCGCGGCAGCGAGGTCACGATCTCGTGCCGGTCAGGAACCTACACATTGGAGATTCCCCGCGACACCGTGGACGTTCATCGGTTTCGCCGGCTCGCGGCGGACGGACGAGCGCGATCAAACCCGGCCGAGGCGTTCCAGCGGCAACGCGAAGCGGTCAATCTGTGGCTCGGCACGCCGCTGACCGGCCTGACCGGCCGGTGGGCCGATCGGGTGCGGACCGGCCTCGACCAGGAACACCTCGAAGTGTGGACAGAACTGTTCAGCAGCGAGTTCGCCTCCGGCAACGAAAGACGCTCGTTGGGCAAACTGTCCGAATGGGTGCATCATCGAGCTCCGATGGCACAGGAACTGGTCGGCCTGTACATGCTGGGCATGTACCGCATCGGAAACGCCTCCGAAGCGCTGGCCTGCTTCCGCCGAACCCGCGACCTGCTACGCGTCGAACTGGGAATCGAGCCGGGGCCGAAGTTGACCGAGTTGCACCGGCGCATCCTCCGCGACGATCCCGACCTGATGATCCGTCGCCGTATCGACCACAGTGATCACCCGGTCCCACGGCAGCTTCCCGCCGAGCCCCACACCTTCACCGGCCGCGACCGGGAGATCGCCCTGTTGAATCGCGCCCTCGACACCGGCGCGGCGGTCATCGCCGTCGTGGGAGTCGGCGGCGTCGGGAAGACCGCGCTGGCGATGCGCTGGGCGCACCGGATCGCCGAACGCTTCACCGACGGGCAGCTGTTCTGCGACCTTCGCGGGTTCTCTCCCGGCGACGCGGTGCCGCCGGGCGTCGCACTGGCCGGTTTCCTGCGCGCGCTCGGCGTCGGACCCGATCGCATCCCCACCGACACCGCCGAACGCGCCGCCCTGTTTCGGTCCATGCTGGCCCAGCGGCACGTGCTCATCGTGTGCGACAACGTGCGGGATTCGGCTCAACTTCGTCCGCTCATACCTGGAAACGCACGCTGCCAGATCATCGCGACCAGCCGGGTCGACCTTCACGCCCTGTCGACCGAGCACAACTTTCGGGCCGTCACCCTCGATGTGCTTCCCGACAACGAATCGGTGAACCTGCTTCGCCGACTGACGACCGAGCCGACCGAGGAGGTCACGAAATTGGCCGAGCTCTGCGGCGGGCTGCCACTGGCGTTGCGTCTGGCGGCCAGTCAGTTGACGGCGCACAGTGGACCGACGACGGCCGAACTGACCGAACTGCTGGGCGAGGACTCCCGCTTGTCGGCCCTGAGTGACACCGATGACCCGCATCTGGGGCTGCTCGCCACCTTCGACTCGTCGTACCGGGCGCTGGACGCCGACGCACAGCACATGTTCCGGCTGTTCGGACTGCATCCGGCGCCCACCCCCGACACTCACTCACTGGCGGCCATGACGGAGTTGAGCCCGGCCAGAACCGCCGCGCGGTTGCGAAAGCTGGCCGCCATGCACCTGGTGTACCGCGGCGACGACGACCAGTGGAACGCCCATGACCTGATCCGTGAGTTCGCGCTGCAACGAGCCGCCGACGACCCCGACGGCGCCCTGACCGAAGCGCTGCATCGTTGCTATGACTGGTATCTGGCCGCCACCCGTCACGTCACCGCCGTCGCCTTCGGCACACCGTTGCCCACGTCGCCGGTCACCTCCGTCCCGGCGGTGTCCGACCGGGCCGAGGCGCTGGCCTGGCTCAACGATCGACACCGCGCCATCGTCGCCGTGATCGGCCACGCCCATGAGAGCGGTTCGCCGGTCCACACCGTCGAACTCGCCGGGGCGATCGGACGCTATCTGCACTTCAGTCAACGGGCCGAGGACATGCGGACCGTGCTGACCATGGGACTGGCCGCGGCAAACGAGCTGGGCGACGACGCGCACCGCGTCGACATGCTGCGTCATCTCGGGCATTTTCACTTCATCACCGGCGATCTGATCGCCGCCGCGCGACACTTCGGTGAGGGCTTTGCCGGTACCTCACCGGGACAACCGCTGCGGGTGGTTCTGCTCCAGAACCTCGCCCAGGCCCGGTTCGCACTCGGTGACTTCTCGGCGGCCCGCGATCACGCCGTCGAGGCCATCGAGCTACTGGGAGAGGACTCCCGCCAACCGAGCCTGGCCTACTCCCTCGCCACACTGGGGCACATCGCCTTCGTCCACGACGACCTCGTCGAGGCCGAGCGGCATTTCACCACCGCCCTGAACATCGTGCGTGGCAACGATCTGCGCTTCGAGGTCGGAGACCTGCTGACCAACCTCGCCAAGATCAACCTGCGAGTCGGTCGCATCGATGAGGCGGAGGTGCAACTGTCGCAGGCCCTGGAGTTGGCCACCGCCGAACAGGACATCGTCAGCACCGCGTTCATCCACAGTTTCATCGGCCGGGTGCACACGCGGCGCGGCGACGACGACCTGGCAGTGGCCAGTCATCAACGGGCTCAGGCGTTGGCGCAGGACATTCAGCAAACCGGAACTCGATTGGAGATTCTGCACAACGCCGGAATCTCCCAATTCCACGCCGGGCGGGCCGAGATCGCGCGAGAACTTCACCTAGAGGCCCTCGACATGGCCGAGCACAGCGCCGACCGTTTCGAGTCGGCACGGTCCCATCACGGGCTGGCTCGCTGCCTGACCCGGCTGGGCGACCTCGAAGGCGCGGAACACCACAGACGATGCGCCACCGAGATCTACCGTGACCTCGGCATCTCCCTCCCCGGCGACACCGACGACGCGTAAGCCATCTTGGGCGGGGATCACGTCAGGTCGGTGAGCTTCTCCTCGACCCGGTTCGCCGCCGCGAACCGATGGTGATCGCGGTACCGGGCGGCCGCGATGCGCCAGGACGCCGCGGCCAGATCCAACTCGCCCAGTGACCGGTGAACGTCACCGAGGTGCTCATGACTGTCGGCCTCGGTCACGGTGCCCGCGTTCGGGTCGACCTGCCGCATCCGTTCGAAGCAGTCGATCGCCGCCTGAAACTGCAACTTAGCGTCGATCAGCCCGCCGGACTTCTGATGGATCTCACCGAGACTGTCCAGGATCTGGGCCTCGTACATCAGTTGTGTCCCTGGTTCGATGCGGTCCGCGTCGTCGCGGACCCGCTCAAGCGCCCGGTGGCAGTACTGGGCGGCCTCGTCGAACCGGCCCTGTTGAGTACGACACCAGCCAAGCGCGTTCAGCACTCCGAGCTCGGCCGGGATGTCACCCCGCAACCGCGCGTTGCGTATCGTCTCCTCGAAATGCCCGATCGCCGCCGCATGGTCGCCGAGTCTCGCCGACAGATAGCCGGAGGCGTAGCCGGCTCGTTGTGCGGAGTTCGGGTCACCGGCCAGGATCGCGTGGTCGCGCGCCAACGCCGCCGAGGTCGCCGCCTGGTCGAAGTCGTCGGTCGCCGTGTACACCTGCGCGACGATCGAGTGGAAGTGCGCCCGGTGACACGCCGATGCCCGGCCACCGAACGAATCCCGGGACTGCTCGGCCATCGCCAGCACTCCGTTGAGTCGTCCGGACATCATCCACCGTGACCCGAGCAGCAGCATCAGCTGCCAGGCGGCGTCCCAGCCGTGGGCGACCGCGACACGATGTGCGGCGAGCAGATTGGCCGCTTCGGTGTCCAACCGGCCGAGCGCGGTTCGCCGGTCGGGAGTCGGCGGCAGCCGGCACCCGTCGACCGGAGTGTCCAGATCGACGGGGACGTTACCGCCGCTGGCGCGACAGCATTCGGCGGCCAGGTGCAGATAGTGGTCCACGAGGCGATGCAACGCATCGGTGTGCACCCGCTCGGACGCTCGCTCGGCGGCATAGCGGCGGGTCAGATCGTGCATGCGGAACCTGCCGGGTTGATGCTGTTCCACCAGGTGGGCCTGCTCCAGTTCGGACAGCACCGTTCGCATCTGACGAACCGGCAACCCGGTGAGGCTGGCCAGCGCGTATCGGTCCCAGTCGGAACCGGGTGCCGCACCGCACAGCTCGACGGTGGCGATCCCCTCCTTGCTCACGTGCCGCAGCGAACCGTCCAGGATGGCTCGTATCCCGGACTCCGGGCCACCGTCATCCAATATGTCCAGTCGTGCGGTCTCCTCGGTGAACTCCTCGACCAGTTGGGACAGCGGGAATCCGGGATGAGCGGCACCGTATCCCCCGACGATCGACAGCGCCAACGGCAGTCGATCGCACTGTTCGGCGAGTTCGGCCACCGCCGCCGCTTCCGCGGCCACCCGGGCGGCGCCCAGATGTCGAGTGAGGATCGCGGTGGCGTCGGTCCGGCTCAGTCGGGTCATCATGACCTGCCGCGCTGCGTGTTTGGCCACCACTGCCGCCAGCCGTCGTCGACTGGTCACCACCGTCACGCAGTCGAGGGAGCCCGGAAGCAGCGGTACCAGCTGGTCGGTGTCGGCGATGTTCTCCAGCACGATCAGGATTCGTCGTCCCGCCACCAGGCTGCGGAGCATCGCCGAGCGCGCGTCGAGCGCGGCGGGCACGGCCGACGCCGCCACACCCAGTGCGGTCAACATCTCCAGCAGTGCGTCACGGGCGGTTCGGTGCTCCCCCACCGGATCGAAGCCCCGCATGTCGACATACAGCTGTCCATCGGGGAACCGATCGGCGACCGAATGAGCCCACTGAGCCGCAAGCCAGCTTTTTCCGGAACCGCCGGGGCCGGTGATCAACCAGATCGGCACCTCGGTGCCGTCGTCGAGTTCGCGCAGTTCGTGGTCTCGGCCGATGAATGCTCGCGGTGACAGTGGCAGTTGACGGGGCACCGGAATCGTGGGTGGCGGCGAGGGGTCGGGCTCGTTGGCCAGGATGCGGCGGTGCAGGTCGCGCAGTGCGGGCCCCGGCTCATGCCCGAGCTCTTCGACCATCCGGCTCCTCAGCCGCCGATAGGCGCGCAACGCGTCGGCGGTGCGACCCGACGCGTGCAGCACCGTCATGTGTTGTTCGACGATCCGCTGATCCAGCGGATGCTCGGTGGCCAGCGTCTCCAATCCGGGCAACAGATCCAGATGACGCCCGATTCGGATGCGTGCGGCGTTTCGGCCCAGTTCGGCGGTCAGCCGTCGAAGGCGCAGCCCGTCGGCTCGTCGGCGTAGCCAACCGGATTCCACGTCGGTGAACGGTTCCCCCCGCCACAGCGCCAGCGCCTCCTCCCACCGATCCACCGCCACGACGTCGCCGGTCGCGGATTCGGCAGAGGCGATCAGTTCCTCGAACCGGTACAGGTCGATCGCGTCGGGATCGACCGCAAGTCGGTATCCGGTGGCGCGCCGCTCGATGACGATCGGGGTGTCGGCCAGCGCGCGTCGCAATCGCGTCAGATAGCCGTGAAGGTTGGTGCGGCTGCGATGTGAGACCGACTCACCCCACACTCGGGCCAGCAGATTCTCCACCGAGACCACCCGGCCCGCCTCCGCCGCCAGTATCGCGAACACCGCGCGCTGCTTCGCATGGCCGATATCCACATTGTCGTCAGCCACCTGGACCTCGATCGGGCCGAGCA
>Ga0233365_1001105_pt1 | contig 11950 bp, 10 predicted proteins | sample ElkDunMinimDraft_27_FD_191535 | JGI IMG/M metagenome (GOLD analysis project Ga0233365, IMG submission 191535) | Fecal eukaryotic communites from dung pellets of Tule Elk in California, USA - Elk Dung C36 | ecosystem: Host-associated > Mammals > Digestive system > Large intestine > Fecal | place... | reverse complement strand
TTCACCCTAGCCCACCCGCGTTCCCGCCAGTTTGGCCGAACCGAAGATGCCCATCTTGGCCTTGCCGGTCAGCACGTCGCCCTCGATCGTGATGTCGTACTTCAGGGTAAGCTTCATCGGCTTTTCCACCGCCAGATCGAACTTCAGCCGGTTGCCGGTGACGGACCCGGTGAAGCCCTGAGAGCCTTCAGGACTGACCAGTTCGCCGCTCAGGCTTTCCCCTTCGGTGCGGAAATGGGCCGTCATTTCCTGCGGTCCCATGGGCGTCGACATGGTGACCTGCCATGCGCCGTCGATCCGCGCTTCGCCCACTGGGGCGGCGGGTGCGGCTGCTGGCGCAGGCACAGGCTCTGTCACCGCGGCGGGTGCTGCCGCGCGGTGCATGGCCTTGCCAGAAACGTCCCGTCCCTCGATCACATCCAGGATTTTCGCGGGCGTCAGCGGCAGGTCCACTTCGATATCGCCAAAGGGCGCAAGGGCATCGGCGATGGCGTTGACTAGAGTCGGCGGCCCGATGATCGCCCCGCCCTCACCCACGCCGCGCATCCCGCCGACCGATTGCGACGGCGTATTGGCGTGAACATATTCGAACTGCGGAATGTCGGAGATCGCAGGCAGGAGGTAGTCCTTGTAGGTCGCCACAGTCGGGTTGCCGCGCGCATCGAAGGCCATTTCTTCCAGCAGGACCTGCCCGATTCCCTGCGCTAAGCCGCCGGCGATCTGCCCTTCCACCACGGCCGGGTTAATCACCGTTCCGCAGTCTTCCGAGGAAATCCAGCGCAGGATCTTCACAAAGCCGGTTTCGGCATCGACTTCGACAACACAGGCATGGGCCGCGCTGGTGAAGGTGACGGGCGGCGGCGTATAGCGGTATTGCGCCTCCAGCCCGGCTTCCAGGCCCGGCGGCAGGCGGCCCGGCTCGCCATAGGCGATCTCGGCAATTTCGCGCAGGCTGCGTTCCATTTCCGGCGCGCCTTCGACATGGACCACGCCATTATCGATGCGGATGCTTTCGACATTGGCGTTCAGCAAGTGGGCGGCAACCTGCCGCACCTTGTCGGCCAGCAGCTCCGAAGCCTTGATCGCCGCGCCGCCGGCAATCACACCCTGACGGCTACCCGCCGCGCCGGGTGTAAAGCCACCGCGCGAACTGTCGCCTTCGAAGACCGTGACGTCCTCATAGGCGACGCCCACCTTGTCAGCGATCAGCTGGGCCATGGTCGTGGCCGTGCCGTGGCCCTGCGAATGGGTGCTCATCGTCGCCGTGACCTTGCCGGTCGGTTCGATCCGCAGCTGCGCGAGTTCGCCGGTCATCGGCGCCATGCTGCCCGCCGATCCGGTCGGCTCGATATAGGCGGCAAAGCCGACGCCGATGTAGCGCCCCTGCTGGCGCGCTTCGGCCTGTTCCTTGCGGAAGGCCGCGACGTCGAAGTTTTCGAGCAGCTTTTCAAGGCATTCGGCCGGCGTGATGTCTTCCAGCACCATGCCGATGAAGGTCGTGCGGGGCTGGTCTGCCTTCTTTACAAGATTGCGCCGGCGGATTTCGATGGGATCGATGCCGATCCTGCGGGCGGCAATATCCAGCGCCGTCTCGCGGATCAGCGTCTCCATCGCCCAGGGCCCGCGATAGGCGGCAAGGCCGGTGGTATTGGTGTACCAGCCGCGCGAGAGGAAGCCATAGGCCGGCATCTTGTAGGCCGCCCAGAGGAAGGCATGGACCGCGACATTGGCGTCCGCGCCCTGCGGGTAGGCGCCGTTGTTGCTGCTGTAATCGCCGTGCGAGGCAACAAGCACGCCGTCTGCATCGAAGCCGATCTGCAGCGTCATTTCCTGTTCGCGGCACTGGTTGGCGGCGATCAGGTTTTCGTAACGATCCTCGATCCATTTCAGCGGCCGGCCGAACAGCAGCGCCGCGACGATGACGGCCGTTTCTTCCTTCCACGGGTGGTTCTTAAGGCCAAAGCTGCCGCCAACGTCCTTGGCGATGACGCGGATGGCGCTTTGCGGCCAGTGCCAGCGACACCCAGCGGGCGATCAGGTGCGGGCTCTGGCAGGTGATGTAGAGCGTCAGCTCTTCCGGCCCATCGCGCGTGGCGACGACGCCGCGCGTTTCCATCGGCGACTGCGAGATGCGCTGGTGGATGACCCTGTGGGTGATGACATGGGCCGCGCCGTCAAGCTGCGCCTGCAGGTCTTCATCGACCTCATCATCGCCCATCTGCTGCGACACGTTCGATTCCGTGCCCGGATGCACCAGCGCACCGCTGCGCGCATCGGCAAGCGTGACGACCGGATCTTCCTCGTCATAGTCCACCGCGACCAGCGAGGCGGCATCCTCGGCAATATAGCGGTTGTCGGCGATCACCAGGGCAACCGGCTCACCCACATAGGCGACGCGCCCATCGGCCAGGGGAGAGATCGGCACTTCCGAAGGCTGGAAGAAAAAGCTGAGCATCTGGACCGGGCGCTGGGCCAGGTCTTCCGCCGTGTAGATCGCGTGGACGCCGGGAATTTCGCGCGCCGCCTCTGCGTCGATGGAGACGATCTGCCCGCGCGCGATCGGGCTGCGCACGAAGGCGCAGTGCAGCATGCCGGGCAGCGCAATATCGTCCACGAACTGGCCGCGCCCGGTCAGCAGGCGCGGGTCTTCCTTTCGCAGAACCCGCGCGCCGGTATAGCGCGCCGCGCCAATGCCAAGGGCGTTCATGCGGCGGCTCCCGCAGCAAGCCGGCAGGCGGCGCGGCGGATGCCCTGATAGCCGGTGCAGCGGCAGATGTGGCCCGACATGGCGGCCAGCAACTCGTCCTCGCTGGGCTTCTGATCGCCATCGGTCAGCGCGGCCAGCGTCATCACTACGCCCGGCGTGCAGAACCCGCATTGCAGCGCATGCTCTTCACGCATCGTCTGCTGGACGGGGTGGAGCGTGCCGTCAGGCTCTGCCAGCCCCTCAACCGTCGTGATGTCTGAGCCATCGGCCTGCACTGCCAGCATCAGGCACGAGCGCACCGCGCGGCCATCGACGATCACTGTGCAGGCACCGCAGACGCCATGTTCACAGCCAAGGTGGACGCCGGTGTAGCCGCCATCGACGCGCAGGAAATCGCCGAGCGACAGGCGCCCTTCCACCGTGCCGGACAGCCGCCGGCCATTGATGGTCATTTCGATGCGGTGCTCGCTCATGCGGCCTCCCTCAGGTCAAGCGCTTCGCGAAGCGTGCGCTCGAAAATGCGCCGGCCTACCGTGCGGCGGTATTCGGCGCTGGCATGGTGATCGGTGAACGGTTCGGTATCGGCGACGGCAAGCTGCGCGATGGCTGCTGCGTCGAGGCTGGAAACCGCCTGCCCCACCAGCGCCGCTTCGGCCTGCCGGGCCCGGATCGGCGTCGGCCCCATGCCGAACCACGCGATGCCGGCGCGGGTGACGCGCCCGGCGTCGAGCACCAGCGCGCCGACCATGCCGACCAGGGCAAAGTCGCCCGGCCGCTGCGCGACTTCGCGAAACAGCGTGACATGCCCCTGCGGCCAGTCGGGAAATTCGATGCCGGTCACCAGCTCATCGGGTTCCAGCGATGTCATGTAAGGGCCAAGGTACAGCTCATCCGCCGGTATGCGCCGGGTGCCGCGCACCGAGGCAACCTCTATCGTCGCGCCCAGGGCGACCGAAGTCGCCGGCAATTCCGCCGCCGGTTCACCCAGCGCGATGGAGCCGCCCACGGTGCCGCGATTGCGCGTCTGGTGGTGGCCAACATGGCTGAGCGCCTGCACCAGCACGGGCAGATCGCGCGCCAGCTGTTCACTGGCCAGCGCCTCGCACTGCCGCGTTACCGGGCCGATGCGGGTGGCGTTGCCGGACCGGGAGATGCCTTTCAGCGCCGCGATCCGGTTGATGTCGACCAGGATGAACGGCTGGCTCATCCGCAGGTTCAGCAGAGGCATCAGCGTTTGTCCGCCCGCGATCACCGTCGCGCCGCCGCCCGCTTCGGACAGGATGGCGCAGGCTTCCTCAACCGTGGCGGGGGCGACATAGTCAAACGGGGCGGGCTTCATGGCCGGCCTCCGCTACGCCGCCCGCTTTCATAGCCCGCGCCGGCCGTGATGACGGCCAGCACGATCATGACGACCGTCCACCACTCCGCCGCCTCGCTGCGGCCCAGCAGGAAACCGCCCAGCACGGCAACGGCAATGGCCACGGCCCAGGCCCATGGGAATCCGGACGGACCGGCTGCGACGCTGGATGCCACTACGGGCGCAGCGCTGGCCAGCGGCGCGGCAGCGGATGCGGTGGAGGCCACCTCAGGCGCTGCAACAGCCGCTGCCTGGCCACTCACCACTTCTCCAAATTTCGCGAAGAACTTGCCCGCCATCTGCTTTGCCGTGGCATCGATGATCGGCCCGCCCAGCTGCGCCATCCGCCCGCCGACCTCGGCATCGACATCGTAGGAAACAGTCGTTCCGCCGCCCGCCGCATCGCTGAGCCGCACCTTGGCGCTGCCCTTGGCCGAGCCGGCGATGCCGCCGTTGCCCTGCCCGGTGATGGTGTAGCCATTCGGCGCATCCAGATCGGAAAGGGTGACATTGCCTTTGAACCGCGCGCCGATCGGGCCGATCTTCACTTCCGCTACGGCGGCCAGACGATCATCGGCCTCCTTGTCCAGCGACTGACAGCCGGGAATGGACTGCCGCAGGATTTCCGGATCGTTCAGCGCCTCCCAGACACGCTGACGGGGTGCAGCGATGTGCTGCTCGCCGGCCATTTTCATTATCGCTTACCTCTCATGCTCCCCGGACGTCCTCAGTCCAGTGCTGGCAAAGCGGCACCGCCCGTGGTTGCGGCGGTTGTGAGCGACTGTAGATCAAAAGGCAAGCCGGCTCGTTTTGCCTGCGCGCGCAAATCCATAGAATTACGGCATTCGCACTGGCCGGCGTCAGGCCTGCGAAGAGTGCAGCGACCGGCGATGGGCAATTGCCTGAGTCACAACCTCGGCCTCCGCCACGATCATGGCGCGGACGTGGCTGGAGGGCTCTATCGTGTCGCCGTCTTCCACGACCTGCACGAATTGCGGATTGGTGGCGACTGTCGCCACACGCTCAAGCCCGGTCAGCAGGACTGTCGCCACGCTGGTGCACGGGCCGCTCCGGTCTTCGTGCGGGCAATCCATCTGCTGGGCCAGCAGATCGATCAGCGGTATTGTCGCCATATAGCGGTATCGCAGCACCCGCATGTCGCCGGCATCGGCCAGCGCGTTGCGCATGTGCAGAAGGCGCCCGTTGCGTTTCCAGAAATCGTAATGCGCGTGCAGGAAGGACAGGCAGTGTTCGTGCAAAGCTTCGTCCGGCCAGCGTTCCCGCAACTTGTCGACAAAGGCCGCCTCCGCCGTATCCATCACCCGGCCCAGCGCCGCCAGAAGCAGCGCGCCGGTGTCCGGGAAGTAGAGGTACAGGTTGGTCAGCCGGATCGACGCCTCTTTCGCCACGCTGGTCAGCGTAACGGGCGGCCCCTTTTCGTCGGCCAGCAGCCGCAGCATTGCCGAAAGGATGCGCTCGCGGGTTTCCAGGCCCTTGCGGCCCAGCTTCTGTCCGATTTCATTATGGCTGACGGGGGCAGTAGCTTCGGGGAGAGTCATCGATCTGTTCATGCAAAACCCTGATGCGCCGCGCCGCAGCGCGGCGAACGTGCCGGATGATTATATGCCGGAGAGTGAGAGGAGGCTTGTGGAATGAGGCCGATCTACATGGTCGCCATGCTGCGCACAAATGGCGCCTCTGCCCCGCCCGCATCGGACAGGCAGGTCTGTACGCCGTGATCCAGCGTGGCGACAAGAGCCTCTGGATTCACCGCAGAATTCGCACCGTAGATGACCCCCAGCGCGAGGCGCCGTTCACCCACCTGGTCGGGCAACAGCACTGTCGTCATCCGCGTCTTCGGCGCAAAACCGGAAGCGCCGGTTGCGTGGCCATTCTGCCCAAAGCGGATGACCTGCTGGTTGATCTCGTTCAGGTCGAACCGGTCTTTCGCGTTCGCCTCGGCATTCAGGCGCCACAGCATCTTGCTGGCCGGCGCAGTGCCCAGGGCGGAAAGCAACAGCAGGCCCGCCGCGCTTGACGACAGCAGCGTGCTGGAGCCGCAGCCCAGTTCCAGGCCGTCCAGTTCAGCGCCCTGCGCCCAGCGGAAAATCTGCACATGGGTGCCGACGATGCCGAACAGGCCCACGCCGCAGCGCGATGTCTGCGCCAGCTTGTCCATATAGGCAAACAGGCGCCCGTCGCTGACGCCATCGGGCTGGCAGGCATAGCCCAGCGCGGCGAGCCGCGGGGTCGGCGAATAGGAGCGAGAGCCCGGATCCTTGTAGAGCAGCCCCATTTCAACCAGCGCGCAGAGCAGTTCCGACGTGCTCGACTGCGGGCGGCCATAACGGCGGACAATGTCCATCACCGTGGCGCGGCGATTCTCCACCGCAAAGAACTCAAACACCTCGATCACGCGCTTTGCGATCTTTGTTTTATTGGATTCGAGCGCAATGGCCATTTTTATAGCTCCTCTCTCGCCTCGTATTAATTCCTATCGCGGGAAAGCCGTCAATCTAAAAATGAAGTTACTTATTTTCTGCTGCGAATGCAGAGACGTGGGGTTTGGCAAGCGGGGACTCGATCACGCGCAGGCGCGCCGCGCCGGGTGAACGAGCGCCTCCATGTTGACGGCACCCCCGGAAGCGGCAATGTCGCGCCCACGGGGGAAGAAGCCAGATGAACGAACAGACCGCAGTCGCTGCACAGGAAACGGCACCCATGCCCCAGGGCGGGCCCTATGCCTGGTATGCGCTGAGCGTGCTGATCCTGGCCTATGCGTTCTCGTTCATCGATCGTCAGGCGCTGACGCTCATGGTTGATCCCATCCGGGCCTCGCTGCAGATCAGCGATACGCAGCTCAGCCTGCTGCATGGCTTTGCCTTTGCGCTGTTCTACACGGTCATGGGAATCCCGATCGGCCGCATGGTCGATCAGAAACGGCGGACGTGGATCGTCGCCGCCGGCATCGTGGTGTGGAGCCTGATGACGGCGCTGTGCGGGCTGGCGCGCAATTTCACCCATATGTTCCTCGCGCGGATCGGCGTGGGCGTGGGCGAGGCTGCGCTGTCCCCCGGCGCCTATTCGCTGATCGGCGACTACTTTCCGCCCAACCAGCGCACCCAGGCGCTCAGCCTCTATATTGGCGCCGCCCATGTCGGGGCCGGTCTGGCGACGATGATCGGCGGAACGCTCATTACCCTCATGCCGCCGATCGTGTTGCCCCACGTTGGGCATCTTGAACCCTGGCAGGGAGTCTTCATCGCCATCGGCCTGCCCGGCGTGCTGGTGGCGCTGCTGATGCTGACCTTGCGGGAACCGGCGCGCACCAGCGTGAAGGCCGGCGTGCAGCCGCATTTCCGCGAAGTCCTGCGCCACATGGGCAAGAAGCGCAGCACCTATTTCCTGCTGATCCTGGGCTATTCGCTCAGCGGCATGATGTGGAACGGTTCGGTCGCCTGGCTGCCGACCTTTTTCATGCGGACTTTCGGGTGGACCACCGCCGAAGTCGGCATGAACTATGGCCTTGCCATGATGGGCGCCGGCATAATGGGCGCAATCTCCGGCGGGATGATCGCATCGCGGATGGAGCGCCGGGGCCGGTTTGACGCCAATATCCGGATCGGGCTTGTCTCGCTGGCAATCTCTACGCCGGCCGGGATATTTGGCGCGCTTGCCGGCTCTCCTACTGCCGCACTGGCCGGCATCTTCGTGTTCCTGTTCGGGTGCGCCATGCCCTATGGCGGCGCCGTCGCCGCACTCCACGCGATCACGCCAAACCAGATGCGCGGACAGGTCTCTGCGATCTATCTGTTCAGCCTCAGCTTTATTGGCATGGGCATCGGGCCAACGGTCGTCGCCTTCTTCACCGATCACGTCTTCGGCAATGACGCCGCCATCGGCAGCTCGCTGGCCCTGACCATGCTGGTATCGGCGCCGCTGGCCGCCATCGTGCTCTGGCTTTCGCGGGCACCCTATCGCCGGGCGCTGGCCACCGTGGATTTCTGACAGCCCTTTGAAAGCGCGAGCCTATCGGGGGTAATTCCCCTGCAATCTCAGGATTTACCCCGATTGTTTCAGGCCCCGGCATGAACCACGGTAGCGGCTGCATCAGGACAGCCGTTGCCGAGGACATCCAGCATGGCCACAATCGTCACTCCCGATAATTTCCTCCGTGTCGAGACGGATCTCTACTTCTCCGCCCTCGTGAGGGACGGCGGCTTCGGCAAGCTCTTCCACAATCGCGAAATGTCGCCCATCGATCACCAGAATGTGATCCGGCAAAACCGCGACACGCTGTATTCCGCCGTAGTTCTGGATCTGGATGCCGGGCCGGCGACAGTGGCGCTGCCGGATGCGGGTGGCCGCTTCATGTCGCTGCAGATCATCGATCAGGATCAATACGTGCCCGCCGTCTATTATGACAGCGCCGCGCACCGGCTGACGCGCGATGAAATCGGCACCCGCTATGTCATGGCCGCCATTCGCACTCTGGCCGATCCAAATGATCCGGCCGACCTTGCCGAGGCCAATCGCCTGCAGGACGGCATTCGGCTGGAGCAACCCGGCGGGCCCGGCACCTTCGAGGTTCCGCAGTGGGATAGCGAAAGCCAGAACAAGGTTCGGGCAGCCCTGCACCAGCTGGCGCAGACGATGCCGGATACCAGCAAGGGTTTCGGGCGGCGCGGAGAGGTTGATCCCGTGCAGCGCCTGGTCGGCGGGGCCATGGGCTGGGGCGCCAATCCCCCGCAGGACGCCAGCTACATCAATATCACGCCAAAAAGGAACGACGGGAAAACCGTGTACCGGCTGAACGTAAAGGACGTGCCCGTCGATGCGTTCTGGTCAATCATCGTTTACGACGAAACCGGCTTCATTCCTCCGAATGAAAGCGGCGTTTATTCCTTTAACAGCATCACGGCGCAGAAAGACCCGGATGGCTCTGTGACGATCCAGTTCGGAGGCTGCGATGGCTCCGCCGCGAACTGCATCCCGATCGCCCCGGGGTGGAACTATCTGGTCCGGCTCTACCGCCCCCGGCAGGAGTTTCTCGATGGCAGCTGGATCTTCCCGGAAGCCCAGGTGGTCGCTTGACCGGCGCCCGTGTCAGCCTTTCGCCCTGGCTCCGCTGCCCGCGCCGAAACGTCCGTTGATGAACAGGTCGACCTTTGCCTCGATGTCGCTTTCGCTGGGCGGTGAACTGGCCCAGCCGAAATAGATCAGCACGGTAAGATTGCCGAGCAGGAGGTCGAGAAACAGCTCTGCCGACTGATCGTGATCGCCGCCCGCGATAACGCCGTTTTCGGCCAGCTGGGTGAAAACGTTCGCGACGTTTTCCTTGAACCGGATGAACGTCGCGCTGGCCACTTTGGCCATCAGGTCGGGGAAACGGCCGCTTTCCGCAATCATCAGGCGCATCAGTTCGACCGAGCGGGGCTGCAGCGCCACGTCGAAGGAATACCGCGCCGCCTTGTGCAGCCCATCGGCAAGGCTTTCGCCCGGCTCCACCACTGGCGGGTCGATGACGGCCGTGTCGCCTGCGAAGATAACCTCGCGGAAAATGGCCTCTTTGTCACCAAAGTGCTGGTACAGCGTGCGGGTGGCGACACCGGCTTTTTTGGCGATATCCAGCAGGGTCGTCGCCGCATAGCCGCGGCTGATGAACATCTCGGTGGCGACGACCATCACCCTGGCCTTGCGCCGCTCCAGCTCGGGCGCCGTGGGCCGGCCTGCGCGGTTACGTTTGGGCCGGCTGGGCGCGCGGGTGCGCACGGCAGGACTGTCTGTAGGCGTTCGCGAATTCCGGGTCCGGGAGCTACTGGATGCCAACTTGTGATCCCTCTGCAAACGGATCAGGGCTATGATCCGCAACCGATGGCGATTACGCTGCGATGACGCCAATTGCGTGATTATGCAAGCGTGAGCTGGCACTATCCGATAGCGGCAGGCCGAGACTGGGCTAAGACCAACGCCCCTGCCCGGCCGCGGTTCAGACCCGCCCGGCACCCCACCGTGCCGCAGTGCAGCCCATGATCGAAACCGCGCATTTCCCACGCTTTTGATACTGTTTGTAAAATTGTGTTGTAACAGGGCGCCGCCGAATGGCGCCGGTGCCGATTTCATGCGATCGGTCAGTCAATCGTATTACTGCCAAGAGGTTCGCCACCGTGAAGCACATCGCCCTTGCCGCCGCCCTTTTTGTGGCAACGACGACGCCCGCCGCTGCCCAGCAGGCCGTGGAGCTGACGCGCGAACTGCTGAACGAAACCTGGGCCGTGATCGACGTCAAAGGCAAGGCGCCCGAAGGCGATGTCACGACGATCTCCTTTGCCGAAGAACTGGCCCAGGGCAGCACTTCGTGCGCAGTCGCATGGACTGCCCGGTACAAGATCAACCTGCCAGCCGTCGAAATCTGGGACGTGCAGGCCCCGGCCTATGACTGCCCCAGCGCGGCCAGGACCACGGAATTCCTTCTGCTTCTGGAAGACGTTCGCTCGGCACGGACCAGCTCCGAAGGACTGGAGCTGATCGGGTCGGACGGCAAACGGCTGATGCTGCTGACCGCCGGGGGCTGATCGGAAGCGGGGCTTTCTGCCACGCGGCTCAGGACGCGGCGTCGGGCAAAAGCTCTCCCACGAAATTGTCCGCATTCGCAGCGTGCTTCGCGGCGATGTAGCCAAAGACGAACGACGGGCCGACGCTGGATCCCGCGCCCGGATAGATGCGCCCCATCACCGAAGCCGTGCTGATCCCCGTGGCATAGAGCCCGGCAATGACCGAGCCGTCCTCCCGCAGGACGCGCGCGTTTTCATCGGTAACGACACCGCCATAGGTGCCGACATCGCCCGGCACGACCGGCGCGGCATAGAAGGGCCCCTTCTCGACCGGGCCCAAGGTGTGCGAACCCTTGCGGTGAAAGTCGCCTAGCCAGTTATCATAGGCGCGGTCGCCGCGGTGAAAATCGGGATCGACGCCGTCCCTTGCCCCGGCGTTGAACCGGTCTACCGTCTGGCGCAGGATCGCCGGATCGATGCCGATCTGCGGGGCCAGGTCTTCCAGCCTGTCGGCGCGTTTCAGGAAGCCGGTGTCGTACCACGCCTGCGGCTTTTTCGATCCGGGCATGGTGCCGGTGTACATGTAATTGTCCATGTACTGCTGATCGACGATCCACCAGCTGGGCACTGCCGGCACCACCCGGTCGCGCTTCAGCATGTTCTGGCAGAATTCCATGTAGGAGCCGGACTCGTTTGTGTAGCGGCCCCCGGACTGGTCGACGACAATCGAATGCGGCTTGGCGATGTTCATCTGGCCGCCCGTTTGCGCCAGCGGCACGCCATTGCCCTCGTTCTCACAGCCGGGCGGGATGCTCATCTGGTTGCCGACCATTTCCTCCATCTGGCCAATGGCGGCGCCTAGCGTCATCATCGCGCGGATCATTTCGCCCGTGTTTCCCGGCGTCGCGGCAGTCCACCGGGCAGAGGTGCCGGGCTGGTATTTGTCGCGCATGGTCTGGTTGTGGCTAAAGCCGCCGGCATTCACCAGCACGCCCAGATTGGCGCCAATGCGCCAGGGCCGGCCGTCTTTTTCGCAGACGACACCTTTCACCGCCCCGCTTTCATCGGTGATGAAGCTTTTGACCGGGCTGCTGACCCGCAGGTCCACTCCTGCCTTCAGGCTGGCCTGCAGCATCCGGCCCTGCAACGCCCCGCCCGACGATGTCCATCGCTTGCCGGTAAGCCGGGCCAAGGCGAGGCGAAGGCCCACTTTCAGCATGGCGCGCTTGCCCTTCCACGACTGCTTCATCAGCGCGATCTGAAAGCCTTCGGAATGGTAGGCCGGGATCGCCATGAAATTCGGCTCCAGCCTTTCGCGCCATTCGCCCAGTT
>Ga0233365_1001103_pt1 | contig 11959 bp, 14 predicted proteins | sample ElkDunMinimDraft_27_FD_191535 | JGI IMG/M metagenome (GOLD analysis project Ga0233365, IMG submission 191535) | Fecal eukaryotic communites from dung pellets of Tule Elk in California, USA - Elk Dung C36 | ecosystem: Host-associated > Mammals > Digestive system > Large intestine > Fecal | place... | reverse complement strand
TCGCAGCGCCCGCGTCGGTGGGGTCGGCGGGATTCTCGCCTGGTTCGCCGTCGGATGCCCGGTGTGCAACAAGATCGCGCTCATCGCGCTCGGTTACACCGGTGCGCTGACCTGGTTCGCGCCGCTACAACCCGCCTTGGCCGCCGCCGCATTGGGGCTGTCCACGGTCGCCGTCGTCTGGCGACTGCGCGGTCAGGTCGCCTGTCCGATACCCGACGCCGGGAAGGTGATGACGCCATGACTCGCGGAAAACGGGCTCAGCCCAATGAACCGGTCCGACTGGGCACTTTGGAACAGCAGGTCATGGACGCGCTGTGGGATCACGGCCCGTTGACGATCCGGCAGGTGATCACGCGGCTGCCGGCGGATCTGGCCTACACGACGATCGCCACGGTCTTGACCAACCTGGAGCGGAAGGAACTCGTCACCCCGCGACGAGTGGGTCGATCGGTTCACTACTCGGCGCGCTACACCAGGGATAGGCACGCCGCCCACCTGATGGAGCAGGCGCTGTCGACCAGCAAAGACCGCGCGGCGTCGATTCTGCACTTCATCGACGTGATCGGTCCCGACGACGCACGGCTCCTGCGCGACTATCTCGACCAGCGCGGTGACTCTCGTTGAGCCCCATCCTGATCCCGCTGCTGCTCGCGGTCATCCTGGTTGCCGCCGCCATGGGTGGGCGAACACTGATACGAGCAGCCGCACCGATCCTGATGCGCGTTCCCCGGACCGCGGTCGTTCTACTGAGCGGCAGTCTGCTGCTGTGGCTCCTGGCGGCCGCCGCGCTCAGTCTGATGCTGGCGTGGATCGTAACCGGCCCGAGTGTTCTTCCGGCGCCGTTCGCCGAGGTCTGCCAACGATGCCTGGACGCGGCGAGTCCGTTCTCCCCCATGAACACCGTCGACACGGCGGTTCCGTCCGCGATGCTGGTGCTGCTACCCACACTGGCCATGGTCACCGTCGTCGGTCTGGGGATGGCCAGGTGGTTTCGAGGCCATCGCGCGACACGTGCGATCTCCCGGGAGGTCACCGACCGCGCCCGACCGACCAATATCGACGGACACGCCGTCCTGCTGATCCCCGATACCCGGATGGTGGCGTTCTCACTTCCCCGCCGCTACGGCGGGATCGTCGTGTCCGCCGGCCTGTGCGCCAGGCTCGAACCCGATGAACTCGCCGCCGTCATCGAACACGAGCACGCCCACGTTCGCCAACGACACCACTTGGTCATCACCATTCTGGGCGCATTGAGTTGGCCACTGTCCTGGGTGCCGCTCGTGTCGGCCGTCGCCGACACCGCACCGCGCTACTTGGAGATCGCCGCGGACAACGTCGCGCGGAACCGTTCGGGCACGCCCGCGTTGGCCGGTGCGCTGCTCAAGCTCGGCAACCCGGACAGCGCTCCCGTTCACGAGGCTCCGCTGCTGCACGCGGCCGGACCTGACCGAATCAGGCAACTCGTGGCCCCCGCCGGACTGCGCTCAGCCGTGCTTCCCGTATCGGCCCTGGGCATCCAGCTCGCCGCGCTCGCCCTCGTGGCGACGGCCGTCCACGGACCGTACCTGTATGTCGTCCTCACGGGTTGCCAACTGCCGGGGTGACCGCGGTTCCCGGTTCCCGGTTCCGTCCACCGAACTGATTAATGTGGACCCGGCTCAATCGGGAACCAGGTTGTGCGGAGTGGTGTCAGCCCTGCTTGCCCGGGATGCTCGTCATCGGGGTGTCTCCGGTGATGGCGGTTCCACCGTTGCAGGTGGCTCCGGGTTCGCGGGATGCGGTCACTCGGTATTTCGCGGTGAACGCGGTGATGCGTTCGTCGTCGGCGGAGTCCACTTTGAGCTGGTAGCCCCAGGCGGTCAGGATGATCGGTGCGTCCTGACCCGGGTAGGGACTCATGAAGGTGTAGTCGATGCCGTTGACCTTGCCGGCCAGTGTGCTGATCTCGGATTGGGGCAGGTCGGGTGAGTAGGTGAACCAGACCGCGCCGTGCTCAAGGCTGTGAACGGCGTGCTCGTTGGGGATCTTCTGTTCGTAGACGACACCGTTGCAGGTGGACCAGGCGACGTTGTGGCTGCCGGCGGCCGGAGGCGCGGTCGGATACTCGACCTTCCCGTTGACGTGGTCGGCGTCTTCCACCCATGGAGCACCGTCGGCGTAGAAGTCGGTGACACCCTCTATCGGGGCGTCCGGGTCCCACTCAGCGGGGTCGGCGGACTGCTGCCCGCTGGGCGTTTCCTCATCGCCGACCAGGTTGAGCACCAGGACCGTGCCCAGACCCAACAGAAGCACCACACCGATGACAGCGCCGACGATCAACAAGCCGTTGTTGCTCTTCTTCGGTTGCGGCATCGGCGGACCGAAGCCGCCCGGCGGCGGGGCGCCCATCCCCTGCGGACCGCTCATGCCCAGGTCCATCACCGGCGGAGTGGCCGGGTCGTATCCGCCCATCGGTCCCTGCGATGGCGTACCGTGGGCCGGCGGCGCGGGTTGCGGTGCATGAGGATCAGGCTGTTGCCCGTACGGGTCGTTCGGCACGCCACCCGGGTGGCCCTGGGACGGTGGGAGGTGGGTCATGGTCATGCACCTTTCCGTATGTCACGCCGACATGACCCGCGCTCACCTCACGGCCGTCAACCTGACGAAGCGTGGGATACCCGAGCACAAATCCGATGCTCCACACTACACACCGTGAGTCGACGCCATCCCACGGCAACCGTGTCCGACAACGAAACGAAGCGCCGCCGACGGGTCGACTCGCAGACGCCGCCATCCATGCGAGACGTCAACGGGGAACCCGGATCGACCGGAGATGTCCCCGCCTGTCACGCTGCCTCGCCCCCACTCGGGGACGCCTGACATCCGAAGGCTTCTCCCGCTCACTGTCGTCGGCGTGTCGCTGAGAGCACGCGGGATGGGTATCCGGGCTGGTTGAACGACGAGATCACTCAACGCCCATGAGGCCACCGCCCGGTTCACCGCCGGACGTGGCTCGACGAACGGGCATCCCGCCAGGTTGGTCGACTTGACAACCGGAGCTGACGCCTTAGAGGCTGTCCTTGAATCTCGTTCGTCGTGAGCGGCGGTCCAGGCGAGTGCATTCGCAGAACGGAGAAGACCCTGCATACCGGCGCTTTTGAGGGAAGCGCAGCGTATGCCGGACCTCACTCCTTCGCCGCGAGGCGCCCGCATGGACGTCGCGCAACAGAACAGCAGGTTCAAAGACAGTCTCTTAGGGTATGTCGCGCACCGGGGAACCGGGCGAGGAGGAAACGTGGCCGACTTCAGGCGGAATGTGCCCCGCGCCGATCGGGTGCTCGCTGATCCGCGGCTTGCCGAGCCGATGGTTCGACTGGGCCGAGATCTGCTGCGCGCCGCGGTGTCCGAGGTGCTCGACGACGTGCGACTAGGCCGGATCGATCCGGAGTCCACTGTCGAGATGGTGGTGAGTCGCCTGCCGGAGACCGCCACGGGCCTTCGCGCGGTCGTCAACGCCACCGGGGTCATCGTGCACACGAATCTGGGGCGGGCACCGCTGTCGCCCGCCGCGTGCGACGCCGTGATCGCGGCGGCCGGATACACCGATGTGGAGTTCGATCTCGCGACCGGGCAGCGCGCCGCACGCGGCCGGAGCACGATCGCCGCGTTGGCGCGGCAGGTCCCGATCGCAGAGGCGGCACACGTCACCAACAACAACGCCGCCGCGCTGCTTCTGGCGGCCACGGTGCTGGCTCGCGGGCGGGAGATCGTCATCAGTCGTGGTGAGCTGGTCGAGATCGGGGACCGGTTCCGAATCCCGGATCTGTTGGCCTGCACCGGTGCTCGCCTGCGAGAGGTGGGAACCACCAACCGCACTCACTTCGACGACTACGCCGAGGCGGTCGGCGAGGACACGGCGTTCGTTCTGTCGGTTCATCCCTCGAACTTCTTCCAGACCGGTTTCGTCGCCACGGTGCCGATCGATCATCTGGCGACGCTTCCGGTCCCCGTCATCCACGACATCGGGTCCGGTCTGCTGCGTCCGCATCCGTCGCTGCCGAACGAACCCGATGTCACCTCGTCGCTGCGCGCCGGGGCCGCCCTGGTGACCGCCAGTGCCGACAAACTGCTCGGCGGGCCACAGGCGGGGTTGATGTTCGGCGGCCGGGATCTGATCGACCGGTTGCGTCGGCACCCGATGGCGCGCGCGTTGCGGGTCGACAAGTTGACGCTGGCGGCGTTGGAGGCGACGGTCACCGGGCCGCCTTCTCCGGTGCCGGCGGCGATCGACGTCGATCTGTCCACTCTCGGCGATCGCGCCGAACTCATCGTCAAGATGCTGGTGGAGGGCGGAGTCGACGCCGAGATCGTGCCCTCGCGGGCGCGTGTCGGCGGTGGTGGTGCGCCGGAGGTGACGTTGCCCAGTCTCGCGGTCGCGGTCGACGACGCGCTGGCCGAACCGTTGCGCACCGGCCGCCCGGCCGTGGTGGGTCGGACTCATCAGGGTCGGCTGCTGCTGGACCTTCGCACGGTGCCCGACGACGCCGACGAGGCCCTCGGGAACGCGGTCGTCGCCGCGAGCCGGCGGTGACGCGTGCGGGTCATCGCCACCGCCGGGCACGTCGATCACGGTAAGTCCACATTGCTGACCGCGTTGACCGGGCAGGATCCCGACCGGCTGGCCGAGGAGAAGCGGCGCGGTCTGACCATCGACCTGGGCTTCGTGTCGATGCCGCTGCCGGGCGGTGAGGATCTCGCGTTCGTCGATGTTCCGGGGCATCGGCGGTATTTCGCCAACACGGTGACCGGCATCGCGACGGCTCCGGCGGTGCTGTTCGTGGTGGCCGCCGACGAGGGCTGGATGCCGCAATCGCGGGAGCATCTGGCCGCCGTCGACGCGTTCGGCATCCGGCGGGTTCTGCTGGCGGTGACGAAATCGGACCTTGCCGACCCGGCGCCGGTGATCGCGGCGGCGCGGGAGCATCTGAGGCACAGCGGTCGCGATGATGTGCCCGCCGTGGCGGTCAGCGCCCGTTCCGGTGACGGGCTGGATCGGTTGCGGGAAGAACTGTCAAGGGTCACGGTGTCCACCGGTCCCGACTCCACCGATGTTGTTCGACTGTGGATCGACCGTGTGTTCACGGTGGCCGGTTCGGGGACCGTGGTCACCGGGACGCTCACCTCGGGAAGCCTGTGCCTGGAGTCGGAACTGGAGCTGTCGCCGTCGGGTGAGGCGGTATCGGTCCGGGGCCTGCACTGCCTGGGACATGCGGTTGAGCAGGTCACCGCTCCGGCGCGGGTGGCGGTGAATCTACGGCGGGTCGCACCGGATGCGATCCGGCGCGGCCACGCGTTGATCAGTCCGGGACGGTGGTGGCGCACCGATCGCGTCGACGTGCGGTTGCCGTCCGACGCTCGACCGTCCACGGAGGTGACGGTTCACTGTGGAACGGCAGCGGTGGTCGCGCGGGTCCGCCGGTTGGGCGACGGTGTCGCGAGGCTGACGTTGTCCAGTCCGCTGGATCTCCACAATGGTGATCGTCTGCTGGTTCGTGACACCGGTCGTGCTGACCTGCTGGCGGCCCGGGTCCTGGATGTGGCCGCCGCGCCGCTACGTCGTCGCGGGGACGCGGCGGCTCGCGCGCGGGAACTGACGTCCGGCAGGTATCGGCCACTGAAAAGTCTGCGCGTCGCACGACGCCGCGACCTGGTGGCGATGGGCGAATCCCCCGGCGACGGCGAGGCTCACGGCGACTGGCTGATCGACGGCGAACATCACCGCGACCTCACCGGACGACTGGCCGACCTGGTGACCCGGCACCAGCGCGACCATCCGCTCGATCCGGGAATGCCGGTGAGCCGGGCGAAACAGTTCCTGGATCTGCCCGACACCGACCTGGTCGCCGCCGTCGCCGGTTCACTGCGCATCCGCCAGGGCCGCCTCTATTCCGCCGATCGGGTGGACCGGGTCCCCGATGCCGTCGACGCCGCCGCTCGGACGTTCCACGACGCCATGCGACACCGACCGTTCCGATCGCCGACCTGGCCGCAACTGCGTGAGCTGGGGTTGAGCCCGGCGGTCATGTCGCGCGCGGTGGCCGCCGGGTTGGTGTTGCGGCTTGACGAGGTTCACCTGCCAACCGATGCTCCACAGTCGGCGGTGGCGGTGCTGCGTGACCTGCCGCAGCCGTTCTCGGTCGCGCAGGCTCGCGAAGCCCTCGACACCACCCGCCGAGTCGCCATCCCGCTATTGGAACACCTGGACGGGATCGGCGCGACACGCCGACTGCCCGACGGGCACCGCGAGGTCGTCGACTGATCCTCGTGCCGGATCGTCGTCGCAGGCCGGTGGTGAGGCTCAGATCCGCAGGAACAGAACCGTGAACGCCACCGCCAGGACCAGGCAGGTGCCGATCGTGATGACCGGCAGCCGCCCGATCAACCGCGCGTCCCAGTCGACGCCGTCGGTGGAGGTCAGCCTCGACAGTGGAGTCGCCGCGCGACCGAGTCCGAATCCCAGTCCCGCCGACAGCGCCGACCAGTAGTCGACACCGGCCAGCAGCAACGCCAGTCCCAGGACGTACGGGGCACTGGCCGAGACGTAGGTGCGCACCGAGGTGCCCATCTCGAATCCGAATTGGAGACTGCCCTTGATCAGGTGTCGCTGCATGACGTCCTGCGGTACCTGACGGGTGTTCTGCGGCATCGGGAACCGAAGCCATCCCGCGTCACGCGCGAGGAACACCAACGCCGACGCGATGATCACGCCGTGGCGCGCCGCCGCCGGTATCGGCGCTGTCAGGCCCGACACCAGCCACAGTGCGGTGGCGGTGCAGACTCCCCCGGCCAACAGTCCCACCGTGAACGCGGTGAGGGCTGCCGCCCGTCGATGTGCGGCCCGCCAACCTGGCGTGGCCAGCGCGAACGCGCTGTTGTGGGTTCAAACGGAGCCGGACAGGCTGTATCCGGCGAGGCCGCCGACGATCGCCCAGGTCAGGATCGGTGAGTACCAGGCGGCGGCGACAGCCCCGACCGTCAACAGCAACGTCGGCAGGAGCGGTTCGCTCAGCCAGCGTCGGACGGCGGTCACACGGCGCCGCCGGTGAGGGTTCGCCAGGTGTTCTGCCCGACGATGCCGTCGACGCTCAATCCGTTCTGCCGCTGGAAGTCTCGCGTCGCGTCCTCACTCATCGGTCCGAATTCTCCGTCGACGGTGAGTTGGTGGCCGTGCTTGTTGAGCTGGCGTTGCACGGCGCTGACCGGTTCGCCCTTGTCGCCGCGTCGGGAGACGACGACGAGCGAGGCCCAGGTCCGGGCGTCGACGGTGCCGGTCTGCGGAATGTTGGAGGCACGCTGGAAGGCGCGGACGGCCGATTCCGTCAGCGGCCCGAAGATGCCGTCGGGTTCGATCTCGGCGCCGGTGTGGACGAGCAGGTGTTGAGCCGCGTGGACGTTCGCGTCACGGTCGCCCTCGCGCGCCGTCGGCCAGGCGACGGTGCCGGCGCAGCCGCACTCGGTGTTCCACCGGCAAATGGAACGCACCCAGCCGGATCCGGTGTCGCGGTAGCCGTCGTGGCATCGACGCTCCACACTGCACGCACAGGAACCGCAGGCCCCGGCGAACTTCCACAGCCAGCCGTCGTAGGTGCCGGCGTAACACTGGTTGGGGCGCAGTGTCCAGGTGACGCCGTCGTTGCGGTGGAATCCGACGTACGGGCCGTCGGTCTCGCAGGACGCGGCGAAGATCGTGCTGGGGCCGCATCCCGGGGAGCAGTCGTGGTCGGCGGCGTAGGACGGGCAGGGGCCCTCGTAGATGTCGTAGCCCTCGGCGTAGGCGGCGCGGGCCGCCGGGAAGACGCTCATCACCGTGAAGCTCGCGACGGTGGCAGCCTGGAACAGGCGACGACGGGGCAACGCGTAGGTGACGCCGTTGCGCGCGGTCGGGACGCGACGCTTGGGCGCGGTTCCCGATCCTCGCAGCATGGGGACTCGGTCCAAAGCGGTCATTAGGCACTCCTTGCTGGGTTCGGGGCTGACGCCAACAGGTCACGAACGGCGGTGCGGGAGCCCACGGGCTCGGAACGCACCACGGCGCCGTCGGCGTCGACGATGACCGCGAAGGGCGTCGCGATCGCGTCGTACTGGTCGAAGAGGTCGGGCCGGTCGGGCGCGGTGGAAACGGGGGTGTCGGGGACGGCTGTCGCCGAGATGGCCAGCACTGCCCCACCGGAGTCGGCCTGCCAGGTCGCGGCCTCGTCCAGGGCTTCGACGCAGGTACGGCAGCCTGGGCTGACGAACAGCAGGACTCCACCGGCCGAACCGATCAGTTCCAGCGCGCCGGGTGCGGTCGCACCGGGTTTGAGCCCGACGCGGGTGGGTGACACCGACATCGATGTGGACAGCTGGTGGACCTGGCGGATCAGTCCGGAGACGACCAGCGCCAGCACCAGGATCGCCAGCCAGGAGACGATGAGCGCACTGGTCATGAAGTCCATCGGACACCTCGGGTATCGAATTGACGCATCGCCGCAGGAAGCGTCCACAGTAGGAGAAGGGTGGTGGCGGCGGCTGGAGCGAGAACCGCCCACGAGGCCACATCCGTTGGAGCTGAGACGATCGGGGTGGTCGCGGCGGCGATGAGCGCCGCGATACCGAACGATGCCGCGCGGGTCACGGTCCAGCCGTTCACCGGCTCCCGACTGAGCGAACATCCACACGGGACGTCTCGGCCGGTGGATGCCACCCGGTACAGGTAGCCGGCGTACCCGGCGAACAGCACCGCCAGCGCCGCCATCACGGCGAGCTTGACCGTGGTCATGCCGAGGATCAGCGCCGCGCATCCGGCGAGCCCGAGTCCGGTTTCGGCCACCGGAACCGCGATCGAGACCGGGCGGACGAGCGACGCGGGCAGTAGGCCGTGTGCCGTCAGCGCGTCGAACAGTCCACGGGGTGAGCGCAGGTGGACGATGACGCCGGCCAGCGTCGCCCCGAGGGCGATGATCGTCGCCCAGGTTCCGAGGAAGACGACCATGTCAGGCGTCTTCGACGACGCTAAGACTGAGCCTGGCGGCGAGGTCGGGTACCGCGGCGACATCGGTGCCGTTCAGCGGCACCACCGTCGCCCACACCTGCGGTGTCGACATGACGAAGAACGGGCTGCCGTCGGCCAGGTTGTCGCGGTAGAGCTCGCCGTCGATGACGGGGATGCCCTTCCAGGGCGGCAGTTGCGCCGTCTGCTCCTCGGTGGGGGCGGTCATTTCGAGCAGGCCGAGACCGGGCACCTCTTTGATGACGGTGGCCGGACCGGCGAACGCGGCACCTGCGGAGAAGTCCGGCGACATCGTGATGCCGTTGTCGGTCTCCTCGGGACGCAGGGCCCGCAGTTGGGTCAGCGCGTCGGTGACGGACGCGTTGTAGAGGCGCGTGATGATGCTGTAGCGCCGCGCCTGCCACACGACCAGCAACGGGTGCTCGACGAGTTCGGTCTGCGGGTCGTACTCGGTGGAGACGGCGGTCCGCAGCAGACCCCCTTCATAGGTCAGTTCGGAGTCGAAGCCGCTGACACCGAGCGCGTCGGCGACGTCGTCGCCGAGTTGATCGATTCCCATCGTCCATTCGTGAAGTCGACCGCCCACGACCACATCGGCCACCGACGTCGCCGGTTTGCTGAGGTCGAGGTCGGTGCTGAGGGCATAGGTGACGCCATCGAGGGCACGATGGGTCACTGTGGAGGTGACCATGTCGAGTTCTTTCGGTCGTTCGCGGGCATTGCGAGCGTTGAGGCAAAACAATGTTGGGCATTACGTCGAACTGCGGGCAGGCTACCAACGAGTACGTTGCACTGTCAATGTATGCAAATATGTAAGCCCGTTATCAACCGATTCACATGCTCGCCGCGACGCGCGGTGAAACGTGGCCGTCTCGGCCGCGAACGGCGGGACGGCCACCGGCACGACGGAGGTGGAAGCCGCCGCGCAGGTCCGCGCGGAAGCCACCCGGCGCCACCGGTCACCGGACGATGATCGAGTGTCCGTCGAACCTCGTGGTCTCCCCGATGATGGGGTAGCCGGGCAACTCGCCCACCACCAGCAGTCCGCCGGAGGTCTGGGCGTCGGCGAGCAGCAGCCGGTCGAGCTCGGCGGTGTCACCGAAGTCGACGTGCGGGTCGACCCAGTCGAGGTTGCGCCGCGAACCGCCGCTGATGTGACCGGCCTCGGCTGCCGCTCGCGCGTCGTCGAGGAACGGCACCGCCGAGCGGTCGATCACCGCGCTCACGTTGGAGGCACGCGCCAGCTTGTACAGGTGCCCCAGCAACCCGAACCCGGTGACGTCGGTGGCGGCACGGGCTCCGGCGGCCACGGCGGCGGCCGAGGCGTCCCGGTTCAGCGCCGCCATCGTGTCGACGGCCTCGGCGAACACCACTCCGGTGGCCTTGTGCATCGTGTTGAGCACGCCGATACCCAGCGGCTTCGTCAAGGTCACCGGCAGTCCCGGCTCGGCGGCGTCGGCGCGCAGCATTCGCTCCGGATCGACTAGGCCCACCACCGACATCCCGTACTTCGGTTCGGCGTCATCGACACTGTGTCCACCGGCCACGTGGCAGCCCGCACCGTGAGCCACCGTCGAACCACCGGCCAGCACCTCGGCGGCCAACTCCATCGGCAACAGTTCCCGGGGCCAGCCCAGCAGGTTCACGGCGGTCAACGGCCGCCCGCCCATGGCATACACATCGGACAGAGCATTGGCGGCGGCGATTCGGCCCCAGTCGTACGGGTCGTCGACGACCGGGGTGAAGAAGTCGGCGGTGGTCACCAACGCCCGCTGCGCGTCCAACCCGACGACGGCCGCGTCGTCACCACCGCCGTCGAGCCCGACCAGCAGCGGCGCGGCGGGATCGACGGCGGGGCCGACCCGGGCCGTCACCTTCGCCACCAGCTGCTCCAACTCCCCCGGCGGGATCTTGCAGGCACAACCGCCACCTCGGGCGTACTGGGTCAGGCGAGGACGTTCGCTTGCGGGCTTCATGAAATACACTCCAACTTCGGGGAGGCGGGCAGGTGCCTGGTGGCCCTCACAGTCTTCAAAACTGATGTGGCCGAGTCGCTCGGCTGGGCGGGTTCGATTCCCGTACGCCTCCGCCACACCACCCCACAAGGTGGCATACGTCGGCAACCGGTCTTCGTCTGGCGACGGTTTCCTGGTCGCCGCCATCGTTTCGACCGGTTCAGGGCGACCTCGGTACGTGAAATAAGGACACTCCAACGTGGCTGCGATGGCATGTCCGCAATGCCGGATATAGTGCTTGCGTGTGGCTTTCGAGGCGAGACAACCCCGTCGCCCGACACCGCTATGCCATTGTGGTCGGACTGGCTACCGTGCTGGCACTGTTGTTCGGCGGGCTCTCCAGTCATCCGCACGTCATCGACACGAGCCCCGAGCCTCCCTCGATCGACGCATGGCCGCACTGCCCGCCGCTGACCCATCATCAGGAGCACTGTCGCGCCGAGCAACCCGCTCCGGCCAACCCCGCTCCGTCGCCGGTCGACGATCGCGCGCTGTCGCCGCTGATCCCCGAATGCTCCGTGGTGACCCTCACCGATCCGGGAACTCGATCGACCGCCACCGCCGCGAGCGATCGACTGCTCTACTGCGTGTGGCGGATTTAGATTCTCCCGGCACGACACCGTCGGTGTGTGCCATCCACTGTGTCACGCCGCTGGCGACACCATGCGGCGCAACGTCTTCTTCTCCAGTGGGGGAATCAACCATGTCCATTGTTCACATTCGGCCTGCCCTGATCGGTTCGCCGTTGCCAACGCCGTCGACACTTCGTTCGTCATGTCGGTCCCCAATCGAACTGGTCGGCAACACCCCGGTGCTGTGGGTCGGCGAACCGTTCGCCTCGGCCGATCGCGGCTTCTGGGCCAAACTCGAAGGCAGCAATCCGGGCGGCATCAAGGACCGCGCGGCCCTGCACGTG
>Ga0233365_1001102_pt1 | contig 11960 bp, 7 predicted proteins | sample ElkDunMinimDraft_27_FD_191535 | JGI IMG/M metagenome (GOLD analysis project Ga0233365, IMG submission 191535) | Fecal eukaryotic communites from dung pellets of Tule Elk in California, USA - Elk Dung C36 | ecosystem: Host-associated > Mammals > Digestive system > Large intestine > Fecal | place... | reverse complement strand
CGACGACCGAACAGCTCGCGGCGGTTGCCCGCCAGCGGGAAATCGTCATCGTCGCTCCGCTGTTTGAACGCCGCGCTCCCGGGCTGTATCACAACAGTGTCGCCGTGATCGATGCCGACGGCAGCCTCGCCGGCCTGTACCGCAAGATGCATATTCCCGACGACCCGCTGTTTTATGAGAAGTTCTACTTCACCCCCGGCGACCTCGGCTTCAAGGTGATCGAAACCCGCTATGCCAAACTCGGCGTCGGGATCTGCTGGGATCAGTGGTACCCGGAAGCGGCCAGATTATTCGCGATGGCCGGAGCGGAAATCCTGCTCTATCCGACCGCGATCGGCTGGATTCACGAAGAGAAGGCGGAGTTTGGCCAGGGGCAGCATGAGGCGTGGCAGACGATGATGCGTTCACACGCGATCGCCAACGGCCTGTGGTTGGGTGCCCCCAATCGTGTCGGGATCGAAGAGGCGTTGGAATTCTGGGGCGCCTCGTTCATCGTCTCCCCGCGCGGCGAAATCGTCGCCCGCGCCGGCCACAGCGACGAAGAAACGGTGATTGCCGATTGCGATTTTGAACTCAGCGATGAAGTCCGCACGCACTGGCCATTCTTGCGCGACCGCCGGATCGATGCTTATGGGGATCTGACTCGGCGATGGATCGATCAGCCCGCCGGCTGATACTGAGTCTTATAAACGCGCGCCGCACGTTTGGGAGCAAACGTGCGGCCGAGTTCCTCGCGGTGATTGCGGAACCAGGACGCCACCAAATTGAGGGTATGGCTGTAGCGTCCGTGCCCGCGGTCAAAGGAATTGCGCGTTTCCAGATCCCACTGTTTGAGTTGTTTTCTAGCCGCGGCATAGCTACTCTCACATCGCGGCGCAACCATTGCGTCGGCGACTTCACCGGCGCGGATCAGATACCAGGTGTGGCAGTGGTCGTAGCCCTGGACCGGATAGATGAAGGAGTAGCCGCGGCGGACTTCCGCCAAGTAGGTCAACTTGCGGTAGAGGTAATCGAGCGCCTGATAATCTTCTAAGCGTCGCGCGGCGAGCTCATACTGCTGGTTGGCCGAAGCGGACTCCATGGCATCCTTGACCGCGATGAGCGGTTCATCATTGAATCCGTCCAAGAAGCTTTGCGCGGCGTTCACCTGCGCATCATAAGCCTCGCGTGTGCAGGCGGCGGCGCACGGGCCCAAGCAGGTTCCCGTCTCATAGCGGAGACACTTCGGACGCCGCTCGACATCAAACAAGGAAAGCTGGTCGGCGAAGTAGAAGGGCGTCCGCTGGCTACAGTCTCGTAGCTTAAAAAAGTGGTTCAGCACATCGACCGCGCGATTGACGCGGCCCGCTCCAAAGAATGGTCCTTCCAGAGCGAGCAAGTCCTTAGGCGGCTTGGCCGCGGTGAAGAAGTAGATCGCCGGCGTCCGGCCGAGGCAAAGGTATAGCGGTCGCTGGCGGCCGGGAATCCCCTGCACGTTCCAGCGCGGCCGAAAGCGGCGGATCAGATGCTGTTCGCGCAGCAGGGCGGCAAACTCACTCGGCTGCGTTTCCCACTGCACGCCGCGAGCCGCCTCGATGATCCGGCCCGATTTCTCTTGGTTGCTGGAAGACTGAAAGTAGCTCAGCAGGCGATGCCGGAGCGATTTGCTTTTGCCAACGTAAATCAACTCGCCGGTGCGGTCGAGGATGCCGTAGACGCCCGGGACCGGTGGGCACTTTTGGGTGACTTCGCGTTTGAGCGTCGCCCGGGTCGGCTGGCTGATCCGGACGAGCGGCCGGGGCGAGTGCGGCAACAGCGGGTCCGTGCCAAATCCCTCCAGCCGTTGCGGCTGAAGCATCCAACTCGCCTCCATCATCTCCCTCCCTGTCGGTCACTACTCAACTGTCTCTGGTCGGCAACAGTATGACCGTTTTTCCGCTAGTGACCAATCGCATAAATCGCCAAATTGCGCAATTTTGCCTAGGCATCATAGCCCTCCAGGCCTAGAAATTCACCCTACAGCTCATGCTTTTTCTCCCAGATACTTAGCGACGGTCTCCGTCAGCAGGACGACATCGATCGGTTTGGTAAGATAATCATCGCAACCGGCGGCCAAACAACGTTGCCGCTCACCCTTCATCGCGTCGGCCGTGAGGGCGATGATTGGCAGTGAGAACCCGGCCTCACGGAGTTTCCGGACGGCTTCCAATCCATTCATCACCGGCATCTGCATATCCAGCAGCAGCAAGTCGAACGGCTCGCCCTGGCTCGCAGCGGCCTCTACCGCGTCGACCGCCTGGCGGCCATCCTCGGCCACCGCGACCTCGGCCCCGCTGCGTTCGAGGAAGTATTTAGTCACTTGCCAAATATCTCGGCGATCATCGGCAACCAAGATCTTGCCAGCAATGCTCTTGAGTTGGCTCGGCTCGCGCAGTGCGGGTACAGCGGGGACGCGCGCCTCGCGGTTGATCAATTCCATATCGACCGCTTCGCCCACCGGCAGCCGAGCTAAGAAGGTGCTGCCCCCTTTCTGGCCGGTCGTGAATTCAAGCATTCCTCCCAACGTGCTCACCAACCGCTTGGTAATGCTCAGGCCACTTCCGCGGCCCGCAAACCGCTCGGCAATTTCGGGATCAGCCGGAGTGAACGGCGTGAATGCCGCGGCCTGCGGCGGGTTGCTGACGTCCACTCCCGTATCGGCCACTTCGAACTCGACATACGGTTCGGCGTGCTCGTCATCGCCTTGCTCGACCCGATAGCGGATCGTGACGTTGACCTCGCCGCGGAGAGGAAACTTAAAGGCATTAGCGATTAAATTGACGAGGATCTGCCGGACCCGCATGCTGCTGGTATAAATCGTCTTGGGCAGCGGGGTGGGGAAGTGAAACCAGAGCCGTGAACCGATCTGACTGGCGCGGCCCTGCATCAGCACTTCCACTTCATCGATCAGCGCCATCAGGTCGCAGGGCTCTGTATCGCTTTGAAACCGCCGGGACTCGATCTTTGACAGATCCAAAATGTCGTCCAGCAGTCGCAATAAGAATTGCCCATTGCGTCGTAAAGTCTGTACCTTTTGAAGCTGTTCAGGCACCTCGATTTCGTTCGCCAACATATCAGCAAATCCCAGGACCGCCGTCATCGGCGATCGCAATTCATGGCTGATATTGGTCACAAAGCTGCTCTTCGCGCGGTTTGCGCTATCGGCCATTCTCCTGGCTTTTTCTAAGGCAATCTCCGCCTTCTTGCGCTCCGTTATCTCTTGAATGATGGCGATGCAGCCGACTGACTGGTCATCACTGCTCACCTGGCGCGATGTTGTCAGCAGCACCCAGACGACATGTCCATCGCGGTGGTGGTAGCGGCTTTCATGGCAATCGCTGGTGCGTTCGCCGCTGATCAACGCCTGAAAGCGGTGGACATCAGCCTCTAAATCTTCGGGATCGACCAACTGCTGAAAGGTCATCCCGAGTAGTTCATCCTGGTTGTAACCGAGGATTTCACACAGATGCGGGTTCACCCGTACCCAGCGCCCTGCCACGTCCAAACGCCCGATTCCAACGCCGGCATTTTCATAGATCCAGCGATATTCCGATTCGCTCTCAGTCGTCGCGCCCCCACCGCGCTGCGGCTCGGTGATGTCATTTTGAATGCTGGCCGAGTGAGTGACTTGGCCGGCCTCACCTAAAAGCAACGGGCGCGGCGAGGCAGCGTTGAGCTTCAGCAGTTGGGCATTGGTGGCCTGCAGCTCTTGATGAACCGCCTCAAATCGGCTCACCAGCTTCTGCAAACCAGCTTGGGTCGACCGCAGTTCCGACTCCAGTGCTTGCCCCCATTGCTGCTGTGGACTTTCCGGCAGCGGTGGTGTTTGCGATGGCTGGTCGGCCGCAGCTTGAGCCACTGCGGGAAGCGGTGTGGGCGGCCGTGGAGCATCCGGCATTTGATGCAGGGCCGCGTCCGCCTGATGAGCCTGATGACTCAGGGAGCTGCGATAAGGACGCGAGCTGGCGGCGTGATCGCGACTCCGCCGCGGCGTCACCCGCCCGAGGTGCGTGTGCTGACTGACATGGTGAGCGATGAGTTGTGCTAGCTCCGCAGGCGAAGGCACCAGGTGCACGTGTGAAGCCTGTGTGCTTGCTGGCGCTTCGGCGAGTGATTCGGCCACATCGCTTTGCGCGAGCACCAGCCCGCCCGCTTGATGGATCGCACAGGCCCCCGAAACGCCGTCGCCTCCAGCGGCAAGCAGCACGCCGATCGCGTTGGGACCAAAGCCAATCGCCAATGAGCGAAAGAACGTGTTGACGGGTTGGATTTCAACCGAATCGGAAGGACAAGGCGAAAGCAGCAATCTGCCATCTTCAACCCGCATCAGGTGCGCTGCGGGCATCAGATAGATCTGGCCACGCTGCAGCAGCATTCCCTGAGCTGCCGCCTGCAGGCGAAGTTTCGAGCGCTGCGCTAACTGCTCCTGCTGCGGTTTACCGAAGCCGGCTGTCGAGCCGACCACCACGTAGGCCAGCGACGTCGTCACCGGCAGCGCCGCGAGGAAAGCGTCGAGCAAGTCGAGGCGGCCGCTGGATGCACCGATCCCGACCACGTGTGTTGGCGGCTCCATGCTCGGTTGCTCGGCGGTGGTCATGGGCAGTGACGCTCGGTGAATGTAGTGGTTCAATGCCGCAAACGCTCACTCTTGCAGACCTCGATAGATCCTTTGAACAACGAGCGTTCCGTACTTGCGTTCGAGTCGACGAATCGTGAAATGTGCACGAGCGAGGTCTTGATAGTGGTCGATGAAGTAGCTGTTGATCAAGGCGCCACCGATGGCGCCGATCACCGGTACCGCCTGGGCCGCCACTTTTTGCCCCACAACCACGCCAAAACGTTTGCCGATTTCGCTGATGAAGCGAACCAATGGCGGAGCGGAGTGATCGATGACCGTCGCACTGGCGAGGTACTTTGTCGCCCCGGCGACCTGCTTGGCCATCGCGGCGCGGACCGCAAAATAACCGATTTCGGTCGCATCTTCGGTCACGTCGGCAGGAGTTTTGCCGCGCGATGTCGCTTTCCCCGCCGGTTTGGAAGCCGGACCACCGGAATCCAAGGCAAAGACTTCCAAGCAAGCCAGCCGCGTTTCCAACTTTTCCAGGTCCTCCCCCTGGCTGCGGGCAATATCCGCGACGCTGCGGAGGATCAAAATGGTCGACACCGGCAATTCCGCCGCCAACGCCGCCGGCCCGAAAGCGCCACCGGCGGCGCCCACCAACCCCGCCATCCACTGATTCCCACGCAACCTCGGCCCCTGTTCGGCGTCCGCAGGCGAGAGCGTGTGAATTGCCCCATCGAGCGCTTTGGTCAACGACCGGTCGACAGCGGCCTGGATCAGGCCTTGAACCGAACTGGGCAACAGCCGCATCGAGGCGGAGATCGGGGTACCGATCGCTCGTGTCAGCCGATCGGCGATCCCATGATGCTCCAGGATCTCGCGCGCTTCCACAATCTCAGCACGCTCGGCCGGTGTCAGCCCAGAGGGCGGCGACAGGGTGACGGGAATCAGTTTGCCTTCATCATGCGACTGAGTCATCTTCCAAATCTCAGCAGTGATTTAAACTGACCTGCTGAAGCAGGCCTGGGTAAGTTATACGGTCAATTCATTCGCCGCGATGCGGCTGATGGTTCGTGGAAACAGGACGCTAATGCGTTCCGGCTGATAGAATTTTGCCAACATTCATCTTCTGAGTTACTTAAACCGGGGTCTTTCCACCGGTAGCGCCAAACACCTCGGCAGTCACATAACTGGCGTCCGGTGATGCCAGCCACACATATAGCGGCGCGAGCTCTGCCGGCTGCGCCGGTCGCTCAAATGCCGTGTCCTCGCCGAACGTCTTGAACTTTTCAGGCGGCATGGTACTGGGGATCAACGGCGTCCACACCGGCCCCGGTGCGACCGCATTGACACGCACACCATTTTCCATCGCCATCGGCGCGAGCCCTTTGGTAAAGCCTAATAGACCGGATTTCGTCGTCGCGTAAGGTAAGAGATAAGCTGACGGCGCATATCCCTGGATCGACACGGTATTGATGATGCTTCCTCCAGGCGTCATCCGGCTCAGGGCCGCTTTGCTGAGCCAGAATGTCGCAAAGATGTTGGTCAGAAAAATGCGCTGAAACAATTCTGTGGACATCTCCTCGATCGAGTCATGCGTTTCCTGATAAGCGGCATTATTGACGAGCACTTCGAGTCCGCCGAACTCATCAAAGGTGCGGTCGATAATCTTTTTGCAGGTCGCTTCTTCTTGCAGATCTCCGGGCAACAACAGCGCCTTGCGGCCAGCCTCTTTGACCCACCGAGCGGTTTCCTCTGCATCCTTGGTTTCGCTCAGGTAGCTGATCGCTACATCGGCCCCTTCACGGGCGAAGGCGATGGCGACCGCGCGGCCGATCCCGCTGTCACCGCCGGTGATCAGCGTGCGGTAGCCTTCCAGACGCCCACTGCCGCGATACCGCTGCTCGCCGTGGTCGGGCCGCGGCTGAAGTTCACGGGTATGCCCCGGAATGCCGATTTCCTGCTGCTGCTCAAAGGGAGGGCGGGCAAATGCGGTCCGCGGATCAACGCAGTGGGTGGGAGCCATCGAAAATTACCTGCCGTTTGTAAAAAGGAAAAGCGGTGTCACGAATCGAAAGCGGCGGCGGCGGAAAAAGTGCAAACTTCATACCGCCGGCGCCATCGGCGGCTCCTCGGCCGGCTGCCAGCGCTCGCTCACAGCGCAACCGGCACTGGTCGGTTTTCGCGCTGCTGAGGACCGCCGGGCGAAGAAGTCGCCGCGACCGATCGTCTCACTTTGCATCCGCTCGGCAGCTTGAGGCCGCTCTGCCGAGCGCATTTCCAGCATCGTCGCGATAGGACACACGACCTGCCCGCGGGAATCGGCTGAGCGGCGACCGCGAAGCCCCAGCCAGATAATTTTCATCACTGGCACGCAGTTCGCTCTTGCTTGACCCTCGCCGTTGGTACTGGGGACAAGCGACGATCGAGTCACATGTGCGACTCAGCCCCATCCACGAACTAACCAAGCGTATGAGGTATAACCATGAAGACTTTCTTTTCCGTCCTGACGATGGCTGGCGCTTTGATGTTGGCTGGCTGCGACGACAACCCTTATAGCGAGGAAGCGGATGCCATTCGCGACAACGCCGAGCAGCAAGCCGATGCGGTTCGCGAGCAGGGTGATCGCCAGGCCGACATGATCGAACGGCAGACCGACAACAATTCGAACGCGCTGAAAGACACCTTCTCGACGGATTCCGCTCGCTCCGACGCGCAGCAAATCGAAGCGAACCTGCAGGAAGAACAGGGTGACATCCAGGCCGAACGCGTCGAAGACCGCAGCGAAACTCAGGCAGACCAAATCGAAGCGGAAGCAGAAGCCCAAGCTGAGCGACTTGAGTTGCAAGGCGAACAGCTTCAAGAGCAAAACTGAGCCGAATAACCGGTTCGCAGTGGCTCATCCGTGAAGTTAATCGCGTAGTCGCTGATTACGCGGTTAGCAGATCGTGAATCTACCAAGGTAACAGGCACACTCCGTGCGCCTGCTAAGCCCAGCGGGAGATGAACCTCGGTAAACCCCAATCGCCCGGCACGCGTTCGTGTCCGGCCTTCACCAACCATGAGCGGATGTCTGACGGCTCGCGTGACCGATAGATTCATATCGCCGTGCTAACAATCAAGCCTTGCCTTCGCACATTCAGCCGACAGGTTGAATGTGCGTTTTTCATGCGCAAGCTCACAGCTCAAAGTTAAAGGTCTTGGCGACGAACCGCCATAACCGCTGGCCAACCGACATCGGGGCAACATGCACCTTAGCCGACCCACGGTAGCCGGGGCGCAGTGTGACGGGCGCATCGTCCAGCGGCACCCGCGCCTGGTAGGACACACTGCGTGGACGCGCCTGTCCGGTCTCCGGGTCGATCTCGGTCTGCAGGTCGCCACCGGTCTGCAGCGCCAAAGCGGACGAAGTCTGGCGGATTTCGCTTTGTGATTTTTCAAAGATCTTGCCGGAGACCGTGCCGATCCGGTTGGATTCCAGCTTCAGATCAACGTGTTGACCCACATCGACCAATTGAACATCGCCTTGATCGACAATCAGCACCGCTTCGAGTTCATCCGGTGCGCCGATCTCGCAAATCAGGTCTTCGGCCGTGAGCAGCGCCCCGCGATTGTGCGCGCTCAGCGGTGAGCCGCTCCAGCCGGGCAGCCTGCCATCGCCGCCGGATTGAGCCTGCTTTTCCGGCGGCGGCAGCACAATCCCGTCGCGTTTGGCGACCACGACCAAGCGATCAATTTCCTCTTGCGTCTTCTGTTGCAATTGCTGCAGCGACGCAATCAATTCTTCCTGCGTTTCCAACTGGGTTTTCAGTGTCGCATCGGCGCGCGACCGCAACGCCAGGTTCCGCAACCTGACCTCCGCTTCGCGTTCTCGGCCTTTCAATTCAGTCAGTCGAATATCCAGATCGAGATTCTGCAGCACGGCCAACTCGTCTCCCTGCTTGACCCAGGTCCCTTCTTTGACGGTGCGGACGATCTGCCCCGGCGTGCCGGCATACACCGCACCTGCCCGCGTCGGGCGGATTTCAAACGCACAATAGATGCGGTGCGGCAGAGGAACGTAGATCACCGCAGCGATGACCGCTCCGCCAATGGCTAATGACGTCAATAACGGTCCGCGTTTCACTTTGGCGAGTCTCCCGGGCGTACGAATAAACTTCCAAGTCTGCTTGATCGGCTGCATGACCAAGCCGGCAAACCCCATCACCGCAATCATGCGGCCGATCTGCTGCAAGCCATACGGTTCCAAAACTTTGATCATGAACCAGCAGATCGAAAACACGACAACCCAGCGATAGATCACGCTGGCAATCGTGTACAAGGCGAACAACGCCTGATTGCGCTTGGGCAGGAACGGGTCGTCCTGCAGTTCCAAACCGAGACAAGTTTTCTGAAACCAACGTTTGAAAACTTCCGTCGCCTTTTGACGCAGGTTGGGAATCTCCAACGCGTCCATCAGGATGTAATAACCGTCAAATCGCAACAGTGGGTTGCCGTTGACCAACACCGTGCTGACCAAGTTCAGGAACATCATGTTCAAGCACAGGTCGTTGAGCAGCCCCGGCTCGGAGAAGTACCAGATATAAGCCGCGATCGCTGCCAGGATCAGCTCAACATAAATCCCGGCCGCACCGATCCACACCCGCTTCCACTTGTTGGGCAGCATCCATGAATCGGAAACATTGCAGTACAAACAGGGCGTAAACACCAGCAGCATGAAGCCAATTTCATGGCACTCCCCGCCGAATTTCTTACAACTCAGCCCGTGCCCGAACTCGTGCAGCACCTTCACCAGCGCCATCGTCACCGCTAAATACAACCAGCGGTCGGCAGCGAAAAACTGTTGAAACGTCGGCAACCGCGCGTACACCGTTTCGTACTGTGAACCGAGCAACAGTGCCGCCGACAAGAAGAACAGCGCAAAGAAAATCAGCGCCGGGACCGTAAAGATCCAGCCCGCCCACGGCAGCATTCCGGTCAGGATCTTTTCGGGGTCGAAGCCGCGAAAGCGGATCGCAAACAGGTTGGTGAACTTGCCGATCACCTCTTTACGCTTTTTCGTGCCGCCGCGTTCTTTGAGCGCCTTGCCTTGGCCGGGCGCGTTGCTGATCACCAGCCCGCTGCGGTGCAACATCCCAATGAACTGCTGCAAATCGCCGAACGTGATCTTCTGCGGCGCAAAACGGCGTTCGAATCCATCCTTGATCTGCTGCAAGCTGACGTGGCCATCGAGCATGCCGAGGATGAAGTATTCCTCATCATGGAAACGGTAGTATTGCAGCCCCACCGGCTCCTTGACGACCCAGTAGCCGGTACCTTGATAATGGTGCCGGCTGGCGGTCAGGTCAGGCCGTTTGCGGACCGTCAGTGGCCGCGACGAGCTGCTGATGAGCGATTCAGCAAGTGTTGCCATAACCGGTTTTAGTTAACCATTCCAGCGGGATAAACGACGATGTCCGCTTCCATACCCGGCTTAAACACCCACTCGTCACCGAGTTGTTGATTTTCGATCTCGACCCAGATGCGGTGGCGATGATTGAGATCGATCTCACTGCTGACAAAACCGATCCGGCCATCGATCGCAACCGCATTTTCGCCGCCGCCAACGACGCCCTCGCCCCCTCGGGATGGGCGACGCGAGTTTGCATAGATGTAGACTTTGACCGGCGTGCCCCGCGCGATTTGGCCGGCGTACTGCAAGGCATCGATGTCGCCTTCGACGCGCAATTTGTCGAGCTGGACCAGTTGCAACACCGGCGTCCCGGCCTGCACCCATTCCCCCAGTTGTGCGATCCGGTTTTCAATAAAGCCGGCAAACGGGGCGACGATTTTGCGGCGGGTTAATTCGTGCTCAGCCAGTTCGCGTTCGGTCCGTTTGGCGATGTATTGAACTTTGGCAACATTCTCTTGCAACTCGGCCAGCTCGATTCGCAGACCCGCCGTATCCGCTTCGAGAATCTTCTTTTCCATTTCCCAGCGTGGCGTCGCACCCTGACGGCGAAGTTCCTTATAAGCTTCTGCTTCCGCCTTGGCCAACTGCTCGCTCTTGACGGCGTTGCGATAGTTGATGTCGTTGAGTGCATTGAGTTCGGCTTCGCGTTCTTCCGCTTGGCGCAGCCGCAGTGCCAACTGGACTTGCGTGTCATCGATCAAGGCGAGCACATCACCGGGTTTAACATTGGCCCCTTCAACGGCCAACATCTCCGTGATGCGCCCTTCGGCCCCGGCGGGAACGCGAATGTTCTGGATGGTTTTGACCATACAGTTTTGGGCGTTCAGGGTTGCCGAACTGCCTGAGAAACTGTTCGGGACGCTATCCGGGGAACCACTCGGGGCACTGGCCGGCGCCGTCTGGGGCCGCCCGAGACTCGCACGGCTGGCAGGTGTCTGAGCAATCCCCCACGAGCCAGCCAACGCGACGGCGACGAGCAGAAAACCGAACAGAGCGGGCGGGGTTAGTCGCATCAAAAGGCTCCTTGGAACCGAAGGCAACAAATGGGAATGCAAAGCGAGGCGGAACAAACGGGACAACAACCAAAGGCTAGAACAAAAACTTGCAAAGCCATTCGTACACTTCGTGGAACAGGACAAAGCCGGCAGCCCGCTTGCCGCACTGCACATTGGCGATCACCTTGGCGCCGGGCCGCGGCGCGCGTTGTTCGAGCTGCTCGCGATCGGGAACCGCGCGCATCTTGACGGTCGAGCCATGTTCGGGATCGACCTGGGCGCGAAGCTGAACCTCTTGGCGCGGCAATTCGGCTTGCATCGGTTCATCCGGATGGGTCGCCAGGACATAACGCACCGGCAACGTCGGTTGATCGAGTTCGCGGATCCGCCGGTCCAAATGCCCCATCCGCTTGTCGGGCATCTGCAGTTCCAAATACAACGGCTGGCTCAGGTCGGCGATCTCCATCAGCATCTGACCGGTCATCACCGGACGGCTGCGGAGCATCTTTTCGACGTCCCAGCTCATCACGATGCCGTCGATCGGGGCGCGGATGATCAACTGTTCGGCGCGTTCGGTTTGCAGTTGCAGTTTTTCGCGGAGCGCGGCCAAGCGCACCTTAAACTCGGCTTCTTCGCCCTGCAATTGCCGCACTTCATTCGGCTCCAGGGTGCGGCGAGCGGTCAACACACCACTGACCCGGTTGAACTCAGCGGTGGTGGTCTGGATCTGGCCGAGCAGTTCGGTCATCTCCATCTCGATCTGGCGATTGCGCAGCCGGATCAGCGGATCGCCTGCTTTGACCACTGAACTGTGGTCGGCGAGGACCTCGATCACTTCGCCGTCGACCGGCGCGAAAACATCACGCCGCACCTGCGGCTCAAGTTTCCCTTCGGCCTCCAACTGCAGTTCCATCGGGACCAAAAACAGCCCCAA
>Ga0233365_1001098_pt1:7500-11970 | contig 11970 bp, 10 predicted proteins | sample ElkDunMinimDraft_27_FD_191535 | JGI IMG/M metagenome (GOLD analysis project Ga0233365, IMG submission 191535) | Fecal eukaryotic communites from dung pellets of Tule Elk in California, USA - Elk Dung C36 | ecosystem: Host-associated > Mammals > Digestive system > Large intestine >... | reverse complement strand
CTTAATAAGGATTCTTGGCGCAATTCTCCCAGAGAGTAAATCGCAATGGCAAGGGCTAAAAGTTGAAGATTTGAAAAGCTACGCCCGATATTGCGCCATCGGTATGGGAAACTTTTCGTGATATGATCAGCCTCGCGATTTCAATTTTTCAATTTTTTGAAAATTTGGAAATTGTCAAAATTCTCCCCCCTCCAATTGTGCATTTCATTTAATGGGAAACCCCATTAAATGGTGCCAATTGTGCTCCCGAAACGACCAATTATGTGTCTTAATAAGAATTTCGTTGCGCACGGCTCCCAGAGAGTAAATCGCAATGACAGGCGCTCTCGAGTGAAGATTTGAAAAGCTACGCCCCGTATTGCGTCGTCCGGATGCCAAACTTTTCGTGATATGGTCGTCCTCGCGATTTCAATTTTTCAATTTTTTTGGAAATTTTGAAAATTTGTAAAAATGGTCAAATTCTCCCCCCTCCAATTGTGCATTTCATTTAATGGGAAACGCCATTAAATGGTGCCAATTGTGCTCCCGGAATGGCCAATTAGTGGTTTAATAAGGATTTCGGCGCGCCCGCCCCCCAAAGAGTAAAACGCAATGGCATGGGCTAAAAGTTGAAGATTTGGAAAGCTGGGCCCCGTATCGCGCCGTCCGGATGGGAAACTTTTCGTGATATGACTTTCTTCGAGGGGCGAAATTTTGGATTTTTTGAAAATTTTTGAAAATTTGAAAATTCCCCCAAAAACACCCCTCTCCAATTGTGCATTTCATTTAATGGGAAATGCCATTAAATGGTGCCAATTGTGCTCCCGGAATGGCCAATTAGTGCAACTTTGCTCGCGCAATTCTCCCACAGAGTAAATCGCATCGGCAAGGGCTATCGAGTGAAGATTTTGAAAGCTGGGCCCGATATTGAGCCATATGGTATGGGAAACGATTCGTGAAATGGTTCGTTTCTCGGAGAAAAAAAATATTTTTTTTGGGTCCGGGGGTCGGCCGGATTTTCCGGATTTTTCGGATTTTCCGGGTTTTCGGCACTTTTTGAAATTTTGGCCGGACCAACTCGAAAAATCTGAGATAGTAGATTTTGGTCCCAGAGGCTATTTAAACACGTTCTGACACCGTCGCGCTCGTGCCTGCCCGGTTGGCAAATAAAATCGCACCGCCACGCACTTTTACTATGGTGATTTTTCACTTTTCCCGAAAAAACACGATTTTCCTCGATGTGCGCGGTTTTATGCGAAATCAAACATTTGGATAGCCCCGGAATAGAAATGAATAACAATGCGAACAGATTTCATATTTTGATAGCCAGTAGATACGCCGACTGTCCAAGTGTGTCACCGCGATGGCTCTCGTTGAGGTTGACTGCGATTCAGTGGCCCTCCGGCCGACTTTGCACAAAAAGTGCAAAACCCAAAACTCGAGCACTCCATAAAACCGCTATAAAAACGTCCAAAACCCAACTTCGTCGAGTCGAAAATGGCTAAATGTGCTATTTTATTCACGAAAAACCCATGGCTACGTCAGAGCTATCCAACGTAAAAAAATTTACATTAATTCGTTTTCGCCACCTCTCCATCGGGATTTTCGGGCCCATTTCGGCACATTCTTGTCACAACGGGGGTTTTACAGACATGAACGGGGCCAGAAAACAAAGTGGCAACTTGACGTCCCGAAAATGCGATGTCATAGTAAATCGCATCGGCAGACGCTAAATTTTGAACAACGATGGTGCAACAGAATGCTGCGCATTAAAATCATAAAGGTAGAGCCCGTGTCGATAATTTCTCGGCCGGCAAACCCGTGTGACGACTTTGGCGTTTTTCGGCGATAAAAACCGGGTGTTTGACCACTTTTCGGCCCAAATCCGTACTTTGTTTCGTTCCCCCACGGAGTAAATTAACCTCACTGGCTCTAAATTTTTACAAAACGCGAGTAAACCGGCCTTTTCGCGTTCAAAAGTGTAGTCGATAGCCTCCAGACGATATTTTTTCGGCCCCGAAATCGATCTTCCATATTTGGCTTTTATTCGACCTCTCGAGCGAATTTTCGGGTCCGGAGGCTGTGCGGGGGCAAGTTTCGACCCATGGGTTTGGCCAAGGGGGAAAAATGTCAAAAATCGATTTTCGCCCCCCCAAGGCGGGAAAATGGCCCCGGGCCCGCCCCCGACGCGGCCGGGAACTTCGGCCCGACGGTTTTCCGACGACCCCCCCCGACCCCCAAGGGACCCCGGGTTCGGACCCGGGCGCCGCGCGACTTTTTTATTTTTCCCCCATTAAGGCGCGCTTACTGCTTGGCAACTCATTTTTTGTACTATGCAATTTTCGCGTTTCGTGCGTCCACTTCTTGTTTTGTCAGAACACAGTTAGAAAATACAAGGGCCAAAGTGGCGTCTCAACATATATAAGGGGGTAGTGCCGCGAAAGTGGCGCTATCCCCCTACCGACGGTGGCGCCTGTAGTGCACCCAAAGTGAAACCGGAGACAAGTTCTGTAGCACAGACCAAAAGGGGACTGAAAAGAAACCTTTTGCGAAGCGTAAATCGGGACCCCGCGTCAGCCGGAAGCCTTTCATTTTGGCGTTGTGAAAGGCAATACTGTCCCCCACAAACCCCCCCTCTCTCTCTTCTTCTTCTTCTCTCTTTTCGAACCTCTCCGAAAGAATCGAAGCAAAACGAAACCTGAACGAGTCACGCCGTGTACGGCGTGTGTCCCCCCGAAAGCAAATTGTGGTTGTTGTGAGAGCATTTACTCACCCATCACGCGCTTCCGTCGATCAGTGTGCAAATTTGGCTTTTGGTTTTGACGGGGCGATTGTTTTGAATTCAGGGGAATTTGAAGGAAGGTTTTCACCGAACCAAAAAGGAGAGAGCGGCGTGTGCTTAGTTTGACGGGGGAGAAAGTCCGAGACGATAATAACCTAGTTTAGCCTGGGGTAGAATCTGATCGGGGTTTTGTTGGGTCCGCGTTTTGTGTTGTGTTTGTGGTTGTGTTTGTGTGTGTGTTGTGGTGGTTTCTTCTCTCGTGTGTGTGCGTTTGTTCGCCCCGCGCAATTGTGGAACGCCGCAAGGTGGTGAAAGAACAAGTCTTGTTGCGCCAGGGGCAAAGCAGTCATACATATTGCTGAGCGCCTGGTGCTTAAATCATTCGAACCGGGGAGTGTAGTTTCTAGGGGAAAGATTCGCTTCTTCTCTCTCTACCGTTCCTTCCTCCGCTGCGCGATTGGTGCTTGCTTGCTTTTCTTTTTGTCTTTTTACCCAGAGGTTTGGCCTCTGAGCGGATGCTGGGATATCCAAGTCACCGGAGATGCTACAGTGTAGGTTGAGCTCAGCTCCTTCCTGGCATCATAACATGAAGGTGATTTCCCCCATTCGCTGAACGGGTGTTAAGAGAAGACAAAGAGAGAGGCGGGCGCTATATGGCACCGTACATCGTTTGCAGTGGTAACTGGGACAACGGAGAGGGATCCTGAAGTGCACAATCAAGTACTCGTACTCTGCAGTCCTCCACCTTCGCGTGGTCTCGCTATATCTTTCCATATGCCTTGGGGTATCCGCTTTTGTGTTTTGGGTTTTACAAGCGCGCGCGCCAATGAGAGACGTCCCCCCCGACTCATCCCATTTCGCTTCCGCCGCCAACCAGAATGCGTCACTTTATGACATCATCCCTGATCATCCTCTTCTGCTCTTTGCTAGCCCGAAAGGGTACATCGCCGCGTTCTTCTTTCTTCCTTCGTGATTCTAATGCACGCCCGCTCTCTCCCTCAAGTTTGGGACCGACCTCCTTCTCTTTTCCCCTTTCTTCTTTGCATCTCATCGCCCCGCAAAAGTACCCAATCGCCGCCTTTGCCGCCCCCAACTGTGACGCGGAAAGCGTGTGTGCGCATAAAGCCGTTTGCGAGCACATTTGCGAGTAGTAGGACACACGAACCCGAAAACCCTGACATCAAACGTAATATGGTTTCTCTGCTCCGATTTTAGTACGGGAAACGCGAGAAAAGAGGGAAAAGAGGTGGATCGATCGAGAGCCCCCTCCCCCCCCCTTTACTTTTGTTTCTGCGCCGATCATCCTCCTTGCGGGGATGAAAAGCTGGAACGCTGTGCGGATGCTACGCCTTTGCGACAAGCACCCAACAAAGCACGGCGAAGTAAGCAACTCCATAAGCACCACGACAAGTCCATGTCAGCGCGATATTTTTATAGAACATGCCATTCCAAACAGACGAATTGAGCCAAGAATTACACGTTCCGGCGTGTCTCGATGACGCTTCAGTGCGCCGAGACGCTCACCCGCGAATGTTCCTGACTCCTTCTTTTCTGGGTATGCTCGCTAATATTCCCATCGCCTTTGCACTTGCCTGTGATTCCCTTGTGGGCTGCACGTTTTATCTTTTTGATACGCAGCTGAAACTTGGTTGAGACGACATCAGCGTTGACCATACACATGGAACACGTGAAGGAATTTCAGCCCGAAA
>Ga0233365_1001091_pt1 | contig 11995 bp, 5 predicted proteins | sample ElkDunMinimDraft_27_FD_191535 | JGI IMG/M metagenome (GOLD analysis project Ga0233365, IMG submission 191535) | Fecal eukaryotic communites from dung pellets of Tule Elk in California, USA - Elk Dung C36 | ecosystem: Host-associated > Mammals > Digestive system > Large intestine > Fecal | place... | reverse complement strand
AATGCCCGTGCCACCACTTAATAAAGATCGCTCCCTACGCGGATCTCAACACGATGTCCGTAACGTGCACCTCGGCGACCGCCACTATCTGCCCTGGTTCTCGGATCTGACGGTTCGTACTACTGCAGCAACCTTCTCTGCGGATGCAATTGGATCCTCATGCTCCCAGATACGAATAACCCGCCATCCTTTCGCTACCAGTAGTCGATCGGTCTCAGCGTCGCGTTCCCGGTTCTTCCTGACCTTCTCAGCCCAGAAGTCCGAGTTTGTCTTTGCAACTGTGTGATGTAGCGGGCATCCGTGCCAAAAACAGCCATCCAAAAAGACTGTCACTTTTTGGCAAGAGTAAACACCAAATCGGCGGTACGTCGCAACGAACGCAACGGCCGAATCGAGACTCGATATCGGAGACCCAAAGCATGAACGGCTCGGCGCAACCTCAGTTCTGGTGCTGTGTCACGCCCCTTGTTCGATTGCATACTGCGACGCGCGCCATCACTCGACGCCCAGGACTCCTGTCGTCTCATCGCTGAACCTTAACGCCGATCAAGTGATTTCTCATTAATCCCCCAGGGAAGCCAGCTTGGCTCGCCAAGCTTAAGCGCTAGGCGAGATCCACCATCGGCGCCTTTACGGCTCGCACTTCAGGCAAAAAAAAGGGGGGTGAGGCCGCTGGCACTGGGCCTTCAGGAACCGCCCTCGGCCCTAAGCACTTTCTCCTGAGGCAATGCTGGCACGTCCCTATGGTAATAGTCGCCACCACAGGGACGTGCCAGCCATCAAAAGTCAGTTCTTATCCCTCACCCTGATGACGCCTTACGGTCTCCAACAACTTTCGTCCGACAGCCTTGCCAAACACTGGAGGCACAGCGTTGCCAATCAGCCTGCCCACAGTTTGCATACTTGGTCGCTCCGCCCGGGGCACGAATCGGTAAGCACGGGGGAAACCTTGGAGCATAGCCGCCTCTCGAAGAGTAAGAGATCGATCTTGTTCCGGATGCCCGAATCGTCCTGTTCCGAAATTGTAGGACTGTGTAGTGATTGTGGGAGAGGGGGAATCCCATACCATCCTCCCATAGAACGCTTGGAAACTCGCCCCACTGGCTTTTCTATGGCAGGGGGCAACCAGATTCTCGGGCCAGTCTCGCCACGTCCCTCCAGGTTTGGATTCCTTCATCCGCTGCAGATTGACAGGAGAGAGCCGCCGCGCTGTATGGAGCGCGTCGTTAGGGTCCGACTCCCCGTTCTCCAAAGGAGGCAACTTACCGATGGCCTGTCGAACCGTCTTGAACTTCTTCCTCGAGCCTTGAGGGAGTTCGATCGACCCGATGTGTGAGGCTACAAGTACCAGCCTGCGTCGTTCTTGAGGTAGCCCGAACTCAGGTCCATAGAGAGTTCCGAAGTCAACTGAGTAGCCCAGCTCATCGAGCGTTGCGACGAACTGAATGAAGACCGGCATGCGCTGGAGGCGTGAGACGTTCTCCATAGTAACGAGGTGCGGCTTCGAATCTGCGACCAGTCTGCCAAAATGCGACAAAAGATCCCAGTTCTCTTCGGCGCTTGTATCAGCACCGCGTCGATGACTGGAGAACGGTTGGCATGGCGCACATCCAGCAAGTAGCTTGTACTCTGCGTTGCCCCAAAGCTGCCGCAAATCTTCACCCGACAGTTGCGCCACATCCTCGAGTAGGTACTTTGCCTTCAAGTTCCGCTCAAACGGGTATTGGCATGCTGGATCTAGATCGATGCCAGCAACAACATGAATGCCGGCTTGTTGAAGGCCAAGCGAGAGCCCCCCTGCACCACAGAACAGGTCTACCGCAACAACTGGAGATTCAAGGGATCGCATCATCAAACCTTATCGGCTTTTCCCCGGCTGGTCGACGGCGCGGGCTCAACACTTGGCGGGCGGTGTCGAAGCCACCTCTCGCAAAGTTGTTGGGGCCCTAGGCGATGGTGACAAGAACAACGAGCGCGACCAACGTGTCTACTATGTCAATCGAGTGTGGATCGGCGGGACGCCTCGAGTCGGATGTCGACGTAGCGCCCAGGAGCCATCCATCTTGCCCCACGGGCAGGACCAATCATGCAGGCAACGACTGGATTCGAGGAATTCGACTACAACGAGCGCGGCTGAGGATCGCGGAGACGCCGGGCAACAGTGCAGCACAGGCATCTGCCGTTGAACCATTGTTAATGAGAAGATGGACACTGCACAGCTTCAGTTGCTTTGGCAGGCAGTCCCACTCGAGCGGTGTAGTCGTCGCCGTGGACTACAATTCCTGTCCGGCTCTATAGGATCCGGATGGCTTCGAGGACGTCGCATGCGCGGGAGGCGAACTCCATACCAGGTCTCGTTGACGCGTCAATGATGAGGAGGCTCGGCACCCTTCAGAATCACCAAACGAATGCAGCTCAGCCATCATTGGTCAATACCGACTATTCACCGATAGCCCACACGCGCTAATGCCCTGGATTATCGGGATACCAGTCCGACACGCCCCGTTTGGCAGATTCATGCCTGAACTCCCTCAAGTCCCGAACACCACAACAGAGGCACTGACAGTTAGAATCCCATAACCCCTGGCTGAGTCGACGAAGGACAGAAGCATGCCCCTTGAGGTCAACAAACATGTCCAACGGATACGTCGTTACCAGCCGTTCGATGCTGACACTTCCGAGATGGTCTATGAACTGCAAGCGGACTGGGCGCGACCGCAGTACGTCGTCGTCACGCTGCAGTACCTGCTGAACGCCATCGAGCAACCCTCCACGAAAACCATCGTCCTCACCGGGGACGCCGGGCACGGTAAGACCAGCCTGTGCGCCAACCTTCTGACCGAGTTGATGTCCGAGACCGAAGTAAGTGCAGCAGAGGTCCGAAAGAGCGTCTTCCGGGAGTTGGACAGGTTCGGGGATGCCAGCGGCCCCATAAGCCGGACCCGTAGCGGACGCCGGCTGTACATCCTCAAGGATCTCAGCGAGATAACTCCGCAGGCTGGCGCTCGGAAGCTCGTTGAACTGCTTGACCCTCCAGGTGAAGGCATCGCGATCATCTGCGCAAACGAGGGCCAACTACGCAAGTGCGTTGCAGAGGACGACAATCTCGACCGAGGTGGCACAGGGCGTGCCAAGATCCTGGTGAAAACCCTCGCAGAAGGGGTGCTGCGCGGCCAGGTCACCGACCCCTCAGGTTCAGTCACCGTGATCAACCTCAATTATCAGTCCGTAGCTGCCGCCAGCACCAACGGCGGGCTCATCCCTTGGATCCTGAAGCAATGGACGACGACCCAATCGTCGAGATGGAAGTCCTGCGAGACTTGTGACGCGCGCAAGGTCTGCCCGATCCTGGCCAATCGCGACGAGCTGAGCGATCCCACCCGCGGGCCGCAACGCCGGGAGGCGATCAAAGCGGTATTCGCCGCAGCCGAGCGCACAGGAGCCGTAGTCACGACCCGTCAGGCACTATCGGTGACCAGTTATATGCTCACCGGCGGACTGTCCTGCGAGAACGTCCATTCTAAGTACCAAAGGTCCCACTCGAACCGCTTGTGGCAGGCTCCGCACCTGTATCATCAGGCGCTTTTCGGCGACCGACTGACTCAGCAGCAACGTCATCTGGTTCCCGTCTTCTTTGCCCTGCGAAAGCTGGACCCGGGCAAGGTTTCCCGCCGCCAGGTAGACGATCGACTGGCCCCAGACACAGCGGGCGACTTCCCTCCTGCGGATGCGAACAGCTACCTGCAGAAGGTTCACACGAATCGGGATGCCCAAAAGCAGGCAGAACATTTGCGCGGCTTGTACACGTTCCTGCGGCGAGCGGACTTCTTCAACAGTGACGACAACACAGACCGATTCGCTCGCATGGGTTTGCAAGCTGGCGACGATTTCGTCCTGGTCGAGGACAGGAACCGGGACCTGGCAGATACAAGGGTGCGGGACCGCTTCCTCAAGGGCCTCGAAGCCGTCCAGGGCATCCACCGGGCGGGAAGCAACCCTGACTTCTTCATACTTGATCCCGCCTTCTTCACCCACCGCGCCCGCGCGGCGGTGATCTCCCGGCGAGTGCCCAGCAGGGGTGTTGAAGTCGTTGACCAAGTTACCCAGTGGCAGCAGGAAAGTGGCACCGACGCGGTTCCCGAGATGCAGAACGCTGTTGAATGGCTCAACCGGGCCATTTACATCCGCATCCCGGCTGTTGACCCCGATAGGGATGCAGTCTCGGTGGAGGCGGACCTTCTGCGCTTCGAGCTGCTTACACGGTGGGCTGGAGGTCTGCGTAGCGAAGTCCAGCACGAGGCGGAGATCCGCGGTCTAAGCGGATCCTTGGCGGAGCTGGCCGATTCCTCTAATAAGGACGACGAGATTCAGGTGCTTGTGGGAGACGTCATGAGAAAACTCATGGTCGACGTGGGCTTCAGGATCAGGTCGGTGCGTGCGTGATGCTGGTTGACCGACCCAAGGCAGAGGTCGTCCTTCGACTCTTCGGGGTAAACCTCGAACGTCAGGGTCGCGGCTTCTATGTCTCGCTCGAGATGCTCGCGATAGCCCGCGGCGTCTACCTGGCAAATCACGAAGACCCGGAGAGATTTGCAGAGCTCCTTGACAACGGAGCCCGCACTGCCTTCAAGAGGACCTCGCACGACCTGGTCCGGCGGATCGCGACCAATACACCCGTCGTCGAAGGCGACGAAGAACTCGGCAAGGCCGTCGAACTGGACTCACCCGAGACGAGGGAAACGCTCCATGCTCTCTTCTCGTCCCTTTTGGTCGAGATCCCCGGGCGCCGTAGCCAGCCTAGTTGGTTCGCCGCGCACATCTATCCGTTCGTCGGTGAGCTCATCCACTACGATGCAGTCGAACGGCCAATCAAGCGGCGCGATGCCTCCTCCAAGAACAGTGCGAAGAAACGCAAGCAGGCTGCCATGGTCGCAGCCGGCGCTAAAGCTCCGAGTATCGAGCGATACCTCTTCCGCGATGGTGGCAGCTGGGCCTACAAGGTCCTACGCACCGACTCTGATCGTGACCGCAAGGAAGCGACCCGACAAAGCCTGCTCGACCTCGTGCAGGACAGCGGCACTCCGCTGGGCAACCTTGCAAATGCCCTCAGCGCGCACGACTTCGACTACGACGAAGCGCCGGTGGAACGATCAGACGCAGAAATCAACCTGCATGAAGATCTCAGCCCGTGGCCCGATCTATTGAGGGAAGGGGTTCGCAACATCGTCGCACGGACTGCGATGGTTCCCAGAGCCAAGCGAACCGAGAGCCTCATGCACTGGATCCCCTACTGCTTGGCACGCCATCAGCTGCGCCTCGCGCGCCGGAAGCTCGGGGCTACCGCCCCTGAGTCGATCCTGGTGGACTTCGGCAACGAGGCAACACCTTTGCGGAGAGAATCGCAGAAGAGCCTCGTCGGCTTTCGTAGCGATATTCTCAAAGCTATCAACATCCAAGCCCAAGAGATGATCAACGAAATCCAAGCCGCGGGTGACGAGGCCAGGAAGCTCCGCTACGAGAGGTTCGCCAAGCAAGGCGGCAACGCGGTCGACTCGCCCCGAGGGTTCTTCAGCGAGACGCTTGCCGCGGTGGGAGCCCTGAACGCGCCGGTCGGGCGCCGCCACTTCACCATGAAGCCCCCAATGCTCGAGAGCTTGGTGTCTGCCGCTGTCCCACAGGACACGGAGATGGAGTTCGACCATTTCTGCATATTGCTGTACGAGAAGTACGGGTTGGTAGTGGAGAACAAGATCGCGGCTGCGAGCCCGATGGCCTTTGAGGTTGACCCATCGGTCCTTGACCACAATGGCAAGGCATTTCGGGAAAAGCTGGCCGCTATTGGCCTGCTCACTCAGTATTCAGATGCGACCAGCATGGTCCGAGGGGAACCGCGATGACCGACAGCAGTATCCGCGCGCTTGGACGGTTCGTCGCCGACCAGGCCCTTCGCAAGGTCACTGAGATCAGCGGGGCACGTGCCGTCCTGCGAGTCAGCGGATTCGACCGGGAGACCGTGGCCGAAGCTCTCCGCCACCTGGCTCGGGGGCTGTCGGAGTCTCTTGACCGTCAGGTCGTCGTCAAGGTCGGCACCTCAGCGCCAATCGAAGGCGTTCCTGACGAATACCTGCTGGATCCACAGGACCAGCTGACCAAGTGGCGAAACTCCGTACGGGGCACCGGAGTACTGCTCTTCGAGTGGGGACAGTCTCCAGATGCACAGGGTCTTGCAGCTATGAACGCCCTTGATGACGCCACGATCCTCGGCGACCACAACGGCGCTCCCGGCGAGTGCGGCTTCGACAGATTCTTGGCAGAGGCATGGAGGGAGGCAGGTGGCCTCGGCCCCGTTCCAGCTCTAATGTCCAACTTCCTGCCGCAGATCTGGCGGGCTGTCACCGTTGAGGAGTCTCGGTCCTTGCACCGCTGGGCGGCATTCCTGGTCGAAACCGCGCAGAAGGTTGCAGCGATTCAGGTCCGCACCCCCGACTTGGTATACCCCGAGATCTCTGCTGCCCTGCCCACTCTGGATCTCTTCCCAGACCGAGGGCTCTTCATCAAACCCGCCGCGCTGCCCGCCCGGATTCAAAAGAACGTCGCGGTCAGCGCGTTCAAGCAGCCCAACGGCAAGGAGATCAGCGAGGACGATCTCATTGATCGCATCAACACGACCGAGCTTAGCCAGGAGTCCCTGCACCACATCGGCACCGACGCCGAGACTGCGAAGGCGCGCATGCGCAGCCTTGTTCTGAACCTTAATCGCAGTGACTCAGCTCCGCAGGATTCCCGCAAGCTGCGACGCGAGCAGGACCTGATCCTCTGGCTTGAAGTCTTCGAGCAGAAGTCAAAGAAGATCGGGCTGGGCCAACAGGTCAGGCAGGAGATCGAAAAGGCCGACGCAGAACGGGTCAACGAGTTCGACTCCATGGCGATCGAAGACGCCCTAGATCGCGGGGACCAGGAATCTGCACAGCGCTTCCTTGACGAGGCTCCTGTCGGCGGAGCCGAACCATTGGCTGATCTGTTGTCCAAGCGATCGCGCCGCAAAGTCGAGAAGCTTGCCTTCCCTGACTCCCAATTCGTCCATGACCCACTGCGCGCGCTGTTGCGCGAACTCACTTACTTCGCTGACGAAGATGAAGGCTCCGTCGTCGTTAGCCTTGAAGGCAGCCAAGAATCAGGAGGGTGGAGCCGTTGGCTGTTCGCGTTCCTTTACGCACGTACCCTGCGTGACATCCAGGAATCCACCGGTCTTCGCCTGACCCTTGATATCAAGGACTGCTTGCTCGACTTGACCAAACCGCCCCTGCCGAAAGAAGATGAGCCATTCGACCCAAACACCGAGTGGGCCCCGTTGCGCATCCTGGTCGAGATGGACGGCGCCGCCCAACGGCGTTTCCGCTGGGACCCTCTAGGCATCCCTGGACAGATCGCAATGGCGGCCCTCATCCACGGCTGGCGCAACCCTCCTGGCTATTCCAGCAATCTGACCTTCGACACCTTCCTCGAAAAGTTCAATGACCCACGACAGTGGCAGACTGATGAACCTGCTCTCCGCCCTACCTCACCGTTCGCGGCTCAGCTGGAACGCCTCAAACTGGAGCACTTCGAGCGGCTCGCCGACGGTCTTGACGCGGAGACCATCAACGCATACGTACGCGAATGGGAAGGCGTGCTCCGCGAAGCTCGCGCCGCCCTAGTACCCGACAACGCTCCGAACGCAGACCTTGCAGCCGTCGTCCTGTCAGATGTCGTCGGGCTGGCCGATCACCGCATGATGATGCTCGCCAGTCACCCGCTGAGGCTGCGCTGGCTGGCAAGAAACTATGAGGAGGCAGCCAGCAGTATCAAGACCTCCCTGAACCAGGAAGGAGGCCTAAGCCTCAACCAGGAAAACGAAGACCTATTCTTCGATGCCATTGACCGCGTCTCCCCACATGGGACACCAGCAGTGCTCGTCGGTCCTGGCGGAACGATCGCCATCCCTATGCGAGAGTCGGCGGGGCACGAGGAGTACGCCCCGGTCCGCGTCGGCGGCAACGAGTCCAAGGAATGGCTCTCAAGCGTTGATGAGACGGCCATTGACGAGATGGTACGAGTCATCACCGATTACCTCAGCACATACCCCCACAAGCTTGACGGGCTACGCGTACTGCTTCTGGACCGCAACGGCGATCCTGTCCTCCCGATGCGTGTTGCAAAGCTAGTAAGAGCGAAGAACCCTCGTCTGAAACTTAATCTGGTAGTGCTGGCACCTCAGTCCACGCACCACGAGATCATCCAGGGTTTTGACCTGCACTTCGCCGACGCGGAGATCTCCGAGGATACCTTCCTGCCCGATGTCCAACTCATCCTGCAGACGTGGGAACCCGATCAGGAAGCAAACCTGTCAGGGCTTGAGGACACCATCGACCTGGCCCTGGCGCCAGCGTTGTTCGGCACCCAGACCAGTATCAAGGAGAGTACCAAGAAGGAGTCCTTGTCAGGCTCATTCAACCCTTGGAAGCACCCAGCTTCCCACAGCCTGGCTCAGACCAGCGAGAATGTGGTGAGAGCGCTACTACCTGAGACCGCCGACGAAACTCTCGAGTCGTGGTCAACCTTGTGCGTTCGCTATGACCGCCGCTCTCCCGTCTCCCGAGAGAGTGTCGATGGCATCGACTACTTCGAGATGCAGGTTCAGTTCGACCAGCACCAAGACTTGTTCGCTACTTTGCACCGCGTGGCCCATTGGGTCGTAACTCTCGACAGCTTCATTGGCCGGGAACAGATCGATGCTCTGCACGACCGCCCTGACGTCATTCTCGTCAGGCCCAATGTCGGCAAGAACGAGTCTTACACCCTGATTGTCAGCTCGCAGACTGGTCGGCAGTTTGTTGTCCAACGCCTGCAGCGACGCCTGGAACAAATCCGTGTCGCATCTAATCGTGATTCGGAGGGAATCGCAACACGGATCTACCAGGTTGGCCGCAACGTTGCACCTGGCGCCGTGCTGCGGTCTCTCGGCATCGGCACCACCGTCAACGAGGTAGTCGGCCTAGTCGCCACACGGTTTGTAATCGATCAGCAGTTTCCCGTCGCAACCAAGGGACCAAGTCTCGTCACATGGATCAGCTTTGATGAGCACCACCGTTGGTTCGGCCGCGGACACAAAACCCGGGCCGATCTGGGCCGGTTCGTGCTGACCATCCAGGATGACGGCATTGTTCGCCTGGATGTCCTGGTCGCGGAATCCAAGTTCCGCCAGGCATTTGACATCGGCTCGGCTGAGGAACAGCTGAACCGCACCACCGACCTTTGTGTAGACGCATTTCGCTCGGACGGCGAGGCACGCCATGACCGACCATTCTGGCTCGACGAACTTGCTGCCGCTATTGCTCAGACCAGCGGATATGCCATGGATGCCAAAGACCTTCCGTCCCGTGCTCTAGCCGGGACCAATGATCATCGGCAAGTCGAGGCGGAAGTCCTTGACGCTCTGCGCTCTGAGCAGGTTCAGCTGGGTCAGGTCACCGGCGTTGCGGTGGCCATCGCAGCGGAGGAGGAAAAGGCAGCTCCCGAGATCGGAGCCCTTGGCAGACACACTCTGGTGAGGCTGAACAAGCACGAGCTGCTAAACCTCATCGGTGCCTTGCGTGCCAACCTGGACCCTGCAAATGCCGACTCTCTGGTCGCCTCGAAGGGCCCCGGTAGGCTCGAGAACCCTTACAATACTGACACGTCCCCGTCAACAGGGAACTTCGTTGGACTTCTCTCTTCAGCAGGGGCAGTGACACCAGTCGCGAACGTCGGAGCGACCGCTGGTTCAACCGAGGCGCAACCATCAGCAACGCCTTGCTCTCATGCACAGGCATACCCTTTTCCTCCAAAGGCAAGTCATGTGGGGTTCTCCGAGGAACAACTGCGGGATCGATACAACAAGGTCCTCAACGTATTCGCTCGACACAAGGTCGATGTCATCGCCCCAGACACCGAAGCGTGGAAGGAAGGGCCAGGCTTCTATATCTTCAGGTTCGTTCCCAGCCCTGGTGTCACAGTGGACAAGGTGATCAACCGGCGTGACGAGATCTTCTTGGCCCTAGCTCTGCCTTCCGGGTTCAACATTCTCCCGCGCAAGGACCGCGGCTCCGTGCTCTTCGAAATCCCCAAGATTGACGACGAGAAGTTCGGAGTCAACGCCAAGAATCTGTGGCAGCGGTGCCCAGTCGATCGCCAGAGGCTCATTGCCCCATTGGGTGCCGATATCGAGGGCAACCCGGTCACCATTGACCTTTCTTCCGCTGACTCACCGCACTTGTTGGTGGCCGGCACCACCGGATCGGGCAAATCTGTCGCCCTGGACACAATTCTCAAGGGCCTTGTCCGGTACGACAAGAGCGCGCTGAGACTTCGCCTTGTTGACCCCAAAGGCACCGAACTAATAGATTTCGAGGGCGATCCTCATCTCGATGGCATGATCGGTATGGACGCCACCGACGCCATTGAGATTCTCGAGGAGACCGTCGAAGAGATGGCCGCGCGTTACAAAGACATGAAGGCGATGCGTACCCGGAAGCTTGTGGAGTACAACTCGAAGGTCGACAAATCCGATCAAAAACCTTGGATTGTCATTGTTCTGGATGAGTATGCCGACCTCACGAGCGATCCCGAAGAGAAGAAGCAAATCGAGTCGTTGCTCAAGCGTCTGACTCAGAAGGCTCGCGCTGCTGGAATCCACGTTATCGCAGCCACACAACGGCCAAGCGCTGATGTAATCTCGACGACTATACGCTCCAATTTTCCCGCCCAGCTCGCCCTTCGAGTTAAGAGCGCGACCGACAGTCGCATCATTCTGGATGAGACCGGAGCAGAAGCCCTTGCTGGACAAGGCGATGCTTTTCTCCATACTGCCAAGGGCACTGTTCGACTTCAGGTGGCCTACGACGGGAGCTGACCCGGCCCCCGAGCCTCACCGGTAAAAGTCAAGAATCCAAGTTATTGGTCTGCAATATGCTTTCTCTGACTATCCGCTCATTGAGCGCGTGGTCAATATGGAGGGAGCGCATGGAGTACAGACTCCTATGTGGCTTCATTGAGTTCCATCCAGACGAAAGGTGTACTGTTATTGGTTGTGCCTGAGGGGATCCGGGATGCCCGAGTTGGTGTGTGAAGGCGGCTGATGAGTCGTGGATCAGCCCGTTCTCGGTGCTTGGAGCTCGCGTTTCCGTTCGCCTGGTGCATCGGTTGAGGCACCATGGTCGATCGAGTGTTGCGGGTGGCGGCGTATTGGCAGACCAATCTCACGCTGTGGCGGCTGACGCCGTTGCTTGGTGCGTCGAAGTCCGCAGCCGATCGGATCATCAACGACCTGGACCTAGGTTGGCCACGCCTTCGCACGGGTGAAGCCCTGAAAAATCCGGCAGGGACTGCCGTCTACAAGGCGACGGCGACGTCATCGCCATGAGCGGTATGCCCCCTCCACAACCTCGTCCACACCACCTGACCCAGACCCGACTAGGCGAAACGCCAACATCCCAAGCAGCAACCCCAGAACCCAATAACGGGACATGAGGCACGTCACGATCCATTAAGAGACCACCGATAATCGCCAGATGACCCAAAGCCCAGCTGCTCCCGACCTCGCCGCCGCCACTCGCATGTGGACGGACTACGCCTCAGCTCGGCCGGAGGCCGCCGCCGTCGGGCCGGAGTACACCGTCGAGCACTTCGGCGACTCAACGGCACTCGCCGACGAACTGCTGAACCTGGTGCTCTCCGGCGAGAAACGCGCCACCGCGGAGCTAGTGTCGGAGTTCGCCGCGCGGGGTGACGATCTTCCCCGGATCGGTTCACACTGGATCGCCTGCGACGGCGCCGGCGAACCCCGCATCGTCATCCGCACAACGGAACTACGCATCGGTGACTTCACCACAGCCGATGCCGCCTTCGCCTTCGACGAAGCCGAAGGCGACCGATCCCTAGCGACCTGGCAGGCCGGCCACCGCCGTTACTGGCAACG
>Ga0233365_1001089_pt1 | contig 12002 bp, 6 predicted proteins | sample ElkDunMinimDraft_27_FD_191535 | JGI IMG/M metagenome (GOLD analysis project Ga0233365, IMG submission 191535) | Fecal eukaryotic communites from dung pellets of Tule Elk in California, USA - Elk Dung C36 | ecosystem: Host-associated > Mammals > Digestive system > Large intestine > Fecal | place... | reverse complement strand
GTCGTGGGTGTCGTCATCGCCGTTGTTTTTCTCAAGTGGAGCGTCCGGCCGGCCGAGCGGTTCGTGTGGACGGCGGGGTCACTGACCGCGCTCTCCCTGGTCCCGCCCTTGCTCGCCGGAGCGGATGCCGCCACCACGGTCGCGCTCCTCGTACTGCATCTCGTTGCCGCGGCGGTGGTGATCCCCACCCTGGCGGGGAGTCTGCGCGTCCGCGCCGCCTGAGGATTCCGCAACGGAGAAGCGTGCGTGCGCAAGGACGCCGAGCAAGGATCCGGTCAGTCAGATGTCTCCTCGGACATCGGCAGGGATGGCCCGACCCGGTTCCGGCCAAGATGTGCGGGCGGGGCCGAAGGCACGACGGCTGGCCAGAACCCGAGCCGGCCGGCAGCGCCGACCACTACGCGAAGCTGCAGGCGGGGCTTGAATGCGGGGTCGTCGCTGGTCCGGCTTCAGGCCGGACCAGCCACACCCGCCGACTCCGCGGGCTCGTCGGCACGGGCCTCATCGCCATGCTCGCAGCGAGGGATGTCACCACCGTCGCCGCTGCGCTCGCCCCAGGCCACCGGCGCCGACTTCAAGGTCCCCGATGGGCGGCGAGACAATCCTATTGGGCGGGTTCGCCGTGCTGACTGGCTTCTACTCGGTCGTGGGCATCGGTCTGCTGATCGAGCAGCTTGTTGCGGCGACGCAGCTCCCGCAGCTCCGCTGACTCGCTGCGCGACACGCCAGGCTTGTCGCCGGCCTCAACGTCGGCCTGACGCAACCACTTCCACAACGTCATCGGGTCGACCCCGAAGTCCTTGGCGATCTGCTCGACCATCACACCCGCCTCGCGGCCGCGGGCCACGCGCGGGCATCGGGTTTTGGTCGATCTGCTGTCTTACCTGGAGCCTCGCCCTCATCGATCCTCGACCCCACCTACCCGCGCTGACCTGCAAGATTAGGTTGAAAAAGGTTCACTGCGCGACAATGCTGTAACGAACACGTGGAGGTGGACGTGCCTGATGCTCCCAAGATCCGTGGTGATGGCTTCACTGTTCAAGGCCTGTTCAGCACGTTCCAATTTCGACTGGACTCCTTCCAGCGTGACTACAGCTGGGGCCGCGAGGACGTCAAGGCGCTGGTCGATGACCTGACCGGCCGCTTCCTACGACAATGGTCGCCGGGCCAGGAGCGGCGGGATGTCAGCAACTTCGACCCGTACTTCCTTGGCCCGTTTGTGTACTACCGCGATGGCGGCTTTGCTGCACTCGTCGACGGACAACAACGCATCACCACGCTTCACCTGCTGATGCTCTACCTTCGTCGGCTCGCCATTGAGGCCGAACGTCCGGAGTACGGCAACGATATCGCAGCCCTCGACCCGCTCATCGCCGGAAACTCGTACGGGGAGCGGGCCTACGCTATCAACGAGCCTGAGCGAACGGCCCTGTTGGAGTCGATCCTCGACGACAAGCCGTACGATCTGCCTGCTGATGCCAGTCCATCGGTTGCCAACCTGTACGAACGCAGTCAGGAGATCGCCGAGCTATTGCCGGAGACCGTGCGTGACGAGGCATTGCCGTTGTTCATCCACTGGCTGATCAACCAGGTCTGCCTGGTCGGTATTGACGCCGTCGACCGCAGCCAGGGCTGGGCGATCTTCGAGACGATGAACGACCGGGGGGTGCAGCTCGGTCCGGCCGATCTGCTGAAGAGCTTCCTGCTACGCCGAGCCGATAATGTCAACAACCGGGCTCGGTTGGGCGATACCTGGCGTTCCATGCTGACCCGGCTGCATAGTTCCGGGCCGCAAGCCACCACGCGTTTCCTGCAGGCTCTTCTCGTCGGGAAGTACGCGGCGGATCAGTCTGACGTGACCGAGATCGGGATCTCGTTCCACGGCTGGGTCCAGCTCAATGCCGAGAAGCGTTTGGGTTTGGTCCATCCTGCGGAGTTCGCCCGCTTTGTCGAGCGAGAGCTGACGACTTTTGCCCGCCGTTTCGTGACGCTCGCGGCGGCATCTCTGCGTCCCGACCACGGGATGGAGTCGGTGTACTACAACGGTGTCAACGAGATCGACCAGATGCCCTTCCTTCTCGCTGCACTGGATCCCGAGGACACCGATGCGCAGTTCCGGGACAAGGCTCAACTAGTGGCCGCATTCTTGGACCTCACCTACGTGCAACAGGTGATCACCAACCGGGATGAACGGCCGAAGGCGACCCAGCCTGAGTTCCTCGAACTCCTCCGTGACCTCCGGGCTTGCCACGACCTCGACGAACTCAGAAAGTTGCTCGGCAAACGGATCACCGTCCTGGACACCACGTTTTCGGCTGTCCGCCAGTACGGCCTGCGGCCCGACAATAGGGCGCAAGTTCGGTACCTGCTGACTCGGCTCACGGCGTTCGTAGAGGTGGAGAGCGGTCGCCCTGACGAGATCGCCCGCTACCTCGACAGATCCGAACCGTTCGAGATAGAGCACATCTGGGCGAACAAGTTCGAACGGCACCAGGTAGAGGTCAAGACGGAGGATAAGTTCCGATTCCACCGCAACCGGCTCGGTGCGTTGTTGCTGCTTCAGAAGTCGCACAATGCCAGCTACCAGGCGGCACGGTACGAGGAAAAAATCGAGTGGTACCGGCAGCAGAACTATCTCGCGGCGTCCCTGCACCGGGTTACTCATGAGCGAAACCGGCCATTCACAAATAACGTCGTCAAGAGATACAACTTGGAGAAGCTGTTCCGGTCGTTCGATAAGTTTGACTTGTCCGCCATCGAGACTCGGCAGCATCTCTACCAGCGGCTTTGCGAGATCATCTGGGCGCCGCAACGATTGGGCTTCATCGTGTCACCTAAGGTGGCCTCGCCCGAGCGGGTCACCGCTCAGGCGGTGTCCCGCCGGACCCGCGCTCACTTCGGTGGGATCACGATCGCTCGGCTCGTCGCAGGCGGTGCTTTGCGTGTCGGAGAACCGCTGACTTTGGTCTACCTGAGGCGTCGGTACACCGCCGTCGTCAACGCCGAGGGCCAGATCGAGCTTTCGACAGGGGAACTCTTCGAATCACCGTCCCCAGCGGGTACGGCGGTGACCGGTAAGCGGACCATGAACGGCTGGAGTTACTGGAAGGTCACAAGGGAAGGCAAGGCCGTAACGCTATTCGACGTCCGGTCGGCTGCATTGGAACGCGGGCTTTTCGACTCTGGGGATCCTGGTTCCGGCGAATGAAGACTATCGGACTCCTTTGACGCCGCCCGTTTCCGACTGCGGGTTCAGAGAGCCAAGCCGGACCAGGATGACAGTCTCCGGATGCCTATTGCTCTCTGCTACGTCGAACGCTTGAATTGAGAAATTCGTAGATTCAGCGATGCGACGTGCACGGAGTCCCCGCCGAACTCGGTGACCAGCCGAGGTTGTTGACCTCGGCTGAGCTGCGGGTCAGTGTCGGTGCGGAGACGAGGGCAGCCACCGTCGATCATGGGCGGTCGTGTGGACTGACCATGATGCAGCGGTGGCTGCCGGATACAGGGGAGACGCCCAGCGGTGGCGGGTGTTGTTCGATGACCTGCTGTTGACGGTCGGGCAGCGTTTCCGCAGGCCCGAGCCGCGGCGCCGGGTGCTCGTGCGGGGCCTGCTGGCGCCGTTGCCGACGATGAACTGCTGGACGATCGCGGAGCATGCCGGGGACGTACCGGGCAGACGTGTTCGCCGGGCGGGTCGCCGAGGCATGATTTTTGCCGCCACCGGCACCGCTGACTACTACGCGTCGGGGTCCAGCCGCCGCAGCAGATCGGCGATCTCCTGGGTGCGTTCGTCGTCGCGTCCGAAGAGGACTATGAGGTCGTCGTGCAGGGGACCAAGTTCGGCGAGCGCCTGTTTCGTCTCACCTTGCGACATCAGCATCTCCCCGATGACCTTTCGCAGCTCGATCATCCGTTCGCTGACGTCGCCTTCGGCGAGGCTGACGTGTTCGCGTACGCGGCGGAACTGTCCGAGGGCCGCCGTCGTCTCACCCAGTTCGGCGCGGCAGTAGGCGGCCTGTTCGAGGTAGTCGATCACCTGGTCGCTGGCGGGGCCGACGGTGCGGGCGTACGCGTCGATGAGCGCCTCGAACTCGGCCAGCGCCCGGCGGTGGTCGCCACCGAGGGAGAGGGCGGCGGCCCGCCGGACGCGCAACTCCAGCAGTTCAGGGTTGTCGATGCCCAGCACGGGTGCCGACGCCTCGATGGCCCAGCGCAAAACCTCGCCCGCCTGGGTGAACCGGCCTTCCTCCAGCAGCCCGCCGGACTCGGCGAAGGCACTCTTGATGGCCTGCTTGGCGTCCTGAGTGCTCGCGCTGTCCGCAGTCGGCTCGGGAGCAGGGGTGGCGAGGGCTGCGGCGGGACGTGCCGACTGCCGTGGGGGAGGGGAGTTCGGTCGTCGGTAAAGCAGCGTCGGGTCGGGTGTCCCTTCCGGTCCGCGTTCGTCCACTGACGGCATCGAGCCGGAGGGGGGCAGCAGCGGCAGCAGCGCCTCGTAGACCTCGTACGCGTCGGGGGGCCGCTGGTCGGGTGCCTTGGCCAAGAGCCGCAGCACCAGATCGCCGAGGGCTTCCGGTACGTCGGGGCGCACCGCACGCAGCGGCCGGGGCGGCTCGGAGATGTGTTGCTGCATCAGCAGGTAAGCGGTGTCGCCGTCGAAGAGCCGCCGCCCGGTGAGGAGTTCGTGCAGCACGCAGCCCAGGGCATAGAGGTCGGTGCGGGGGGTCACCTGGGCGGACAGGAACTGCTCGGGAGACATGTAGTGGTCGCTGCCGAGCACCATGCCGCTGCGGGTTATGCGGGTGACGTCGCTGCGCAGGACAGCGGCGATGCCGAAGTCGAGCAGCTTCACGGTCCCCTCAGGGGTGACCAGCACGTTGTCGGGTTTCAAATCGCGGTGCACGACGGGCATGGCGTGGGCGTGGGCCAGCACGGTGCAGATCTGGGCGGCGATGGCGACGGCCCAGGCGATCGGCAGCGGCCGGGCCGGGTCGATGAAGGCCCGCAGCGAGCTGCCGCGGAGGTACTCCATCACCAGGTAGAGGCGGTCGAAGGGGGCGTCGAGGCCTGCGTCGTAGACCTGGGGGACACCGTGGTGCTGGATCTGCGCGGTGACGCGGGCTTCCCGCTGGAACCGGCGGGCCAGCTCCTCGGCGTCCTCGTCGGTGGTGACGACGGTGGGGAGGATGAGCTTGACCGCCACCTCGCGGTCGAGGACGGTGTCGTAGCCGCGCCACACCTGGCCCATGCCGCCGGATTTGACGTGCTCGACCAACTCGTAGCGGCCGGCGATCGGTTTTGACTGCACGGTTCTCCCGACAGGCCCGGAGGTTTCGTCGGGAGCCAGTGTCACCCGTGGCGGCGCGGCAGTCCAGCCGGGTGGCGATCAATGGGATCAACCACCCGGCCGGAGCCCGTCACGCTGCGTCGTCGACGACGCCCTGTTGTTGCCGGATGAGCCGCCACGCGGCCCGGCGGGCGCTGCGGTTCAGGGAGCTGCGGAAGTCGGGTTCGTTCGCGTTGAAGTACCGCTCGCCGAGCTCCCTGACCGTGTCGAAGTGGTCAATCATCTTTCCTTCGAAGACCGAATCGAAGACGTGGCCGAAGTTTTCCTCGTCGTTGGCGACGGCAGCGAGTTGGACCCTCTTCTCGGCCATCGCCTCTTCGAGGGGCTTGAGGACGTCCTGTTCGGTGAACTCGGTGCCGAACTTGTCGTTGAACTTCTCGACCAGCTCTGACAGTGGCGACTTCTCCGGCTCCTTCGCCCCGCCGGAGCCGTCGCCGTACCCGGGGATTTCCGCGTTTCCTTCGGGGTTGAGGCCGAGGTCGTGCTCGCCGGTCCGCTCCACCCGCAGGTGGCTCAGGTCCACCTCGCCGATGTCCACGCCACCGTCGGCGCGCCGTGGCAGCCGGTTGAGCAGGTGCCGGCCGTAGAGGTAGAGCATCTCCAGGTCGGCGTCGGTGTAGGGAACGATCTGGGAGAGAAAGCCGTACTTGCGGACGTAGTCGTTGAGGTGGGCGCGGAACGCTTCGGCGGTTTCGCGCTCTTCCTCGTCTTCGCTGTCGACGAGCGCGGTGAAGCGTTCCACCGCCGGCTCGAGGTGCCGGTAGAGCTCGGCGTGCAGTTGCTTCTGCTTGGCGGTGCCGCCGACGGACTTGTCGTCGGCGGCCAGGTACGCCGCCACGAACTGCCGCATCTCGTCGTCGTAGAGCAGCTTCGCCGCGAGCACTTTGCTCTGCGCGGTGTAGAGCAGGTTCGGGTCGCTGGGGAGTGTCTCGGCGTCCTCGTAGTACGGCCGGAACGCCTCCTTGATCTTCTCGCCGTCGTTGACGAAGTCCAGCACCGCCAGGTCGGCCTGGCTCTTGGATTCGGTGGTGCGGTTGAGCCGGGAGAGGGTCTGCACGGCGGCGATGCCGTGCAGCTTCTTGACGACGTACATGGTGGTGAGCAGCGGTTGGTCGAAGCCGGTCTGGTATTTCTCCGCGACGACGAGGATGCGGTACTCGGGTTTGCCGGCGGTGGCGCCGCTCTTGTCGTCGGCGCGGGTGTAGGCGAACGCCTTCGGCAGCGCGCTTTCGGCGAGGCCGCCGTTCTCCTTGGGCTCGGTGGTTTCCTCGCCCTCGTAGGTGAGGCTGCCGGAGAAGGCCACCAGTACGCCCGGGTCGGGATAGCCCTTGTCGGCGAGGTGCCGTTTGATGGCGCGGCTCATCTGCACGGCCGACTGCCGGGAGCGGGTCACCACCATCGCCTTGGCCCGGCCGCCGAGGCGCCGCATGGTGTGGGTGCGGAAGTGCTCGACGATCACTTCGGCGTGCTGGGCGACCGTGGAGGGGTGGGTCACCGCGAACCGGGCCAGTTCCTTGCTCGCCTTGGCGGAGTCGACGTCGCGCTCGTCGGGGTTCTGGTTGACCAGCTTCCAGTACGTCGCGTAGGTGACGTAGTTGCGCAGCGGGTCGAGGATGAACCCTTCGTCGATGGCTTGGCGCATCGAGTAGGTGTGGAACGGACGGTAGGTGCCGTCAGGTCCGAGGGTGCCGAACTGTTCCAGCGTCTTCGCCTTCGGGGTGGCGGTGAAGGCGAAGTAGGAGAGGTTGGCGGCCCGCTGCCGCCTGCGCGCATGGGCGGTGAGCTTCGCCTCGGTGTCGTCGCTCGCCGCAGCGCTGGTCGCGCCCGCATCCTCAGAGTCCGAGTCCAGGCCGAGGTCCCGCAGCACCTTCCGTACGGCGCCGGCCGCGTCCCCGGACTGCGACGAGTGCGCCTCGTCAACGACGATGGCGAACCTGTTGCCTTGAATCTGCTCGGTGCCTTGCTTGAGGTATTCGACCAAGGCCGGGAACGTCTGTAGCGTGACCGTGACGATCTTGCCGGTTTCGCGGGAGAGCGCCCTGGCGAGCTGCTCGGACTTCGCCCCCTGCTTCTCGTCGATCTTCACGACGAGCCCGGCGGTCTGCTCGAAGCTGCCGACGGTGTCGCGGAGCTGCGTGTCGAGGTTCCGCCGGTCGGTGATGATGAGGACCTTGTCGAAGACCGGGATGCCGGGCTTTAGGCCGGCGGCGACCGCACCGGGGTCAAGCTCGGCGATGCGGGTCGGGGTGTGCAGGGACGCGAGCCGGTGGGCGAGCCAGGCGATGGTGTTGGACTTGCCGGAGCCGGCCGACGCCATCACCAGGTAGTTGTGCCCGGCGCCGTGCCGGGCCGCGTGCGCGGCGAGCTGCTTGACCGCGTGCCACTGCTGGTAGCGCGGGAAAATCACGGTCTTCCGGGTACGCCCGTCCACGCCCTTCTGCTCGGAGATGTGCACGAAGCGTTCGAGCAGATCGAGCCAGTTGTCCCGCTGCCAGACCTCTTCCCAGAGGTAGGAGGTGGCGTATTTGCCTGCGAGCGTCGCGGGCGGGTTGCCGGCTCCGCCGGCCTGGCCGGGGCCGTTGGAGCCCATGTTGAACGGCAGGAACGGGGTGGACGGGCCGCGGAGCTGGGTGGCAACGAAGACCATCGTCGGGTCGACGGCGAAGTTGGCGATCACCCGCCGGGTGAAGATCAGCTCGGTGGGGTCGCGGTCGTGCCGGTACTGCTCCTTGGCGTCCTCTACACCCTGCCCGGTGAGCGGGTTCTTCAGCTCGGCGGTGGCGACGGGGATGCCGTTGAGGAAGAGCACCAGGTCGAGCCGGTTGCCCGCGCCAGACTGTTTGGTGGCGTAGGCGAGCTCCTTGACCACGGTTAGCCGGTTGGCCCGGTAGAGGTCGAGCGCACTCTCCGACTCCACAAGCGACGGCTTGAAGTACGCCACCCGGATCTTGACGCCGTGGTCCTTCACGCCTTTCCGGAGTACGTCTAGCAGCCCGTTGTTGGCGATCGCCTTGTCGAGCTGCTTGACGAAGCCCCGCTGCGCGGACTCCTGGTCACCGCCGTAGAAGGTGACCAGTGTGTCCCACTCGGACTGCTGGGTGGCGCCGATGAACGTGAAGAGTTGAACGGTGTCGAGGCCAAGGTCAGCCCGGTACTCGGCGTTGCTGCCTCGCTCCCAGCCGTTGTTGCAAAGCGACTCGATGATGGCCTTTTGGAACTGCGACTCGTGGTGCACTGCACTCACGATAGTTCCTCCTCGATTGCTTGCCCGCTCATAGTGGAGACGTCGATCTGACCGGTAACGGCGGCGGTGATCAAAACCTGCCTCCGCTCATTTAGTAGCCTCTGCTGCCGCGACAGAGTCTCCTTCGTCATGTAATGTTGGGCGCTTAGGTCATCCAACAAGCCGGCGATTCGGTCTTGGGTGTCGCGCGCAGGAAAAGGAAGCCGATGTGCTCGCATCTGTTCACCGGTGAGATGCGCGATCGTTGTGGTGTTTCCTTCGACGGCAAAAACATTTAGCGCCGTTGCTGCTCGCAGGCAATAAAAAAGCCAGCGAGATGAACTGTAGCCGCGAGGGCGCACTCTATGAAGCGCTTTCTGGTAATAGATCTCAGCTACTTCGCCATTCCAGATTGCCGCCCGCCCAGGCTCTCCTCCCTCGCAAACCAATAGGTCGCCAGGGAGAACCCGGTATCGGTCCTGTTCCTTCGGGGGAAAGTCCATCATCAGCAAATCATCGACCGTGATGTAATCCCATTGAACATTGGTATTGCGCAGGTATGGCTTCAGGTTTTTCCCACGGGCTCGTTCCTGATTCAGCATCTTTCCGAGCAGTACTTCGAACTGATATCCGATCGGGACGACTGGCCAGTCTTCCGGTATGGAGCCGAGCCACGTCGCCCCGCTGAATCTGCGTCCACCTCGTTCTTTGGCTCCTGTGATGCCGAGGAATATCGATGTAGACAGGCGCTCGCTCAGTAGTGTCAATTGCGTGTCGCGTTTGCTGATGAGTGCGTCGATGCGGGCGGTTTCGGCGTCGAGGAAGTCGGCGATACGGCGTTGTTCGTCAGGGGGAGGCACATCGATCCTGATGGTCCGGACCCGTTCCGCGCTGAGATGGTAGATATTCGCGCCTCCGGCAAGTGACGCGAATAGGCCAGACCCGAAGGCCGAGCGAGCCCACCACCCTAGAAATCTGCCATCTACTCCGTCCCGTGGACGCAGCCGCAGCAGAGTGTTCTGGAAGCAGAGAGGACCGTCGAGCTCGCCTCTCCAGACTGCTGAAGCCCCAACCGAGGTGAGGCTTCCGCTGCCTTCGGTTACCAGTACGTCTCCTGCTCGGAGTCCAAAGATTCTTTGCTCGTCAGGAGTGAAGTTCATCAGTTGAACGTCGTTGAGGTCGATGCTGCCGTCTTTGACATTAGCCGCCCGCAGGTACCTCACCATGTGCGGACCGTCGGCGTGCTGGGGTGAGCGCTGTCGCCCAAGGGCAACCTCCGCAACAGCGCGGAGTGGACGGTTTCGGGTCCACGTCATTCGGTCACCTCACTGAGGAGCGCCTGAATTTCAGCCTCCAGAGCCTTCAGCTCGGCGTCGATCTCAGTCAGGGGCCTCGGGGGCTTGTAGACGTGGAAATAACGGGTGAAGGGGATCTCGTAGCCGATCTTCGTCTTGCTGTGGTCGATCCAGGCGTCCGGGACGTGCGGCAGCACTTCGCGGCGCAGGTACTCCTCCACGTCCTCATCCAGCGGGACGTTTTCAAAGTCGCGCAAGTCGGCGTCCGGCTCGGGCATGCCCTTGACGAGCTGCGCCTCGCCCTCCGGGTCGCGTACGCCGATCGCCTCTCGCAGCGCCTTCTGGAACGGCGCACCCGACGGCCAGTCCACACCGGCTTCGGCCATCGTCGTGCGGATCGCGTTCCACGCCGCCCGCTTCGTCGGCCACACCTGGCCGAGGAGCGGCTTCAGCGCCGCCGTGAATGCCTCCACGTCCAGCGCTTTCTGGATCGCCTTCGACTCGCGTACCAGGGCCAGGGTTTCGTCCGTGATCTCGAAGCGGAGCTTGAGGGGACGCTCGACGGTGATGCGGCGGTAGCCGAAGTCGTCGTTGCCGAAGACCTTCACCTTGGCGTGCAGCGGGTGTTCCGGGTCCTGCGCGACGTGCAGGGCGTCGCAGTAGAGCTGAGTCACCTCGGTGATCTGCGCGGGCGTCAACTGCTTGCGCTTGTCGCCGAGCGACTTGCGCATCTTGGCGAAGTGCTCCCGGGCGTCGAGCAGGATGACCTTGCCCTGGTGGTCCGGGGACTTGCGGTTGGTCAGGATCCAGAAGTACGTCGAGATGCCGGTGTTGTAGAAGAGCTGGTCAGGCAGGGCGACGATCCCCTCCAGCCAGTCGTTCTCGATGATCCACTGACGGATGCGGGACTCGCCGGACTCGGCGGCGCCGGTGAAGAGCGGCGAGCCGTTGAAGACGATCGCGACGCGGCTGCCGCCCTTGCCGTCGACCACCGGCCGCATCTTCGAGAGCATGTGCTGGAGGAAGAGCAGCGAGCCGTCGTTGATCCGCGGCAGGCCGGCGCCGAACCGGCCGTCGAAGCCGAGCGTGGCGAACTCGTGCTCGACGTCGTCCTTGACCTTCTTCCACTCCACGCCGAACGGCGGGTTGGCGAGGAGGTAGTCGAACTGTCCGTTGCGGTGCCCGTCGTCGCTGAACGAGTTGCCGAACTTGATGTTTTCCGGGTCCTGACCCTTGATCATCATGTCGGAGCGGCAGATCGCCCACGACTCCGGGTTCAGCTCCTGACCGAAGACCTGCACCGTCGCGTTCGGGTTGTGCGCGGTGATGTGCTCCTCGGCCGCGCTCAGCATCCCGCCCGTGCCGCACGCCGGGTCCAGGACCGTGCGCACCACACCCGGCACCGTCAGCGCATCGTCGTCCGGGGCCATCAACAGATTCACCATCAGCTCGATGACCTCACGTGGGGTGAAGTGCTCACCGGCCGTCTCGTTCGACTGCTCCGCGAACCGCCGGATCAGCTCCTCGAAGACGTACCCCATCTGGTGGTTGGAGACGACCTCCGGCCGCAGGTCCAGGTCCGCGAAGCGCCCCACCACCTGGTAGAGCAGGTTGGCGTTGTCGAGCCGCTTGACCTGGTTGGCGAAGTCGTAGCGCTCCATCACCTCCTGCGCGTTGGGCGAGAAGGCACCGATGTAGGCGAGCGCGTTCCTCGCCACATGCCCGGGATCGCCTGCGATCGCCTTCAACGTCAAGCCGCTGACGTTGTAGAAGCTGTGTCCCGACGCCCGGCGCAGGAACTTCGACACGTCGACGTCCGAGTCGCGGAACCGCTCGTACGTCTCCAGGACCTTGTCCTTGGTCGGTGCGAGGACGCACTCCAGGCGGCGCAGCACCGTGAAGGGCAGGATCACCTTGCCGTATTCGGACTGCTTGTAGTCGCCACGGAGGAGGTCGGCGACCGACCAGGCGTGGTTCGCCAGTTCGGTGTGCTTGCTGTTGCTCAACACGGTCCTTATCGCTGAGCCGTCCGCTCAGGCAGACGGGGGAGTGTCGGGGATGCCGGTCAACGAGGGCTTGATCTGTCAGTCCGGGGCGGAAGCGGTCTCGGGTGGCAGTAGCGCGCCGTTGGTCAGGC
>Ga0233365_1001088_pt1 | contig 12012 bp, 8 predicted proteins | sample ElkDunMinimDraft_27_FD_191535 | JGI IMG/M metagenome (GOLD analysis project Ga0233365, IMG submission 191535) | Fecal eukaryotic communites from dung pellets of Tule Elk in California, USA - Elk Dung C36 | ecosystem: Host-associated > Mammals > Digestive system > Large intestine > Fecal | place... | reverse complement strand
ACCGATCCTGCGGAACCACCCCTTCGGAATGGTTTCGGAAATAATTCGGTCCGCCCGCCGAGACCGGAACCCTGCGGCTACCTGCGGTTCAGCGTCGGGTTGGCGCCCGTCAGCGTGGTCGTTCTATTGGGACCGCGTCCAGCGGACGATTCGGCCCGAACCCTCGACAGGTCGGTCCTTTGAGCCCGCTCACACGAGGCGTCGATTGACTGTCCTCATTGCTACATTTGGGCGCATGGCAATCAATGGAAGACTGCACGAGTCGATGAGTCGGCTGGTCGGGACGTGGCGGACGGTCGGCCACATCGTCGACGGTGGCGAGCACGACGGCACGAGTTGGGAGGGCTACGACATCTACGAGTGGTTCCCCGGGGAACAGCAGATGGTGCACCGGGTCGACGTCGAGCTCTTCGGTGGTCGCAAGGAGGCGATGGAGTTCTTCACCCCTCGCGGGGGCTCGGCCGACACCTTCGATCAGACGTCATTCGACGCCGACGGAACCGTGGAGCGGGCGGTCGGCACCTTCGACGCCGATGGGCGGTATCACAACGTCGCCGAGGACGCTCGCGCCGTTCTAAGCTTCGACGGCCCGGACGCGTTGAGCGCGAAGTGGGAGCGGCGGCAGTCGGACGGAACCTGGATCGACTGGATGACGGTGACGTTCGACCGGATGGCGGCGGCCCACATCGAGGTCCGTTCCAAGTCGGACCACACGGGATAGCTCCGGCTCAGCGTTCGCCGACCCGCGCACCCCGCTCAAGAGTCCACAGTGCCCCGAAGTGACATATCGCTTCGGGGCACTGTTCGTTCCGCCTACCTATTTCGCCACGGATTTACCGGGCTTCGCTGCCTGACGATCCCGGTGAGTGGTCGTCGTGGCAGGTCGGGTTCGGGGAAGTCCGCTGAGGTAGACGTGGAGAACGGTGCGTTCGTTCAGCGGGTGCGCGGACCGGATGACCCTCTGCATGATCATCGCGTCGATCAATCCGAGAAGGTCGGCGGCATGAGCGTGCGGCTGGTCGACGCCCAGCCGCTCCAACAGCACCCGGACGCCGTCGACCAGCACGGCGTGCAGCGTGGGAAAGGCCGACAGCGCAGCGTATATCTCGGCGTCGTTGCGGCACTCCAGCAGCAGAAGCAAACGGGCGGTGTGCTCCTCTGTGCGTGATTTCGTCGCCTCGACTCCCGTCATGACCAGGTCGATGGCGCCATCGGTGGTGAGATGGTCCGGGACGTGGTGTCCGGCGAGTTCATTTATCGACTGTGTGGACAGTCGCTGAACGACGAGGTTGATGAGGTCGCGGCGGGTGCGGACGTAGTACGAGGTCGAACCCGGTGGCAATCGCAGGTCGTCGTCGATCGCGCTGTGAGTCAATGAACGTACCCCGCGGGAAGCGAGTAGCCGGATCGCTGCCTGTGCGATCCGGGATCGTCTGTCTATCAATCGGTCCTCTATTCGGCCCTTGTTGTTGAATCCTCCGTCTCTCATAACAACGGTTCATCGATGCCGGGGTGTCGGATGCTTTGGTGCGCTGGACAATCCGGGTTCGGCCGCCGCGTCCGACAACACGCGGCCTAAGCGGTGGTGTCTATGAACCAAGGAAGCCTCCTACGGCGGTTCACCGCAGCGTCTGCCAGGCCGAGTCCCGTTTTCGCCCGGCCGATCCATCGACATTCGAGCGAATGGCCGCGCGACTACGCCCGGTCGGTTCGGTGAGGTCCGGTGATCGCCGGGAGACCGTCCGATTCACAGTAGACCTGGTGCGACCGATGTGGATCGCCTCGGTGTCCGATCCGGATTGGGCCGGGGGCTACAGTTCTCGCCTCACCGGACCGAGAGGCGGACATGCGATTTGAACTCCTAGGCCCACTGCGGCTCATCATCGACGGCCGGCCGGTCAACCTGGGCTCGAAGAAACGCCGAATCCTGCTGGCCATGCTATTGGCCCACTTCGGTCGTTCCGTGGCCCCCGAGACGCTGGTCAACGCGATGTGGGAACAGGCCGAGGCCGATACCGGGCGAAACGGGCTCCACTGGCACGTCCATCAGCTCAGGAAGACCTTGGGCGATCCGGAACGGGTCGTCCGGCGCGACGGCGGATACGCCTTGGTCGCCGATCCCGCCGAGGTGGACGCCCAACTGTTCAGGGAACGCTGCCGGGAAGGCGCCTCGGCGCTCGCCGCCGGTGATCCGGCCCGCGCCTCCGGTGCCTTCACCGCGGCCGACAAGCTGTGGCGCGCCACAGCCTATGCCGATCTGCTGACCAGCCCTCCGCTGCGTTCGGAGTCCGAGCGGTGGGAGGAGTTGAGATTCACCGCCGTCGAGCAGCGCTGTGAGGCAGAACTCCGGCTGGGGCGGCACGAGGCCTTGATCCCGAATCTGTTCCGGCTGGTCGCCCGGCACCCGTTCCGGGACGGTCTTCGGGGCCGGTTGATGCTCGCCCTATATCGAAGCGGCCGACAGGCCGAGGCGCTGCAGGTGTTCCGGGACGGGCGTGACCGCCTCATGGACGAGCAGGGAATCCGGCCCGGACCGGCACTGACCAACTTGGAGCGTGCGATCCTCCGGCAGGACTCGGCACTCGACGCGCCGACGCCCATCGTCACCAAGAGTGCCGTAACACCCGCCGAACTGCCCTCCGGGCTGATGTCGTTCACCGGTCGGCGCGCCGACGCCGGCTCGCTCTCCCAATGGTTGCGAGAAGGGACCGGCAACGCAATCGTGGCGGGTTTGGGCGGGGTCGGGAAGTCGGCGCTGGCACTGTACGCCGCCCATGGTTGCGCCGACGCGTTCCCGGACGGCCAGCTGTACGTCGACCTCCACGGTGCCACCCCGGACGCGGCTCCCCTCGAACCCGGAGTGGTGCTTGCCCGGTTCCTGAGATCACTCGGACATGATCCGTCCACCCTGGCCGCTGAGACGGATGAACTGGCCAGCCGGTTCCGGACCGCTACCTCCGGCAGGCGACTGCTGGTGTTGCTCGACGACGCCCACAGCGCCGCACAGGTCAGGCCACTGCTACCCGGCGGATCGGGATGCCGTGCTCTCATCACCAGTCGCGCGGCCTTGCCGAGCCTTTCCGACGCCCGGCGCTGGCAGTTGGACGTGTTTACGGCCGCGGAGGCGATGGACCTGCTGATCGCCAGGCTGGGAGCCGCGCGGGTCGAGGCCGAATCCGAGGCGGCGGCGGAGCTGGGGGAACTGTGCGGCCGCTTTCCACTCGCGTTGAGCCTGGCAGCCGCGAATCTGGCCGCGCGGCCGGGCGAGTCGATCGCCGACCACGCCCGGGCGCTGCGACATGAGGACGAACGACTGTCGGAACTGGCCGCGGACGATCAGACCGTTCGTGCCTGCTTCCGGGTCAGCTATCGCGAACTCACCGACCGAAACCACGGAGCCGCCGTGCTGTTCCAGCTGCTGGGACTCGTCCCCGGACCCGACATCGGTATCGAGGCGGCAGCCTCTCTGGCCGGGGTGACCGTCGCCGAGGCGCGCCGAGGCCTGAACACCCTGGCCGACATGGCGCTGCTCGACAATCCCTCCCCGGGCAGGTACCGGATGCACGACCTGCTCAGGTTGTACGCCCGCGAGCAGGCTGTCGCCGAATCCGGTGAGGAGGCGACTCGGGCCGGGCGGCGGCTGCGGCACCACTACCTCGCCACCGCGCGTCGAGTCGTCGCCCTGTTGCACCCGCAACGTTGCTGGCGGACAGAGATCGGACCGGCTGAGCTGACCGCGCCCGCCGCCGATCTTCCCGACGCCGACGCCGCGGCGGACTGGTTCGACATCGAGCTCGACAACCTCATGGCGGTTACCAGGCAGTCAGCGGCGGCGGATGAGGCCTCGACCACGGTGGCGTTGGCCGTCACCCTCAACAGCAGGCTGTCGATGCGGGGTAGCTTGCGGGAGCAGTCGGAGTTGACCAGGATCGCCGTGGCCGCGGCACGTCGTGGTGACGGCGCTCGGGAGCTGTCGTTCGCCCTGTACGACCATGCCGAGACCTTGGAGTTCGAGGACCGGGACGGCGACGCGCTGGTCGCGATGACCGAGGCCTTGACCGTCAGCCGCGCCACCGAGGACGTTCAGACGCAAGGCCGGATTCTCAAGTCACTTGGATACCTCCACAAGACCTTGGGCGACCTTGAGACCGCGCTGGACTATGTCGTGCAGGGGCTCACAATCCATCGGCGATCGGGCAATCACCTGGGACAGGCCCACGGCCTGGTGGTGCTCGGGGTGATCCATCGTGCGGCAGAGAGGCATGAGGCGGCGATCGAGGCGCATCGTGAGGCGGTGGAGATCATGGCCGGGCACGGTGATCCGGCCGCCAGATCCCTCACTTTGGGAAATCTCGCGGAGACACACCTGGCGGCCGAGAACTCCGATGAGGCGATCGCCGGATACGAACGCGCACTTGAGCTCGTGGGCGAGGCGGGGTTGTCCGACACCAGGTTCGAGGCCGGGCACCTGTGGGGTCTGGCGCAGGCGTTGTCAGAGCGGGGTGAGGTGGTCCAGGCGGTGAAGTACTGGCGGGAGGCCGCCGAGATCTTGCACCGCCTGGGGGCGATCGATGACGCCGCGCTGGCCGGAATAGTCGACAATACGAGTCCGCGAAGACCTTCGATCCTGGCGGCGTGAGCCGGTTTCTTTGACTCGACTTTGTTTCTCCCCTCAACCTCGTCACGGAGACGCTACCAACGTCGGTAGCGTCTCCATCCACTCACGGTCGAATAAGGACTGTTCAGATAAGAACTTACACGCCTGACCTGCATAGATCTTAATCCGCGTACGTGATGGATCACGGATCGGCGATGATCTCGGCGCCGGACGGCCGGATCGGTGACGTCTTCGCTGAAGTTAGATTCGTTCGAGTCACGGGGGCATGTTCGTCCCCATTCATCCATTATTAGAAGGATTCATCCACATGAAGGCTCTGTCCTTTGTCGCCGCATGCGTTCTCGCCGTCGGACTCACCGCCTGCTCCGGCGGCGACGACGCCGTCACCGATGAAACGGGCCAGGCCGATGAAGCCGCCGACACCACCGAGCAGGGCGGCGGCGAACTGCTCGCGGTCGGATCGGAGATGACGGTGGCCGACTGGACCGTGTCACTCGGTGAGACCGACACCGCCGCGACCGAGACCATCCTGGCCACCGACGATCTCGCCGAGGAACCGGTCGCCGGACGGGACTACATCCTGGTGACGGTCACGGCGACCTACCAGGGCACCGACACCGGCGCCCCCTGGGCCGACCTGTGGCTGAGCTACTCAGGTGCCGACGGCACCGTCTACGACCCGATCGACGATGTCGACTCGGCCTGCCCTTACCTGGAGGACGGATTGGACGAGTACGACAAGGTCGCGGCGGGCACCCAGGTCGCTGGCGTCGTCTGCGCCTCGGTGCCGACCGAGCAGATCGCCGGTGGTCACTGGATCGTCTCCGACCTGTTCGACGAGTACGCCTACAACGTCGACATCGCCTGAGGCGGACTCCTCACCGGTGAACCGACATGTTCCGCCCTGATGCCACATCGGTCGAGGAAGACGGCGGGCGGCGTGTCCTGCCGGGGCTAGGCGTCGGCAACGGGGTCGTCCTGCGTTGAGTGCGACCGGACGACGGCCGGCGCCATCGAGATCTCGGTGGCGCCGGCCGAGCGGCGTTCCGGGTCACCTCGTCGAGGTGGTGGCTTGCACCGATTCGAGGTCATCGGCATCGATCACGACGACCGACGTCCGACAGCGCGCCGCCGCAGCCCGATCGCCAGCACACCGTGCAGGAGGGCGACCACGGCGACCGTCGCGCCCATGGCGCCGAACGCGGTGGAGAACGTCAGGGCGCCGGCCAACTGCCCGATAGTCAACGCCCCCAGGCCGGTACCCGCGTCGAAACCGACGTTCCAGGCCACGCTGGTGCGCGCCCGGGAACCCTCTCCACCGCGTGCGAACGCTTCGACAAGCGTGAGGTTCTGCAACGAGCCGTAGGCCGCGCCCGCGCCGCAGGCGGCCAGCAGAGTCAGCCAGATCTGCCCCTGCGCCGCCGACCAGCCGAACACGCCGAAAGACATGGCGCCCAACAGAAGTATCGGACCGATGAACCGGGTCGGACCCCACCGGTCGGCCATCCCGCCGATCAGCCAGCGGCCAACTGTCGCCACGCCGGTGAACATCGCCAGCGCCCACGCCGCGGCCCCCGCGTCGCTGAGCGTCTCGGTGGCGAATGTCAGGACGGCACCGCCACCGGCGGTGATCACTATCAGTGCCAGGATCGACGGCCACAGTGCACCGATCAAGCCGAACCAGGTCGTCGAAGCGGCGGATACGCCGCCTCGGCTCGCCGGTGTCTTCAGCATCCCCAGATGCCGGGCCACCCCGGGCACCCACGGCATCGCGGCCACCGGCAGACCGCCGATCAGGCACACCACGACGAACGAGGTCGACTCCATCACCATCGGCGCCAACGGGGTGAGCAGAAACTGCGGCAGCGCGATCGCCAAACCGTAGGCGCCGACGGCTCGTCCGCGCAGCGCGGGCGCCACCAGCATCGCGACGGCCGTCGACCCGCACACCGTCAACACCCCGAACCCCAAGCCGCGCAGCCCCGACATCGCCAGCAACCAGCTCAACTCGGCGAAAATCGGCATGAGCAGCGACGGCGCGCCGAGCAGTACCAGTCCGGCGGTGAAGACCGGTCCCCAACCGAACCGGCGAAGCAGCTTGGGCACCAGCAGCTGAGCCACCACCGTGAACAGCATGAGCACCGCGTTGACCTGGCCGGCTCCGGCGGTACCGGCACCCAGCTCCAACGCTCGCATCGGGGCCGTCGGCAGCAGCACCGCGAACCCGGAGAAGCCGACGGCGGTCGCCGCCAACAGCGAGGGGATGCCGGGAGTCCTCCATGCCGACTCACCCGCCATCGCGCATCACACCATTCCCATCCTTGAAGAGACGACCCGTAGTCCGACCACAGTGGTCAGGACTCGCCGGTGGTGTCACGGTCGGTGGGCCGCGAGGTGCTGAACGTGCTCAGGCCGCCGTCCGTCCAGTACCAGGGCGTCGCAATGCACTGAGCCGCACCACAACGCAGAAACCCATGCGTTCTCCCGCGGGGTCGGCGTCAACCGACCGGCCGATGCGCCTCACCGAGGCGACCGCCGACGACGCTACGCGACCGAACCCCACCGACCTCGGCGACGCCCGCCGCCGATGACGCCGATCTCGTTGCGCCGGGCAGCCGCACGATCACCGTCGACCGACGGTGGGCCGACCAACGGGGCGGCCCACCGCGGTTCGTCAGGTGGTTCCCTTACGACGCCGCCTCGATCAGGGCGACCATCTCGCCGTAACCGCGCGCCGCCGCCAGATCGCGGGGTGAGGTGCCGTTGCCGTCGGGAATCGTGACGTCGGCACCGCCCTCGATCAACAACCGCACCGTCTCGACATGGTCGGCAGAGCCGTTGCCCAGGATGATCGCCTCATGCAGTGCCGTCCATGACGAGTTGTTGATGTGATCGACGGGAACACCGGCCTCCAACAGGATCTTCACCGTGCTGACGTGGCCGTGCTCGCTGGCGGGGATGAGAGCGGTGCCACCGAACCGGTTCGTGCTGGTGACGTCGGCGCCGTGGTCGAGGGTGGCCAGCAGAATCTCGTCGAGCCCCTCGGCACCGGAGTAGAGGAACGCCGAGTCCTCGATGCCGTCCTTGGCGTTGGGGTCGGCGCCGTTGTCCAGCAACAGGATCGCGACCTCGATCGAGTTGCCGCGGGTCGCCACGACCAGCGGGGTGCGGTCGCTGTCGCCGCGCGCCTCGATGTCGGCGTCGTTGCGCAGAGCCACCCGCGCCATCTCGACGTCGCCGGTCTCGGCGGCCTCGAACAGTGCCTCGGTGGCCGCGGTTGGGTCCATGGTCGGGGTGCTCGCCTCCGGTGTCGTCGGTGCCGCGACGCCGGGAGTCGCGGATGGACCGGCGTCCGGGGGCGACTCCGAGCAGGCGGACACGGCCAGCATCAATCCGATGCCAGCAGCCACGGCCATTCCGAGCTTCGAGAACCGTCCAGGACGTCGCGGGTGGCCCATGTCAGACCGTCACCTCTCCGTCGGAGGCCACGACGCAGCCACCGGCGATCACCAGGTCCCGGCGCGGAGCGCGAACGATCGCGTCGGGGACGTTCTCGGCGTCGACGAGAACCAGGTCGGCTCGCGCTCCGACCGTGACATCGTGGACGGACCGGTGGACGAACCCGGCCGCCGAACTGGTCGCCAGCCGCGCGACGGCGACGAAGTCCTCGTCGTAGCGAACCCGGTGCAGCTTGGCGAAGTCCAGTGCGACCTGCAGGATGTCGCCGTCGCCGTAAGGGGACCAGAGGTCGCGGATGCCGTCGGTCCCCAGGCCCAGCCCCATGCCACGGTCCAACATGGTGCGCCACGGCAACGGCGCCGAACCCGTCGGCGCGACGGTGGTCCAGGAGATTCCGAGCTCGCCGAACTGCTCGACCAGCGCGGTCTGACGATCGGCGGTCAGCTGTCCGAGCCCGAAGCCGTGCGAGACGTTGACCTTCCCGGCCAGTCCGGCGCGGCGGGTGCGGTCGATGATCAGCTCGTACTCGAACGCGGCGAGGTCACCGCCGCTGTGCAGGTGAATGTCGATGCCGCAGCCGCGTCGCTCGGCGATTTCGAACAGCCCGTCGAGCTGGGCCACCGGGTCGCGGTCGATCGCGCACGGGTCGATACCGCCGATGCTGTGGGCTCCGGCGTCGGCGGCGGCGTCGAGCAGCTTGAGCACACCGTCGCGGCGAATCACTCCGTCCTGGGGGAACGCCACGATCTCGACCTCGACGGCGCCGCCCAGCCGGTCGGCGGCCGTCCTGACGTTGGTGATCCCGTCGAGCCCCACCCCGAGGTCGACGTCGACGTGGGTGCGAGTGGCGGTGGTGCCGTGGCGGAGGAACTCACGCAGCACCCGCTCGGTTCCGTGGGCGCTGGGGATGCCGTACTTGTCCCGCTGAGCCCGCTCGTGCGCGATGCGGCCCTGCGTGGTGGCCTCACCGCCGTATGAGACCCACGGCTGACCCCACCAGCTCTTGTCCACGTGCGCGTGGGCGTTGATGAAGCCCGGCAGCGCGAGCTTTCCGCCGCCGTCGACGACCGTGGTCGTCTCGGTGGCCGGTGCCGCGTCGGGGGTGGCCGGGCGCACTTCGGTGATCGTGTCGCCGGTGATGACGACGTCGACGGCGTCGGCGCCCCAGGGGCGCACGTTGGTTACGAGCAGATTCTCCTTCTCCATGGCCAAATGGTATACCAAAATTGGGCAAGTGGCGGCCAGGCTCGTCACACGTCTCACGGAGGAATGCGGCGAGTCCGCGTGAATGGGAGAGGAAACGGTATACCAAACGGTGTCGTCGGTGTCATGGGTGAGAGCGGGCGCTCGCGATAACTCGGTCGGCTCGCCCTCCGGCGCCGTCCGGGAAGCGTGCTCCTGCTGAAGCAGCATGCTCGTCTTCAAATGGTCCGCCGCCTGCCGTTCGACCTCCGCCAGGTCCCGGCGGGCGATCGCGTCGAACAGGTCGGCGTGTTGCCGCGCGACCCCCACCAGATCGTCGTGCTGCCCGAGATACCAACGCATCCGGCTGCGCGTGATCTGCCCGATCTCCTCCAGCAGACGATTGCCCGCCAGCTCGGTGACCACCTCGTGGAAGTCGGCCGCCGCTCGTCGTGCCGCGACCGCGTCACCGGCTTCGGCCGCTGCGAACTCGGCGTCCAGAACGGTTCGCAGCTTCTGCAAGCCCTCCCGGGAATGCCGCTGCGCCGCCAGCCGAAACGCGAGCGTCTCGAAGGCTCCCCGCACCTCGGTGAAATCGGCGACATCGCTGGAGGTGAACTCCCGCACCACCGCCCAGGTGCGCGGCCGCAACGTCACCAGCCCCTCGGCCACCAACGCCTTCAACGCCTCCCGCACCGGAACCCGACTGACACCGAGCTCGTCGGCGAGCTCCCGCTCGACCAGCTTACTGCCCGGCGCCCTGACCCCATCCAGAATCTCGTCGCGGATGCGGTCGGTGACGCGTGCGGCCTCGGGGCCGGCGCCGGATGAATTCGCCATGAGAATCATCTTTCCAGCAAGACGATCCGGATCCGGTCTCCTGGTACCGGTTGTCCCACCTGCGGTCAGTCGGTTCTGGTTCGACACGGCGAGCAGCCGGCGTCACTCCGGAGTGGTCGGAGAGTCGAGCCACTCGTCGATGAATTCGGTGTGATCCTCGCCGGTGTGCTCGTTGACGAACGCGACGAAGTCGTCCCGATCCGCCGACCGGTTGTCGAACGCGGCCACCCATGCTGCCAGCAGTTCGTCCACCTTGTCCTCACCGCCGAGCAGGTCACGCATCCGATAGAGCATCAACGCCGGACAGACATAGGAGTTGGAGGAAGCGAACGCCTGCGGATCGGCCTCACCGGGTGGTCCGGCCTTCATGCGCCAGTACTCGTCGTTGTACTCCCAGCCCGACACCACGCCGGACTCGGTCGCGTATCCGTTGTCGATGTTCCACATCTGCTCGATGTAGGTCGCCGCGCCCTCGCTCAACCACAGATTCGACCAGTCCAGCGGCGTCACCGCGTTGCCGAACCACTGGTGCGCCAACTCGTGCACCACGACTCCGGCGACGTAATCGGCGTCGACACCGGGAAGATTGATGAAGTCGCCGGAGAAGGTGATCATCTCCTGCGTCTCCATGGCCGATTCGCCCCCGACCAGCACCACACCCGCCGAATCGAACGGGTATGGGCCGTACCGGTTCTCCAGCCACTCGATCATGTCCGGCATCCGTTCCAGCACCGGCATGAACTCCGAGTACTCCGGAAGCGTCCACAGTGTGATCGGCAGTCCGTTGGGGCCGGTCAGCTCGGTGAGTTCGTACTTGTCCACCGCGATCGTGGTCACGTAACTGGCCACCGGCTCGGACGACGTCCAGTGGAACGTGTTCCCCTGCTGCCCCTCGAATCTCCCGCTGGCCACGCCCGAGTAGCCCTCCGGGACGGTGATCGCGATGTCGTACAGGGCCTCATCAGAGGGATGATCGTTGACCGGATACCAGGTCAACGCGCCGAACGGTTCCTGAAAAGTCCACAGTGCCCCGGTGATCGCGTTGGTCGACGCCCCGATCCCCATCGACATGTCTCCCCGCGTGGCGGGCGCCGGAACCGTCTGCGGCACACCGGAATACTCGACCCGGACCGTCACCGGTTGATCGGCGGTCACATCGGTCTCCAGGACAAGATCGTACTGTTCGTGCTGAAAGGACACGGTGGCGTCGTCGACGGTCACCTGCGAGACCATCAGCGGCTTCGCCAGGTCCAACAACAGCTCGGTCGCGTCGACCACCGGCCGGATCGTCAGCGTCGCCGCCCCGGTGAGCACCAGGTTGCTCGGCTCATACGACAGATCCAGGTCGTAATGCAGGACATCGATGTCGGCGTTGCCGAACTCGGGATAGAACGGATCGACGACCGGGTCACTCTCGCCCAGGCTCAGATCATCGGGACCGGAGTCGACCGCGAGGTCCTCCTCGCCGGGTACCAGGGGGGCGGACTCGCCGGCGCATCCGGTCAACGTCACGGCGAGAATGACTGCGCCGACCATCACACCACGCACTCGAGGGGTCATGGCCGATGATTCTATGGAAAGGATGCCCGTGGCCCGCTTCGGAGGCGACTCCACCGGCCAGACCACCGGGCGCGTTCTATTCGGGGGAGTTGATCAGGAACTGGGCCGCACGGGCCAGGTACTCCCACAGGATGCCTTCGAGGTCTTCGGGCAGCTCCAGCGAGTCCACCGCGGTGCGCATGTGCCCCAGCCAGGCGTCGCGCTCGGCCGGACCGATCCGGAACGGCGCGTGCCGCATCCGCAGCCTCGGGTGACCGCGCTGTTCGGAGTAGGTGTGAGGACCACCCCAGTACTGCTCCAGGAACATGCGGAACCGGTCGGCGGCGGGACCGAGGTCCTCCTCCGGGTACATC
>Ga0233365_1001087_pt1 | contig 12018 bp, 11 predicted proteins | sample ElkDunMinimDraft_27_FD_191535 | JGI IMG/M metagenome (GOLD analysis project Ga0233365, IMG submission 191535) | Fecal eukaryotic communites from dung pellets of Tule Elk in California, USA - Elk Dung C36 | ecosystem: Host-associated > Mammals > Digestive system > Large intestine > Fecal | place... | reverse complement strand
CGCCGGGCTTTTCGAAGAACACGCCGATGGTGGCGGCATTCGACCCGAAGGCGGCGGCGATGCGGGAGGAAAGCCCGTAGCCGGTGGAGGATCCGATCACCAGCACCTTCTTCGGGCCGTTGGCGATGAGGCCCCGGCTTTTCACCACGGCGATCTGTTCGGCGACGTGCTTCGCGCATCCTTCCGGATGGGCGGTGGTGCAGATGAATCCACGGATCTTTGGTGCGACGATCATAGGTGGGGGAGGGTAGCGGGGGAGCGGAGCCGGGCAACTGTTTTCATGGGGGTTGGCCGGCAGGGCTCCTACACTATGGATGGGCAGTTCCCTGATACCTGCATTTTTCAACCGCAGAGAACGGGATGGACGCAGATTCACGCAAAATCTCTGTTTTCATCGTAAGCCTCGGACTTTTTGAGCAGAAGTTGGCGGTTCGGATCCGGGTTTTAGATCCATCCTGAAGTTCATCTGCGTCCATCCCGTTCATCTGCGGTTGGATTTCTCCCTAATGTAGGGACCCTGGGTTGGCCGGTGATTTGGAGATTGCGTCAAAAGCGGGAGACTGGATGATGCTTGCGAACACATTTCCAGCAGATGGGGCATTGGTATTTCGGAGAAAATGGCCAGCAGGTCGGACCGGTGGATGAGGGATCCATCCGGGGGGCGATCCAACAGGGCAGGGTGAACCTCCAGACGATGGTCTGGCGTGAGGGCATGCCCGACTGGCTGCCCCTCGCCCAAGTGCCGGAACTGTCCGGTCAAGCCGTGGTGCCGGCTGGGTATCCCGCCGCGCCGTATGCTCCCCCGAACTCCCCCTATCAGCCCTACCCCCAGAATTTCGCGCCCACCTCCGGGAATGCCATCGCCAGCATGGTCTGCGGCATTCTTGGGCTGGTCACCTGCTTCATCATCCTCGGCATCCCCGCGGTCATCTGCGGCCACCTGGCACTGAAGCAAATCAATGAAAGCGCCTTGCCGATGGGCGGGAGGGGCATGGCCATCTCAGGCCTGGTCATGGGCTACATCCAGGTCATCTCCTGCGTGGTCGGCATTGTGTTGGTCATCTTCGCCTTCGCTTCACAATAGATTGCCACAGGAGCCCTGCCATGATTGGGTGGAGCGGTTCAGCAACTCCGAAAAATCATGCAGTGGTATTACTCCAAGAACGGCACCCAGCTCGGCCCCGTGGCCCAGGGTGAACTCATTTCAAAGCTCGCCTCCGGTGAGGTCTCTCCGGCGGATCTGGTCTGGAAAGATGGCATGGGAGACTGGATCCCGGCATCCCAGGTGGCGGAACTTCGGTCGACCTCTGAGACGGCTCCGGTATCCACCATTTCGCCGGGAGCTCCGGCTGCGCCTTACACGACCCCGGCCTCACCCTATTCTCCACCGGTTGCGGGCGGTGAGGTGATCTCCAACTGGCTGTGGCAGTCGATCGTCGTGGCCGTCCTGTGCTGCCCGGTATGCGGCATTCCCGGCATCGTCTTCGCGGCGAAGGTCGATGGACTCAAGCTTTCCGGTGACATTGCAGGTGCCAAAGCCGCTGCGGCGAAGGCGAAGATGTGGACGCTCATCGGATTTGGCGTTTCGGCGGCATTCTGGGTTCTCTACATCATCTTTGCGATCGTCGTGGGCGTGGGGGCTGCAGCTTCCAGTCAGGCTCCATGAGGAAAGACCGGGCATTGGTGATCGCGCTCGCGGTGCTGGTGATGGCCATCGGTGCGACCATGCTCTACCACCGTGCTCCGGGAGGTACGTCCTGGTATCCCGGTTGCCTCATGCACAGGGTGACCGGCCTCCATTGTCCGGGGTGCGGGATGACGCGTGCGGCCTATGCCACCCTGCATGGGGATCTCCCGAGGGCGTTCCGCATGAACCCGGTGGGGATGGTGCTGCTGCCTGTCGGGATGATGGCGCTGGCCCTGGAGGGACTGGGCTGGGTCCGCAATCGTCCTCCTCCATTCCGGCTCAATCCGGGGGTGAAGGGGGCATGGGCGCTCGCCTGGCTGATGATCTCCTTCTGGGTCTTGCGGAACATCCCCGTCTGGCCGTTCACTCTGCTGGCTCCTTACTGATGAGGTGACAAGACGCCCTTGCCGGATCAACGGCGAGGGGCTAGAACGAAATCATGTCTTTGCTCCTCGGGGTCAACATCGACCATATCGCCACCCTGCGGCAGGCGCGCTACGCGCACATGCCGACCTCTCCGAACTCCGAGCCGTCGCCCTATCAGGCGGGGCTGGATGCGCTTGAGGGAGGGGCGGACTCCCTGACCATCCACGTGCGGGCGGACCGCCGGCACATGCAGGATGCGGATGCGTATGAGATCCGGGAAAAGATAAAGGCCCCCCTCAATCTGGAAATGGGCGTCACTGAGGAAATGGTCGGGCTGGCCCTGAAGCTGAAGCCCGAGTTCGTCTGCCTGGTCCCTGAAACACGTGAGGAGGTCACCACGGAAGGCGGGCTGGATGTGCTCGGTCGTTTCGATACCACGCGGATGGTGGTCGCCCGGCTCCAGAGCGCGGGGATGAAGGTCAGCCTTTTCATCAATCCGGATCTCAAGCAGGTGGAGGCCGCCGGTGAGGTGTGCGCGGATATGGTGGAGCTTCACACCGGTTGTTTCTCCAATGCCCAGGGAGACCTGGTGAAAGGCCAGGTCGAGCGGCTCGCTGCAGCGGCGAAGGAGGCCCATCTGTCCGGGATGCAGGTCAATGCCGGGCATGGCATCAACTACCAGAACATCACCCGCTTGTTCGACGTGCCGCATCTGGCAGAACTCAATATCGGCCACAGCATCATCGCCCGGGCCACCCGCGTGGGCCTCACCGCTGCGGTGCGGGAGATGAAGGAGCTGATGGCCGGATATCCCCGTTGAACATGCGCATCCACGGCATAGGCATCGACGTTGTGGAGGTGGACCGGATCGAGTCCGCCATCGCCCGCCACGGAGAGCCATTCCTCTCCCGTCTGTTCACGGACGCGGAGCGTGCCTACTGCGCCGCCCAGAAACGGGCTGCACTCCACTATGCCGCACGTTTCGCCGCGAAGGAGGCGGTTTCCAAGGCCCTCGGCACGGGGATTGGCGGAGAAGCAGGTTGGCTCGACCTTGAGATCGTCCGTGATCCATCCGGTGCCCCGAAGCTGGCGCTCCACGGCTCTGCGGCGGAGTTCGCCAAGGACAAGGGCATTTCCGAAATCCAGATCAGCCTCAGCCATGCGAAGGATTACGCCGCGGCCAACGCCGTCGCGGTGAGCTACTGAACATCGAACCGATTTCACCATCCATGAACCTTTCCATCCGTCCCCGCCGCAACCGCCGCACCGCCGCCATCCGCTCAATGGTCCGTGAGACGGTGCTTTCACCGTCGGACTTCATCCTGCCGGTGTTTTTCCATGAGGATCCGACCGATACTCCCATCGCATCGATGCCTGGCTGCACCCGCTGGTCACTTGATGGACTGGTCAAGGAAGCGGGGGACTCCCTGGCCGCAGGAGTGCCCGCAGTGGTGCTTTTCCCGAAGATCTGCGAAGAGTTGAAGACGTCCACGGCGGATGAATGCCACAACGACGACGGTCTGGTCCCCCGGGCGGTCCGTGCGCTGAAAGCCGCCCATCCTTCCCTCTGCGTCATCACAGACGTCGCCCTGGATCCCTACAACAGCGACGGCCACGATGGCATCGTCCGCAGGAATGAAAGGGGGGCGCTGGAAATCCTCAATGACGAAACCGTGGAGATCCTCTGCCAACAGGCGCTCTGCCATGCGCGCGCCGGAGCGGACATCGTCTCACCATCCGACATGATGGATGGCCGGGTCGCCGCGATCCGCGCCGCGCTCGACGCGGAGGGATTCTCCCAGGTGGCGATCATGAGCTACACCGCGAAATATGCCTCCGCTTTTTACGGGCCGTTCCGCGGAGCGCTCGACTCCGCACCGAAGGAAGGGGACAAGAAAACCTACCAGATGGATCCCGCCAACGCCCGCGAGGCGATCCGCGAGGCGGGGATGGATGAGATGGAAGGGGCGGACATCCTGATGGTGAAACCCGCCGGGCCCTACCTGGACATCATTTCCCGCGTCAGGGATGCCTCCACCCTCCCGGTGGCGGCGTATCAGGTCAGCGGGGAGTACCTCATGCTCAAGAGCGCCTGTGCGGCCGGGTGGCTGGATGAAAGGAACGTCGTCCTGGAGTCCCTCACCGGCATCAAGCGGGCGGGCGCGGACATGATCCTCACCTATTTCGCAAAACAAGCCGCGCTCTGGCTGGCGGAAAAGTAAGGAGGGACCACATTCTTGTGGTCCGGCGGCATTGGCGATGTGTGAAACGGCGGGGCGAGACAGGAAGGCAAGCCTCCGGATTGCCAACATCCGACGGGGAATGCCCCCGGGGTTGGTCCTTTTTTTGAGGCAATCCGGAGGCTTGCCTTTCTTTCCTTCCGTCGTAGGACGCCTCTGCCGTGGGTTCCTGCTGCAGCCGGGGGACAGGAATGGGGGCGGGGCGGACATAGCGGCATAGCCGCAGTATCCACCCTCCACACGGAGAGCTCCGGCGGAACGCAGGCGGATGCCCCAAGGATTCCTTGACCGGTTCAGGATTTGCGCGAGTGTCAGCGTCATTATGAAACGCCCGCTTCTGCTGCTGTTGCTTTCCGTCTCCGCCGCTTTCGCCCAGGCGGAACCATCGGCAGAGGCACTCAATGCCGCCAAGGAACTCACCAAATCACTCGGGCTGGAAAAGCAGCACGAAGCTGGTATGGCGACCATGACGCCCATGATCGAGAATCTGGCGAAGCGGCTCCAGCTCGATGAGAAGGATTCCAACGCCCTCCGCCAAGCCTACAAGGAATGGTTCACCGAGGACCTGGACCAAACAAAGCTCCGCGAGGAAGTGACGAAGCTCTACGCCCAGACGTTCACGGTCGCGGAGTTGAAGGAACTCAACGCGTTCTATGTTTCCCCGATCGGCATGAAGACGGTCAAGGCGATGCCGGAGATCATGCAGAAGTCCGCGATGCTGGGCATGCAGGAAGCCCAGAGCAAGCAGGCGCTCCTCCAGGCCCGTCTCCAGCCGTTCATCGAAAAAGCCAGCGCCAAGCAGCAGCCTGCTCCCGGACAAGGACCAGCACCATTTCCGGCACCGGCCCCCGGGCAGTGATCATTTCCTGAGGCCCTTCGGCCCGGCTTTCTTCGGCGTGTCGAACGTCACTGAGGTGACGGAGGTGCGCCGTTCCTTGCCCACCTCACCGTCGTAGCTGGAAACCTGCATCTTTTTCAATGTCCACACTCCGCCGCCGATCTCCATCACGTCCTCGACCTTGAACTCCTTCAACAGCTTGCTGTTGTTGAAGCCGCGGATCTGCATGAAGGCACCGAACTTCGCGTCCACCCAGATGTAGACCGTATCATAGCGACCGGTGGTGCCTTTCGGCTTATTCACCCGCAGCTTGTAGGCGGCACGTCCGCCGATCTCCTCCTGGCCTTCCAGGGTCGGGTTTGGCCAGTAGAAGAATCTCAGCGCCAGATCCTCATAGGTCAGGTCTGTGCCGGCGATGGATTGGGTGATCTTGGAATCCGGGAACTTGAAGGTCTTCTCGTCCTTGAGTTCGAACAAGTCATAGGAACTGTCGGAGAGACGCATGTGGAACTTTTCCCAGCCCTTGCCCTCGTCGAATTGGAACTGGATGTCCTTTCCGCGGAGGAACAGTACGATGGGCGTCTTGCCATTGAGATTGCCGGTGAGGCCGTCCTCGACCTGGGTCAGTGTGGCGGAAACGCGCGCTCCCTCCAGGATTTGCTGGGCATTCTGGGCGAAAGCCGCGGGAGCGACGAGGGCGACGGTTGCTGCGAGGGCGATTTTGAAATTCATGTGCTAAAGATGGCTCAATCAACTGATAGGACAAGTGTCGGGGTGATTTCCTTCAAAAAACCCTCAACACTCGTGCGGAATTCTAAAATCCTCCTTTTTGAAGCTTGATGATCGGACCCGCTCCGAATTGGATTCTCGGCGAACGCGCCGCACGTTCCCTATCTCCCATGAGTCTCCGCAAACAGCTATCGGACATCCTGCCCGCTCTCCTTCCCGGCAATCCATCCGATGCGATCAAAGGTACCGAACTGATCCGCCTGACCCGCCTGCAACTCACCGGCAACTACTCGGATGCGTCGTTGCGTTACCATTTCTCGATCATGTCGTGCGATCCGGCCTCGCCGATCGCGAAGGTGGAAAAGGGCCAGGGCTACTACCGCCGCAGCGCGCCGCTGCCGGAGCTGTCCGGTGCCCAGGAACTGCTCTCCATGACCCAAGGGCGGCTGGAGGACCTCACGGCCGACCATGGTGGCATGGATGACGCCATGCTCCGCATCCGCAAGTTTCGCGCGGTGGTCACCCGCTACTATGAGGTGAACGGGCGCTTTCCGTTCGCTTTCCGCAGGGCCTTTGGAAAGGACGCGCCGATCAGCAATCTCTGGAAATATCCCGAACTGGTGCTGGTGGACTGGGAGACCGGCGGTTCTCCGGACGAGGAGATGTCCCTGGATGAAACAATGCTGGCATTCAAGCAGAGGCTGGGCGTTCCTCCGTTCCGCCTGCACGCCGCCCGTCTGAGGTTGCAGCCATCGCTTTCCACCTACCGTGAGGACTTTTTCCAGACCCTGGCCGTCTCCATGTGGGCGCAGGGCGGGGAGCTGATCTACGCCGGTCCGGTGGAGGATGAGGCCCTGGCGGACAGCCTGCGGAAACTCAGCGCCGCATTCGGCGTTGGTGTCACCTCCTTCGGCCTGACAACAGAGGCTCTGGAGGACCTCCCGCGCCCGGCGAACATCCTCAACGCCCACCCGCGGGAAACCGAAGCGATCATGGCCCGGCTGGACATCAACCGCATCGCCGCGCCGCGTTCCAGACCCCAACTGGATTGGAACGCGCTCAGCTCCATGCGCCATGAGTCGGAGGAAGCGGAGAAGCTCGTTGAGTGGCTGACCCGTTGCATCGACGAACGGCGCGCGGAAAGTTACAAGGAAGACTGATTTGACGCCCTCCATGGGATGTCCGACGCTCGGGCATGGCATGGAATTTCAAAAGCGTGGCGATCGTCGGTTCAGGCGCCATCGGCCTGTATTATGGCGGCCGGCTGGCGCAGGCAGGGGAGAATGTGAAGTTCCTCCTGCGCTCGGACTACGATGATATTTCAACGAACGGCCTGAAGGTCGAAAGCTCCGACGGAGACTTCATCCTTCCGAAGGTGCAGGCCTTCCGCACACCGGAGGAGATCGGCCCGGTGGATCTGGTGATCGTCTGTTGGAAGGCGACCTCCAATGCGAGCCTGCCGGAAGTGCTGCCGCCACTGCTCCACTGCGCGACCGAAGTCCTGACACTCCAGAACGGGCTGGGCAACTGCGAGGCCATCGCCGACATCGTCGGCCCGGGGCGGGTTCTCGGCGGGCTTTGCTTTGTCTGCATCAACCGGCTTTCCCCCGGCTTGGTGAGCCACACCGCAGGCGGTAAGATCATGGTGGGGGAATACGCGGAAGGTGCGGAGGGAAGGGCGGAGGAAATCGCGCACCGCTTCAAGGCCGCCGGCATTCCATGCTCCGCGGCGGACAACCTCCAGCGCGCGCAGTGGGAGAAGCTGATCTGGAATGTCCCATTCAACGGCGTCTCCGTTGCGGAAGGGGGAGTGACCACCGATGTCCTGCTGGCGGATTCGACCACAGAGGACCGCATCCGGGCGATCATGCATGAAGTGGTGGCCGCTGCGAACGCGCAGAAGCTGGGCGTGGAGGAATCCTGGGTCGAATGGAACATCGAGCGCACCCGCCCGATGGGACCGTACAAACCATCGACCATGATCGACTTCGTCGAAGGCCGTGAACTGGAGCTTGGCCCCATCTGGGAGGAACCCATCCGCCGTGCGAAAGAGGCCGGAGTGCCCGTTCCGGAAATGGAGCGGCTGCTGGCCGACATGAAGCGGCGCGTGGCCGCCCGTGATGCCGGGTGACTACCGCGGCTTCTCGTGCAGCTCGCCGCTGCGGTAGGCATCGATGAGTTGCAGCAGCATGTTGATCGAGATGTCGATCTCCGCACCGCGTTCCGTGTCCCTTACTTTCCGCGGCGTGTCGAATTTCCGCAGCACCGTCATTTTCGGAATGATGTCCAACCCTTCCAGAACGGCGGTCTTCGGGTCAGGGAATGCGTGGTGCTCCGCCAGGGTGTCTCCCTCCGGGCCGAGGATCAGGGTGTAGCCCCGGTCGCCATAGGCTTCCGAGAAAGCCCCGTCGATGGTGATCGCGTTGCCGCCTCGTTTCACGGGGTCCTCTCCCTTGTCGATCTTCACCGGCACGTGTCCGTTCACCAGCAGGCCGCCGCCCTCCACACCCATATCGCGGGCGATCTGGTCGCAGAAGTCGAAGTCGTTGACCCACCGGAACCATGGATTGCTGTGCTCCTTGTGGGTGGCTTTGTCCGCGATGAGGTAGGTCTCCAGCGTGGCCATCCGGTCCTTCCCGAAGAGAGGGGAGAGCGGACCCGCCCACAGGTAGTAGAACCAATCCTTGTCCGCCTCCGTGGCATCGGCCGCGCCGGCGCGGTAGGCCCGCTTGATGATTCTGGTGAAGGCTTCAAAAAGTTCCGGTCCGCGGTGCTCGCGGCCATCCACCACCAGCGGCAGGTAACGCCCGCATTCCTCCACTGGCAGGCAGGCGTGGAAAATGACCGCCTGGTCCCGCACCAGCGCCATCCGCCCATACTCCGCCATCCAGTTCATGTGCTGCCACAGGCGCGGGGAACTGACGAAGCTTTGCTCGATCTGCTGCATGCAGTCCTCCTCCTCCGGGGAGAGGCGGTTCGGGTCCGCCGGGTCGATGGTGGGAAAGAAGGTATCCCGCAGGGAATGGGTGACACCATCGATGGTGATGGTCCCGTTCGCGTGGTCGAGTTGCTTCAGGAGATCACGCTTCTCCATCTCCCACTCCGGGTGCCGGGCGATGAGCTGGCCCTCCAGCTTGAACTGGATGACGGCGATCGCTTTCTGCATCCGGGCGACCAGCAGGGCATCCCGCTTGCCGCTGCGCTTCGCCTGAAACCGCTCGGCGGGGTCATCGCCGTAAACCTTGTGGGCGAGCACTTCCAGCGGCTTGGTCAGCAGGCCGTAGCCTTCCTCGATCTGATACATCCGCAGGTAGCGGAGGGAAATCCTCAGCACCGTGGCGATCGACGCCCGTTGGCCCAGGCAGGCCCCCATCCAGATGACGTCATGATTTCCCCATACCAGTGAGACGTTCGGCTGACGCATCAGGTAGTCCACCACCTTGTCCAGACGCGGACCCCGGTCACCCAGGTCCCCCGCCACGATCAGCTCCTCGACCGTGAGGTTCCGGATGAAATGGGACGCCGTCCGGATCAGCTCGAAATCCAGATCCAACGCACTGATTTCCCGCAGTTGCACGTCGATCATGGCCGGGTCATGGCCCCCGGCGGGGTAGTTGAGCATCGCCTCGAAAAACTCCCGGTGTTCCTTCGGAGCCAGCACTTTCACATCCTTCCGCCGACGGGTGCGGATCAACGCGCGGATCAGCGTGAACTGGCGTTCGAGCGTGGTTTTCACCCAGGCGTGGCGGCGGCTGGAGTCAGCCAGCAGGGATGGCTTTTTCAGGATGATGACCTCTGTGGGGTAGTAGAGGACGTTCATCAGGTCCTGCAACTCGGCGGCATCCAGATGGTTGCCGAAGGAAGTCTCCACCAGTGGACGGAGCCGTCCGCTCGCGTTGTTGATGACATGCCGGAGCTTTTGGTTCTCCCCGTGAATGTCAGAAATGACGTGGATCACCCCTTTTGGCAGCTCCTTGGTTGCTCTCAGGGCGGCCACCTCCGCTGCGGCGGAAGAAATGGTCGGATAGTGGTGGGATAGGATTCGGAGAGCGGGATTTGGCATACCGGGAAAGCGTCCCGCCCAGTTTGGTAACCATGCCCCTGCAAAGCAAGGATACTGCCAAAAAACGATTGTGAATAACTTGTTAGAAGTAGAAACACACGGCGAAATGCAGTGAAATCAAGGCTTCATGGATATGAAATGAATGCTTGGAACGGGTGTATCACTTCTATTGCGGTTTTTTGTCTTACAATGTAGTTTATTCACCAACGATTTCGGCCTTGATGTCTTCGCTTTGATTCTAATTCATTCTATTTAAATGATATAAGTTGATTTCATGAAAAATTCCCCCAGATCTCCACAAGTTATTCACATTGGGAAAAGCTTTCGGGAATGCTTTAGAATGCTACGATTTTGTTTCCATCTGCAGGTTCATCGCGATGCAAAATGCTATTCCGAGAGGATTGTGAATAACTTGTTCAGATAGCCGTTTTTGGTCCGGGCAAGCATCATGGATGCCCCATATGGTTCAGCCCCCACAGCCGCTGCGGATGGCCTTGCCCCCCTGAGCGCTGGACGGTGCCAGATATTGCCGGATGCGGCTGTGGGGGCAACAAATTGGGGGTGGAGCGGTGACCACCCGGTCATGCGCTCCACCCCCGTTTTCCCTCTCCTGTCTGGAGATCTTTTGTCGCGCCGTCAGGCGTCGAGCCGCAGCGCGGCTTTCTGTGCGGCGGTCTTCGCCTCGCCCTTGTGAGCGTCGGTCGCTGCGTCGGAATGCGTGAGGCGCATGCCGACCGGCTTGGAAACTCCGAATTCCTCCATCGTCACACCATACATCACGTCCGCGCGTGCCATGGTCCGCTTCGAGTGGGTCACGATGATGAACTGGCTGCGGTCGATGAAGCGGTCCAGCACCTTGACGAAGCGGTTGATGTTCGACTCGTCCAGCGGCGCGTCCAGCTCGTCCAGCACGCAGAACGGGCTGGGCTTGATCATGTAGATGGAGAACAGCAGGGCGACGGCGGTCATGGACCGTTCACCGCCGGAAAGCAGGGTGATGGACTGGAGCTTCTTGCCCGGAGGCTTTGCGATGACCTCAATGCCGGATTCCAACGGGTCGGATTCATCCAGCAGCATGAGGTCCGCTTCGCCTTTCTCACCGAAGAGTTCCTTGAACATGCCGCGGAAGTTCACCTTCACCTGCGCGAAGGTCTCCGAGAACAGACGCTGGGTCTCCGTGTTGATCCGCTCGATGACCTCCAGCAGTTCGGCCTTGGAACTGACGAGATCCTCGTGCTGGTTGCGGAGGAAGTTGTAGCGCTCCTCGAGTTCCTCGAACTCCTCGATCGCGTCGAGGTTCACCGGACCCATCGCATCCAGGCGGCGCTTGATGTCGGTGACGATGCTTTCGACGAAGGTCCAGTCCGGCTCCCCGGTCATCTCACCGGGGATCTCGTCATCGTTCTTGGTGGCGTCCACCACCATGACGGGCATTTCCTCCTCCTCGGACTCATCGCCGGAGACAAGGGTCTGGCGTCCGCCGCGGGCTTGCATCGCCTTCTGTGAAGCGATGCTGGTCAGCAGCGCGTGGGCGTCCGGCTCGAAGGTGGAAAGCTCGATCTGGTAGCGCTCCTGGATGGCGTTGACCAGGCTCTCGATGCGGAGGTCCAGCTTGGTGGCGGCGACTTCCTCCCGGCCCTTCTGTTCGTTGACCTGCGCATGGTCGCGGCGGACGGCGGCGAGGGAGATTTCGGCAGCCTCGATCGCTTCCAGCAGTACGGCACGGCCGGCGGCGCGGGACTCGATCTCGACCTCCAGATCCTCCACCTCACAGCGGTGGGTTTCGCATTCCTCGGCAAGGCGGGAATTCTCCGCGATGGCGGCCTCGATCCGCTGGTCGAAGGAGGAAATCTCCGTCTCGCGGCGGATGGCGATCTCGCGCAGCTCGGAAAGGCGGGCCTCCATCGGCTTCTGCTGTTCCTCGGCGGATTGCTTTGCCCGGCGCTCCACCGCCAGTTCGGTGCGGAGTTGGTTGAGTTCCTCCGTGATCTCCTGCTCGCGGCGGGTGACGGAATCCGACTCCGACTGGAGGCGGCGGCTTTCCATTTCCAGTCCTTCCAGGCGTTCGCGGGCGGATGCCAGTTCGGACTCCAGA
>Ga0233365_1001085_pt1 | contig 12028 bp, 9 predicted proteins | sample ElkDunMinimDraft_27_FD_191535 | JGI IMG/M metagenome (GOLD analysis project Ga0233365, IMG submission 191535) | Fecal eukaryotic communites from dung pellets of Tule Elk in California, USA - Elk Dung C36 | ecosystem: Host-associated > Mammals > Digestive system > Large intestine > Fecal | place... | reverse complement strand
GTCTTGCGGCAGAATCCCACCAGCTCCCACATGCCCGCCGAAGCCAGGTGGCAGACTTGGCTGAGGTCGATGATCAGGTCGTGTCGGGGATGCGCACGGGAAGCGGAGATCAGCGTTTCGGCAAGGGCGGGGATGACGGCCAGATTCACGACACCGTGCACGATGACGGTGGTGGATTGACATTCGGACCGGATCTCGGTCCGGAAACCGTCCTCACCGGGTGCGGGGGGTGACGCCGTCGCGTCGACTCGGCAGATCACCGCGTCGCTGAGCATCCGGTCCAGTGCCACACCACTGGGCTCCGAGAGTCTGGTGGTTTCTGTCGTGGCGGTGATCACTCGTTCGGCCATCACGCGGACCTTGGTGTTATGGCGCTGGGAAAGCCACCGTAGCAACTGGAACGCCTGCTGAGCGGTCATCGCATACGCCAGCATCAGGATGCCCTGCGCTTGGTCGATCACGTGGTGGGAGTCGATGGCGCGGGCAATGTCGGTTTGCGTTTGATGGATGGTTTCGGCCCGCAACTCGGTGGTCACGTCGACGGTGACCCCGTGAAGGATCGGCCCGTCATCACGGTCGACGAAGGTCAATGCGGTCACGACCGTGCGTCGGTGGTCCGTCGCGTTGATGTGGTGGAGGCGGGACACCGGCACGGCGCCACGCAGGCCGTCAGCCATCAACTGGTTGAACCGTTCGTTGTCGGGACCGCTCAGATGATGGGCGATGAGAGCGCGTGAGGGAACGACCTCGCCGGGCTCGAAACCGAAGAGCCGGAACATTCCCGACGACCACTGCCAGCTCTCATCGTCTGGTTGGTAAACAAATGCACCATTGTGGATACTTAGAGTCATCGCCTGCTGACCTCGTACTCGTAACCCGCGCCTGTGACGGTGTGGTGTTCACCGAGTCCGCGATGTCGGCCCCGGCAAGTTCAGCCGTGACGGATAGCCGGGCGGCTCTCATCACGTACGGCGGCAATCACCGTCAGTCATGATCACGATAGCAAGCGTGTAAACCTGCTGTTCATCCTCGGTGGGTACTTGCCGAAAATCACGGTTCGCCTGGGGCGTCCGGCGATCCGGTCATCCGAATGTGGTGGCAAGCGCCGCCCAGATCACCGGAGAGTACTGCGGTAGCCCGGTGGACTCCCACTTGTCCGCCTGATCACGTTGCCACCGGTTGAGAGTGGCGATCGGCCGGTCGGCCTCGTGCGCGGTATCGACCGCGATGACCGCATCGGACAGTGGCCGGGTGTTTTCGTCGGCGTGTGGGGAGAAGTGTCGGATTCCATGGTCGGTCGGCAGTGTCCACCGTGTCGCGGTCACGTACTGAGCTCCGGAGTGGACAGCGGCGGCGACCAGGCCGGCGGGCTCGGCGAACCGGTTGTCCCCACCGCTTTCGCAGGCGATCAGTGCCACCCGGTTCGGCATGCGCCAGGCGCCCGGCTCGCGTGGGTCGTGTCCCAAAGCGATGTCGGCGGCGGTGAGCGGTCGGTGCGCTCCGATAGGGGTGGCGCGTCCCGGCGCGGTGGCCGGGCAACTGACGTGCAGTCGAGCGTCCAAGCTGTGCTCGGAGGTCGTCACGTGTCCGATGTAGAAGAAGCGTGACGCGTCGGCCAGCATCGAGCGCAGCTCCGTTCGGGACACATCGGAGCGGCGGAACGGATCGGCGTTCGGCGAAGGTCCCAGCATGGCCCTGCTTCCCCACGCCGTCACCATGTCCCGCAGTGGTGAGCCCTCGGACACGGGACCGAGTACCGTGCCCAGCGAGGAGGTCTGGTCGAATCCGGGTACCCGGGGATCGAGAGCACCGGCGATGGCGCCCTCGGGGTCCCACGGGGAGATCCGGCGCTGGGGGGCGTTGCGGATCGTTGCCGGGGTCAACACCGAGATATCGGTATTGTGGACGGCTCGTTCGCCCTCGTCGACGCGCAGGCTCTCCCACGGCACCTGCGCGGTGGACGGTGACGGCTGAATGCGAATGTGGGCGCGTATCCCCTTCTCAAGGAGTGCGTTGAGTTCCATTCCCAGCGGGTGGGGGAACAGCGAACCGGCCAGACTGGTCGACAGTTCGATTTCCCGGTCCAGGTCGGTCAGGGGGCCATATGTCAGAGACCGGGTCAGTGCCTGTTCCACCGATTCACCCTCCAACGGGGTGGGCAGTGCGTGGGCGAGGTGGTGCAGCGCCTCCGCGACGGCCGCGCGGGGGATGACGAAAGCGCGCATGGTCGTTAGCTGGTGTTCCCAGCGCCAGCTCATATACAGGTCACTCGCGTCGACGATCTTGAGCTGAACGGTCGGTTGGAAGGTCCCGTTCAGTCCGTCGAGGACGTAGGAGACGTCGGGGCTGGTCACCATGAGTTGATCTCCTCGCGGGTACGCACCGGGAAGCCGTAGCGGTGCTCGGCCCGATCGATCCAGTCCGACAGCAGGGCGGATCGGTCGGGGTCGATGCGCAATCGAGGTGGCAGGCCGAAACCGGTGACCGGAAAGGTCTGGGTTTCGTCGGTCGTGATCAGCGCGGCCCCTGCCGCGAACGGTAGATCGACCGGGTCGGTCGCCGGCTCGAACCGTTGGCCGGTTCCGAGGGAGTCGAATGCCTGGGCCAGGCCGATCTGCAACGGATTGAGTTGGGATTCCGACTGCAACGACACCGTCGCGCTGACGTTCTCGATCAATTCCCACAGCAGTGCGATGTCGTGGAGCTGGACCGCCAGCGCGAAGACCATCGACATCACCGGTTCCGACACGGTCGCGACCCACCGTTCTCGGGTGGGGCCGGGAGCGAACCGGTGTCGGATCGCATCGGTTGCCAAAGCCGCGGGCAATGCCAGGTCCATTGCCTCCCGGAGGAACCGGAGCTGATCGTCCGGAGTAGAGGCGTTGACGGCCCGCAGATACCGGGTCACCGCCCGCCGGCCGTCCACGCGGGCGGCCTGGAAGTTGGCGCCGGCCGCGGTATGCGCCCGGCGGGCGGTCAGGTGTAGTTCCTCGGCGTCGTCGAACTCCCCGTTGAAGGCCAGCAGATCGCCAAGCAGGCCGCGGCATTCCGCCAAAGTGGACGCGTCGCCGGTGGCGTCGAGTCCGTGCGCGGCTTCCGACAGCAGTTGCCGGGCCGTGTCGAACTGCCCGGCGTTGATCGCCAGAACGCCTCGGCTGTACTGGATCTGGGCGACCTTGCCCGGCTGTTCGCCTGCGAGGAAGGACTTCTCAGCCTGCGCGAATGCGTCGGCGGCGGCGTCGAAATCACCGCGTCGCATCGCCAGCCGGCCCAGATTGGCGATGGCCGACGCTCGGGCCGACTCCTCACCGGCGATGCTGTTGACGTCGGCCGACAGTTGCAGGAACTGTTGGGCGGCGGCGAAATCGCCGGTCGCCTCCATGATGATGGCCAACGTCGTATACGGGTACCCCGCCAGCGTCGGGTGGTGCCGCATCGCCAGATCGAGCGCGGCTCTCGCCTCGGTATCCGCCTCGGGCCAACGTTCCAGACTGGTCAGCGTGTTGGCCTTGGTGTTGCGCAGGTTGAACGCCAACAGGTCATCGTTGTCCTGTCCGCCTCCGGTGGCCAGTTCCAAAGCGGCGTCCAGGTCGACGAGGGAATCCTCCAACCGCCCCACTCGATGCAGGGTCTGAGCGCGGTTGATGAGCACCGACGCTTTCACCGCGCGCGTGCCGTAGCGATCGCCGACCTGGTCAAGTGCCTGCCCGCAGGCAGCCAGCGCCTCGGCGGACAGGGTCAGGGCGCTGTCCACATCGCCCAAGGTTTCGCGGAGTCCGGCCAGGTTGGTCAGGGCGCGAGCCCGCGCGTCCCACCCGGCGGCGTCCACGTCGCCCACCAGTGTCATGCGATACGCGGCCTCGTACATCGCTTCGGCCTCGGACAGACGGCCCTGTGCCGACAGGCGAATGGCCTCGTTGTTCAGGTCCCGAAACGGGTGCCATCGTGGACCGAGCGTGGTTTTGGTGCGAACACCCGGTACCTGTGAGGTGTGGTCATCGTGATGTGACATCAGGCCCCGGCGATTCGCTCGGCCAGTAGACCGTCGGGTGTCGCGAGGCGGCGGCGCGCGTGAGCCAGGATGGCCTGATGGCGATCGGCCAACTCGGGCGACGCGTCCTCCGGGCGTCCCATCACCGGTGAGTGGACCACCGGTTGCCGCTGATCGGTGCGTGTGAGCAGGAACGAGGTCGGCACGACGGTCCGCCCGACGAAGAACGGCAGGTCAGGTGACCGCTCCAGGCTGATGTCGGTGTCACCGACCCGAGCTGTCAACGGAACGTCCGTGGTCGAACTCGCCGCCGGAACCGACACCGACAGTGTCAGTTCCCCTTCGTGTCTGGCCAGCTCCCAGCGGGCCGATCCGGCCGAGTCGATCATGCCCGCAGGCACGAGATTCCAGTCGATGAGTGCCTTCCCGGTGGCGGCGGCGGTGGAGGTCGCACGCATGTCGCCGGCCGCCAACGCCAGGCCGGAGACGGGGGTGGGCCGCGAGGTCCGGATCGGTTCCACGCCGTAGTCCTCGGCCAGGTCGTCGAGCCGGTCCAGCAGTTCGGTGACTTCTTCACCGAGCAGCCGATGTCGGGCGAACTCGGCCAATTGTCCGAAGTCAACCGTCGACAGTGAGCGCCGCACGCTCTCGGCGTCGTCGAGGAGGTGCTCCACGGCGAATGCGTGCAGCGCCGCCTCGGCATCGAGCAGGTGGGTCGACAGTGGTGGGATCGACGACAACGCCGACTCCGGCCACCAGCTTCGCGCCCACTCGATGTGCGCCAGGCGTTTGGCCGTTCGCAGGATGGAGGTGACGGCGATGGGGTCGATCTCCTCGTCACCGGTGAGGATGCCCCTGATGGACTCCGCGCCGTAGATGTCCCACAGCCACTCGCCGGCTCGGTCGAGGTCGAAGATTCGCGCGGCCGGGTAGATCGTGTCGGCCAGTTCATCCCACAACAGCAGCGCACCGTCGGCCTCCACCATCGCGGTGCGTTCCGGATGCGACGGAATCGCACCGATCACAATGGACTCGTCAGCGCGATAAATCGGAATCGTCATCGGCCCCGTCCCAACGTGTCCTTCAGCCGATCGCGCTGGTCCATGATCACCGACCGCATCACCCCGTCGAGCAGATCCCAGATCGCGGTGGCGGTCATGGATTCGCCGCGCATCTCGCGGCCGTGCAGTCGAACCCACAGTCGACGCAGATAGGCGCGGCGGGGTTGCCGGATGTCGGCTCGCAGGTCGTCGGGAAGTCCGTCGGCGGTTCGGGCCGGCAGCCGCAGTACCCGGTGCACATAGGCCTGTCGCTGCCACCGGGATCGCAGTCGGGCGCGGGCGTCGTCACGTGAGAGCGTTCGACCGGCGTCGGTGAGGTCGGCGGTGGCGTCGCGTCCCAGCACCATGGCGACTCGGCTGGACTCCTCGGCCAACTGCCAGGCACCGGCGGATCGGTGAATCTCCTGCCGGATCAGAGCCGGAATGTCCGCCATGGACTCCCGGTGGAAGACCGAGGTGAATGCGGCGAACGCGCGCTCCAGAATGGATCTGTCGAACGGGGGAGGAAGGTGGCTCTTCGAGGCTCGATCGCCCAGGCGTGGCCGAGCCGGCCGAGGGTGGGTGCTCAATCCGTAGTCACGGGCCACCCCTTCGGCGGACAGTTCACCGGCCTCGTGCGTCCCGACACGATGATCGGCCAACCGGGCGAAGATCTCGGTGTCGGGGTTGGTGGCGCAGGCCGCCAGGAACGCGGCTCGGGCGTCGAGGTCGGGGTGGCCGGCAGAGGTCTCGCGATCGTCCCGCCACGCCGCACCCAGCAGCCGGTTCAATGCGGGAACGTTTCCGGGGTCGGTGATGTAGCCCCGCAGATGTTCCACCGTCTTGTCGCCGCGCGAGCGCCGCACGTCCTCGACCACTTCGGCGGCGAGCTCTGCGGCGGTCGTGATCCCATCGGGCGTTCCGTTGCTGTGAGCCAGTTCGAAGCACCGTTGAAAGTACAGATCCTGTGGGTTGCCGTCGGTGACACCGGCCCGTCGCCTGGTCCGTTTCACCAGTTGATACCACTCGGCGGTGGCCCCGAGCGTCGGTCCGGCCGCATGAATGCGATCCCGGAGGTCATCGACGTGCTCGATGGCGATCGCGGACCCGGCGAACTGGGGATTCTGGACCGGGCGCAGCACCAGCGGGTCGAGAATCAGTTTCACGGTTCGCGCCAGCGGTCGGCCGGATGAGTTGCTCAACGGTGCGACCACGTCACCGAGCTGAGTCCACGCGTCGGCGATGACCATGCCGCGAGGCAACGCCACACCGCGATGAGGGGATATCGCCTGCTCCACACCTCGCAGTCTAAGGCCTGTGTGGTCGATTCGCACGTGCCCGTGCGGCGCGTTGTTGTCACAATCCGTCGTCGAGCTTGTGAGGTCCAGTCCAGTGGCGGGCGCGGTGGAGGAGGCCGCTTCTCCACCGCTTCTGTTGTCCCCCTTCGCCATCGGGTGCCAGGCCGGGGCCGGAGTGGAACAACCACATGCGCCGACGGATCACGTCGAATGGTGATCGCTCGATCACTCTTTCGGGGAACCCGTGATCGGTAGGCGTGCCGCGCCGGTGAGTCTGTCATCACCACTCATCGGCCGGTAAGGAGAACCGCCATGATCTACGGCAACAACGGGGTCCCCGACCCACCGGTTCGGCGCGGGCATCCTCACCTGGTCACCTCGCCCTACGACAAGGGGCAGGTCACCAACATCGTCCCCAAGCGCTCGCGGTTCGGCTGGGTGCGGGTCGTGATGCCGCTGCTCGGATTCGCGTTGCTGTTCTTCGGAGGCAGCTACCTGGTCAGTCCCGAACCCGACATCGAGATCGAACCCGGTTTCGCGGTCGGCCAGGTGGACGGCCGGGATGTGGTGTTCGTCCCCTATGAGCGGTCGGGGTCACGGGGAATGTTCCAGTTGATGGTCCACGACATGTTCCAGACCAGGATCGCCGCGGTCGACCTGGCCACCGGTGACACCGTGTGGGACACCCAGATCTCCGGCAACATGGTCTGGGAGGGGCGGGTCCTGGCCGTCGGTGCGCGGTACGTATACCTGGCCACCCAGGAGGGATTGACCATTCTGGAGTCGGCCGGGGGCGCGATCGCCGCCGAGCCCGACCAGATCACCGGACTGACCGACGGATACGTGGCCGAAGCGGGGGCCTACGGTTTCGACGTCGACGCACAGGCCGTCGTGGTGATGGATCGAGATGGTGTCTTCCACCTCATCGAGTTGGACAGCCTCACGGCGACTCCCGCCGACGCAACCATCACCGACCGTTGGACCGGCAGGCTGAGCGGAACCGGCGGTCACTGGAGTGTCAGCGGTAAGACCGCCGCCTACGGCTTCAACGGTCCCCAGGAGCTCCTGAGTCTGAACCCGGCCCGGCCGGGGGCGTTGGGCAGTGTGCTCACTCGCGTCTCGATCAACGGGGAGACCACCCAGATCGGTGACGGTGTCTTCTACGACGGCCAGTTGGTCATCGATCAGACCGAGTTGGTCGACGGGCAACTGGTTGCCGAACCGGTCAGCCGAGGCTGGGAAGGCCATGAGGACTATTACTCCGAGATCCAGAACACCGCGACGGCAGCAGGCGCTTCGGTGGGTTTCGTCCTGATCGAACACGTTCGCGGCGCCGGCGACAGCACCAAGATCCTCAGCACCGTCTCGCTGGAGTCCGGTGCGGTGATCGACTCCATAGAGATGCAATCCAGCGCCGGGCGAAGTGTCGGTCTCGAATCCGGACAGGTGATCCTGCCGGTTCCCACGCCGGACAGTTGGGAGCCCCAGGCTCTGGCGCTGATCGACCAGCACGGTGCGATCACGCTCGCCGAGGTCGGAGCCGTCGGATTCTTCGGCTTCTGACCTGATCAAACCTGTGACCGGTAGGCGTACGACCGCCCCCAAGATCATCCTGACAGCTTTCGAGAAAAGAGGACATCATGTTCAAGGCGATCTCCTGGATCACCGTCGCCATCGGTGCCGTCTGCACCGTCATGTGGGCCATTACCGGTTTCACCGGTGAGACCGGCCTCGACTGGTTGAACGGCTGGATGGTCGGGCCGATCCTGTTGGTATTCGTCGCGCCGAGTCTGTTGGGCGTCAGTCGAATGCTCGGCGGATTCGACTTCTCCGGCGGAATGCCGCAGAAGTTCCAGAACGCTCCGATCGGCATGGGCACCGTGGTCTCGGCCGACCGTACCGGCCTGAGTATCAACGATCAGCCCCAGCTCGACATCCTGCTGGACATCGACACCCCCGACGGCCAGTCCTTTCGCGGTATGGCCCGCCAGATCGTCGACCTGACCGAGCTGGCGGCGGTCGTGCCCGGTGCGATGTTGCCGGTCCGCTACATTCCCGGCAGCAGCGACGGCAAGGTCGCGCTGGCCACCGACGCCTCTCAAGCCGAGCTTCAGGCCGCCTTCAACCGAGTGCGGTTGGCCAAGGGCGAGATGACGCCCCGTCAGCTGCAGATCGCCGAACGGGGGGTCGCCGGCAGAGCCGTGGTTCTGGCGATGTCACCCACCGGTGAACTGCGCGGAGCCAACGCCGTCATCGATCTCAAACTCCGGGTCAGCCGTCCCGACTCCTCCACATTCGAGATCAGTCAGCACAAGCCGATTCCCTCGACGGTCATCCCGCTGGTCCAACCCGGAATGGTGGTCGATGTTCGATACCTGCCCGGTGACGAGTCCGAGGTCTCGGTCGTCACTCCGCTGTCGGCCTGAACGGAGCGGTCATGGCGCGGCCTCGCGGTGGGCGGCCGGGGCGATCACTGGCCCCCCGCCCGCCACTCGTCACTGTCCAATGCGGAGGCCCCCTGTGGTCCCATCATCATCATGCCGCCGTCGACGACGTACGACGAACCGGTGACATAGGACGCGGCGGGAGCCGCCAGGAACGCCACCACCGAGGCGACCTCACCGGCGTGTCCCGGTCGGGCCAACGGAATGCCAGGACGCTCCACATCGGTGGGATCGACGTCGGTCTGGTCGGTCATCGGCGTCGCTATCTCACCGGGTGCCACGGCGTTGACGGTGATTCCGTGCGGCGCCAACTCCAACGCCAGCGCCTGAGTCAATCCGCCCAGGCCGTGCTTGGCGGCGCTGTAGGGCCCGTATCCCACCTTCGGTGCGAACTCGTGAACGCTGGTGACATTGATGATCCGGCCGCCGTGGCCGGCGTCGACCATGTGCCGGGCGGCATGCTGCGAACACAGGAACGCACCATCCAAATTGACCTGAATCACCTGTCGCCAGGTGTGATAGTCCATGTCCAGGATCGGTGCCCCACTGCCGGTTCCGGCGCAGTTGACCAGAATGTCGACCCCGCCGAGTTCGTCGGCCAGGTTGTCGATCACTTCCGCCGATTCCGGCAGATCGGCCAGATTCAGTTCACGGACGGCGGCCGAAACACCCAACTCGGTGACCTCGGCGGCGGTCTCCTCGGCGCCGGCCCTGTCGCTGTTGTAGGTCACCCCGACGTTGACGCCGCCACCGGCGAAGGCGACCGCGACGGCTCGCCCGATACCGGAGTCGGAGCCGGTCACGATGGCGTTTCGGGGTGCCACGGTCTCCCTGGGCAGTGGCGCGGGAATCGTAGTCATTGTCAGACCTCCTGACGTGACGCTCTCGCGTCGAACGCCGGGCCCGTCGGTTTGTCGGGTGAGCTGAAGCTCTGGCGCGAGCCCTCGGCGCCGGCCCGGTCGTGGCCAGGTGATTCCCGGCCCGGGTGAGCGTCTGTCGCTGATCGGCGTTATCGCCCCAACGCAGTCAGGCTAACGAGGGTCCCCTCGACGATTCTCCGGAATCGGCCAAGTCGTCGGAGAAAACGGCTGCGTCAGCGAATATGTGTGAAACCGGTTCGGTTCGGGTAGCCCAAAAGCGTCAATCAACGACGGGGGCTAATCATGCGTGCTGTGGCATGGCAGAGCGCTCGGGCCGTCCAGGTCGTCGACACCGCCGACCCGGTGATCCGGGAGCCGACCGACGCCATCATCAGGGTGACCGCGACGGGAATCTGCGGCAGTGACCTGCACCTGTACGACCACGGGGCCGCGATGCGGATGAGGTCGGGGGACATCGTGGGACACGAGGCCATGGGCGAGGTGGTCGAGGTCGGAGGCGCGGTGTCGCGCATCGGCACCGGCGATCGGGTGGTCGTTCCGTTCAACATCTCCTGCGGTCAGTGCGCGATGTGCGGGCGTGGCCTGTACAGCCAGTGTCTGACCACGCGGGATCCCGACGCCGGCACCGGGGGAGCGCTGCTGGGATACACCCACCTCTACGGCGGGGTCCCCGGTGGCCAAGCGGAATACCTGCGGGTGCCGCAGGCTCAGTTCGGCCCGATCCCGGTCGAGGCCGAAGACCCGCCGGCGGTGCTGATGCTGTCTGACGTCCTTCCCGCCGCGTGGGAGGCCGTCGAGCGTGCCGAGGTGCCCGACGACGGCACGCTGGTGGTGTTCGGTCTCGGACCCGTCGGGCAGATGTGCGTCACCGCCGCGCTGTATCGGGGCGCCGGTCGAGTGATCGTGGTCGACAGGGTGCCCGAGCGGTTGGCCCACGCCCGTCGAAACGGCGCCGAATCGGTCGACTTCTCCGTGGTCGAAGATGTGCCCGAGAGGATCCGTGACCTGACCTCGGGCGGGGCCGACTCGGTGATCGACGCGGTGGGGATGGACGCCGACGGATCGTTCGCCGAGGCGTTCCTGCAGTCGGTGAAGGTACAGCCGGACAGATTCACCGCGCTTCGGCAGGCGATCGCCTCGGTTCGACGCGGCGGAACGGTATCGGTCATCGGTGTGTACTCATCGGACATGCTGAGCTTCCCGCTGGGGGAGATGTTCGATCGTCAGATCACCCTGCGATGGGGGCTGACGAACGTGCGGGGATGGGATCAGGCATTGCTGGGACTACTTCGGGACGGCGATCAATTGGGCGCTAACGACATCATCACCCATGTCGATTCCCTTGAGAACGCACCCGACGCGTATGAGCGCTTCAAACATCATCGAGACGGTGTGATCAAGACCGTTCTCAGTCCGGTGATCCATTGATACTCCGATGTGAACTGACTCTCAACGTGCAGTCGAGTGAATACACGATGGGATACAGTGCACGTCGTGGCGGTGCTCCCGTTGGCCTTCTTGTACCGGTCCGGGGTCGGGGCCGTCACGATTTCAAGGAGTCGCACATCTTGTCTGTGCAGCTTAATCACACCATCGTCGCTTGTCGCGACAAGGAAGTCACCGCCGAGTTCTGGGCGGATATTCTGGGTCTGCGATTCGGCAAACCCTTCTCGGCTTTTCTGCCGCTGGAGACCGACAACGGGGTTGGCCTGGATTTGGCCGACGTCGAGGAGGACACCGAGATCCGGCCTCAGCACTACGCGTTTCTGGTGTCGGAGGATCAGTTCGACACCGGATTCGAGAAGATCCAGCGGTACCGGTTGACGTACTGGCCGGATCCTCGGCAGAGCCGTGAGAACGAGATCAATCACAATGACGGCGGCCGAGGGGTGTACTTTCTGGACCCCAACGGTCACTTCATGGAGATGATCACCGTCCCCTATGGTGGCTGGCCTAAGTAGCGAGTGGAGTCGACTCACTCGGTGGCGCTGGTCGCTCCGGAGTGTGGCTTCCACCGGCGTGCTCGTGGGAATGCGACCGTCGCCGACATGCATCGGCCCATGTGCCGGTCGATCATCGCCGGCGACGGTACTTCACGCAAGAGGTCGGTGTTTCGAGCGTGATCCGCGTCGGGCGGTTCACCGACCGCCCGACGCGGATCGAGCCGAACTCGACGACGCTCCCATAACACTGTGGATGGACGGTGTCCGCGCCGTGACGATGACGGGTCACTTTCGTTGACCCACCGTCGATGCCCGCCAGATTCACGTAACGGTCAACACACCGTGCCGGTTCGGGCGTTGTGTCCGTCATCGCCGCGACGTATGGTCACCGGGCCCATTGTCGTCTCGTGCGGCGACCATGCTTGCGGAGG
>Ga0233365_1001081_pt1 | contig 12049 bp, 9 predicted proteins | sample ElkDunMinimDraft_27_FD_191535 | JGI IMG/M metagenome (GOLD analysis project Ga0233365, IMG submission 191535) | Fecal eukaryotic communites from dung pellets of Tule Elk in California, USA - Elk Dung C36 | ecosystem: Host-associated > Mammals > Digestive system > Large intestine > Fecal | place... | reverse complement strand
CTGCGGACATCCCCGGGCCGTATCCGGCTGATGTCCTGGGTGCCGCCGATCAACGGCGCCGTGGTGGCGGTGGTCCTGATCGCCGCACTGACGCCGCTGCCGGGTTGGCCCGCGCTCGTCGCCGCATTGGGGGGCCTGGTGGCTCTGGCGGTGGCGGGACTGCGAGGCCTGCAGACGGCGCTGGCGCGGCGCCGCGCCGAGGGCAAGTTGCGCAGCGTTCTGACCTCCTACGAGCCGGTCTTTGCGGTGTACTGGCAGGCGGCGGCGGGGACGTCGTACCAGCTGGGCATGTGGCTGCCCTACCTGGAGCGGCTCGGCAAGCCCTTCATTGTGGTGGTCCGCACCCGGGTCAACTTCGACGAGGCGGTGGCCCTGACGACCGCCCCGGTGGTGCTGCGGACGGCCTTGACGGACCTGGACGACGTGATCGTGCCGTCGCTCAAGACCGTCTTCTACATGAACAACGCCATCCGCAACTGCCACATGGTGCGGTACGAGCACCTGACCCACATCCAGCTCAACCACGGCGACAGCGACAAGGCGCCGAGCTACAACCCGGTCTTCCGGATGTACGACAAGAACTTCGTCGCCGGGCAGGCCGCCGTCGACCGCTTCGCGGCGAACGGCGTGAGCATGCCGGCCGAGATGTTCGCGATTGTCGGACGGCCGCAGGTCGAGGGCATCACCCTCGCCCGGGGACCGATCTCCGCTCTCGCCGACCCGACCGTGCTCTATGCGCCGACGTGGGCCGGTTTCCACGCCGATTCCAACTACTGCTCCCTGCCGGTCGGGTACGACATCATCAAGGCGCTGCTGGCCCGTGGCGCCACGATCGTTTTCCGGCCGCACCCGTACGCGGCGAACTCGCCGGCGTTGGCGCGGGAGTGCGACCGGATCCGTGGGCTCCTCGCCGAGGACCGCAAGAGCACGGGGCGCGCGCACCGGTTCGGTACGGAAGCAGAGAAGACGATGTCGGTCACCGACTGCTTCAATGTCTCCGACGCCATGGTCTCGGACGTCTCCAGCGTGGTGGCCGACTACCTCTACTCGGAGAAGCCGTTCGCGATGGTCTCGGTGCTGACCCCCGCCGCAGAGTTCCCGAAGGAGTTCCCGCTGGCCCGGGCCTCCTATGTGATCGATGCGCACCGCAAGCGCCTGCAGGGCCTGGACGCCTCGCTGGACGAGATGCTCGGATCCGACCCGCTAGCCGAGACCCGGCGGAGCCTGAAGCGGTACTACCTGGGGGACTTCCCGGCGGAGAGCTACGCCCAGCGCTTCGTCGACGAGGCGTCGCGCTACGTCTGAGCGGCTCCTGACGTGCTTCCCGACGGGGGAGCACGGCTCCTCATCACACGGCTACGGCCCCCACCGGTTTTGCGGTGGGGGCCGTAGCCGTGTCGGTCGCTGCCCACGGCCGCCAGCCGGCGAGGCCCGGCCGGCGCCGGGTCAGACCGGCTGCGCGGCGTCGACCAATGGCTAGAAACTAGCATCCTAGGATGCTATAGAGGGTGTAAACACCCTCACTGAATGTTTCTCTGCGAGAAACAAGGGGCAACTCCTCCGGCAAGGCAGACGACGGAGGGAGCCGACAATGAGCTTCGCGGACAAGGCCAGGAACAAGGCCGAAGAGGCCGCCGGCGCGGCCAAGGAGGCGTACGGCCGGGTCAGCCACGACGAGCGGATCCGCACCGACGGTGCTGCTCAGCGCAGTGAGGCGAAGGCCAAGCAGGCGGGGGAGCACGTGAAGGACGCCGGACGCGACGTCAAGGACGTCTTCAAGGCCTGACCCGAGAACCACGACGCGGGCGCCACGAGAAACTCGTGGCGCCCGCGTCTGTGTATCCGCCACACCGTCCCGAGCGGTGCGGTACCCCGCGTCCGCCCTGGCGGGGGAACGTCAGGCCCCTTCCGGCACCGGCTGGTTCCAGCGCAGCAGCACCCGTTCGCCGTGTTCGTAGCCGAGCACGCAGACCCCGGCGGTGTCCAGGCGCAGCCTGCCTCCCGCCGCGGCCGGCAGCCCGATCCAGCGGGCACCCATCACCCGCAGATTGTGTGCGTGGCCGAAGATCGCGACATCGCCGCCGTGCGACAGCCCTTCGGCCAGGGCCAGGCACCGGTCGACCCGGTCGCTGACCTCGGCCGGCGACTCACCACCGGGGCAGCCGTCGGTCCAGACGTCCCAGCCGGCCCGGCCTCGCCGGATCTCCGCGGTGGTCCTGCCCTCGTACTCGCCGTAGTCCCACTCGGTCAGCTCCGGCTCCACCCGGGTGACGGCGAGACCAGCGAGCTCCGCGGTGATCAGGGCCCGGCGGCGAGGGCTGCTGAGCACGGCAGCGTAGTGTCGGCCGCCGAGCGCGTCACCCAGCGCCGTCGCCTGCCGCCGTCCCCGCGCTGTCAGCTCGACCTCGGTGTGCGAGGTGTGCCAGTGCGCCGCGCTCCACGCCGTCTCGCCGTGCCGGATCAACAGCAGATCGCCCATGGCCTCCAGTCAACAGCAGCGGCGGCCGGGATGCCTTCGCATCCGCGGCCGCCGCTGCTGTCACTACCGGTGGAGTGTCACGCCGGGTCGAGCTGGTGTTCGTCCCACCACTGCCGGCCCGTCTCCGGCAGCGTGTCGATCGGGTCGTAGTAGGCGTAGCGCTTCTGCAACGCCTCCAGGTCGGCGGCCTCGATGGAGGTGCGGTAGTTCTTCGTCCAGTACGAGATGCCGCGCTCACGGTCGTACTCGGTGAGCATGTGCACCCAGCGCTTGCCGACGAACGGCACGTCGCAGACGATGCGCGGCGTGGCGTACCCGGGCAGGTAGCCCATGATGTCGTGCTGCAGTTGCTGGGCGTGCCAGACCGGCACCCGCCAGTGCTCGGCGTTGGGGATCATGTCGCACATGTAGAAGTAGTACGGCAGGATGCCCGTCTCGCCCTGCAGCGCGAAGCAGAGGTCCAGCAGCTCCGGCGCGGTGGCGTTGACCCCGCGCATCAGCACGCCCTGGTTGCGGACGTCGCGCACGCCGACGTCGAGCGCGGTCTGGGCGGCCCTGGCGACCAGCGGGGTGAGCGACTGCGCATGGTTGACGTGGGTGTGGATGGCGAGGTTGACGCCGCGGCGGCCGGCGGTGCGGGCGACCCGCTCCAGGCCCTCGACGACCTCCGGCTGCAGCCAGTGCTGGGGCAGCCCCATCAGGGCCTTGGTGGCGAGCCGGATGTCGCGGATGGTTTCGATCTCCAGCAGCCGCATCAGGTACGACTCGAGGTTGCGCCACGGCACGTTGGCCACGTCGCCGCCGGAGACGACCACGTCGCGTACGCCGGGGTGGGCCTTGAGGTAGGCGATGTGGGCGTCGTAGCGGTCGACGGGCTTGAGGGTGAGCTTGAGCTTCTCCACCGCGGGGGTGGAGTTGCCGACCAGGTCCATCCGGGTGCAGTGCCCGCAGTACTGCGGGCAGGTGGAGAGCAGCTCGGCGAGCACCTTGGTGGGGTAGCGGTGGGTGAGGCCTTCGGCGACCCACATGTCGTGCTCGTGCAGGGAGTCCCGGCTGGCGTAGGGGTGTGAGGGCCAGTCGGTGCGCCGGTCGGAGGCGACGGGGATCATGTACCGGCGGATCGGGTCGGCCAGCAGCGCCTCGGTGTTCATCGGCGCGAACGGCACCATCGTGTTGATCATCTGCGGCGGCACCAGCATGGACATGGTGGCGGTGGCGGCCTGGTCGGCGGCGAGGTCGTCGTAGAAGCGTTCGTCGACGGTGTCGCCGAGCACGGCGCGCAGCTGCTTGATGTTCTTGACGCAGTTGACGCGTTGCCACTGGGCGGATTCCCACTGGTCGCGGGTGACGTCGCGCCAGCCGGGGAAGCGGGTCCAGTCGGGTTCGACCAGTGGCTTGCGGCGGTACTCGTACGGCTGCTCGCCGGCGGCGGCCGGCTGCTGCGCGTCGGTTGCGGTTGCTGGGTCGGTGCGGGGCGCGGGGGCGGTGCGTACCGAGGGTGTCGGGGTCACGGGGGCCTCCTGCGTGCCGGTCGACGACGGGGATGAATACTGGAAAATATTCGGCAGGAACATTAGTCTGCCGTAAGTTTTCCCGCAATGCGAGCCGACAATGGCGGCACGTGCGGGGACGGAGGGGGAGTGCGATGACGTCGTCGGTGGGATTGCACCGGGTTGTCGAACCGGCCGGGGTGCTGCCGCAGGCCGCCTGGCGCCTCGATGCCGATCCGCGGATCGGCGCCGACGAGGTGCGCATCCGCGTCGAGCGGCTGAATCTCGACGCGGCGAGTTTCCGGCAGTTGTCGCAGCGCCACGACGGTGACGGCGCGGCGGTCCGCGCCGAGGTGCTGGAGATCATCGGGGCCCGGGGCAAGATGCAGAATCCGGTGACCGGATCCGGTGGCATGCTCATCGGCACGGTGGAGGAGGCCGGCCCGGCCTCGCCGCTGGGGCTCAAGGCCGGCGACCGGGTGGCGACCCTGGTGTCGCTGACCCTGACTCCGCTGGCCGTCACCGACGGCCTGTCCCGGTGGGACGGTCTCGGCGAGCAGGTGCCCTGCGACGGCCACGCGATCCTGTTCGCCCGTTCCATCGCCGCGGTGCTCCCCGACGACCTGGATCCGGAGCTGGCGCTGGCGGTGCTGGACGTCTGCGGGGCCCCGGCGCTGACCGAGCGGGTGGTGCGCGACCGGCGTGCGGCCGGCGGCGAGGTGACGGTGGCGGTGATCGGCGGGGCGGGCAAGAGCGGTTCGCTGGCGCTGGCGGCCGCGCGGCAGGCCGGTGCGGCTCGTACGGTTGGTGTGGTGCCGGTGGCGGCCGAGCGGGACCGGCTGCTGGCGGCCGGGCTGGCCGACGAGGTGGCGCTGGCCGACGCCCGGGACCCGGTGGGGCTGTCGACGGCGGTGACGCGGGCGCTGGGCGGGCCGGCGGACGTGACGGTTGTCTGCGTGGACGTGCCGGGCTGCGAGCACGGGGCGATCCTGTCGACCGCCGACGGCGGCACGGTCGTGTTCTTCTCGATGGCGACGAGTTTCGCGGCGGCGGCGCTGGGCGCGGAGGGGCTGGCCGCGGACGTGACGATGCTGGTCGGCAACGGCTACGTGCCGGGTCACGCGGAGCTGGCGTTGCGGCTGCTGCGGGAGCAGACCGGGGTGCGGGCCCTGTTCGAGTCGCGGCTGGCGGCAGACTGATCCCATGACGAACGCCTCGACGTTGTACCGCGGTGGTGTGCTGCACTGTCCGGCCGATCCGAGCGCCACGGCGATGCTGGTCTCCGGTGGGCGCATCGCCTGGCTGGGGCCGGATGCCGACGCGCCGGCGGCCGACCGGGTGGTGGAGCTGGGTGGCGCGCTGGTGACGCCGGCTTTTGTCGACGCGCATGTGCACGCCACCGACACCGGGCTGGCGTTGTCGGGGCTTGACCTGTCGGGGGTGCGGTCGGCGGCGGAGCTGGGTGCGGCGGTGGCCGCGTTCGCCGAGCGGTTGCCGGCGGAGGCGGTGGTGCTGGGGCACGGCTGGGACGAGTCGCGCTGGGCGCGGCCGGTGCCGCCGGACGCGGCGGAGCTGGGCCGGGCGGCGGGTGGACGGCGGGTGTATCTGTCGCAGGCGTCGATGCATTCGGCGCTGGTGTCGCAGGCGTTGCTGGCGGCGGCGCCGCAGGTTGCCGCCGCTGACGGTTTCGACGCGTCGGGCTGGCTGCGTCGCGACGCCCATCATGTGGTGCGCTCGGTGGCGATGGGTTCGGTGCCGTTGTCGCAGCGGCGGCAGTTGCAGCGGCGGGCGCTGGCGCACGCGGCGTCGGTGGGGATCGCGTCGGTGCACGAGTGCGGCGGCCCGACGATCTCCAGCGAGGAGGATTTCACCTCGTTGCTGGCGCTCTCCGGTGACGGGGTGGCGGAGGTGTACGGCTACTGGGGTGAGCTGCTGGGGGCGGCGAAGGCCCGGGAGCTGGGGGCGGTCGGCGCCGGTGGTGATCTTTTCGCGGACGGGGCGCTGGGTGCGCGTACGGCGCGGGTGTCGCAGCCGTACGCCGACGGCGCCCCGGGGGAGTGTGGGCACGGTTATCTGAGCGCGGAGCAGGTCCGGGATCATCTGCTGGACTGCGCGGCGCACGGGATGCAGGGCGGGTTCCACGCGATCGGGGACGCGGCGATCGCGGCGGTGCTGGCGGGTTTCGCCGGTGCGGCGGCGGTGCTGGGCACCGATCGGGTGCGCGCGGCGGGGCATCGCGTCGAGCACGCCGAGATCATGGACCGGGCGTTGATCGCCGGGTTCGTGGAGTTCGGGGTGGTCGCGAGCATGCAGCCGGCGTTCGACCGGCTCTGGGGTGGCGAGCGGGGCATGTACGCGGCGCGGTTGGGCGCGCAGCGGGCGCTGGCTGCGAATCCGATGGGTGCGATGCACGGGGTCGGGGTGACGTTGGCGTTCGGTTCGGATTCGCCGGTGACGCCGCTGGATCCGTGGGGGTCGGTGCGGGCGGCGGCGCAGCATTTCAATCCGGCGCAGCGCATGACGGTGGGGGCGGCGTTCGCCGCGCACACCCGGGGCGGCTGGCGGGCGTTGCCGGGTTCGCATCCCGCGGAGGGGGTGCTGGCGCCGGGGGCGCCGGCGACGTTCGCGGTGTGGGACAGCCCGGCGGGGGTGCGCCGTGGTCTGCCGGTGCTGACGGCGGCGGATCCGGAGTTGTGGGGGCCGCAGGATCCGACGCCGTTGCCGGTGTGCCGGGCCACGGTGCTGCGCGGTGCGGTCATTTTCGAGGAAGGACTTCTGTGAGCGGAAAGCTGGATCTGGATCCGGGGTTGGTGGCGCGGGCGCGGCAGTTGGCGCGCCGGGCGGGGCAGCCGGTGGTGGATCTGGCCCGCAGCCACACGACGGTGTCGGTGGAGCGGGCGGTGTTGCGGCTGGCCGGGGTGGCCGGCGCCGATCCGGACGGCATTCCGTGGGTGAACCGGCTGGTCGACGCGGTGGTGGCCGATGTGGGCCTGGGGCAGGGCGTGGCGTTGCCGGTTTTCGATGCGATGGCCCGTGAGCAGGTCGCCGATGTGACGCTGCTGGCGCAGCAGGCGGCGGCGGGGGCGGTGCGGTTCCAGCGTCCGGCGGGCCGGGCGGCGACGGCGGCGCGCCGGGCGGCGTTGTCGGCGGTGCGCCGGGGCATCCGGCAGGTGGACCGGCGCCGCGTCGAGCGGGAGCGGCTGGTGAAGCGGCTGGGGGATCCGCCGCAGCGGCCGTGGATCTATCTGATCGTGGCCACCGGTGACATCTATGAGGACATTCCGCAGGCGCAGGCGGCGGCGCGGGCCGGCGCGGATGTGATCGCGGTGATCCGGTCGACGGGGCAGTCGCTGCTGGATTATGTGCCCGAGGGTGCGACCCGGGAGGGTTTCGCCGGCACGTACGCCACGCAGGAGAACTTCCGGCTGATGCGCGCGGCGCTGGACGAGGTGTCGAAGGAGCTGGGCCGGTACGTGCGGCTGACCAACTACGCCTCCGGGTTGTGCATGCCGGAGATGGCGACGCTGGCCGGGCTGGAGCGGCTGGACATGATGCTCAACGACTCCATGTACGGGATTCTGTTCCGTGACATCAACCCGATCCGCACCTTTGTCGATCAGCGGTTCTCGCGGCAGATGCACGCCCGCGCCGGGATCATCATCAACACCGGTGAGGACAACTACCTGACCACCGCCGACGCGGTCGACGAGGCGCACACGGTGACGGTGTCGCAGCTGCTCAACGAGTTCTTCGCCCACGAGGCGGGGCTGCCGGACGCGCTGCTGGGGCTGGGACACGCGTTCGAGATCAACCCGGAGGTGCCGCAGTCGCTGCGGCTGGAGCTGGCGCATGCGCTGCTTGCCCGGGAGCTCTTCCCGGACGCGCCGCTGAAGTGGATGCCGCCGACGAAGCACATGACCGGTGACGTGTTCCGCGGCAACCTGCTCGACGGCTTCTTCAACCTGGTGGGGGCGATGACCGGTCAGGGGATCCTGCTGGTGGGGATGATGACCGAGGCGGTGGTGACGCCGTGGCTCAGCGACCGCGACATCGCCCTGCAGAACGTGCGTTACGTGCTGGGGGCGGCCGGCGGGCTGGGCGAGGATTTCCGGCCGCCGCCGGGCGGGTTCATCCAGCAGCGCGCCCATCAGGTCCTCGGCGAGGCGGTGACGCTGCTGGAGCGCATCGCCGACGACACGCTGCTGCAGGCGATCGCCGAGGGAACGTTCGGCATCATGAAACGCCCCGCGGACCGCGGCAAGGGCCTGGAGGGGGTGGCCGCCCACGAGGACGGCTACTTCAACCCGGCGACCGAGCTGCTCGAGGCGGTGCCGGCATGAGCGGGCCGATCGTGCGGCCGTACGGCGACACCACCGGCGACGGGATGGTGCAGATGTCGTTCACCCTGCCGGTGCCGCACGACAAGCGGGCCGAGGGGGCGGCGCTGCAGCTGGCGGCGAAGATGGGCATGGATCCGGCGATGCTGGTGCACGCCAAGCCGATCGGGGAGCAGTTCACCTTCTTCGTCGTCTACGGCCGGGTCAACCACCTGGTGGACCTGTCGCAGGTGGAGGTGGTGGAGCGGGACTTCCCGCTGCTGTCGGCCAAGGAGGTCAACACCGCCGTCAAGCGGGGCCTGCGCCGCAAACTGTCGGTGGTGGGGGCGTGCATCGGCACCGACGCGCACACCGTGGGCATCGACGCGATCCTCAACGTCAAGGGCATCGCCGGCGAGAAGGGCCTGGAGTACTACCGGGAGTTGAAGGTCACCAACCTGGGCGCGCAGGTCAGCGTGCCGGAGCTGGTGGAGGCGGCCCGGCGGGAACGCGCCGACGCGGTGCTGGTGTCGCAGGTGGTGACCCAGCGCGACGCGCACCTGCACAACACCCGGGAGATGTCGGCGGCGTTCCGGGAGGCGATGCCCGCCGGGCGGCGGCCGCTGCTGATCGTCGGCGGTCCCCGGTTCGACGAGAAGATGACCGGCGAGCTGGGGGTCGACCGCATCTTCGGTCGCGGCACCACCCCCGCGGAGGTCGCCAGCTACCTGGTCCACGCGCTGATCACACAGAAGGCGAAGGCATGAGCACCGACGAACGCATCGGATCGACCGTCACCCACCGGCGGTATGTGCCGTACTCCCACGCCCACTACGCCGGCGACCTGGTCGACGGGGCGTACGTGCTGGGGTTGTTCGGTGATGTCGCCACCGAGCTGTGCATCCGCACCGACGGCGACGAGGGGCTGTTCGCCGCCTACTCGGATGTGCAGTTCCGCGGGCCGGTGCGGGCCGGGGACGTGCTGGAGGTGACGGCGACGCTGGAGCGGGCCGGCACCCGCAGCCGCGGCATGCGGTTCGAGGCGCGGGTGGTGTGCCGGGGCCGGCCGGACCGGGGTGAGTCCGCCGCCGAGGTGTGCGACCCGCCGCTGGTGGCGGTCACCGCGGCCGGCACGGTGGTCGTCCCGCCCGCGCGGTGAGCCGCTACGCGGTCTGCGCCGACGTCGGTTCCACCTGGACGAAGGCGGCGGTGGTGGCGCTGGCCGACGGGGCTCTGGTGGGCGCCGCGGCGACCCCGACGACGGCCGGCACCGACGTGCTGCACGGCCTGGACGCCGCCGTGGCCACGGCCACCGCGCACCTCGGCGCCGCCGCCGCACGCGCGCCCCGCTACGTCTGCTCCTCGGCCGGTGGTGGGCTGCGGCTGGCCGTGGTGGGACACGAACGGCTGGTCACCGCGCAGGCCGGCGAGCGGGTCGGGTTGTCGGCGGGCGCCCGGGTGGTGCGCGTCGACGCCGGCCGCCTCGACGGCGCCGGGGTGCGGGAACTGCGGGCCGCCCGCCCGGATGTGGTGCTGCTGGTCGGCGGTACCGACGGCGGGGACGCCGAGACGATCACCCACAACGCCACCCGGCTGGCGCGGGCCCGCTGGCGGGTGCCGGTGGTGCTGGCCGGCAACGCCGACGTCCGCGCCGAGCTGACCGCGCTGCTCGCCGCCGCGGGTGTGCCGGTGACGGCGGCCGACAATGTGCTGCCCCGCATCGGGGTGCTGGCGCCCGTGCCGGCGCGTACGGCGATCCGGCAGGTGTTCCTGCGGCACGTCATCGGCGGCAAACGCCTGTCGCGGGGGCCGCGCTTCGCCGCCCTGGTACGGGCGGCGACGCCCGACGCGGTCCTCACCGGCGTGGAGACGCTCGCCGACACCCTCGGCGGCGACCTGGCGGTGGTCGACGTCGGCGGCGCCACCACCGACGTGTATTCGGTCCTGACGCCCGACGAGCGGGCCGACGGGCCCAGCCAGGAGGTGGCGGGCACCCTGTGGCGGGCCCGGACCGTAGAGGGCGATCTGGGGATGCGCTGGAGCGCCCCCGGTGTGGTCGCCGCGGCCGCGGCCGAACGTCTCCTGGCCCCCGGCGAGGAGACCACCCTGGGTGCGCTGGCGCGGACGCTGGCCGCGGAACCGCAGACGCTGGCCGCCGACGCGGCGGGCCGGGCGGCGGATCTGCGCATCGCCACCCTGGCGGCGACCGTGGCGCTGCGGCGCCACGCGCGCGGACCGGCCGCCGGCGAACGCCACGGACGTGATCTTCGCGACGTGCGGCTGTTGATCGGTTCCGGCGGGGTGCTGCGCCACGCCCCGCCCGGCGACGCGGCGACACTGCTCGCCACGGTGCTGACCGACCACGGCGGCGGCTGGGCGCTGCCCCGGGCCGCCCGGGCGGTCGTCGACACCGACTACGTGCTGGCCGCCGGTGGACTGCTCGCCGAGGAGCATCCGGCGGCCGCGCGGGCGCTGCTGCGGCGGCAGTTCACCCCGCCGGCCGGCTGAGGGCGGGCACCCGTACGCCCGCCGGCGGCGACACGCCGTGGGGAACTGCACGACAGGCCGGGGCAGTTGACAGGCACCCCCGGTCACCACGTACCGTCTTTGAGTCCTACCACGGGAGGCGGCTGTTGTTCGCTTCGTCCCTTCGTCCGCTGGCCGAGTGGCGGTTTCTACGCCACAACGGCCAGGTCCAGCGGGCGGGGGTCGGCGGGGCGGCGCGAACCGGCCGCGAAATACCGGTGCAGGGGTGCAGGTTCGGGCACGGCCAGTAGACAACGGGTGGACGGGGACAGCCAGTCCGCGTCCGGTCGGTCCGAAGGTCGTCGCACGAACATGCATCGCACCGGCCGGGGAGGGCCTGGGAGCATCGGGGCGTGACCACAGGTCACGCCCCGATTTCTGTCTCCGCCGACGCCGCAGTGGCCCCGCTCGGCGCCGCGGGCTCACGCCGGTAGCCTTCGGCAGGTGACGACCCAGGTGCAGACCACCGCCGCGCAGCCGCCTTCGGTCACCGGCCCGCCGGGCAGCCCGATGCCGCTGTGGGCGGCGCTGCTCGCCGCCCCGGCCGCCGGAGTGGCGATGCTGCTGGCCTTCCCCCCGTACGGCTGGTGGCCGCTGGCCCCGATCGGGGTGGCGTTGCTGGCTGCGGCGGTGCACCGCCGCCGGCTGCGCGCCGGCCTGGGACTGGGGCTGCTGACCGGGCTGACGTTCTTCCTGCCGCTGCTGAGCTGGACCAACCTGGAGGTCGGGAACCTGCCGTGGCTGCTGCTGGGCGGTTTCGAAGCCTGCTATCTGGCGCTGATGGGTGCCGCGGCGGCGTGGGCGAGCCCGGTGGCCGACCGCTGGCGGGCGAGCTGGCCGGTGCTGACCGGGCTGCTGTGGGTCGCCCAGGAGACGCTGCGGTCCACGGTGCCGTTCGGCGGGTTCCCGTGGGGCCGGCTGGCGTTCAGCCAGGCCGACGGCCCGCTGGTGCGTTTCGCCGCGCTCGGCGGCGCGCCGCTGGTGACGTTCGCGGTGGCGCTGGTCGGCGGGCTGCTCGCCGCGGCCGCCTGGGCGGCGCTGCGGCACCGCTGGCGGCCGCTGACCGGGGCGTGGGCGGCGGTGATCGCCGTGGCCGCTGTCGCGCTGCTGGTGCCGGTGAGCTCCGGTGCTGTCACCGACGACCCGGTGGGCGCCGACGACGCGGTGACCGTGGCGATCGTGCAGGGCAACGTGCCCCGGCTGGGACTCGACTTCAACGCCCAGCGGCAGGCGGTGCT
>Ga0233365_1001080_pt1 | contig 12056 bp, 12 predicted proteins | sample ElkDunMinimDraft_27_FD_191535 | JGI IMG/M metagenome (GOLD analysis project Ga0233365, IMG submission 191535) | Fecal eukaryotic communites from dung pellets of Tule Elk in California, USA - Elk Dung C36 | ecosystem: Host-associated > Mammals > Digestive system > Large intestine > Fecal | place... | reverse complement strand
TCTGCGGCGCGGTCATGGACTCACCGGCGGCGATCAGGCCGGCGAAGTGGAACACCCCGTCGAAGGATTCGTCGAGGACGCGTGAGGTCTCGTGCACCGACGCCTCGACGAGTTTCGCGTCGCCGGGAACCGTACTCAAGTCCCCTGTGGATCCGTCATCGAGTACGACGACCTCGTGACCGGCCTCCAGAAGCATGGTCGTGGCGACGCCACCGATGTATCCGGCGCCACCGGTTACCAGGTATTTCATGATCCCCTCCATGGATGTTGGTGTGTCTCGTCGGGTCGCCGGGACCGATGCGGTCACCGTGACGGCGGAGTGACCCCGGCAGGATCCGGTTCACACGGGTGTGATGCGTCAAGTCGTTTGGATGGCTTCTCGGATGAGTCGCGCGGCCAGCTCGGGCTGAATGTCGTTGATGAACGCGCCCATCGCCGATTCGGAACCGGCCAGGTACTTGAGTTTGCCGGGCGCCCGGCGCACGCTGTACAACTCCAGGTGCAGCCAGGCCAGGTCGCGTCCTCGATCCACCGGCGCCTGGTGCCAGCCGGACACATAGGGCAGTGGTGAGTCGAACAGGGCGTCCAGGCCCCGCAACACATCCAGATACAGCGGCGCGAACGCGGCCCGAAACTCCTCGGGCAGCGCGGCGAGGTCGGGGACCTGGCGATGTGGATAGATGTGGACCTCGAACGGCCAGCGCGCCGCCAACGGAACGAACGCCGTCCACAGCTCGTTGGAGGCCACGACGCGTTCGTCGGAGCGCTCCGCGGCCAGGATCCCGGCGAACAGGGCGGGGCGGGCCGCCGCCCGGTTCAGCATCTGCTCGGTGGTGGGGGTGACGAACGGGTAGGCGTAGATCTGCCCGTGCGGGTGATGCAACGTCACCCCGATCTCCTCGCCTCGGTTCTCGAAGCAGAACACCTGCGCCACATCGGGAAGCGCCGACAGTTCACGGGTGCGGTCGGCCAGTGCCGCCAGGACGAGTTCGACGCGCCGTGGTGACAACTGGGAGAAGGCGACGCCGTGGTCGTCGGTGAAGCACACGACCTCACACCGGCCGTGAGCCGGAGTGTCGTGGTCGCCGGTGGCCAGTCCGCCGAAGGACGGGAACCGGTTTTCGAAGACCGCCACTTCGTATGCCGGGGCGGGGATCTCGGTCAGCGCGCCGGCCCGGCTGGGGCACAGCGGGCACTCGTCGGTGGGTGGCAGGAACGGGCGGGTCTGGCGGGAGGCGGCCACCGTGACCCATTCGCCTCGGGCCACGTCGAACCGGAGTTCGCCGGCCGGTGACCGCGCGGGCAGCTCGCGCTGATCGGCGTGGTCGCGTGAGGCGGTGGTGTCGATGTCGAAGTAGAAGAGTTCGCGGCCGTCGGCGAGTTCGACGCGGGTTCTGTGGGGTCTCATCCGGCGACCTCGCCGGGGCAGTCGGCGATCACGAGGCGGCCCACTCGTTCGCTGAACGCGTTTCGAGCCGACTGCGGCAGTCCGGAGTCGCACACGAGTACGTCGGCCTCCTCACATCGTGCGATGGTGCGGATGCCCACGATCTCCCATTTCGTTGAGTCGGCCAGCACCACCAGGCGGCGCGCCGCCCGGATGAGCGCCCTATCGGTTTCAGATTCGTCGATGTTTGGAGTTGTGAATCCGCCCGGGGAGATGCCGTGCACTCCGAGGAAGAGCGTGTCCACGTTGATGGTGTCGAGGGCGGCCACCGCGAACGGTCCCACCAGGGCGTCGGAGGGGGTGCGGATGCCGCCGGTCAGGATGACGGTCTGGTCGGTGCGGCCGCTGCGGTAGAACACGTCGGCCACCGGGATCGAGTTGGTCACCACGGTCAAGCCGGCAACCCCGATGAGGTGTTGTGCCAGGGTCCAGGTGGTGGTTCCGCCCGACAGCGCGATCGCCTCACCGGGTTTGACCAGCTCGGCGGCGGTGCGGGCGATCGCCTCCTTGGCCTCCTTCTCCCGCACCGACTTCGCGGCGAATCCCGGTTCGTCGGTGGAGCCGATGTCGATCGCGGTTGCTCCACCATGGACTTTCGACACCAGGCCGCGGTCGGCGAGGCTTTCCAGGTCGCGACGGATTGTCATGTCGGAGACTTTGAACTCGTCGACCAGTTCGGCGACCCGGACCGCACCACTGCGGCGGACCCGCTCGACGATCATCGATTGTCGTTGGGGGGCGAGCATTCTGGCTCCAATGGGTATCGGGGAGTCGGACGGGTGCAACCGATACTCGATCATAAACCCACAAGAACAAACATTGGCTCGTGGGTTCGAGTTGATCTGGGCGCTTGTCGATGGCCGGACCGTGCGCCCAAACCCCACCGACCCCATCAGTGCCCGGCCCGATCACCACCTGACCGGGCCGACTCCGGACGGTCGTGGCCGCTGGCGCGTCCTGAGGTCGCGGTGACGGCGCCTGGCAGAATGAGCCCATGACCACCACGCAGCCCGCCCAACGACGCCCTCGGGTGCTATCGGGAATCCAGCCCACCGCCGATTCCTTCCACCTCGGAAACTATCTGGGCGCGCTGCGAAACTGGGTGGACATGCAGGACACCCACGACGCGTACTACTGCGTCGTCGACCTGCACGCCATCACCATCTCCCACGAACCGAAGGTGCTGCGCCGGCGCAGTCAGGTCGCCGCCGCCCAGCTGCTGGCGCTGGGGCTGGACCCGCAGCGCTGCACCCTGTTCGTGCAGTCCCAGGTGCCCGAGCACCCCATGCTGTCGTGGATTCTCGAATGCCACACCGGTTTCGGTGAGGCGGGCCGGATGACCCAGTTCAAGGACAAGTCCGCCAAGAACGAACGGGTCACCGTGGGGTTGTTCACCTACCCGGTGTTGCAGGCCGCCGACATCCTGCTCTACCGCGCCGACGCCGTGCCGGTGGGCGAAGACCAGCGGCAGCACCTCGAACTGGTTCGCGACCTGGCGCAACGGTTCAACACCACCTACGGGAAGACGTTCGTGGTGCCCGAGGCCCACATCGTGAAGGAAACCGGAACCATCCAGGACCTGGCCGAACCGGCCCGCAAGATGTCGAAATCGGCGTCCGGACCCGGCGGCATCATCGACCTGCTGGAAGAACCCAACCGGATTCGCAAGAAGATCAAGTCCGCCGTCACCGACACCGGCCGCGAGATCAAGTACGACCCCGAGAACAAGCCGGGTATCTCCAACCTGCTGACCATCTACTCGACTCTGGCGAAGGTGTCCATCGCCGACCTGGAGCGCGACTACGACGGCAAGGGATACGGCGACCTGAAGAAGGATCTGGCCGACGTGGTGGCCGACTTCTGCGCTCCGATCGCCGAACGCACCCGGTCCTACCTCGACGACGTCGCGGAGCTGGACAAGATCCTGCTCGCCGGAGCCGAGAAGGCGCAGGCGGTGGCCGGGAACACCCTGTCCCGCGTTTACGACCGGATCGGATTCCGTCAGCCGGTGTAGCGGTCGCCCCGCGAGCCACAGGTTGAATAGTTCACAGGCCGGTCGATCCCTCCCGTCACCCTCGGCTCGGCCACATCGGCGCATGTGCACGCATCGGTGTCGCCGCACTATTTGTCCGGTTCTTCGGCTCGTTCGGGTGACAGATGACCAACCCGGTCATCTTGGAACGACGAGCTGTCGGCTGGCTGACGGTGTAAAACCGACTCCAGGCGTTACAGTCGACATTGTCGTTGGCACTGGCGCGGTGTCAATCGATGTGGTTTGGCAGTCTGCGAGGTAAAACAGGTGACAGCTGTGACAACTGTCGGAGTAGCGATTCCGATCCCTCAGCCGTGGGGGCGGCAGCTGGACGAGGCTCGGGCCCGCACCGGAGATCCACAGGCCCCGCACGTGCCCAGCCACGTCACCCTGCTGGGGCCGACCGAGATCCCCGGCCATCAGATGTCCGCTGTGGAGGCACATCTGGGTCGGTGTGCGGCGGGCCACCACAACTTCGAACTCCACCTACGCGGCTCGGGCACCTTCCGGCCGGTCACCGAAGTGGTGTTCGTGACGGTGGCAAAGGGCATCAGCGAGTGCGAGAAGCTGGAGTCGGTGGTGCGCACCGGACCACTGGACAAGGAACTGAACTACCCGTACCACCCGCACGTGACGGTCGCCCAATCCGTGCCGACGGCGGCACTGGACGCGGTGTACGAGGAGTTGGCCGACTTCGACGCGAGTTTCGAGGTACCCGGTTTCACGCTGTACACCCACGACGTCGATGCCCAGTGGCGAGCCAAACGCCAGTTCCCCTTCGGCGTCTGAACAGCCGTAGCCGTCCACCGCGTGGGGCCGGGTTTCGCAGCTGGACCTGGCCGTTGACGGGGGAGGCCGAACGTCTCACACGTAGCGTGGGGACATGGCCATGAATCCCCGCCCCGCCGCACGACGACACCTCCTCATCATGGAACCGGCCATGAACAACCTGAGTGACGGTGTCATCTCGCGACCGGCGGCCTGCGGCGTCAGCTGCCAGGTTCGCCACGGCGACGTGGACGACTCAGCCACAATGACCTCGTGAAGTTTCCCGACATCGGGGCGGCATTCGACCGTGCCGTGGATTGGTTGAGGCACCGATCCCGGTGGTTCGACCACTTCTGGCGTGCTCAGGAACGCTTCTTCGAGGTTCACGGCGGTCTGCTGTCGGCGGCGATCGCCTACTACGCCTTCTTCGCGGTGCTGTCCCTGTCGCTGTTGGCGCTGTCGGTGCTGGGTTACCTGCTGGAACTTCAGCAGCTGTACAACATCGTCGAGAAATGGCTGTCGACGAATCTGCCGATCATCAAGGCCGACTCGATCACCGCGTCCCGCCAAACGGCGGGTCTGATCGCGGTGACCGCGTTGACGGTGACCGGTGTCAGCTGGGTGCAGAGCATCCGCTCCTCGATTCGGGCGGTGTGGCTGCTGGACCCCGAACCCGGGCACCCGATCTGGCGGCTGGTGGTGGACTTCCTCGTCCTTATGGGGTTGGGACTGCTGTTGATCTCGACCCTGACGATCACCGCCGGGGTCGAGATCGCGCTGAACTGGTTGAGTCACGGCGCCCGAGGCGGGCCGATCGCCACCGCGATCGCATACGGCGGTACCGGTATCGGAATCCTGGTCAACATGGTGCTGGCGGCGGCCCTGCTGTCGGGCCTGCCCCGGTTGGCGCTGCCGCTGAAGCGGGTGCTGCCGCCCGCCTTGTGGGTCGCGCTCGGGCTGGAGTTGTTGAAGACCCTGGGAACCTTCTACATCCGTCACGTCGAGGCACGCCCGGCCTACCAGGCGGTGGGAACCGCGGTCGGGTTGCTGATCTTCCTGTACGTGTTCAACCAGATGTTGCTGTTCGCCGCCTCGTGGACGGCCACCAGCTCGCGCGGCAACGTCTTGGATCTGGCCGATGAGCGTCGCCAGGTCGAGACCGGTGTGCTGGTGCGGGCGCCGCACCGGCCGGAGCTGCCCGCCGCCCCGGTCTCCGAGGAGATCGCGCCGGAGGAGTCGGCCATCGGTGAACCCGACGGCGAGGCGGTGACCGAGTCCGGGCCTCCGCCGCCATCGCCACCCGCCGAGGCCGAACCCGATATCGACGGCACCGAACTGGCAGTGGGGGACTCGGCCGAGGACACGCCGAAGGACGCCGACGCCTCGCCGGCGTCACCGAGCCCGGCCGGGCGCCATTCCGTGGAGGGTTCCGAGCCGCCCGCGCCCGCCGAACCGCGGGTCGCCGAGGCGGGCGACGACACCGGCGGCGCCGGGGGAAACCGGGAGCCGGATTCGCCGGAACAGACTGCTGACCTGGGTGAACCGGTGGCGAACCGGTCACGGTCGAGACCGGAGCCGCTGCGGATCTGGTCACCGGGGGATTCGGTGTCCGACCGCCGGAATCGATCTGATGGCGCGTCGTGACGCCCCGGTGATCGGCTGTGGAGATGGTTGGATAGGTTGAGCGAACCAGCTGTATTGCCCGCTGAACCTGACTGGCTTGTCTGGTCAAGTTCCAGGTATGATGTGCCGGCTGCCACTTGTCCCGTACCACGTGGCACCAACCGCACCGCATACCGCCCCATTTGGAGGAACGCCGCCGTGGCCGATGACGAAAGCCGCAACGAGGACGCCGAGAAGCGTCCGGGCAAGTCCTCCAAAAAGGACAAGAAATCGGACGCCGCCTCGAAGGCCGACAAGGTCGGTCGCGACGACGATTCCGGTGGTAAGGACGCCGAGAAGTCGGACAAGAAGTCCGACAAGGCCGCCGAGAAAGCGGAGAAGTCCGACAAGGCGGTGAAGACCGCCGGGAAGAAGTCGACCAAGACGACGGAGAAGCGGCGCGGCCCCATCGGCGCCATCTTCAACTTCCTGCGCGAGGTCGTCGAACAGCTCCGCAAGGTGGTCTACCCCACCCGCAAGGAACTGTTGACCTACACCACCGTGGTTCTGATCTTCGTGGCGATCATGATCGGTGTCATCACGTTGCTCGATACCGGCTTCTCCGAGCTGAGCCGCATCATATTCGGCGTCCAGTAGGAAAAGGCCGTCCCGTGACGGTGGCCGTGTTTTAGAAGAGCATGGTCCTGCTGGCTGCGTTGTCGTCGTAAGTACAAAAAACGTGCTGGCTGCTCCTCCGCCTTGCCCGCAGAAAAAACTCCTCGCCACGGTTCAACCTTTATAAAACGAGTCTTGGGACCACCGCTGAACTGGGCGTTTTGGGTCGACGGGGTAGGATTCAGTCCGACCACCGTCACGGTGACGCACGCCGCCTGACGGGTGGACGCGTGCGAGGCGGTAAACTCCGAATGCACAGCGTTTCTACATCAGGGCCGAACCTAATCGTCGGCCCGTGTTTTTTCGGTAAACCAAAGAGATTGTGAGCCTTAAGCGTGTCCGAGATCGACGAGACCGCACCGCAGCCTGTCGACGAGCCGGTGGCTGTCGAAGAAGAAAAGGTTGACCCGGTGGAGGAGCTGCGTCAGGCGTTGCGGTTCGCCCCCGGCGAGTGGTACGTCGTGCACTCGTACGCTGGCTTCGAAAACCGGGTGAAGACCAACCTGGAAGGCCGGATCGCCAGCTTCGACATGGAGGACTACATCTTCCAGATCGAGGTGCCCACCCAGATGCAGGTGGAGATCAAGAACGGCAAGCGGTCTCGAGTTCAGGCCAAGGTGTTCCCCAGTTACGTGCTGGTCCGGATGGAGTTGACCCCCGAGTCCTACTCGGTGGTGCGCAACACCCCGGGTGTCACCGGTTTCGTCGGTGCCACCGACCGGACCGACCGCCCGTCGCCCCTTCCGCTGGAAGAGGTCTTGAAGTGGCTGGCGCCGACCGTGGAGTCCGATGAGACTCCGGCGGCCTCCACCGAGGGCGGCGGTGGCCTCAGCGCTAAGCCGGAAATCAAGCTGGACTTCGCGGTGGGTGACTCGGTCACCGTCACCGACGGCGCGTTCGCGTCGCTGCCGGCGACCATTTCCGAGATCAACGCCGATCAGCAGAAGCTGAAGGTTCTGGTGTCGATCTTCGGGCGTGAGACTCCGGTTGAGCTGAACTTCAACCAGGTCACGACCCTGTAGCGGGCGGCCCGGACTCCGCCGTCCGGTTGCGCGACGCCGCTCACCAGGGCCGGGACTCGACGTAACCCGCCGATACCGAGCGGCTAAACTCGACAAGCTGTCCACGGGCCTTTAGCGTGCCCGTGGGTCCACCAGGCGGTGATCCGCCGCCGCAACGCCCAGGAAGAAAACATGGCTCCTAAGAAAAAGCTCCAGGTGACGTTCAAGCTGGAGCTGACCGCAGGACAGGCCACCCCGGCTCCGCCCGTGGGTCCCGCCCTCGGTCAGCACGGTGTGAACATCATGGAGTTCTGCAAGGCGTACAACGCCGCGACCGAAGGCCAGCGTGGAGAGATCGTCCCCGCTGAGATCAGCGTCTACGAAGACCGCTCCTTCACCTTCGTTCTGAAGACCCCCCCGGCGGCGAAGCTGCTGCTGAAGGCCGCGGGTGTCGAGAAGGGCTCGGGCGAGCCGCACCGCGAGAAGGTCGGTTCGGTCACCCAGGCACAGGTTCGCGAGATCGCCGAGAAGAAGCTCTCCGACCTCAACGCCAACGACCTTGACGCCGCCAGCAAGATCATCGCCGGTACCGCCCGTTCGATGGGCATCACGGTCAACGCGTAAGCGCCTCCGTTTGACCGCGGAATCGTCAACGCGTGATCTCTCGGTTCGACCGGCGCGGATGCGTCGACACCGTCGACCGAGCGGCAGATCCACCCCGTGGCAGGGCCCGCTTACAGCCCCGACCACGACATCCACATCAATGAGCAAGGATGCGAAATGAAGCGCAGCAAGAACTACCGCAAGTCCTCAGGGCTGGTCGACCGCGACCACCTGTACGGCCCGCTGGAAGCGGTCCGGCTTGCCAAGGACACCAACACCGCCAAGTTCGACGCGACCGTCGAGGTCGCGATGCGACTGGGCGTCGACCCGCGTAAGGCCGACCAGATGGTTCGCGGCACCGTGAACCTGCCCCACGGCACTGGTAAGACCGCCCGGGTCATCGTGTTCGCCGCCGGTGAGAAGGCCGAAGCCGCCATCGCCGCCGGTGCCGACGAGGTCGGCTCCGAGGAACTGATCAAGCGGATTCAGGATGGCTGGCTGGACTTCGACGCCGCCATCGCCACCCCCGACCAGATGGCCAAGGTTGGTCGGATCGCGCGGATTCTGGGCCCGCGTGGTCTCATGCCCAACCCGAAGACCGGAACCGTCACCGTGGACGTGACGAAGGCCGTCGGCGACATCAAGGGCGGAAAGATCGCTTTCCGTATCGACAAGCACGCCAACCTTCACACCGTGATCGGTAAGGCGAACTTCACCGTGGAGCAGCTGGCTGACAACTATGCCGCTGTCGCTGAAGAGGTGCAGCGGCTCAAGCCCAGCTCCTCGAAGGGGAAGTACGTCAAGAAGGTGACGTTGTCGACGACGATGGGCCCCGGTATCCCGGTCGACCCATCGAAGATTCGCGATACCGCTGACGCCGCCGCCTGACGCGGAGGATTACGGCGCCCTGGCTTCTGGTATGAAGGCAGGGCGCTTTTTTCGTTATGGCAAAAGGGTTCTCGACTACTTCTCATCTGGAGGACGACGGATGCGGCGGATCGCGGTCGCGGTGTTGTTGGCGCTGGTCCCGGTGCTATTCGTCGTCCCGTTGGCGAACGCCGATCCCTCGATGGACGCCGAGAACTGGTATCTGGAGGCCATGAAGGTCTACCAGGCTCGGGAGTTGTCGGAGGGCGACGGCGTCATCGTCGCGGTCATAGACACCGGCGTCGACCCGGGACGTTCGGAACTTCAGGGCAGAGTCCTGCCCGGTGCGATGATCACCGAAGACGGTCCGAAACCGGCGCGCACGTTCGACGAGGACGGTCACGGCACCGCGATGGCCGGGCTGATCGCCGGCGCCGAAACCGCCGATGACGACGCGATCGGTGTCGCCCCCAAGGCGACCATTCTGCCGGTGAAGATCGAACGCGACTCCGATGGAACCCTTGACCAGGAACGGGTCTACGAGGGCGTGCGCTGGGCGATCGACCAGGGCGCTCAGGTCGTCAACCTCTCGCTGGCGGGACGTCCCACTGAGGACGAGAGCTGGAAGCGCGAACTCATCGACTACGCGCTGGCCAACGACGCCGTGATCGTCGCGGCCGTCGGGAACCGTTCGGTCGCCGAGTCCTCGGTGGGGGAGCCCGCCTCGATTCCCGGCGTGATCGCGGTGTCGGGCATGGGCAAGGACGGAACCATCTGGTCGGGTTCGGCCACCGGTGACCAGGTCGTGCTGTGCGCGCCCGCCGAGGATCTGCCTCATTTGGACACCGAGGGCAATCGCCGGGTCGCCTCGGGTACGTCGGCGGCGACCGCGCTGGTGTCGGGGACGGCCGCGTTGATCCGGTCGGCTCACCCGGACGCCTCGGCCGCCGAGGTGGTGAATCGGTTGGTCAGTACTGCGGCCGAAGCCGGAGACGCCGGCCGTGACCCGGTTTACGGGTTCGGGACCGTCGACGCCTACGCGGCGGTGACGGCCACCGTCAGCGGTGGGAGCTACCCGCTCGATCTGCCCGGCGAGGACACCGAGGCCGCCGGCTCCGACTCCGACCTTGGCGGTTGGTGGCTGGCCGCGCCGGCGATAGTGGCCGTGTGCGCGGGCATCGCGGCCTTCCTGTGGCTGATGCGGCGCTCTCGCGGCCGACAGCTCGCTCCCGCGGAGTAGTCCGGACGTCGGCTGGATTCTCGCCGGCGGCAGAAGAGAAGACTTTCACCCCACTGACCCTTCCGCGACACATGAGTCGTGGAGCGTCCCCGATCGAGGGTGGCTGGTTGGGGCCCTGGCAGAACACCCTGATACGCTTCTCGGAGTTTCCAACAACCCGAAGACCGTTGGTTGTCGACATCCCACAGATTCGTTGATCGGTTCGCCGTGATCGTGCTGTGGTGTCTCGACCGAAGGTGCCGTACTCGGTACGACCCACGTAGGGGAGCCAGGACGAATCGGCCGTTGATCATCACGGCCAGGTGGTTCGCTCAGTGCGCCTGACGTGTGTCGCCTCCGTAGCGCATCCCCACCTTCTCATCGGTTTTCCCCGATGCCAAGGAAGGAGGGACATGGCTGAACGAGTGATTCCCGCCGACAAGGTCTCCGCAGTAGAAGAGCTGACCGAGAAGTTCCGTGATTCCAATGCCACGGTGCTGACTGAATACCGTGGGTTGACGGTTCCTCAGCTCGCTGAATTGCGTACCGCTCTGGGCGAGAGCGCTTCATACCGGGTGTCCAAGAACACGCTGGCGAAGCGCGCCGCTCACGGTGCCGGATTGACCGAACTCGACGAGTACTTCAGTGGTCCCACCGCGCTGGCGTTCGTCACTGGTGAAGTGGTGGACGCGGCCAAGGCTCTTCGTGACTTCGCCAAGGACAACGAGGCGCTGGTCATCAAGGGCGGTGTGATGGACGGTCGTGCCATCACCGCTGAGGAATTCAGGAAGATCGCCGATCTGGATTCGCGCGAGGTGCTGCTGAGCAAGCTGGCCGGTGCGATGAAGGGCAACATGTCGAAGGCCGCGGCTCTGTTCGCCGCACCCGCCTCGAAGATGGCTCGTGCCACCGCCGCGCTGCGCGACAAGAAAGAAGCCGCGGGCGAGTAGCCCGTTCGCATGGCCGGCGACGCTGGTTTGTGCACTGTAGACCTAAGTTTTGAAAGGAACCACCATGGCTAAGCTGAGCAACGCAGAACTTCTCGACGTCTTCAAGGAAATGACCCTCCTGGAGCTGTCCGAGTTCCTGAAGGAGTTCGAAGAGACCTTCGACGTCACCGCCGCCGCCCCCGTCGCCGTGGCCGCCGTTGGCGCGACCGCTGACGCCGGTGGCGCTCCCGCCGAGCAGGACGAGTTCGACGTCGTCCTCGAAGCTGCCGGCGAGAAGAAGATCCAGGTCATCAAGGAGGTGCGCGCCCTCACCAGCCTCGGCCTGAAGGAGGCCAAGGATCTGGTGGAGAGCGCCCCCAAGGCCATCCTGGAGAAGGTCAACAAGGAAGCCGCCGACAAGGCCAAGGAGCAGCTGGAAGGTGCCGGCGCGTCCGTCACCCTCAAGTAGTCCGCTTGTCTCAAGCTGAAAAGCGCGCCCGGTTCGCCGGGCGCGCTTTTGTTGTCCGCGTTGCCTTTCGCTCAAAACCACGGACGTCGTTGAACCGCCGAAACCGTCTGACATGGATGGCCGTGTAGCCGATAGACGGCAATTGCGCCGTGTAGCTAAAGTTGCGAGGTGCTGATCACCATCCTCAGAGATTGTCTTTGAACCTCGTTCGTCGTGAGCGGGGGTCCAGGCGAGTGAGGTGCAAGGCGGAGGGGCCGGCGTATGCCGGCGGTTTTCAAGAAAGCACCGCGTATGCCAGGCATACGACAACGCGGCGAGGCGCCCGTCTGGACGTCACGCAACAGAACAGCAGGTTCGAAGACAACTTCGTAGGGGCCGCGGATGGAGTTTAGAATTCTGGGCCCGCTGGAGATCATTCACCAGGGTGAATGATCTCCAGCGGGC
>Ga0233365_1001077_pt1 | contig 12073 bp, 10 predicted proteins | sample ElkDunMinimDraft_27_FD_191535 | JGI IMG/M metagenome (GOLD analysis project Ga0233365, IMG submission 191535) | Fecal eukaryotic communites from dung pellets of Tule Elk in California, USA - Elk Dung C36 | ecosystem: Host-associated > Mammals > Digestive system > Large intestine > Fecal | place... | reverse complement strand
ATCGGCAGCATCTAAAAAGTAATTGTTCTGGTTGGCGTATTTTGTACTGATCTTTGTTTTTTCGCTGTAAAAAATATCGTTGAAAGCAATCGATGCATCTAACTTTTTATTAAAAAACTTGCGTGTCATTTGTAACGATGTGCTTGAAAAGCTTGATATGTTAAACGTTCCTTGAATGGTTGGCGATGTATAAAAGAAACTCGTGTTTAAAACCCAGTCGGCAGCTTGGTTTAACTGAATCTGTACGTTGGTTCTTCCGTTAAAAGTCAGTTTTTTATTCTCGTACAATTGGTTTTTTAAATCCCAAAAATACTGTTGACGATATTCGGTATTCGTACTTAAATCGATAGATAACTTTTCAGAAATTTCAAAGTTTTTGTAAAGCTGCAAACCGGCAGCATTTTCAGATTTTATATTGGTGTATCGATACATTAAATTTTTGGTTACTGGAATTTGAAAGTTGATTTCCATGGCAGGAAATTTCTCGTAACGGTAATACGGCGTTATAATTGCGTTTTTAAAACTGTAATTTAGTTCGATATTATGCGTAATGGTTGGTCGCAAACGCGGATCACCTTGAAAATACGAGAATTCGTTGTAATATGATTTTGCCGGATTTAACCACGAATAATAAGGTCGCGTAATTCTTTTTCCGTACGAGATGCCCAATTGGTGCGAATTCTGAAAATTATACTGCGCATATAATGTAGGAAACCACTGTAAATACGATTGTTTGTTTACGTCGGCAGGTTGTTTTACTACTCCTTCCAACTGTGTGTATTCAGCTCGTAAGCCGACTTTAAAAGACCATTTTTCTAAATCGTAACTAAAACTGCTATACGCTGCGTAATTTTTTTCAGTATAATTAAAATCGTTGCTTTTATCGGGATTCAACTGTAAATTTCCATTATCATCATCAGAAAAACGCATGGTAAAATCAGATGAAATGGCGCTGAATTTTAATCCATTATCCCACATAAATTTGTCTTTTTTGTAAGAATCATCAACCTGAATGGCAAAAACCTGCGTACTGCTTTCTTCGTCATTTGTAAATTGATTTCTTGAAGTTGGATATTGTGTAATGATATCCTGAAACTTGGTTTTTGAATTGTTGGTAAATTGAGCGGTCGATGAAAAAGTATGATCTTTTATTTTCTTCTGAAATTGAGCGTACGCATTGATCTGATTGTTGTTCTCGTTATGATCGTTTATTGTATTAAACTGTGAAATAACATCGTTTGTGCTGTTCGTGATTACCGTCGGAATGTTGTATAAACCGTGCGAATTTGGCTGGTAAAATCCGTTGATTCCCAAATTAAAAATGGTTAACGAATCTTTTTCATAACCAATCATGGCGTTCCAAGTGTTCTGCGATTTGCTGGTATCTTTACGGTTTGTAATGGTTCTCCAGATTGTAGCATCTTCTTCGTAAAAAACATAATCTTTGCTTTTGCGAACGTAATTTCCGCCACCATGATAATAACTCGCGGCAAAATTCCATTTGCCAATATTGTAAAAATTGCTTATTCCGGCTACACCTTTGGCATACATACTTTGCTCGTATTTACTGAAAAGCGTGCCTTTGTACCCCAATAATTTGTTCTGTTTTAGTTTGATGTTTACAATGGCAGCGCCCGATGCTTCGTACTGTGCCGGCGGATTTGTAATCACTTCAATTGCCTGCAATTCGTTACCCGGAGTGTTTTCCAGCAACGTTTGCAGTTCTTGCGAAGACATCATCCATCTTTTATCATTTATAGTAACCAGAACACTGCTGTTGTTACGTACCTGCAAACTACTGTTTTTAACGGTGATGTTTGGCGTGCGTTTTAAAATTTCCCACGTATTTAAATTACTTAACGAGCTGTTTTCAACATCAAATACCATTCGGTCAATTTTCTGTTTTACTTTTGGACGTTTAACGCTAATGGTTAGTTCTGATAGTTGTTCTTCTAAAGGAATCAGATACAGTGCTAATCTGTTTTTTTGATCTTCGGTTGAAATTTGCTGTTGCAACGGCTGGTGAAAATCATCGTTAATATCTAAAATAATTTCCGATTGATCAGTGATGATTTCAAAGTTTCCTAACGAATCTGTCGCAACCGATTGCTGATAGTTTTTTGAAGCATCAAGAATTCTAATTTCTAAATACGAAATAGGAATATCGTCTTTTGTATAAACCGTGCCGTTAATATTTTGTTGTTGTGCCCAGATCTGCATACAGCAGAAAAACATCAAAATAAGTGTAATTTTTTTCATGTGATTATTTTTTACAAATGTGTGTCTATTTTTGCAGTACGTGGGTTAACGAACGGTTAATGGGCGGTTAACGTGTTTTTACACATAATAGTTTTTTTATATTTGTTACTGATGAAAAACGTAAGAAAGCATCCTATCCTTTATTTTTCGCTGCTGTTTGTGGTACTCGCTGCAATACAGTCGTACTTTTTGTACAATACCGTTTTGCTGAAAAAGAACGAAATTAAAAGTAAAGCCAAAGCAATATTTGAAAAGTCAACAGTTGATTATTCTTTTTTAGAAGATACCCGTTGGGATGAAAGTTTATATCTGTGGCAAGAATTTGATAGTAAAGCAGCTGCCCAACAGCATTTTGAAACAGAAATGAAATTAAAAAACGACAGCCTTGCAAAAGAGTTACGTGCGTACGTGAAACAACAATATAAAGAAAGCGGTTTAGAATTAGCGTTTAAAAAAGAATTGTTGGGTGTGTACGATAAAACTAATAATCAACAAATAGTTTCAAAACCTATTGTTATTTATACAACTAATCCTAAACCGGTTGAAAATTATTTGATGAGTGAATCAAAATGGGAATCTACTCAATCAAATTCAACAACTGAAACACAAAGAGATACTCTGAATACAAAAAGTTTTGACGATAGAATTGATAGTGACCGCACTTATGAAAAATCTGTTTCTAAAACCGATGAACGCAGTTATGTAATTCAACAGGCAATGTATTACGATATTTTAAATATGAATATGATTCTGTTTAAAGAACTTTGGGGGTTGTTCGCGGTTTCGATATTTATAATGATTATGGTGCTTGTGTTGTATTTTCAATCGTACAAAAAGTATAACGAACAACGCAAACAGGTTTTATTGCTGCATGATACCATTGATAATATTTCGCACGAATTTAAAACGCCTTTGGCAACGTTGAAAATTGCTTCAAAACAAATTCAAAAAGCGTACAGTACAGAAACGCTTACGTTAATGGATCGACAAATAAACAGATTGGAACATTTGTTAAAACCTTTAAATACGGAAGATTTACAAAATAATCACGCAACAAAAAAGCAGATTGTAGCATTTACAAATGATTACAAAACATTGTATCCAAATATTAAATGGGATATTTCTATTGAAACTCTTACTGATGAATTAAGAATAAATGCGTCTGATCTTGAAACCATCTTGGGCAACCTGATAGATAACAGTATTAAATACGGCGGTAAGAACATTCAACTTCAGATCCGTCAAACAGAAAATGCTTTAAAAATTGATGTTGTTGATGACGGAATCGGCATCGCTGCAAACGAACAAAAATATATTTTCGACAAATATTATCGTGTTCCCATAAACAACATTCACAGTTTTAAAGGTTTGGGTGTAGGTTTGTATCTGGTAAGCAAAATCGTGCAAAAATATAACGGAAGCATTCAGGTTAAAAGTAATTTGGGCAAAGGTTGTCATTTAAGTATTGAACTATGAAAAAAGTAGCGGTTTTATTGGTTGAAGACGAATACGATTTTGGTTTTATATTGAAACAATACCTTGAGATGTCTGATTTTAATGTGTATTGGTATCAAAATCCTAAGCAGGCTTTAGATGATTTTACAGTTGTAAATCAATGTGATATTGCTATTTTAGATGTAATGCTGCCTGAAATGGACGGATTTACTTTGGCAAAAAAACTACAGGAAAAAACTGATTTTCCGTTTTTATTCCTCACAGCAAAAAATCAACAGATCGACCGTATTTTAGGATTAAAGCTCGGTGCCGATGATTATATCTCCAAACCCTGCGATCCCGAAGAATTAATCTTACGAATAAAAAACATTCTAAACCGCAAAGGATATAAATCTGTAAACGATGAAATTCTAATCGGGAGTTATGTTTTCAAACCTAAACAATTGATTCTGCATCATTCAGACACAGATTATCAACTAACCGAACGCGAAGTTTCGTTGCTTTTGCTCCTTACTCAATACAACAATCAGGTAGTGACTCGCGAAATTATTTTACAGCACGTTTGGAAAAATACCGATTATTTCACAGGCAGAAGCATGGATGTTTTTATAAGCCGTTTACGAAAATATTTACAGCACGATGACCGTGTAAAAATCCAATCAATTCGCGGTGTAGGATTTCATGTTGTTTTTCCGGTAGATTAAATATAATTAGATCACAACTCTGTAATTATCAACAATTATTATCGACAGTTTTTAAGAAAAAAGCTATCTTTAAATAAAAAATGAAATTTGGAAAAGTTGCCGATCCGTCTTTGGTCGATTTTATCTTACCGCCAACTCCGCCCGAAACCTATTCCGTTTTAGGAAAAAATCCTAAAAGTGATTTCGAGGTTTTTGTGGGTTGTGCCAAATGGAACAAAACCGATTTAAAAAACTTCTATCCCAAAGGCACAAAAGACGAATTGACATATTATTCGCAACAGTTCAACAGTATCGAGCTAAATGCTACCTATTACAGTTCGCCGTCAAAAGATCAGGTGCAAATTTGGAACGATAAAACACCCGAAAGCTTTAAGTTTTTTCCTAAAATTCCGCAATCCATAAGTCATTATAGCAGGTTGTTAAATACCAATGAAAAAGTATTGGCGTTTACCGATGCGTTGGCGTTTTTCGAAGATAAATTAGGAATGATTTTTCTGCAAATGCACGAAAACTTCAAACCAAAAGATTTTGATCGATTACAGAAATTTATCGAAGAATTTCCAAAAGGTTTTCCGTTAGCTGTTGAGGTTCGTAACGAAGAATGGTTTGCCGATAAAACCATTTTTAATCAATATTGTAATCTGTTGCAAAAGCATAACGTGGCAAATATTATTGTCGATACTGCTGGTCGGCGCGACATGCTGCACATGCGTTTAACGGGCAATACTGCTTTTGTGCGATACGTTGGTGCAAATACCGCTGCCGATTACGATCGATTAAACGATTGGCTTACGGTTCTTAAAGACTGGTGCGAAAATGGTTTGCAGAAACTATATTTCTTTATCCATCAAAATACTGAAGTTGAGTCGCCTTTGTTGGCAACACATTTCATTAAGCAATTGAACGATACTTTTAGGTTGGATCTTCCATATCCCGGAAAAAACGAATTGTCATTATTTTAAAACAGAAACGTATGGAATCAACATTTATAGAAAGTGTAAAAAAGCAGTTTGCCTATTACAAGCATTTGGGCGATAAAACGTTTGAACAATTACAGGAACCCGATTTCTTTTGGCAGTTTAATGCAGAAAGCAACAGCATTGCCGTTATTGTGAAACATTTGTGGGGAAATATGCTTTCGCGTTGGACCGATATTTTTACAACCGATGGCGAAAAAGAATGGCGCAACCGCGACAGTGAATTTGAAGCCGATTTAAATTCTGCAACCGAAGTTCTGGAAAAATGGGAAGTTGGTTGGAACTGCTTGTTTAATACCCTGAACAGTTTGTCTGAAAGCGACTTGAACAAAATCATCTATATACGTAACGAAGGGCATACGGTGCAGGAAGCCATTAACCGCCAATTGGCTCATTACCCGTATCATGTGGGGCAGATTGTTTTCATAGGAAAAATGATTCAAAACGAAAAGTGGCAGTCGTTATCAATTCCCCGAAATAAATCAAACCAATACAATGCTGAGAAATTTTCGACAGAAAAGCAACGCAGGCATTTTACCGATGATTTATTGAACGATAAAAACTTGGAATGATATGGGATTATCAATCAAAAAAATACTGAAACAAACCGATCATAGAACTTGGGATTACCCAAAACAGCCTTATAGTTTTTATCAGGAATGGAACCGTGCCTTGTTTTTTCATTGGAAGGTTGATCCCGAAGTTTTGCAGGAATTAATTCCCGATGGTTTAACAATTGACCTATTCAATAACGAGGCTTACGTGTCATTGGTGGCATTTACTATGGAAAAAATCCGACCGCGATTTTTGCCTCCGTTTGCGCCAATTTCCAATTTCGATGAGATCAATCTGCGAACTTATGTTGTGAAGGACGATATTCCGGGCGTATATTTTTTAAATATCGAAGCAAGTAAAATCATTTCGGTAGCCGTTTCAAAATTATTGTCGGTTTTACCTTATGAACATGCCGATATGTATCGAAACAACAAAGATTATTTTCAATCGGTTTTTAAAAAGAAGAACTTTTCATTTGCAGCAAAATATGAAATCGGAACCGAAATAACAGATAAAACCGATTTGGATTGTTTTTTAACCGAACGCTATTGCCTGTATGTTGATGCCGATGAAAATTTGTATCGATACGATATTCATCATATTCCTTGGCCACTACACCAACTAACGCTTTACGAATTGCAGACAGATTATGTTTTGGGCGATTTAAATTTAAACCAGCTTCCTTTAAAAGTTCAGTATTCAAGCGGTGTGAAGGTTATCGCTTGGAATAAAATACAAGTTTAGTTTTTATGGAAGATTTGTATAACAGCATTATGCAACAACAAGTTGATGCCGGCTTATTGATTGGCGCGCTGGTTGTTTCGCTCATTGTCGCATTTTTTCATTACATGATATTTACCGGATTGTATAAAATTAATCTGGGTAAATATTTTTTTGCAGTGTATCCGCTACTGTTGGGGGTTCTTTATTTTATTCAACCGCAATTTATGTTGATTGGGATCGGCGGTTTGTTTGTACTTACTTTTCCAATGGCATTGTTGGGAATCGTAATTATTGCACCAGCTTTAGGTATTAGGGAACGCGTAAATTATCAAAACAAACAGCAAGAATTAGTCCGAATCACCAATAAAAATGCACAATATCTTAAACCAGCAAAAAAGAAAAACTGGATTTGGGAACTACTAAAAAGTCTGTTTTTTATCGCCTGCTTTTTTGGATCTTTTGCTGTTTTAGGATTTTTCGGACCCATTTTATTAATTGTTCTAACTGCAATAATCAGTAAAAAAAGATCGGGAAGCAGTTTAATGAAGCTACAAAAATCGTTGCCTACATCAAAAATACGGTCGGTTGCAATGGGATTGGCAGAAATTCAGGGAAAAATTGTAATTGATGAAGCCTTAACAAGCCGAGTTAAAAGCAAGCGTTGTGCCGGATATTATTATTTGATACAGGAAATTAGTCACGACGATGACGGCAAAGAACAATTGTCAACCATACATACCGATTTTTTGTATAATCCGTTTTTTCTGGAAGATGAAACCGGCAGAATCAAGGTAATTCCAGATAAATTGCAATTGCTTCACTTTAACGAATATTCGTACCGAAGCAATGGTAAAAAATATACCGAATACGTTTTGGAAGAAGACAATAAACTGTATTTAATGATCGGAAAAGCTTCGATAGAAAACAACGAACCTGTTTTTGCATACGATGAAAACAAACGAATTTTATCGATTACACCTACAACTGCCGTAGAAAAATACGATCAGGCAATGTATTATCTGTCAAAGGCACGTCCCTATATCGTTGCATTTTTGTTGTGGGCGGCATTTATACTTTCGTCGGATATTCGAGTAACATCGTCTGGTGTTTCGGTTAGTCCGCATAGTTATTTAAACAAAAATTTCGGTATTTTTAAAAATAATAAATCAGAAAAAGAAGAACAGGTAAACAACGAAAATAGCGACGAAGCTATTTATGCGGAACCTGTTGAAAATTAAATAAAACAAATTATGGAAAATTTATTGGCACTTTTAATTGTTGTAGTTCTTGTGGTTGCTTTAGTGGGCGGCGCAATTGCCATTTACAACCGCTTGGTTTTTTTAAACAATAATGCCGACAAGGCTTTTGCGAATATCGATGTGTTGTTGAAACAGCGTGCCGATGAAATTCCGAACCTTATCGAAGTTGTGAAACAGCACACTGGTTTTGAACAATCGGTTTTAGAAAAACTGACAAAACTGCGCACCGATTTTCTGAATGCAACACACAGCGATGAAAAAGTTGCTATTGCAAACGAAACGGCAGGTGCATTGAAAACGGTTTTTGCGGTAAGCGAGAATTATCCCGAATTACAGTCAAGCCAAGCATTTAATAATTTGCAGAATCGAGTTTCAGGAATCGAAGATGCCATTGCCGACCGTCGTGAGCTTTTTAACGAAACAGTAGCTTTGTACAACACCGGTATTCAGGAATTTCCAAACGTAATTTTTGCAGGAATGCTGCGTTACAACAAGCGTGATTTTTTACAGATTACCGAACAGGAAAAAGTGTATAACGGCGTTAAATTCTAACAGAATGATTGTTGATTTTTTAAGCTATTTAGAATCCGAACCGGGCATTTTGGTGTTTATAGTCGCCTTTGGAATAATTCCGTTGGCAATTGTTATTTATCTGGTCGATACATTTCTAAAAGCAATTGGTCTGCGCGTTTTTGCCGAAAAAATGGGCACTTTGTTTGCTTTGCCCATTGGTGTTACCTGGTTGGCAGGTTTTGTATTGTCTATGCTGTTTTTTGCATCTGGTGTAAGCAGTTTAAAAGTGCTTTTTATTTTAATTGGGTTGTTTATTATCTGTTTGATTTATTCTGCATTAAATTTCAACGAAATGACTGGATTTATTGGTGAAAAGAGTAATTCGATACAAAAATTAAAGAAGAAGGGTTGATGGGTTTTTATTTAGCAATGAGGAAACCCGTAAAATATTAAATAAAAAAAACATTAAATTTCCGTACAAAAATTTATACTCAATTTTAGAAATATGACGATAGAAGAAGTTTATAACAATAAAGAAATAAGTGTTCGTTCTTACAATGTTTGTAGACGTAATGGTATTGATTCTATTGTGAAGCTTCAGCAATATTATACGATCTATCAAACTTTTGAAAAACTTCATAATTGCGGACGTAGATCTAATGAAGAATTAATCGAGATTTATTTTAAGTATCAAGATTACATCGAAGATATTGATAATACACCAAAAATAGCTAAAAATCATTTAGAAGAAACCCTTTTTAATTTAACAAGAATACAAAGAGATGTAATCAATAGTTTTATTCAAGTTAATACCAATAGTTTTTCCGTAAGAAGTAAAAATGCTATTTCTATATATTTAGGAAACAATTTTAGTGTTAGAAATTTTATTGAAAAAATTCTTATAAGTCATAGTTTTAAAATTGAAAAGATTGAAAAGATTGGAAGAAAATCAATTCCTGAATTAGAAATTTATATTTCAATAATAAGTGATATGATTACAGAAGTCAGTCAATCAAACGACGAAAAGCAATTAATATCACTAAAAAATACTTTTCTAATACAACAAACTTTTTCAATTTCTAAGATTCCAAATGATATATTACAATCTGAATCGATCTTTCAGTTAACTGATTTTTTGTTAGATAATAATGCTTTTTTTAATGAAAGTCATGCCTTCATATTTAGACGCGCCCTAAAAATATATCAAAATAAGAAAGAACTTACCTTAAAAGATATTGCAAATGAAAATGATTTGTCAAAAGAAAGAATAAGACAAATAAGAAAAGATTGTGTAGATATGTTATTTGAAAAATTATCATTTATTAAAAATTTCAATGACGATTTATTTCAAAATTATGGTATTGACAAATCCTCGAGTTTAATTGAAGTTAATGAAAGTTTAGCTAATAGAATTAATAAAAAAAATCAGACAAATTTTTCACAGGAATTTATTTCATATATTCTCGCTGTATATTTAAGTGATGATTTTATAGTAATTGGTAATATTGAAGATGTAATATTACCTAAATTTTCAAATAGTCGTAACCGGCATAATTGGAATAATTTTTACATTATAAATAAAAAACTTTTCAACGTTGACTTTTTAATGTTTGCTGATGATATAGCAGACAGATTGAGCGAACGTATAGAAGAAACATATTATTTCAATTTTAAAAGTTATTTGTCAAGATTTATTTCAGAGTTAAATATTGAGATAATTGATTTAACTTTTCCTATAGCTGAAAAAATAATTAACGATGAATTTTCCTTGTATCTTGATATAGATGATAATGTAATATTTAAAAGAAATACGATTATACAAATACCTGAAATTTTATTAGAAATATTAGAGGAATTAGGTGTGCCGTCTAGCTTAGAGCAAATTTATCAGATCGTGCAAAAAAAATATCCAGAATTAACTAAAAGTCCTCAAGCTTTGAGAGGCAGTTTACTTCGAGTGCCAAATATTATAAAAATTAGTAGAAGTAGTACTTATGGTCTAAAAAAATGGGAAAAACAAAATACAGGAGTAAAAGGCGGAACTATTAGAAGTATAGTAACCGAATTTCTTCAGCAAATTGATGAGCCAAAACATATATCAGAAATTGCTAATCTGGTTATTAGATATAGACCTAACACAAATGAAAAAAGCATTTATTATAACTTAAAGATGGACGAATCAAATACCTTTAGCTTCTTTAAAAATTCACATATAGGATTAAAAGTGAAAAAATATTCAGGGAAGTTCGAATTTTTAGAGGAGTCTAATAGTATTATTCGTAATTCTTGGGAGGATCGATATGATGATTTACAAAAATTTATGAAACTAGAAAATCGACTACCTTTTTCAAATGGTGCTCCTGAAGATGAAATTCAACTTTATAGATGGCTGAATGTTCAAAAAAGTAAGATGAAAAAAGATGATTTTGATGAACAAAAAAGAATTTTAATTATTGAGGTTTTTAATAAGTTCACTCTGACTAATGGACGTAGACGAGGAAATTCAATACAAAAATATGATATACTAATTGAATTCATCAAAAAGAATAAAAGATTACCAATTGCCAACAAACAAGGAGAAGAAACTCTTTATCAATTCTTTTACAAACAGAGAAAATTATATGACAATAATGAACTAAACAATGATGAAACATCAAATTATTTTAAAGTATATAAAATATTAAAAAGTCAAAATATATGAAAATAAAAGACAACAAAATATTCCAAAAGGAAAGACTTAAAGAGATATGTATAGTTAAGGAAATTGATTATAAATCTTTGGAGTCTTTGTTAGATTCCGTGAAAGCAAAAAAAATAAAGCGTATTAACTATCATCAGCAAAAAATTGCTGATGTAATTGAAAAGCTGTAAAATGAAATTCTCTAATATAAAAATTAACAATTTCAGACAGTACTACAACACTGTTGATTTTGATTTATCTACTAGTGATGATAAAAATATCGTAATTATTGGTGGTAAAAACGGATATGGTAAAACCAACTTTTTGCTATCAATTGTATGGTGTTTGTATGGAGAAAAAATTTCTCAGATAGATGATAACTTTAAAAAAGAAATTCAAAAAGAGAAGAATTATTCTTCTTTCATGCAACAGTCGATAAACTGGTCTGCCCAAAAAGATGGAGTTAATACTTTTTCAGTAAGTATTTTGGTGGAAGAAATTGAGTTGCCTGAAATTACTAAATTATCATCTAATGCTGACAAAATACTAATTACCCGATTAAGAAATACATCAACAACAGAGGAAAAGTTATCAATTATTGATCCAATCTCAAACATAGAAATATTTGACGACGAGGAAGACAAATTTAATTTTATTAACGATTATGTTATTCCAATAGATGCTGCAAAGTTTGTGTTTTTCGATGCTGAAAAAATTGCTGAAATTGCTAATTTATCAATAAAGGAAGAAGGGAGTTTTATAAATGATGCACTTGGAAAAATATTAGGTTTAGATAATTACGAAGCATTAATTGATGATTTTGAGTTTTACATTAATACTTTAAAAAAAGAAGGAGCAACAAGAAATCTTCAAGAGCAAATTATAGACAAAGAAAAAGCTATTGACCTGTCAAATTTAGAAATTGAAAAATTAGAAGAAGAAAATGCA
>Ga0233365_1001074_pt1 | contig 12086 bp, 10 predicted proteins | sample ElkDunMinimDraft_27_FD_191535 | JGI IMG/M metagenome (GOLD analysis project Ga0233365, IMG submission 191535) | Fecal eukaryotic communites from dung pellets of Tule Elk in California, USA - Elk Dung C36 | ecosystem: Host-associated > Mammals > Digestive system > Large intestine > Fecal | place... | reverse complement strand
ATCGGATGCCATGCCTTTCGACTGGACAGACGCGATCGATCGCGCCCGCGCCCATGCTCCTTTCCTTGCCAATGCGCTTGATCGCCTTCCGGCGCTGACCGAGCTGCTTGCTGCGGGTGATGGAGACGCCGCGCTGGACATGGCACGGGCCGCAGGCGATGGGATCGCGGACGTGCCGGTGGCGCTGCGGCGCGAAAAACAGGCGCTGGCGCTGGCCGTTGCCATCGGTGATCTTGCCGGCGCGTTTCCGCTGCTGCGAGTGACCGGGGAGCTTTCGGATTTTGCCGACCGCGCGCTGGATGCGGCGATTGCCGATGCCATCCGCCGCCGCGTGCCCGATGCCGATCCGGCGGGCTTCACTGCTCTGGCACTGGGCAAGCATGGTGCGGGTGAGCTGAACTACAGCTCTGACATCGATCCTATCCTGATCTACGATCCCACGGTACTGCCGCGGCGCGACCGGGACGAGCCGGGCGAAGCGGCGCAGCGCGTGGCGCGGACCCTCGTTGAAACGATGTCTGCCAAGACGGCAGAGGGCTATGTCTTTCGCATCGACCTGCGTCTGCGGCCCGCCTCGGAAGTCAGCCCGCTGGCCATCCCGGTCGAGGCGGCGCTGACGCATTACGAATCCTCGGCACTGGCGTGGGAACGCGCTGCTTTCATCCGGGCGCGGTCTTCGGCGGGCGATGTTGCGGCGGGGGAAGCCTTCCTGACTGCCATCCGGCCTTTCGTGTGGCGCAGAAGCCTTGATTTCGGCGCGATTGCAGAGATCGGCCGGCTGACGGCCCGCATCCGGTCCAGCAGTGGCGGGCCAGAGCGGGTCGGTCCGGGCTATGACGTGAAGAAGGGGCGTGGCGGCATCCGCGAAGTCGAATTCTACGCGCAGACCCACCAGCTGATCCACGGCGGCCGCAATCCCGCGCTGCGCCTGCGCGGCACGCGGGCCACGCTGGACGCACTGGCAGCGGAAGGCATTATCGGAGCGGACGATGCGCGGGTGCTGGGCGAAAGCTATGACCGGCTGCGCATGATCGAGCACCGCCTGCAGATGGTGGCTGATCAGCAGACTCACCTGCTGCCGCTGGATTCGGCGGCTCTCGATAACGTGGCGCATCTGGATGGCCTGCCCGATGGCGGTGCGCTGATCGAGGAACTGGAAATCATCACCGCGGCCGTTGCCAAGCGCTATGATGCGCTGATCGCGGCAAGTCCCGGGGCCGGGCCTTCCAGCGCCGGGCCATCGTCCGGCGGGGGAGCTTCGCTGTCGGTGGAACTTGGCAAGCTGGGCTTTGCCGAACCAGAAGCCGTGGCTGAACGGATCCAGGGCTGGGGTTCGGGCCGGATGCGCGCGCTGCGCAGCGATGCGGCGCGCTCTGCTTTCGAAGCGATCCAGCCGCAGCTGATCGCGGCCCTGGCCGCCGCGCCAGTGCCAGAGCAGGCGCTGCTACGCTGGGAGGCGCTGCTTTCAAGCCTGCCCAGCGCGATCAACCTATTCCATTTGCTGGAATCGCGCCCGGCGCTGTTGCAGCTGCTGGCCCGCATTCTAAGCCTCGCGCCGCCGCTGGCGGGTGAACTGGCCCGGCGTGCCGATCTGCTCGACCCGCTGATCGATTCCAGCGCCTTCGACCTGCCCGGCGACGTACCCGAACTTGTGGCGCTGCTGCGCGCGGGGGAGGCGGATGACGATTACCAGCGCGTGCTGGACCGCGTGCGTCGCCGCGTGTCCGAACTGCGCTTTGCACTGGGCGTGCAGCTTGTGGACGGCACGACGGACCCGCTGGCGATTTCAGCGGCGCTGGCGCGGATTGCCGAGGCGGCGATCACGGTGCTGGCCGATGCCGCGACGGCAGAGTTCGTTCGCGCACATGGGCGAATTGCCGGCAGCGAACTGGTGATCCTTGGGCTGGGGCGCATGGGCGGCGGCGCGCTTACCCATGCTTCGGACCTTGATCTGATCTACCTGTTCACCGGTGAGCAGGGGGCGGAAAGCGATGGCGCTCGGCCCTTGGGCGCGACGCTATACTACAACCGGCTGGGGCAGCGGGTGTCTGCCGCGCTCAGCGTGCCGACGGCGGAGGGCGCACTGTATGAGGTCGATACCCGGCTGCGGCCTTCCGGCGAACAGGGGCCGCTGGCCGTAAGCTTCGATGCCTTCGCCCGCTACCAGAAGGAGCAGGCGTGGACCTGGGAACATATGGCTCTCACGCGGGCGCGCACGCTGCATGGTTCGCCCGAAGCGCGGACGAAGCTGGAGGCGATCATCTGCGATGTGCTTACCGCTCCGCGCGATAAGGAGAAGCTGCGGGCCGATGTGCTGGAAATGCGCGACACAATGGCAAAGCACAAACCCGCCAAGGGGCCGCTGGATGCCAAGCTGGCGCGCGGCGGATTGGTCGATCTCGAATTCCTCGTCCACTATCTGCAGCTGCGTGAGGGCGTCGGCCTGACGCCCGGTCTGGGCGATGCCCTGCGCGCTTTGGCTGCTGCGGGTCACGTGCCCGAAACGCTGATTTCGGCGCATGACACGCTGACGCGGGTGCTGGTTGCCGTGCGGTTGCTGGCGCCCGATGCGGAAACCCCGGCGCCGGCTGCACAGCATGCGCTTGCCAGGACCTGCGGTTGCGGCGATTGGCAAGCGCTACTGGCAAGTCTGGCCACTGCGCGCGCCAATGTCGCCGCGGCGTGGAGCGAACATTTCGCCGAAGAACTGGAGATTTCGACATGAGCAACCGTCCCGGCGTTGGTGATCCCTTGCCCGATATTGCGCTGGAAACGCTTGATGGCGGATCGGTGCGGCCCGCCGATTTCGCCGGCCGCAAGCTCGTGCTGTTTTTCTATCCGAAAGACGATACGCCCGGCTGCACGACCGAAAACAAGGACTTCTCGGCACTGGCCGATGAATTCGCCAAGGCCGGCACAGACCTATTGGGTGTCAGCAAGGATCCACCGGCAAAGCACGGCAAATTCATTGCCAAGCACGGCCTGACCGCGCCCCTGGCCAGCGACGCGGCGGAGGGCGGCCTTTCGGACGCACTCGGCATCTGGACCGAAAAGCAGAACTACGGCCGCACCTATATGGGCATGGTCCGCACCACCTATCTCGTCGATGCCGAAGGTCGCATCGCGCGGGTTTGGGACAAAGTGAAGGTCAAGGGGCACGCCGAAGACGTGCTGGCGGCTGCCAAGGCACTGTGAACCACGCAGTGCAGTTACCGGATGTGGGCTCTGCCATACGGGCGGCATTGCTGACGGCTGATCCGCGCGCAAAGGTCATGGCGGCGCGCAAGGTGGCGCGGGACTGGCGGCTGGGGCGGCTGGCGTTCCGCTTCGACGCCGCAATGCCGGATCGTCCCGCACGGCCCGACCAGCCCGAACTGCTGCCGCCCAACCGCATGCCGAAGCGCGGCAAGGCCGGTTCGGAACGGGGGCGGATCGCCCTGTGGCACGCGCTGGCCCACATAGAGTTTTCCGCCATAGACCTCGCCCTCGACATGGCGGGGCGCTTTGGCGCGGAGATGGGCGAGGGCCTTGTCGACGATTTTCTGGCGGTCGCAGCGGATGAAGCGATGCATTTCGCGGTGCTGGCACGGCGGCTGGAATCGCTAGGCAGTCATTATGGTGCCTTGCCCGCGCATGACGGCTTATGGGATGCGGCGCACCAGACGCGGGACGATGTCATGGCCCGGCTGGCGGTAGTGCCGATGGTACTGGAAGCGCGCGGGCTGGACGTAACACCGATGACCCTCGACCGTCTCCGCTCCATTGGCGACGAGGCCGGTACGCGCATTCTCGAACGAATCCTTGACGATGAAATCCGGCACGTCGCGGTAGGCACAAAGCATTTTATCGCAGGCTGTGAAGCGAGCGGGGAATCACCCGGCGGACTCTGGAAAAGCCTAGTAAAGCGCCATTTTCGAGGAGGGCTTAAGCCACCATTCAACGACTCGGCGCGTTGCGCAGCCGGTTTATCGCGCGATTGGTACGCGTCGCTTGCTTTGTAAACTTTTTGCCCGGTACACGACTAACAGCAGAGACGGCGGGGGGTTCCGACCATCTCATAAAAGTATCGGATCGCACGCAGCGGTGTAGGCCGCGCGGAAAAAAGGTGAGCAACTTGGTGGGTCGTTTCAAAAGCATTGCCCGGCGCATTCTGCCCGCACTCGTTGCGGCAGCCGCGCTGACCGGAGCAAGCCCGGCCTTCGCAAACAGCAGCGCAACCGCTGATATTTCCGCCCCGCTTCGTGCCGCACAAGCCGCAAAACCATCGCCTCTCGGCAATAGCGATGAAGAATTCCGCCAGCTTTTCTCGAACTGGCAATCGCTGGACAAGGGCCAAGGGCTCGTCCAGCCGACCACGCAGCCACAGCGCAAGATGATGGTCGCAGGTCCGGTTTCCATTCCTTCACGCGTTCCGATCGAAGGCGTTCGTCTCTCCAGCAGTTATGGCATGCGCACCCATCCGGTGCTCGGTGGCCGCCGCGCCCACAACGGCGTTGATCTGGCCGCTCCCACGGGAACGCCGATCTATGCAACGGGCGATGGTGCTGTCAGCAAGGCTGAATGGTTTTCCAGCTACGGCCTGTATGTCGCACTTGAGCATGGCTCCGACATCCAGACGCGTTACGCACACATGTCCCGCCTGAACGTCCGTGCCGGACAGCAGGTTCGCAAGGGTGACATCATCGGTTTTGTCGGCACCACGGGCCGTTCGACTGGCCCCCACCTCCATTATGAAGTTCGCGTCGCCGGCCGCTCGGTCAATCCGATGCCCTATATGCAGGCTGACGACTTCCATCAGGACACAGCGCCCAGGGCTGCACTGGCAAGCGGGCAGAATACGCCTGCCCTGCAGATCATGATTGCCAACCAGGCTGCCAAGGAAGCCGCTGGCAAGTAAAAACGAGATCATATCCGAACCGGAAGGAACAAGTCCGGGCGGGCTGCATCATTGAGAGGATGCAGGAAAAAGGTGGCCGAAGAGCCACCTTTTTCTTTGGGCGGCTTCAAGCGTGCCGCGGACCAAACAGGATAATCGCGGCGCCAGCCAGGCAGATACAGGCGCCAATCAGGTCCCAGCGATCGGGCTTTGCCCCTTCCACCATCCAGAGCCAGACGATGCTCGTGGTAATATAGACGCCGCCATAGGCCGCATAGGCGCGGCCCGCGTGTTCCGCATCGACCAGAGTGAGAAGCCAGGCGAACAGCGCCAACGAAGCCATGCCGGGCACCAGCCAGACAGCCGACTTACCCAGCCGCAGCCATGCCCAGAAGGCGAAGCAGCCGCCGATTTCGGCCAGGGCTGCTCCCAGATAAATCACGGGTGTCATGCCGGGGTGTTCACGCCGCTGAAGGCATCATGGCGCCTATGCCAATCTATCCCAGCAGCCGCTTGGCCATGGCGCGAACCTCGTCCGCCATGTCGGGCCGTTCCAGCGCAAGCGCCAGCGTTGCCTCTACAAAGCCAAGCTTCGATCCGCAGTCGAACCGCTTGCCATCAAATGTCAGCGCGTGGAACGGCTGTGTTCCGATCATCCGGGCCATCGCGTCGGTAAGCTGGATCTCGCCGCCGGCGCCCTTTTCCTGCCCATCCAGCACCCGCATGACTTCGGGCTGCAGGATGTAACGGCCCGAAATGATAAGGTTTGATGGCGCTGCTTCGACCTTCGGCTTTTCCACCAGGCCCTTTACTTCGGTAAGCGCCCCATCACGTGTGCCGGGATCGATCACGCCATAGCTGGATACTTCATCGCGCGGCACTTCCAGCACGCTGATGATGTTGCCGCCGACGGTGTTATAGGCGTCGACCATCTGCTTCATGCAGCCCGGCGCGCCGGTCAGCAATTCGTCGGGCAGGAAGATCGCGAAGGGTTCGTCGCCAACGATGGCGCGGGCGCACCAGATGGCGTGGCCAAGGCCCAGCGGCTCCTGCTGCCGCACAGCAACGAGATTGCCGGGTTCCAGCCGCGTTGGCTCAAGAGCGTCGAGTGCCCACTGCTTGCCTTCCAGCGCGGCGATCAGATCATGCGCGATGTCGAAATGATCGACGATCGCGGTCTTCCCGCGCCCGGTAACGAAGATCATCTGTTCGATCCCCGCCTCGCGCGCTTCATCGATGGCGTACTGGATCAGCGGCCGATCGATAACCGGCAGCATTTCCTTAGGGATAGCCTTGGTAGCGGGGAGGAAGCGCGTGCCACGTCCAGCGACGGGAAACACGGCTTTGCGGATGGGTTTATGTCCACTCATCGCCCGCAGTTTTTGCAGTTGCGAAGGAGGGCGTCAATCCGAAAGCAAAGGCAGCTGGAACGAAATAGGACACTCCTTGCCCCGCCGCCATTTCCGGCTAAACGCAGTACATGGACAAGATTATCATCCGCGGGGGCAAGCGGCTTTCCGGCTCCATCCCCGTCTCGGGCGCCAAGAACTCGGCGCTGACGCTGTTACCCTGCGCGCTGCTCACCGATGAACCGCTGACGCTGCGCAACCTGCCGCGGCTGGCAGACATCGATGGCTTCCAGCATCTTATGAACCAGTTCGGCATCTCGACGACGATCGCCGGCTCCCGGCCCGAGGATTTCGGCCGGGTGATGACGCTGGAGGCCACGCGCATCACCAGCTCCGTCGCCCCCTATGAACTGGTGCGCAAGATGCGCGCCTCGATTCTCGTGCTCGGCCCGATGCTGGCCCGCATGGGCGAGGCGACGGTCTCGCTCCCCGGTGGCTGCGCCATTGGCAATCGACCCATCGACCTGCACCTGAAAGTGCTTGAAGCGCTGGGCGCAGAAATCGAACTGGCGGCGGGCTATGTCCGCGCCATTGCGCCCGATGGCGGCCTGCCCGGCGGGCGTTACACTTTCCCTGTCGTGTCTGTCGGCGCGACGGAAAATGCGCTGATGGCCGCAGTGACGGCGCGCGGCACCAGCACCCTGCACAATGCGGCGCGTGAACCTGAAATCGTTGACCTGTGCAACCTGCTGGTGGCGATGGGCGCGCAGATAGAGGGTATCGGCACGTCTGACATCGTGATCCACGGCGTACCGCGCCTGCACGGCGCAACCTATCGCGTGATGTCAGACCGTATCGAGGCCGGCAGCTATGCCTGTGCGGCGGCGATCACCGGCGGCGAAGTGCTGCTGCAGAACACCTGTGCCGAGGAAATGGAAGCAACGGTGCAGGCCCTGCGCGATGCCGGCGTCCATGTGGAAGCGCGCAGCAACGCGCTTTACGTCGCCGCCGATGGCCCGCTCCGCGCCGTAACGCTGTCGACCGCGCCCTATCCCGGTTTCGCTACGGACATGCAGGCCCAGCTCATGGCGCTGCTCTGCCGCGCCGATGGGGCAAGCGTGCTGACCGAGACGATTTTCGAGAATCGCTACATGCACGTGCCAGAGCTTAACCGCATGGGCGCGCATATCGAGACGAAGGGGCGCACGGCCATTGTCCACGGCGTGCCGAAGCTTAACGGAGCGGAAGTCATGGCGACGGACCTGCGTGCTTCGATGAGCCTGGTTATCGCCGGCCTTGCTGCCGAAGGCGAAACCCAGGTGCATCGCCTGTACCACCTCGATCGCGGCTATGAGCGGCTTGAGGAAAAGCTGGCCCTGCTGGGCGCCGAAATAGAGCGCGTTGGCGGGGAGTGATTTCGGAGGGCCCCGTTGTCCTCCATTCGTTCACGCCCTCTATTCGCTTTCGGCCTCTTCCGTTGCCGCAAGGCGTGCTGCCAGCCATAGCCGGATGGCGCCGGCAAGGCCGGGCGGGACCGGCGCGGCAATGCGTTCGGCATCGATGCGCGCGACAATGGCGTTGATCGGCACGCCTTCCTGCGCGGCGGCCTGCTTCAGCAGGTCCCAGAACAGCGGCTCCAGGCTGATCGACGTCTTGTGTCCGGCGATTTCGACCGACCGTTTGACGGGGGGATGATAGGCTGCCCTCATCCCCTCTCCATAGTGCGAGAGGGGATGGAAGGCACCTGCATCAATACATGTGCTGCCCGCCGTTGATCGACATGGTCGAACCGGTGACAAAGGCCGCATCATCCGAAGCCAGCAAGGCCACGCCGCGGGCAATTTCCGCCGCATGGCCCAAACGACCGACCGGGATCTTGGCCACGATCTTTTCCAGCACCGGCGCGGGAACGGCTGCCACCATGTCGGTGTCGATATAGCCGGGAGCGATGGCGTTCACGGTAACGCCGAACTTGGCGCCTTCCTGTGCCAGCGCCTTGGTAAATCCGTGGATGCCGGATTTGGCAGCGGCGTAGTTGACCTGGCCGTACTGCCCGGCCTGTCCGTTGATCGAACCGATGTTGATGATCCGGCCCCAGCCGCGATCACGCATGCCGGGGAAGGTTGCCTTGGCCATGTTGAAGCACCCGCCCAGGTTGATTCGCATCACCTCGTTCCAGTCATCGAAGCTCATCTTGTGGAGCGTGCCATCGCGGGTGATGCCGGCGTTGTTGACGACAACATCGACCTGACCGACTTCCGCCGCCACCTTTGCACAGCCTTCAAGGCAGGCTTCATGGTCGCCCACGTCCCATCGATACGCCGGTATTCCGGTGTTTGCGGTGAACTGGGCTGCCTTGGCGTCATCGCCGCCGTAATTGGCGACCACTGTCATTCCCGCGTCTTTGAGGGCCTGGCAGATTGCTTCGCCGATGCCCCGAGTACCACCAGTAACGATCGCCACGCGCGCCATAAAAACCTTTCAAATCAGGGGAGGACTCTGGATGAATTGGTATGGAATGTTTCCCGGCAGAACAAGTTGGCTTGGGGTGAAAGCTTCAAATTCCGGCTCAGAAACGAAACTGCGTGCCGACATAGACGGCCTGATTATCCTGCTTCCCGTCCGTGACAGGACGAAGACGCTCCAACTCTTGCGAATAGCGCACGCCGGCGGTCACATCGAGATTGCGCGAAACCCGCAGGCTGCCGCCGACATCGACCGTGTCTTCGCTATCCACGAATGTGCGCGGCGCCCGGCCCGAGGTTGGCTTGTCATCCAGCGCGATGCGCGGGGTAAAGCGCGAATTGGTTTTCCCGGTCCCCTTGCCGGCCTGATAGGTGGCCAGGTCGGGCATATCGATTTTCTGGATTTGAACCGGCGCCACAAGGTTCTGGGCGAAATTCTGGTACCCGCGTGAGACGCCAAGGCTGAAAGCGGTTGGCGCGATATGCAGCGTGGTGTTGCCGGCCACGACCTTTGTCGGCGCCCGTCCCTTTACGGTTATGCCCCGCGCCGTCTGCGGATCCACCCGAACCGCCACCGTTACCGAGCGATCGGGCCGTGTTGGCGTGCCTGCCGGCGTAAAGCGGAAAGGATGCCCGCCCTGCGCGAGAGAGCGAACCGGCACCGGACCGGCCAACTGGGGATCGTCGGGCGACGAATCGTAGGTGCCCATATCGTTTTCGGACAGTGTGGCCGGGGCAGCCTCAAACCGGCTGGAGAACGCGAGAACCGCACTGGGCAAGGCAAGCGTGGAGACAGCACCGGCCAACATAAGGCCGGTTGCCATGCCGCTTTTCCTTGCGCCCCTGACGGCCATGCGTCGAATACTCCCCTGCGATTGGCTGCGGTCCGAATCCTCGGTGATACGTCCCCCGAATCGCAGATTTCATCTTAACACAAACTGACCCCGTCTCCATCGTAGAGATCGCGCATTCGCGCCTATCACGCGGTTCAGGAGAAGTTCACGCGTAGACGGGCCTTTGCGGACGAAACTCGCCAGCCACTTGCCGCGCCTGTGATGGCAGTTATAGAGGCGCAACACACAACCTTCCGCCTGGGGCATTTGCCTTGTGCGGCGCCACCGAACCTTACCGGCGCGGAAATTGACGGGATCTGGAACGAGATATGACTGGCAGCTTCGATACCGGCACATTCAATCTCCGGCTGCTGGCCCGCGCTGGAACCGCCGTGGCCATTGCCCTTTCGCTCGCGGCTTGCGGTGGCGGCAGGGACAAGGCGGCAAAGGCGCTTGCTCCCACGCAGATCACCACGATCGGTGTGAACAGCTATCTGTGGCGCGCCAGCCTTGATGCTCTGGCGTTCATGCCGCTGGTGCAGACCGATAGTGCCGGCGGCGTTATCGTCACCGACTGGTACATCAATCCCAGCAATCCGGGTGAGCGGGTGAAGGTTTCCGTCGCGATTCTGGATCAGGACCTGCGCGCGGACGCGCTGCGCGTTGCAGCCAGCCGCCAGGTTTCGCAGGGCGGCAACTGGGTCGATGCGCCGGTACAGGCGGCAACGGTCCAGAAGCTTGAGGATATCATCCTGACCAAGGCGCGCGATCTGCGCCGGGGCACCTACGCAAACTGATGCTTCGCCCTTTTTGAGGGCTTAGGGGACTATAGATGACTGAGCGTTTCGATCCGTCCGTAGCGGACGGTCGCTGGCAGCGCATTTGGGACGAACGTCTGTGCTTCCGGGCGGATGACACGTCGGCCAAGCCGCGCAGCTATGTGCTGGAGATGTTCCCCTACCCTTCGGGCCGCATCCATATCGGCCACGTCCGCAACTATACGATGGGCGACGTGCTGGCCCGCTATAAGCGGATGCAGGGCTTTGAAGTGCTGCATCCCATGGGCTGGGACGCCTTTGGCATGCCGGCCGAAAACGCCGCCATGGAAAAGGGCGTGCATCCCGGCGGCTGGACGCGCGACAATATCGCCAACATGAAGGCGCAGCTGAAGCGGCTGGGCTTTGCGCTGGACTGGACCCGCGAACTGGCAACGTGTGAGCCGGAATACTACGGCCACGAACAGTCGCTGTTCCTTGATCTCTATGCCCATGACCTTGTTTACCGCAAGGAAAGCGCGGTTAACTGGGATCCGGTTGACCAGACCGTGCTCGCCAATGAACAGGTGATCGACGGGCGCGGATGGCGTTCGGGCGCGCTGGTGGAAAAGCGCAAGCTTTCGCAGTGGTTCCTGAAGATCACCGACTTCGCCGAAGAGCTGCTGGACGGCCTCGGCAAGCTTGAGAACTGGCCCGAGAAGGTCCGGCTGATGCAGGAAAACTGGATCGGCAAGAGCCAGGGCATGCAGTTCCGGTTCGACGGCGTCAATTTCGACGAAGCCATTGAAGTCTACACGACCCGGCCCGACACGATCTTTGGCGCCAGCTTCGTGGCCGTGGCCGCCGATCATCCGATCGCGCAGGCCGTGGCGGCGACCTCTGCCGAAGCGAAAGCCTTTGTCGATCTGTGCCGCGCTGGCGGGACTACTGCGGCAGAGCTGGAAACGGCTGAGAAGCTGGGCTTCGACACAGGCCTTCGCGTCGCGCACCCGCTGGTGCCGGGCGGCGAACTGCCGGTGTGGATCGCCAATTTCGTCCTGATGGACTATGGCACCGGCGCCATCATGGCCGTGCCGGGGCACGATCAGCGCGACTTTGAATTCGCCACCAAGTACGGCCTGCCGATCACCCGCGTCGTCGCCCATTCCGCCGACGATGCCGACAAGCCTTTCGAAGGTGAGGCCGAGGCCGGCGACGGCATCTGCGTCAATTCGGGCTTCATCGATGGCATGCGTGTGGACGAGGCGAAGGCCGCCGTCATCTCGCGTGCCGAATCGGAAGGCTGGGGCCAGGGCAAGACCGTTTGGCGCCTGCGCGACTGGGGCGTTTCGCGCCAGCGCTATTGGGGCACGCCGATCCCGTTCATCCACTGCGAGGCCTGCGGCATCGTTCCGGTGCCCAAGGACCAGCTGCCGGTGGTGCTACCTGAGGATGTGGATTTCTCCATCCCCGGCAACCCGCTGGTGCGCCACCCCACGTGGAAGCATGTCGATTGCCCGAGCTGCGGCAAGCCGGCGCAGCGTGAAACCGATACGCTCGACACTTTTGTCGACAGTTCGTGGTACTTCCTGCGCTTTGCCAGCCAGCCGGCGGACAAGCCGTTCGATCCCGAAGAGATCGCGCGGTGGTTGCCGGTAGAACAGTACATCGGCGGCATCGAGCATGCGATCCTGCACCTGCTCTACGCCCGTTTCTGGACCCGCGCGCTGAAGCGCATCCAGAAGATCGACATCGCCGAACCCTTCGGCAGCCTGTTTACGCAGGGCATGGTGACGCACGAAACCTAT
>Ga0233365_1001073_pt1 | contig 12086 bp, 12 predicted proteins | sample ElkDunMinimDraft_27_FD_191535 | JGI IMG/M metagenome (GOLD analysis project Ga0233365, IMG submission 191535) | Fecal eukaryotic communites from dung pellets of Tule Elk in California, USA - Elk Dung C36 | ecosystem: Host-associated > Mammals > Digestive system > Large intestine > Fecal | place... | reverse complement strand
GGCAGCGTTTGGGGCGATTCGGACGGTTCGGGAGTGGATTGTGGATATGCCCTGAATGGTGGAATAGGGCGTCCTGGTCACAATCGAGCAGAACGCATCCCCTCGGTTCGGGCTTTTGCGCTGGCTGGGGCCATGCGCTGCAGGAATGTGGGGATGATGAATCTTCTGCCGTTGGCCTGACATTGGCGATGTTAAATGCGTGTGAAGCGATGTTGACGGGAACTCACCTGCCGGGGCAGGCTGTGGTTTAAATGCCCTCCGATTCGTCCCGGAAGGAAATCGGAAATGTCTAATAGTTCACGACGTGCGTTCTTGACGGCAGCCGTCGCCATCCCCACCACCGCAGCGGTTGTCGGTCTCACCGGCGGCACCGCTCAGGCTGCCTACAGCTGGAGCCGGACCCTGAAAGAGGGGATGCGCGGCGCAGATGTGACGCAACTACAGATCAGGGTCGCCGGATACCCGGGTTACGCGGCGGTTTTGTCCACCGATGGAGTCTTCGGAGCCAAGACCAAGGCGGCCGTCAAACGTTTCCAGGCCGCCTACAAGCTCACACAGGACGGTGTTGCCGGCACCAACACGTTCAAGAAGATCTACTCGCTCCAAAGTTCGGACAACACCCCGATTCACTTCACCTACGCCGAACTCAACAAGTGCAACAGCTCCTGGGGCGGTGGAAAGGTTTCCGCGTCGACGGCCAAGGCCAACGCGCTGCGCCTCATGTGGAAGCTGGAGGCGCTGCGCCACGCGCTCGGGGACCGGGCGATCACCATCAGCAGCGGTTTCCGCAGCGTGGCCTGCAACAACCGGGTGAAAGGCTCTGCGACCAGCCGCCACCTCTATGGCGACGCAGCCGACCTCACCGGGGTGCATTCCTTCTGCACCATGGCGAAGCAGTCTCGCTACCACGGGTTCGCCAACATCCTGGGACCCGGCTTCCCGAACCACAATGACCACGTGCACCTCGCCAGCGGTGGCAGCACCTGGTCAGCTCCCAACTGTGGCGTCAGCGGCCGCTGACGCCCCTGACTGTTGACCCACATCGGCGGCCGTTCTTCCACCACGTGGGGGAGCGGCCGCCACCTTCTTTGTCGACACCGACGAGCTCGAACACGCGGGCCGCTTGAGAGCGGCGGACATCATCGCGGCGAACGCGGCTAACGATTCCTCGCTGTCACGGTCACGCGCCTTCTCCGCGCTTCCTCGGGATGTGGTGACGGGGTAACGGCGAGCGTTCTCGGCGATCTTGGCGGTGGTGGCCTTCAGGAGGTCGATGTCGAGGACGTCGGCAAGGCGTACCAGGTAGGAGAGGACGTCGGCCATCTCGGCTGCGACTCGGGTGCGGCCTTCCGGTGTCAGATCGTCGGCTTGCTCAGGGGTCAACCATTGAAATTCGGCGACCAGCTCGCCGGCTTCCCCGGCCAGCGCCATGGCGAGGTTCTTCGGGTTGTGGAACTGTTCCCAGTCGCGTTCCCTCGCGAAGCTCCGCAGGGACTGAGTCAGGTCGTCGAGACTGGAATTCATGCCACCGATGGTAGTGCTCACTTCGCAGCTGAACCTTGAACGCGGCGGGCTGCCGAGGTACCTCGGGCGTTGGTCGATTCCCTGCGATCGTGCTGACGCCGTGTCAAGTCGATGCCATCTCACATGCGGGACCAGGTTCGAAGCATGGTGTGGTGAGGGCGCAGAGTTTCCTGCCATGGGATTTTTGTGAAAGCCTCAAGAGCCGCACCGCATTTGGCTCGCCACCAGTTCTGCCGGTCGTCCGCCAGCCGCAACTGTGTGTTCCATTCGATCCACCGTGCCGTGTTGTGGCGCAGAATCGTGACGGGTGAATCGAGCTCGTGAATCGACCGTTCCTGGCACATTCCACAGGTGCACGGGTACGTCAGTCCGCCGGCGGCGAGTTCCCGTATCGCGGGCATGGGCAACCACTGCAACAGATCGGGAACGAGGACATGTGGACCGTGCCCGGTGTCGGCGAGGTATTCGGGCGGTGCGAACCAGCGTGGCCGGGAAGCTCCTATGGATGCGAATCCACCGTGCCTGGCGATGGAGGCCAATCCAGTGAGGTCGGTGTGTAGGAGGCAGGTGCCGGGGTGATCGGTCAGAAGCTGGTGGAGTTTCATCCGTGCCAGGCCCTGAGGGTCGTGGATACGCGGGTGCGGAAACAAGATGCCGATGGGCGTGACCGCGTATCGCAGTGCGTGATCGAGTCGCTTGAGGAATTCCTCGGACAGCCATCTCACGCTCAACGGCAGCAGGCACAATGTGTCGCCGCGCGCCAGGTTGTCGGTGGTCTCGATGACGTGTTCGAGCGCGAGACTGTTATCGGCGGGAATGTACCGGGTGGGAGTGATCGCGGCACAGAAACCGTTGTGGATCTGTTCGTCGAGAGCAGCTCCGAGCCCGGACCCGAACAGATTGTCGGACACCTCGAAGAGGCCGTGCCCGGACCGTCGATAGTAGGCGCCCGTGTCGCGCATCAGTGGCAGGTGTCGAAAATCCAGTGTGGCGAGGCTGCGTACGCGCCTGGTGTTGAGGCGATGGCGACGGTTGCCCGTCAGAATGATTCCGCTGGAGTAGGGATCGATGAGATCGGCGACGATACCCAGATTGGTGATGTTGGCGTGAACGAGGGTCCTGCCGCGTAGCCCGATGAGTCCGGGACCGGAGGGGAACACCGTCGACCGCCTGGCGATGACGGATGATTCGGCAGGGTTGAGCGGTGACGCGGTCTTTGCCACTAATCCGGGATCCATGGCGCGCTCCTGCCGGAGTCGGGCTCTCCATCATCGCAGGGAAAACGAGCAACGTCCAGGATCGTGTCAGCTATTCGTCACTCACCGACACGTGTCCAGCTGTCGGGTGGTACTGGATGAGGGACCGTCGAGTTCCGTTGGGTGACGGAAACTCGACGGTCGGGTCGTGCTGACTATGGGGCGGTATCCGTTATGGGGCTGTGGGCGCGGCTTGGCCGTACTGGTTGACGTCGTCGGAGGGCGACGCCAGGAAGACGATGAGGAGGATCGGACCGATGAGTGGGACGATCCCGATGAAGTACCACCATCCGGACTTGCCGGTGTCGTGGAGCCGTCGGACCGTCACCGCGAGAGTGGGCAGCAGGACCGCCAGCAGATAGATCGGATAAAGCGCTGCCAGGAACGGAAGGTCACTGGCCGACCCGATTCCACCGATGGCGCCGAGAATAATCACGGCGATGAGGTTGAACAGGGTGTACATCCAGTACTCGGTGCGCCTGGCGCGTCCACTGAATCCGACGTAGTTCTTCAACACTGAGAGATACCAGTTCACACTGGCTCCTTTTCTGGGCACGGTGTCCTGCGGGCAGGATCATGGGGGCGGCGATGGAATCGCGTTGAACACGGTGCGATGGAATCGCGTTGTGGAACATAGCAAAGTATTGATGAAACTGGGGCCGCAATTTTGTGGACCTATGTAGACGAGTTGACGTTTCTCGGAATTCGCAGTCCGGCGGTGATCGGGTTGGAGGCCACGTCGTCGGGCTCTCCGGAGTGCGTTGTCCAGGGCAGGCCCGGTTTGGGGGTGAACGGGCGATGGATCCAGTTGATCGATTATGGACCGATATCCAGCTCGACTTCGTCCTTTTGGGGCGATCTCTTCGCCCGAACGGTTGTCAAATAACGGATCTGTGGCCGATTCGGAACCTGATCGCCGGATATCCGCTGGTGGCAAGCGAAAACGAGGTCGCTGTCGTAGGCTGAGCGCATTATCGCTCGTATGGAAGGCTCCTGTGGTGCTTGAGCTGTCTCAGCCTGATCTCGAACGGTTCGTCTCGTTGAATCCCGAGCCGGCCCTGGATCAGGAACGCCTGGCCCGCCTCATCGATCGCGGTTCGGTCAGTGTGGATCACCTGCGAATGGTCGGTGACGGAACCACCGACGTCGGCAGGGTTGGTCTGGTGACACACGCTGACGGTGCGGTCACGACGTTCGGTTGGATCATCGACCACGACCATCCCGAGGTTGAGGCGGCCTATCGTCTGTTGTTTCGTGGCATCGCCGATGCGGCATCGGCCGACGGCATCGCCCGGATTCTCACCACTGTGATCACTCGTGACGAGCCCTCCGCCGATGCCAAGCGGGCGGCCTTGACGGCCAACGGATGGACCGGAGACGGCGAGCGGCTCGAGATGGAGATCGTGGTGGAACCCGGTGACATCGTGACGGAGGTCGAGGAGATCTCGCCGCGCGATCCCGAGGTCATCCGACTGATGGCGGCGTCGATGTCGGAGAGCCTCGATGAGTACGACCAGCATCAGGTCGAGGCGCTCGGCCCGGAGGCCGCCGCGATCGGATATCGCGACATGATGATCATTGAGGACGGCTTTCCGTGGTTGGCCCATCGTGGCCCGGGAGGAATCGACGGCGTGGCGGCCATTGAACCCCTTGGCACCGAATGGTGCCTGGGATATCTGGGGGTCGATCCGTCCGCACGAGGAAATGGCGTCGGCACCGCGTTGGCTCGGGCGATGGTCACCGCGACCGCCAAAGCAGGGGTGCCGCGTGCGACCGCCAGCGTGTCGGTCGAGAACCCTCCGATCCAGACAGTGTTGAGCCGCATCGGTTTCACGGTCTGGTCGAGTCGTTTCGACTACGTGTTGGAGCTCTGAAGCACTTCGGGCAGATGAGCCGGGCTCAAGATCGGCTCAAGATGCCCGGCCGGTACTAGCCCTATCGTCTCTACAGTCGAGAGTGAACCGGTTGTTCATCGAGCCCTTGACTTCCGGCTCACTCTCGATCGTCCTGACAAGACCATCCCATGTCATCGGTCGTCTAACCGATTGACGGGATTCCCGGATCAGTCACCGATGTCGGAGTTGGCGATGGCGGTGTTGATCGCGGTTCCCAGTTCATTGAGGTTGGCGTCGACGCCACGGGTGTTGAACGTGTAGGACCAGTCGACTCCACTGTTGAGCGAGGTCGCCCGGGTGCTGGTGCCGGCCATCGCTCCGGTGCGGTAGTAGCCCGGGGTGCGTTCACCCAGACCCCACACCGCGTACTCGCTGATCAACGCGGTCACCGCCGAGGAGGTGGCGACCAGACCGCCCGAGGAATCGCATTCGGCGATGAGGAAGGTGCCGTATGCCGCCGGTACGGGAACGTCCGAGTACGGGTCCCAGGCGCTGGGGCCGGTGCCGGTCGCGTCATAGCCCACTTCGCCGTCGAGAGCGTCGGTTTCGAGGGTGTTGCCAAGGAACACCTCGTTCTCGACACCGAGCTGAGTGAGGATCTCGGTGGTGACGAACTCGGTGAAGTCGGTGCCGGTCGCCTCCTCCACGACCAATCCCAGCAGCAGATAGCCGAAGTTCGAGTAGACCTCGACGGCACCGGGAGCGTTCTGAAGCGGCTCACCGTACATGTATTGAGCCACGTCGCGTTTGGACACCCGGCCGGGCAGTTCCAACGCCCGCGCGATGTGCCGTCCCTGGAAGATCGGGTCGAAGCCCGCGGCGCGGTCCCAGCCCCCGGTGTGATCGGCGAGCTGCTGGATGGTGATCGTGTCGACGCGTGGGTCCTTGGTCTGACCCGGAAGCGCCACAGTGGAGATTCCCAGGAACGGGAAGACCGCTGCCGACAGGTCGATGACGCCCTCGTCGGACAGTCGATGAATCGCCGCGCACGCGAAGGCCTTGCTGACCGAGGCCAGCCGGAACAGGCTGTCAGGCCGAGTCGTCGGGTAGTCGGACTCGGCGAACGTGTAGCCCGACGACAACCGAAGCTGCCCTCTGGTGCGGATGGCCAGGCTGCCCGCGCGAACCTGATGTGCCTCCATGTAGTCACGCATGACCTGGTGGACACCGGTGTACTGCTCCCCGACGGCGTGTTCCTGTCGCCATTGCGCGGCGGTGACGTCGACGGGGTCGGCGATGGCAAGCCGGGTGGCGCCCCAACCCAGGAGTCCCACGCCACCGAGCGCGGCGGTGCCCAACAGCGCTCGACGCGGTAGCCGGATACCGGTGGATGTGTGTTGACTGGACAAACGTGCCTCCGTGAAGAATCGAGTCCGTGTCGAACCCCTTGACCGACTCGACCTCACGATACCCATGACGCCCCAGCGCCTTCCGGTCGGGTTGATCCTCATAGGAGGTACATGTGATCGAGAGTGGAACATCGCCTGTGGTCCCTACGGGCCAACGGTTCTCGAGGTGGACGCGGTCATGGCGTGTGTCCGGGGTGCCAGGGGAGGCCGGTCAATCGTGAGTCACGGCCGACGGAATCGGACCCGCCACCGCGGCACCGGCGGTTCCTCGAAGTCGTGGAACCGTTCGACCTCGACGCTCACCAGCCCGCCCCGGGCGAAGGAATCGATCTCGCCCTCCGTCAGATCCCACAGCCGAGCCTCGTCACCGGGATTGTCCCGGGCGATGACCAGGAGCTCCCCACCGGGAGCAACCGCCTCGGCGACACCGGTGATGGCGAGATCGCGAGCGGCTCCGATCAAGGTTTGCACCGTGTAGATCTCGACGACGAGATCGAACCGCCATGGCGGCGGCTCCAGCAGATCAGCCACCACGAAGTCCACACCGGAGTCGGGGAACCGGCGGCGCGCGGTCTCCACGGCTGTGGGGGAGATGTCGAAGGCGGTGACCCGCCAGCCTAGCGACGCCAGGTATGCGGCGTCGTCACCGTAGCCGCAGCCGATGACCAGCGCGGTCCCGTCACCGGAGGGTGCGTTGCCCACCAGCATCGGGTTGGCGGCGAGGTCGGCCCACGGGACGGTGGCCTCGCCGCGATCGGCGGCGGCGTAGAGGGGCTCGAACCAGCCGGTGTCGTCTCCGGTCGAGACGGCCTCGGCCGCGATTCGGCGAACGTCGGCGCGATGGACGTCGGAGGGACGGTCGTCGAGAGGCATGCCGTGAGCGTAACGGACATACGGTTTTGAACACCTCAGCCGAGTTTCAACAACTCAACCGAGTCCCCGCACCACGCGCGTCAGTCGTGCTGGGCTCGCCACATGCGCCACGCGCTGTCAACCATGTCCCGCAGGTCTCGCTGCGCGTGCCAGCCGAGCACTCGCGCCGACCGTTCGACGGCCGCCGCGGCTCCGGCCGGGTCACCCGGTCGACGTCCCACCACTTCGTGCGGCACCGGCAGGCCGGTGACGTCGCGAACCGCGTCGAGAAGTTCGAACACGGTGTAACCACTGCCGGTTCCGACGTTGACGACGTCGCGGAACTGACCGGTCGACACCCGCTCGACCGCGGCCACGTGTGCCTCGGCCAGGTCCAGGATGTGGATGTAGTCGCGGATGCCGCTGCCGTCGTGAGTGTCGAAGTCGTCGCCGGTCACCTGGAAGGTCTGACCGGTGTCGATGGCGTTGAACAGCACCGCCATGACGTTGGTTCCGCCGACCTCGGCCAGGACCGGCTCGGCAGCGCCCACCGGGTTGAAGTAGCGCAACGCCAGGTAGGAGAGTTTGAGGGCCTCAGCGGTGTCGGCCAGCATCTGCTCGGCGATGAGCTTGGTCTGTGCGTACGGGCTCAGCGGAATGACCGGGTCGTCCTCGGAGAGCGCGGGTCCGGGCGCCGCTCCGTAGATCGCCGCCGAGGAGGACTGCACCAGGCGCTGCACGCCGGTCTCCGCCATCGCGGCCAGCAGGGCGGCGAATCCGCCGACGTTCTGCTGGTAGTACCACAGCGGTTGAGCCACCGACTCCGGAACCGACTTCCGGGCCGCCAGATTGACCACCCCGGTGACCTCGAACTCGGTCATGACCTCGGTCAGCCGAGCCGTGTCGGTGGTGTTGCCCAGTCGAGTCACCACGTTCTCGGGCACTCGTTCGGCGCGGCCGGTGGAGAGGTCGTCGAAGACGATCACCCGATGTCCCGCCCGGACCAGCTCCCGCACGACGTGGGCACCGATGTATCCCGCTCCGCCAGTCACCAGCCACGTCACGGTTTGTGCCTCTCTTTTGCCCGCCGAATGCCCGGCAACGGTACCAGCGACAGGTGACCGGGCCACATCCGAAGGGTTGTCCGGCATCCGTTGCGGGACTCGCGGGCCGGTCGCTCCCGAATCCCGCCTTCGCGGGTGACCGGGGGAGATCGAGTGGGCGAAAACCGCCCAATCTGGGCACGCGAGGGCGCGAGTTGGGCTTTGGGCGGATAGGCTCACAGGCATGACAGTTCGCCGCATCATGGGCACCGAAGTCGAATACGGTGTTTCCGTGCCGGGACAGCCCGGAGCCAACCCGATGGTCAGCTCCTCGCAGATCGTCAACGCCTACGGCGCACGCCCCGAACTCACCAAGGGCGGCCGGGCGCGTTGGGACTATGAGGAGGAATCTCCGCTGCGCGACGCCCGTGGGTTCACCTACAGCGGTGCGCTCTACGACCCGGCCGAATCGTTGGCTGACGAGGACACCGGCCTGGCGAACGTCATCCTGACCAACGGCGCGCGCCTGTACGTCGACCACGCCCACCCCGAGTACTCCACTCCCGAGGTCACCAATCCGCGCGACGTGGTCCTGTGGGACAAGGCCGGTGAGGTCGTGATGGCCGAAGCCGCTCGCCGCGCCGCCTCGGTGCCGGGCAGCCCACCCATCAACCTGTACAAGAACAACACCGACAACAAGGGCGCCAGCTACGGCACGCACGAGAACTACCTGATGGCCCGGTCCACGCCGTTCACCGACATCGTCAGCTACTTCACGCCGTTCCTGGTCACCCGGCCGGTGGTGTGCGGTGCCGGGCGGGTCGGCATCGGCCAGGACGGCGGCAAGCCCGGATTCCAGATCTCGCAGCGCGCCGACTACTTCGAGGTCGAGGTGGGGCTGGAGACCACACTCAAACGTCCCATCATCAACACCCGTGACGAGCCGCACGCCGACTCCGATCGTTACCGGCGGCTGCACGTCATCATCGGCGACGCCAACCTGTCGGAGATCTCCACGCTGCTCAAGGTGGGCACCGCCTCGCTGATCCTGCACATGATCGAGGCCGGTGTGATGGAAGGTGACCTGGCGATCGCCGAGCCGGTCAACGAACTGAAGGCCATCAGCCACGACCCGACCCTGTCGCACCTGGTGCGGCTGCGAGACGGACGCCGCATGACGGCCGTCCAGATTCAGCAGGAGTTCCACGCGCGCGCCAGCGCCTACGTCGCCGATCGGTACGGCAGCGACGTGGACGCCGACACCGCCGAGGTCCTGGACCTGTGGGGCACCATTCTGGACAAGCTGGCGCGGGACCCCATGGAGTGCGCCTCCGAACTGGACTGGGTTGCCAAACTTCGTCTGCTGAACGGCTACCGGGACCGCGAGAATCTCGGTTGGGACTCCTCCAAACTGGAACTGGTCGACCTCCAGTACTCCGATGTGCGTCCGGGCAAGGGTCTCTACCACCGGCTGGTCGCCAAAGGCGCGATGAAGACGCTGTTCACCCCCGAGCAGGTTCGCGAAGCCATGACCACGCCGCCCACCGACACTCGTGCCTACTTCCGAGGTCGTTGTCTGGCCAAGTACCCCTCCGAGGTGGTCGCGGCCAGCTGGGACTCGCTGATCTTCGACGTGGGGCGTGAATCCCTGGTACGGGTGCCGATGATGGAGCCGGAGAAGGGTACCGAGGAGCACGTGGGGGCGCTGTTCGATCGCTGTCCCAGCGCGAAGGACCTGCTTGACATCATTACCGGTGGCAATTGACCTGTTGCCCAGAGCATGGGAATGTCAGGTAGTCGCGGTAACGTTCTAATCAGGTGTCGAGCACAACGAGTTCACCCTGAACTCGCCTGATCGGCACCCGGCGTGAGGCGGTTTCACCGTGTGGGTGGCCGCGGCACGGCAACGGTTTAATGGACAGCTCAGCAGATGGCACCGTCGCGAACCGCGACGTTTCAGGTAGGGATGACGCACGATGGCAGACAAGGACAGCGGCGGGCAGTCTCAGTCACAGCGCGCCAAGCAGACAGCCGATGAGGAAACCACTGAAGCAGTTGTCGACCCCGAAGTGGCCGCACGCCACGAAGAGATCACTGAGGACGTTGACGACCTGCTCGACGAAATCGACAGTGTGTTGGAGGAGAACTCCTCCGACTTCGTCCGCTCGTATGTACAAAAGGGTGGCCAGTAGTCGACGCGTGTCGCCCTGGGCGACACACGATTGGATACATGTGGCGGGCGCCGTGCCCCGGCGCCCGCCACATAGCAATTAGGGTGGCCACATTGACGACATGGGACGTGGAAGGGTGATCATGTGAGCGCTGAATCAAGATTTCCAGGACGACTACCGGCCGCGTATACCGCGACCGGTTCGTCGTCCTTCGCTGAGTTTCTCAGCCAGGCGGCACCCGAACTGTTGCCCGGACGCAGACCACTTCCCCCCGGCGACCACGGCGATTTCGCACCACATGGGACGACCATTGTGGCGCTTCGCTTCAACGGCGGCGTGGTCATGGCCGGCGACCGCCGTGCCACCCAGGGGAACATGATCTCCAGCCGGAACATTCGCAAGGTCCACCCGGCTGACCCGTACTCACTGATCGGTATCGCCGGCACCGCCGGTATCGGGTTGGAACTGATCAGGCTGTACCAGGTGGAGCTGGAACACCACGAGAAGATCGACGGTGAGCCGCTGAGCCTGCACGGTAAGGCCAACAAGCTGGCGAACATGATCCGCGGAAACCTCGGCATCGCCATGCAGGGGCTCGCGGTGGTTCCGTTGTTCGCCGGTTTCGACGTCGACGCCGACGATCCCGACAACGCCGGCCGCATCTTCAGCTTCGATGTCGCCGGCAGCATGAACGAGGAACTGCAGTACGACGCCATCGGTTCGGGTTCGATCTTCGCCCGGTCGGCGTTGAAGAAGCGGGTGCGTGACGACCTGGACGTCGACGAGGCCGTCCGCCTAGTCATCGAGTCGCTTTACGACGCCGCCGACGAGGACAGCGCGACCGGAGGGCCGGACCTGAGCCGTCACCTATTCCCCATCGTGATGACCGCGACCGCCGAGGGCAGTCGTCTCATCAGTGATGAGGACGTCGCGACGGTGTCGCGCGCGGTGGTGGAGAGCCGACTCACGAACCCGGGTGGTTGAGCCATGTTCGCAAGGCGTGAAGCGCGTGCTCGCTTCGAACCAGCCAACCCGATGACCGAACGGAGTCGCTAGCCGTGGCAATGCAGTTTTACACTTCGCCCGAGCAGATCATGCGGGATCGCTCGGAGTTCGCCCGCAAGAACATCTCCCGCGGCCGCAACACCGTGGTGCTCAGCTTCGCCGACGGTGTGCTGTTCGTCGCCGAGAACCTGTCGACGACGCTCCACAAGATCAGCGAACTATACGACCGCATCGGTTTCGCCGCGGTGGGCCGCTACAACGAGTTCGAGAACCTTCGGGCCGCCGGTGTTCGCATGGCCGATCTGCGTGGTTACGCCTATGACCGTCGTGACGTCAAACCGCGTCCGTTGGCCAAGGCGTACGCACAGACGCTGGGAGCGATCTTCACCGAGCAGACCAAACCGTTCGAGGTCGAGATCTGTGTGGCCGGTGTCGCGGCCAAACCCGAAGACGACGAGCTGTACCGGTTGACCTACGACGGTTCGATCAACGACATGCCCGGTTACCTGGCCATGGGTGGCCAGTCGGAACGTGTCGACGTCGTGTTGAAGGACAACCACCGGTTCGACATGGGTCTGCAGGAGGCGTTCGACTTGGCGCTTCGGGCGTTGGGAAGCGTCGGCGGTGAGGGTTCCGAACCCCGTGAGATCGGTGCCGAACGCCTTGAGGTCGCCGTGCTTGACCGGTTCCGGGAGGGCCGGGCGTTCCGTCGTATCCGGGGCGCGGCGTTGAACGCCCTGTTGCCGGCGGAAGCGCCTTCCAGCGGTGACAAGGCCGACGACAAGCCGGAGGACAAGGCCGACACCAGGGACGAGCCGAGTGGTTCGACCGAGAAGCCGGCCACCAAGAAGGCGACCGGTTCGAAGCGGGCCAAACCCGCCGCCAAACCGGATGAATCTACAGAGGAATAATCTGTTCCGCCCGGGGCCGGCTCGTTGACCACGAGTCGGCCCCGCGGCGTGCTTTGGCCGAAACATGTCCGGCTGGCCAG
>Ga0233365_1001068_pt1 | contig 12108 bp, 10 predicted proteins | sample ElkDunMinimDraft_27_FD_191535 | JGI IMG/M metagenome (GOLD analysis project Ga0233365, IMG submission 191535) | Fecal eukaryotic communites from dung pellets of Tule Elk in California, USA - Elk Dung C36 | ecosystem: Host-associated > Mammals > Digestive system > Large intestine > Fecal | place... | reverse complement strand
TCCCTGCCGTTCTCGTCGGTTTCGGGAATGACGGGAGTGGCGACCAACGAATCGATGGTGGACCATCGGTTCCGGTGTCCGGCCAGCAGTTCTTCAGACATCGCCCCATGATGCCCGCGCTTCGGGACATTCACGAACTGAAAATCGGTACCGGCACGGAGGACCGCGGCCGCTGGACGGCTGTCTTTAGCGGTGGAGTTCGCTCGATGAATGGCGCGATGCGCACATAAAAAAGGCGGACCGAGCGCCCCGGCACGGCGCTCGGTCCAATGCAACGGCTTGAGTGCGTCAGGGGCTCCCTTGCCGTTACACCCATAATCACGCACCGGCGGCGCAGGCGGTTGCGTGTGATCCCTGAGATACTCAAGATTCAGCCGCGCGTACCGTGTCGGGGTGGACATCTATGAGCGGCTGGATGCCGATGACGTCGCCGACATCATCAAACTGGTCGATATCAGCAGTGATGCCGATGGCCTGGCTGCGCTGGGAGAACAGACGATTCTGAACCTGCGCCACGGGGATCACGGCCCGGCCGCGCACCTCCTGGTCCGCGATGAATCCGGCAAGCTGACCGGTTACGCCGACCTCGATCTGTCGCGAAACGACACCGCGACGATGGAACTTGTGGTGCATCCCATGCACCGCAATCGAGGTATTGGGACTCAATTGGTCACCGCGACGATCGATCGTGCCCGACGGGCCGGTGCCGGCGAACTACACGCGTGGGCTCACGGTGACCACCCCTCCGCGCTGGCGACGGCCGACCGGTTCGGTTTCACCCGTCCACGGGTTCTGTGGCAGATGCGCCGCAATCTCACCGACGCCGAGCCGGAGGTCCATACCCCCGAGGAGGTGCGGATTCGCGCGTTCGTTCCGGGCCGGGACGAGGAGCGACTGCTCGAGGTCAACAACGCAGCGTTCGCGGACCACCCCGAGCAGGGGACCTGGACGTTGCGCGATGTCGCGGTGCGGGAACGGGAAAGCTGGTTCGACCCGGCCGGGCTGCTGTTGGCCGAACGGGTCGAGGACGGGGAACTGCTCGGGTTCCACTGGACGAAGGTGCACGGCGAGGGCGACTCGGCGATCGGCGAGATCTACGTCCTCGGGGTGGCTCCGGCGGCGCAGGGACTGCGGCTGGGCGGCGTGCTGACCATGGCGGGGCTGTCCTATCTGCGCGGACGCGGACTGGGCAAGGTCATGCTCTATGTGGATGAATCCAACTCCCGCGCGGTGCAGCTCTACCTGAAGTCCGGGTTCCAGCGATGGACCACCGATGTCAACTACCAGCTGCGATTGACGCGCTGATCAGCACCAAGACGAGCCACTGCCGAAAAGGGACAGATACGGACAAGACGGGAACTTCGTTACCTTAATGTGACGCCTAGGTGACTCCATGGCCGTCGTAGGTGGGTGACGATATAGGTCAGCCGGAACCAAAGAAGGTCCGTCATGAGCCCCCGCCCCGACTTCGACGCATTCACCGAGTTCCTGATCAACGCGGAACCAGAGCTTCGGCACGCTACGAATCGATACACCAGCGACCCCATGCTCTCCGACTGGCTGATCATGCGCAGCGCCGCCGGTCTGGCATCGCGATGGCGGTTGGCGGTCGCCGACGACCCGATGCGGCATCTGCTGGAGGCTCTGGAACGTCACGGCAACGCCCAATGGCAGGACGGACGACCAGTGCTGAACGAACCGACCCGGACGATGAGGCAGCTGGCGGAGACCGCGTGGCTGTCGGGACGCCGCATGCGTCGACAACGACACCACCGAACCGGCCTGTTCCTGGTGGTGGGGGCCCTGATCGTGGCCATGTACCTGTGGTCGTTGAACGTGTCGCCCCTGGAGGCGCAGAACCAGCCCGACTACGGCTCCGGCATCGACTCACCGTCGGCGGTCACGGTGATCGACGCGACGACGGTGGCGTTGCCACCGCCGGATGTGATCGCCCGGACGCCGTTCGTTCCGGCGGTCTTCCCCAGCGATCTCGACGTCGTCGCCTCGCAGGCGCCTCCCATCACCGACTCCGCAGTGGATTCGATGGCCGCGGTGTTCCGCTCCGACGACCACTGGCCGCTCGTGGTCGCCGCCGACGGATTGGCGCGATCGGTCGATCTGTCGGCCGTCGTCGGAGACTCCTCCCACCTGCGGCTGTGGCCGCGGGCGATCAGCCCCGACGGGAGCCGATTCGTCACCGCGTCCGGGAACACGGTTCTCGTGGTGCTGGGGAACGGAGACCTTCAGACCATGGCGGCGCCCGAGAACTCGGGTGCGCTGCTGGAGGTGTCGTGGCTACCCGACTCCCGGTCGCTTCAGGTAAGCGCGGAGACCGGCAGTTGGCTGCTGAGACCGGGAGCCGAACCCCAACCCCTGGACTGGTACGGCGAGGCCACCACCTTCCACAGCGATTCGGAACAGCCGGTGGAGTTCACGCCGGACCCGGCCTCGGCGGTGTCCATCCGAGTCTGGGACGGCGGCGAGTTCAGTTCGACGCTGTCGGCCGACGATCCCCCGTCGATCGCGGCGTGGCGAGACGCCCCCTTCTCCGACGAGAACCGTTATGTACGTGGCTGTCTGCCCGGCGAGGATCTGCCCACCGGCAACCGGGAGGCACAGTGGTGCGTCGCCGTCATGGACGCGCAGGCCCAGGTCGACCGACTGTTGATCGCCGACGGCAGGTATTCCGGGGTCACGGTGTTGGGCTCATGGGGTGGTGAGGTCTATCTTTCGGTGCGCACCAACGCCGAAGCCGATCAGCGGATCCTGGTGTGGCGGGTCAGCGACAACCGGCTCATGAACCTGACGACCGCCTCGAGTCAGGCTCAGGTCGCGTTGCACACCTGGTAGCCCAGAGGCGCGACCGACCGGGTGGTCGGACCTCGTTCGCCGAGAGTGGCGGGCGACCGCGGTCACGGCGAGGCACCGCCGGGTGTCGCGCACCGAACGGCCGCGGCGATGACCGCCTCCAAGAGGTTGTCTTGAATCTCGTTCGTCGTGAGCGGCGGTCCGGGGTGAGTGCAAACGCAGCGGCGGAGAAGATCCGGTATACCGGCGCTTTTGAAGAAATCGCAGCGTATGCAGGATCCTCACGCGTTCGCCGCGAGGCGCCCGTCTGGTCGTCGCGCAACAGGACGGCAGGTTCAAAGACGGCCTCTAAATGGTGCGGTTGGGATGGATTGGTCCTAGACTGCACGGGTGACAAGTGAGCCCACATTCAGTCATCTGGACACCACCGGAACCGCCCGAATGGTCGATGTCGCCGACAAGGCCGTGACCGCCAGGCAAGCGGTGGCGCAGGGCCGTGTCGTCACCACCGACGCGGTTCTGGCGGCGCTGCGCGACAACTCCCTCCCCAAGGGTGACGCGCTGGCGACCGCCCGGTTGGCGGGCATCATGGGCGCCAAACGCACTCCCGATCTCATTCCACTGTGTCATCCAATCGCGCTGCACAAGGTCGCCGTCGATCTGGTCGTGACCGATGAGGGCGTGACCATCACCGCCACCACCCGTACCGCGGATCGGACCGGCGTCGAGATGGAGGCCCTGACGGCGGTCTCGGTCGCCGGGCTCACCCTGATCGACATGATCAAATCCGCTGATCCGGCCGCCGGGCTCACCGATGTTCGGGTGCTCTCCAAGACCGGCGGCAAGACCGGGCATTGGGAGCGCTGATGCGAGCAGTCGTCATCGTGGCCTCACAGCGCGCAGCCAACGGGATATATTCGGACACCAGTGGGCCGATAATCGTCGATGGCTTGCGGGACTTGGGTTTTGCCACCCCGGACCCGATTGTCGTCGGCGACGGTGAGCCGGTGGCCGACGCACTCCGTACGGCGATCGCCGATCGCACCGACGTGGTGATCACCTCCGGTGGCACCGGTCTGACGCCCACTGACCGAACCCCCGAAGTAACCGCTCCGCTGCTGGACCGGACAGTGCCCGGCCTCGCAGAAGCGATCCGAGCCAATGGAGCGGCCCACACCGACATGGCCTGGCTGTCCCGAGGACTCGCGGGAACCGCCGGACGCACCCTCGTGGTGAACCTGGCCGGTTCCACCGGCGCCGCAAAGGACGGTCTGGCAGTGCTGACGCCACTGCTGCGTCACGCAGTCGAACAACTAAACGGGGGCGACCATGAGAGGGAGAGTCCATGAACACGCTCAGTTGGCACGCGGCTCGACAAGCGGTCCACCAAGCCGGAATCGAGGCGATCCTGCCGCCTCGCCGCCAGAAACCGTCCGAGACCGACGGCATGACGTTGGCGGCTCCGTTGACCGCCCTGATTGACCTGCCCGCCTTCCCGACATCCAGTGTGGATGGTTATGCGGTGCGCGGCACCGGACCGTGGACCTTGACCGGGCGAGTGCTCGCCGGTGAACTGCCGCCACCGCTGACCGACGGATGCGCCGTCGAGGTCGCCACCGGCGCGATGGTTCCCGACGGCCTCACCGCGATCATCCGCCTCGAAGACGCCAAGATCGAAAACGACGTCGTCGCCGGTACACCGCGTCCCAAACCGGAATGGCGGGAGATCGGTGAGGAGTCCAAGGTCGGCGAGGAGATGCTTCCGGCCGGTTCGCCGGTGACGCCGTCCGTCATCGGGCTCGCCGCCGCCAGCGGCTACGACATGCTCGATGTTCGATCCCGTCCCCGCACTGCGGTGCTGGTCTTCGGCGACGAACTCACCACCGAGGGCGTGCCCGGCGCCGGACGCATCCGCGATTCGCTCGGCCCGCTGCTGCCGTCGATGTTGCGGCACGCCGGAGCCACCGGAGTGCCCGGATTCAGCCCGCGCGGACCGATCGAGGACACTTTGGAGTCCCACGTCGCGGCGGTGCAGGCCGCGTTGGACGACGCCGACATCGTCTGCACGACCGGCGGAACCATGCGCGGCCCGGTGGACCATCTGCACGCGACGCTCAAGGAGCTCGGCGCCGAGTACATCGTCAACACCGTCGCGGTCCGGCCCGGATTCCCGATGCTGGTCGCGGCGCTGCCCGGTGAACGTTTCGTCGTCGGACTGCCCGGCAATCCACAGTCGGCGGTGATCGCGCTGGCCTCGCTGGTGGTGCCGCTGATCTCGGGACTGACCGGCCGTCCACTTCGGGCTCTGCCCCGCGTGGTCCTGGGTGCCGACATCGACGGACGCGGCCCGGACACCCACCTGGCGCTGGCCCGGCTGGCCGACGACGGCACCGTCATGCCGGTGGGACACCGGGGATCGGCGATGCTGCGCGGCCTCGCACAAGCCGACGGATTCGCCGTCATCGAAGCGGGCACCGACGCGGTCGCCGGTCAGACCGTCCAGTTCCTGCCGCTGCCGGGAATGCAACCGTGACCGGACTGGTTCACGCCGAGGTCACCGAGCAGCCGTTGGAGGTGACGGCCCACGAGGACATGGTCGCTCATGCCTCGGCGGGAGCCGTCGTCTCGTTCGCCGGAGTGGTCCGCGACCACGACGGCGGCCGCTCGGTGACCCGGTTGACCTACGAGGGACATCCCGACGCGTCGGCGATACTGCGCAAGGTGGCCACCGTGATCGCCGACCTGGACGGGGTGACCTCGGTGGCCGTCAGCCACCGCATCGGTGACCTGGCCATCGGTGACGCCGCGTTGGTCGCGGTGGTCGCCGGCCCGCACCGGGCACCGGTGTTCGCCGCCTGCGCGCGACTCGTCGACGACGTCAAGGCGCACCTGCCGATCTGGAAGCACCAGTACTTCACCGACGGCACCGACGAATGGGTCAACTGTCCATAGTCATCAGCTCAATGGACTCACCGGATCGCGTTCGCGCCGACCTGAGTGGATTCTCGTGGGTGCGAAGGGCGTGTACTGTTCATCCGTTCGGACATTCGTCCGGCCGCCCGTGGCCGGTCCGGTGCGCACGTCGAGTTCGTCGAACCCGGCGGCTTCACACGGTCCACGACACCCAAACCCCGGCCAACGGTGACGACGTCCACCGCAGGTCCGAGTCGACGTCCACAGTGTGCGTGGGTCCGGATGCCGCCCCTGGCTTGAATCACGACCGCGTGGGACCATCCATAAGGTTCCTTTAACCGCATGATGTGGACGAGCCGGCCGGGCGAAACTGTGGCAGGCTGGAAGGTGCCCTCGGGAGCGCTCCCGGTACGAGTCTCATCCAGAAGGGGTGCCATGAAACGATCTCGCTTTCTGATGGTCATGGCGGGTGCCACCGCCGTGGTCGTCTCCGCCACCGTCGCGGCCTCAGCGTTGGCCGGCACCACCGCCGTGGTCATCACCGCCACCGATACCGTCAACGAATCGGCGGCCAACGCCGCCGGTTCCGCATCGACACCTCACGAGCAACAAGCCGAATCCGACTTCTACGTCAATCCCGATTCGAACGCGTACCGGTGGTTGGCGAAGAATCCCAGCCATCCCAGCTCCGACCTGATCCGCAGCGAGTTGGCCGAGGTTCCCACCGCGAACTGGTACGGCGACTGGGACAACGTCCCGGTCGGCACCTACGCTCAGAACGCCGCCGCCGCAGGCAAGACACCCGTCATCGTGGCCTACAACATCTACGAACGGGACTGCTGGGGACATTCGGGAGGCGGCGCGGACACCCCGGATGAGTACCGGGACTGGATCGACCAGTTCTCCAGGTCCCTGGGCGACTCCGAAGCGATCGTGATCCTGGAACCGGACGCGCTGGCCCACGTCGACGAACCGTGCATGACCGACCGGCAGACCCGCCTGGACCTGCTGGAGTACGCGGTGGGTGCCATGTCGAACAACCAGAACGCACAGGTGTACCTCGACGCCGGGAACGCCGAATGGGCCGGGTCTCCCGAACAGGTCGCGACCTACCTGGACGACCTGGGAACCGACCGTATTCGCGGCTTCTCGCTGAACGTGTCCAATTACTACGACACCGAGTTGACGCTCGGACGGGCCACCGCCATCAACGCCGCACTTTCCGCGCCGCTCGGGTTCGTCATCGACACCAGCCGCAATGGTTCGGGACGCACCGATGACAGTGAGGACGGTTGGTGCAACCCGGTGGGCGCCACCCTCGGCGAACACCCCACGTACAGCGACGGCCCTGCCGACGCTCACCTGTGGATCAAGGTTCCCGGCGACTCCGACGGCGACTGCAACTACGGCCAGGGCACCTCGGCCGGCCAGTTCACCGAGAAGCTGGCGGTCGCGTTGATCACCGGCGAATACTGACCGGCACCGACCGGTCGAAACGCTGTAGAGCTTTACTCCCCCGGTGGGGCCGTCGGTTCACTCCACGATCGACGGCCCCACCGACGTCTGTCGGGCCGGACGATCACCGGTTCCACAGAGGTGACCGACGTCCCAATGTTCAGTGAATATTGAAGCGGCCCAACGGTTGTGCCATCGACATGTCGACCTGTACGGTGTGAAATCGTTGCCACACAATGACATTGTGGCAGCATCGGCAATGCCCAGCGATCAACTTCCCCCGATTCGACCCTGGGCGTGGACATTGGAAGTCGGTACCCGGGTCCTATGCGCAATCCTGCCAGTTTGGCACTCGCCCTCGTCTGCGCCGTTCTCGTGGCGGCAGGCTGTTCCTCCAATGACTCCAACGCGTCCGCCTGTGTCGAGAAGGCCGGCCCGGCCAGCGAAGCCGCAGTCGCGGGATCGGCCGGATACGCCGAACAGTGCGAGGTATTGCTGGACGGACAGGTGACCGAGACCGAATATCTGCAGATGCTCGAACTGACGCGGGACTGCTTCAGCGACTACGGCGTACAGATGACGATTGACGACCTTCCCAGCCCCATCGACGGGCTGCTGCGCGCGGTCGACATCACCAATACCGGTTCCGATGAGGACTACAGTGCCGCGACCGTCGCCTGTGAACATCGCTATGTGTCCTTTGTGAAAGACGGCTACCTGAACACACGCGACCAGACAATGAATCCCGATTTGGTCGCATCCACCAGTGAATGCCTGTCGGACAACGGTTTCACCATCAAAGACGACGTCGCCAACCTGAACGGTTTCATCGCCGGAAAGAACGCACCCAGCAAGTCCGAGGTCGAGAAGTGCGTATCAAAGGGCATCACCGATCTGTGGCCCGATTGGGAGGCGACCCACGAGTTCGCGTGGTGACGGCGGGACATTCGCCTATGCGGCCACGAGGAACAGACCGACGCGATTGTCGCTTGAATCCGAGATTTGACATTGCCGCGACAGCAATGTTTAAGGTCGGGCGTCATGAACATTTCAGTAATCGAGAGCGCCTCGTCGATGGCGCCGATCCTGGACACGGCCGACGGATGGCGCGCCGACGCTGATCACAGGTAGAGATTGCCCAACGCGCACGACACAAGCCAGGTGCTCAGGCAGATCGTCATACCCAGCCGGGGATTGCGCGGCAGCTTCACCAGCGGGTTGACCTCCTCGCCGCCGAGTCGCGGCCGTGACACCGATCCGATGGCGAGCCATCCCGCACCGAACGCGGCGAACGGCAGCACCAGGCAGATCGCGTATCCCCACAACCGATCGGTGAAACCGCTGCCCGACGGGTTGGCCAGCACGAACACCTGAACGATCAACGAGACCAGCGCCGCGGCGCCGTAGATCAGACCGTTGCGCTCGTCGGCGCGCCAGCTCGGCAGCAACGCGGGCCGATGCGCCAGGTATCGGGCCTTGTCCAGATCGGCGGCGGCGGCATCGACCTCGTCGGCCGCCATCGACACCTCGGCGTTCGGATCGGTGGGCAGGTGAGACGGCCGAGGATTGGCCGGGACCATCGGTAGCCCGGTGTCACGGGCCAACTCGTTGAGAGCTTCGCGTTGATCGGTCAACCGCCCCCGCAACCGATCCATGGTCACGGTGAGCTCGTTTCGTCGACCGGTTCTGGCGGTCGCGACGTCGGCCTGCGCGTTGCGGACGCCGTCCAGTTCTCGCAACGCCGCCAAGTACTGCTCGCCGCTCATGTGGTTCTCCAGGTTGGTCCGGCCCGTCATCGCCGAGGGCTCGTGTTCGGTCAATCCAACCACGATCCGCGCGATCGTCGCACGGCCTGTGGCCCCGGACGAGCCACAGGTCGGTTACCGGAGCGCCTCCCACAGCAGCGTCGCGCCACCGAGAATCACGCCGTAACCCGGGATCAGCAGCAGCGGCCACGGGACGGGTTTGGGGATGAGAACCTTCCAGTGGAACGAGAAGTCGCGGTACTCCGCCATGCCTCGGGTGCTCTCCGGCACCAGGAACCGGGGTTGCACGCGACAGAACAGCCACCAGTCCAGCACCAGCAGATCCAACAGGTTGAAGACGAAGAACGCGACGGTGCCGAAGACGAAGGCCGGCCAGAATCCGATGTCCCCGCCGAGCTGATCACGCAGCACGGCGACACCGGCGATGCTGGCGCCGATCAACAACAGGACGGTGACGATGCTCAGTCCCATGGTGGTCCGGGCGCCGCGCGGTGTCTTGGGGCCGTGCCGTTCCTGAATCGCGGGCGGGTAGTCGTGGAGCATCGCGTCGTTGGAGATGAGTCCGCCTACGACGAGCAGTCCGCTGAACGCGGCGAAGAGGATCAGCGAGTAGAGCACGCTGATGAGCAGAACGGTCGACCAAACCACGGGACACCTCACATTGAATTAGCGAGGCTAACCCGAGAGGCTGTCTTTGAAACCTGCTGTTCTGTTGCGCGACGTCCAGACGGGCGCCTCGCGGCGTTGTCGAAGGACTCCTGCATACAACACCGGTATGCCGGACCTTCTCCGCCTTGCGAATACACTCGCCTGGGCGTCGCTCACGACAAACGAGATTCAAAGACAGCCTCTAACATGAATGACCCTCATGGACTGAACTGATCCCGTTCGGTGAACGGAACGATGAGGTCCTGACTGTTGGCGTGCCGGTCGATCAGCAGCGCCCGACCGGGTCGCGGCTGCCAGGATGTCGCGGCCATTCCGAAGTGCCCCATCAGTTCGGCACCGGGCACGTTCAACACCACCGAGTAGGAGACGTCCTCTTTGCCCTGTGAACCGCCGACGTCCTCAGTGAACCGTCGCAGGCTGCGCCACCATCCCAGCAGGTGAATCCCGGTCGCCGGGCCTTGCCGAAGCACCGTACTCAACGCCTTCTTCCCCATCATGTCCAGGCTCAGGACATCCAGACCGAAACCGATGAGGTAGGTCGGACCGACGGACTCGGCCAACTCCGAAATCGCCTGCGTCACCGACGTGGGATCCGACAGCAGTGTCGCCGACTCTCCCAGCAGCGCCAGGGTTCGCCGGGCCGCAGCCGGTTCGGCCAGGCCTGCGACGAGATATCGCGCGCCGGGACGCTGCCGGGCCAGCGACGCGCTGGCCGCCTCCAACAGCTGGGCACCCGTCCGGTCACTGCCCACGATCGACAGGTGCCGCCCCGGGGTGGCGTCGAGCCGGATCGTGGCGGTACGCAGTGCGGCGTCCACCCGGTTGCCCAGCAGTACTTCGGGCTGTTCGGTGGCCACCAGCTCCAGGTAGTCCGAATTGTCGTCGATGTGGACCGGCTTGTACCCGTAGAAGACGGTGGGAGCGGGGATCTCACCGCGACGCTGCCACATGTCGACCCGCAACCGGCGAAGCGTCGTCGGGTCGGCGTGCGCGTTGGGGAACCGGATCTTTCGATCCCCACCGACGGCACCGCCGTCGGTGTTGATGACGGCCTCCCCCAGCCGAAGTCCCTGAGCCGCGGTGTTCTGCGGGTCCAGCACCGAGGTTGCCCCGGGCAGTGCCACCCGAAGACCGAACTGCCCGAAGATGGAGTCCCGCTTGGCGTACAGCGCCTCGATGCCGGAGGTGGTCTGGCTGGCCAGCACCAGGTGCACGCCGTAGGAACGGCCCTTGCGCGCCAGGTTCTCCAGCAGGGCAGCCGCCTCCTGCGCCAGCCGGTCGTTGCCCGCGAACAGCACCTGGAACTCGTCGATGAAGCACACGATCCGGGGCAGGCGCTGGTGGGCACGCAGTTCGGCGTACCGGGCGACGCCGTATCGCTTCATCACCACCGATCGCCGGGTCATCTCGGCATCCAGCTCCCGCAGGATCGCCGCACCGTACTCACGGTCTGACTCGACGCCCACCACGCGGGCATGTGGAATGTAGCTGGGGTCGGACTGCTGCGGGGTGAACTCGGTGAACGAGACACCCTCCTTGAAGTCCAACAGGTACAGCGACAGATCCTGCGGCGAGTACCGAGCCGCCAGACCATACAGGACATCCAACAGGAAGACCGTCTTTCCGCCACCGGTCCGACCGCCGATCAACCAGTGTGGAGTGCCGTCGTCGAACCGAAGCGTCACCGGTCCGTTCGCGTCGCGACCGGCCATGGTCGCCAGACCGAGTGCCGGATCGCCGGCCCACAGGTCGTCCGGAATCAGATCGGTGAAGGCGAGTTCGGCCGCCGCCCGCGCGCGATCGGCCAGTCGATGAGACTCGGCGACGACATAGTCGTTGCCGGGCACCGGATCGAACGCCACCGGTACCGCCAGTCCGTCCCGGGTACCGAACGGAGTTCGCGGCGGATTGCCCACCCGCATGTGTTCGTCGACCGTGATGTTCACGGCGTCCGGCAGTTCGCCGACACCGGCGGCCACCAGATACAACCCCGCCTGGATTCCCGACCGCGCCAACGCCGCCAGTCGTGCCGCCACCGCGTCGGTCAAGGGTGGCGCCGACGCCACCACCAGGATCAGCAGGCCACCGGCCTCTCCTCGCAGTCCGGCCTTGACGTGTTCCTCCGCTTGGCCCAGCACCGCCGTGAACCCGGACATGTCGGTGGCCGGGGAGTTCATGAGCCCACCGTCGACCAGCGGACGAAGCGGCGCGAACGTCGCGCCCACCGATTCGGTGTCCACCGCGAGAACCCGCGCCTGCCCGGCGGGATGGGTCGCCAACGCCTGCAACAGGATCGAACGAATCAGCCCACCGACGCGAGGATCGGTCGAGCCGGCCGACAGCCTCAGGTGCGCCGCGCCCAGAAACGGTACGTACATGGGAAAGCCGGACGAGTGGAGTCGGCCCTCCCCGATGCGGACCCAGCCGGGAGTGTTGACCAACTCACCGGCGGCGGTGGTCAGTCGGGCCGCCAGCGCCGATTCGGCGCTGACCGAGC
>Ga0233365_1001067_pt1 | contig 12116 bp, 6 predicted proteins | sample ElkDunMinimDraft_27_FD_191535 | JGI IMG/M metagenome (GOLD analysis project Ga0233365, IMG submission 191535) | Fecal eukaryotic communites from dung pellets of Tule Elk in California, USA - Elk Dung C36 | ecosystem: Host-associated > Mammals > Digestive system > Large intestine > Fecal | place... | reverse complement strand
GCTCGACAGCGCCGAGCAGGTGTATGTCGGCGCACAGATGACCTTCATGGACAGAATGCCCGAGTACGAGGGATTGCCGGAATGGCGGGGGAGTGGGAATGGGCCCGGGAGGGAATGGCCCAGGTCTCATCTCGAGCAGCCTGCGACCGTGGGATTCACACCTGAGCCGCCACCCGTTTCACCGTCGGAGTCGCCGGACCTGCAAAGCCACGGCGCGGCGCTTCCCGCGCATCAAACGCCCACACCGCTGCCCGATGCGAGGGTGGGTTCGCCTCCAGCAACCGCCCAGCCCTCGCTTATTCCTGCCGGATACGGTGCCGCTTCGCCAGTTGTGGTACCACCGGGTTTGCCGGTCAGCGGGCGATCGGTGGGAGACCTTCGGGCGCGGCCGGGAGGTCCCCGTGGGGGTATTCGGCCGGTGGTTATCGGCCGGAACCTGGTATCCGATGGAGCGACGCCGCGAAGCGTGCGATCCAATCAGGTTCCCTTGCGACCGCAAACCCCCAGTCCGAGAGCGCCGGGCGGTGAATCACGGAGTAGACGAGGGCAGAACAAGGCGGATCGTGGGCTGCTCCCGAATCAGCGGGGCAAGCGGGTGATTCGTCAAGCTCCGGTGACCTCGCCGAGAGGTACCGACCAGCCGTTCGCCTCCCGCCGTAAGACCGTCAAGCCGGTGATCGGGGCACGAGCGGCAACCGTTGGTGATGGATCGGCGAAACGGAAGGCGCCCCCACCGACGGCAAAGGGGGTCCCCGCGAGTCGTGCGTGGACCCATGCCCCGCCAAGTCCATCGGGAATAACACAGGGTCGGGTCTTCGGGGCGCGAGATGACCCGGCTCGATCGACGGCAGCCGACCGCAAAGAACGTCGCCGGCTCGCGCTCGCCTCCCGCCGGAGGGAGCGCCTGGCGGCCTGGCGTCACTCACGGTCACTTGGCCGTGGCGATGGAAATGGTGACCTCACCGATGGTCTCGCCGGTACGGTGGTGCCACCGGTGATCAGGCCACAGAACACCCACCCGGTTCGGCGTTCCGACGGACCGGTATTCGGCACCCACGGATGGAAATCCGACTAGCGAAGGAGTGTCCGGTGGCGATGACGCGATGGACGCGGGGGCTAGGGGTCGTACTGGCTGGCGTGATGACGGTGTCGGTGGCATCGGTCGCGGCGGCTTCGGCGGATGAGGTTCGAGACCGACAGTGGATGATCGAGGCACTGAATCTCACCGAGGCGTGGAAGACCAACAAGGGTGCCGGAGTCACGGTGGGCATCGTCGACACCGGGGTGGACGCGAGCCATCCCGACCTGGTCGGAAATCTGCTTCCCGGGATGTCCACCTATGTGGAGGGCGGCAACGGCTTGACCGATGCGGACCCGGATGGTCACGGGACAGCCTCGGCATCATTGATCGCGGGCCACGGTCATGGTCCAGATGGTGGCGACGGAGTCGTCGGGGTGGCTCCGGAAGCCAAGGTGTTGTCGGCTCAGGTGTCACTGGAAAGTGATGATGTGCGTGCGAGCAAGACCGATGAGGCGATCCGGTGGCTCGCTGACAACGGTGCCGACATCATTCTGTTGGAATACGCCTATGTGACGACTTACCAGGCTGATCACGAGGCCATCAAATACGCCGCCATTGAAAGAGGCATTCCCGTTGTGGGCGCTGCGGGAAACCTCGGCGCGGACTATTTCGGTCAGAACCTCGAAATACCTAGAAGTGAAGTGACCAAACCGGCCGTGTATCCCGAGGTCATCGCGGTATCGGCATCAACTGAAAGCGATGACCTGGCGGATTGGTCGCACTATGGACCCGAGGTATTCGTATCGGCTCCGGGAGAGGACATCACGGTTGCATCCCCTGGCGGCGGATATCGCACCTACAGCGGAACCTCCGCCTCTTCGGCCATCACCGCTGGAGTTCTCGCACTCCTGAAAGCCCAGTTCCCCGACGAGAGCCGGATGGAACTGTGGTGGCGGCTGGGGGAACTGGCGTCCGATGCCGGTGACGCCGGACCGGATGACCACTTCGGATTCGGCATCGTCGATCCGGTCGCCGCGCTCACCGGTGATCCGGGGCCGCTGCCCGATCACCTCGCCGACCCCAAACCCACGGGTACCTACCCTGCGGACGAGGCCCTCGCAGCCGACTCCGACGACTCGGGAGTGCTCGCCGCCAGCGAACCGGCCAATGCGGTTCCACTGTGGCTGTGGCTGGCCATCGCGGCGGCGGCGGTCCTGACGATCACCCTGGTCGGGATGCTGATCGCTCGTCGGCGACCGGCGCGGGCGGTGGCGTATCGGTCGAAGAACCTGGTGGCACACCCGCCGACCTAGCCGTGGTCGGTGACCGGGCTCGACGCACCCTAGCGCCGAGGTGGACGGAGGCGGGCTGGTGTGTGAGGGTGTGGGCATCGCATCCACGCACCACCTTCCCGCACCGCATCCGAGCGAGATGGAGCCGATCGTGACCGACCTGATTCTTCGCGGCGGGACGATAGTGGACGGAACCGGCGCACCGGGATTCACCGGTGACATCGGCATCGTCGACGGCCGAATCGTCGAGATCGGCGACCTCACCGGCGCCGCGGCCGATCGCGACATCGACGTCTCGGGTGCGGTGGTGTGCCCCGGTTTCATCGACTTGCACTCCCACTCCGACTACACCATCTTCAGTGCCCCGGACGCGGTCACCCAGACCACTCAGGGAGTGACCACACTGGTCACCGGCAACTGCGGCATGTCACCGTTTCCGCTCACCGGGGAGTTCGGAGACCAACTGCGCGAGCGATCGTCGCTGTCGGACGGGTTGACCTGGGAATGGTCGACGGCGGGTGAGTACGCCGATCAGGTGGACCGGCTCCGCCTGGGAGTGAATCTGGCGCTTCAGGTCGGACACGGCAGCCTGCGAATCGCCGCGATGGGCGCGGTGGACCGCGCGCCGACCGACGAGGAACTCGCCAGGATGCGCGCCCTGCTGCGGGAATCCGCCGCCGACGGTGTCGTCGGTTTTTCCACCGGCCTCATATACGCGCCCGGACAGTTCGCGCAACTCGACGAGTTGATCGCGTTGGCGACCGAGGCCGCAGCGGCGGACCTGTTGTACTCCACGCACATGCGTAACGAGGGCGCTCGCCTGCTGACGGCCATCGATGAGGCGTTGCAGGTGGCTCGCGGTTCCGGGGTGCGGTTGGAGATCTCGCACCTGAAATCCTCCGGTGTGGACAACTGGGGCCAGGTAACCGAGGCGCTGGCGGTAATCGACGCGGCCCGCGCCGAGGGACTGGACGTCGCCGCCGACCAATACCCCTACACCGCGTCGAGCACTTCGCTGACCGCGTGGTTGCCGGGGTGGGCCCTCGACGGCGGCATCGGTGAACTCGTCAAACGCCTCGACGACCCGACCACGGCGAGCCGTATCGCCACCGCCGTCGGCAGTGACAGCGGTCCGGTCAGGGGAGATCGGATCGTCATCGCGCACACCCCGGACGGACCGTACCGACGTTTCGTCGGACAGTCCATAGCCGACATCGGGCGAGAGCTGGGGCTCGATACCGACGCCACCGTGGTCGAGGTGCTGCGAGGTCAGCGCGGCCACGTGAACATCGTCCACCATGGCATGTCCGAGGAGGACGTTCGAACCGTCATGAGCCGCTCCACCGTCGCGGTCGCCAGCGATGGCGCCGCCGTGGCCTGCCCCGGGCGGGGACAGACCCACCCTCGCAGCCTCGGCACCTTCACCCGGGTACTCGGCCGGTATGTCCGTGAGGAGGGGCTGCTCGACCTGCCGACCGCGATCGCCAAGATGACCGGCTTGCCCGCCTCGCGATTGGGGTGGACCGACCGTGGCGTGCTGCGGCCCGGTGCCATCGCCGATGTCGCGGTCTTCGACCCCGACGAGGTCACCGACCAAGCCACCTACCTCGACCCGTGGCAACTGTCGACCGGCGTGCGGTACACCCTTCTGGCCGGGCGGGCCGTCCTGGACGGCGGCGACCCCACCGGCACCCCGGCGGGTCGAGTGATCCGGTCGGCGTGACGCCTCAGGTCGTCTCGTTGGCCACCACCAGGATCGCCATGTCGTCGCGAGGGTCCTCATCGGAGAAGTTCAGCACCTCGGTGCGAAGCTTCGCCGCGATGACCTTGGCCGGATAACCGCCCAGAGCGCGCAGCGACCGGCAGATGCCCGAGTGACCGAACAGCTGGTTTCCATGGCGGCGTTCGGTGACCCCGTCGGTGTAGAAGACCAGCGCGTCCCCGGGCCGCAGCGAGAATCTGGCCGGGTTGACGGCCAGCGACGGCAACAGCCCAACCGCGGTCCCGAGGCTGCCGACGTAGTCGCACCGCCCGTCCGAGTGCAGCAGGAGCGGACGTTCATGTCCGGACAGGTGCAGAGTCACCGCCAGGTCCTCACCGTCGGGTTCGACCATCGCGGTCGCCAACGTCGCGTAGCGGCCCTCGTCGGGTTGCTCCAGCAATGTGTGGTTCAACAGTTCCAGAGTCCGTGGAATCGGACGTTCATCGCGGGCCATCACCCGAAGCACGTCCCGCACGAGACCGGTGACCGCCGCGGCCTGGGCGCCCTTGCCGCACACGTCGCCGATGGCGATGCTGAATCGGTTGTCGGACAGTTCGACCACGTCGTAGAAGTCGCCTCCGACGTCGGTACCGGTCGAGGCGGGCTCGTACTCGGCCGCGAAACCCACGCCCTCGACCTTGGGCAACGCCGACGGCAGTAGGGCTCGTTGGAACGCCTGGGCGATCTGCTGCCGGTCCGAGTGGATCCGGGCGTTGTCGATCGCCAGCGCCGCTCGTCGTGCCGCGTCCTGCAGGATGGTGAGGTCGTCAGGTGTGTGCGTGCGGTCCAGCGGGCGTCCCACCGTCAAGGTGCCGAGCACGTTTCCTCGCGCCGCCAACGGAACCACGATGCCCTCCAGCGGTGGCTGCAACGCGACGACTCCGCCACTGGAGCGGGTCTCGGCCAAGCGGGCGGCCCCCGCGCCGCCCAACAGTTGCTTCAGCCGTGGCAACGCCGACTCGTCGTTGTGCAGGACGGCGGCGAGCTTGAGTTCGTCACGCTCGTCGACGATGTGCACCGCGCACCATCTACCCAGGCGAGGAACCATGATCTGCGGAATCAGCGCCAGGGTGAGATTGACGTCCAGGGACTGCGCGAGCAGCTCACCGGCCTCGGCCAGGAACGTCAACCAGTTGCGGCGGCGACGGTCGGTGTGCGCGATGCGATCGGTTTCGATCGCCAGCCCCATGCGGTCGGCAGACAGCGCGGCCAGCGACATCCAGTACGGCGGCGCGGGACGGTCGGGGAACACCTCCAGCTCACCCGAATAGGGCAGACTCAGCGGCAGCGGAACCTTCACCGGCGGCACGTTGCGGTTGTCGCCACCCTGTCTGGCCAGCACCACCGGGCCCTCGCCGTCACCGTTGTCGAACCACACGGCGCCACCGGCGGCACCCACCACCTCGCACAGTCGCAGCAGCATCTCCGACAGCAACTGCGTCAGGGTCAGTTTCTGCCGCAACTCGTCGTTGACGTGGATGAGCCACGAGACTCGCTCGGCGGCGCGGGCGGTCGCCTCGACGTCCTCGGCCGAGACGTCGGCGGAGGCCACCGCCAGCGACTCCTCGGCGCGACGTTCCGGACGTTTCCCCGGTTTCGACGGGCTGTCCAGTCTGAACCACACGCCCTTGCCGGAGGCGTCGTGACTGGTGCCCCACGAGGCGGCGAACTGGTCGACGAGGAGCAACCCGCGACCGTGCTCGGCCATCTCATCTGGTGGTGCGAGCGTGGTCGGCTCTATCGGACCGGACCGATAGTCGGTTACGGTTACTGTGACCCCGCTGTCATCGGCCACGACGTTGACGTCGATATCGGTACCGGCGTGTACAACGCCGTTGGTGGCCAGCTCGGTGGTGAGCAGCAGTGCCTCGTCCAGTAGGTCGGTCAGACCTACTTCGGCGAGCACTTCGCGCACCACGGCGCGAGCCGCCGCGGGTGACCGGTGGTTGGCCGGAAGTCGAAGCTGTCTACGTGCACGAACAGACACCACTTGAGTCTCCCGCACACTGGTGTCTTCGATGCGCGGGAGGGCCAATAAAACACGAGAAGTGATCTTCCCGCCACGCAGAGGTCACGCGTCACGACTGAATGAGGGACGATATGACAGGCAGCCAGGTAGCCAATGTCGCCGACGACACGCTACTGGAGGCGCTGGCCGACGCATTGGGTCGCATGGAAGCCGGCGACTTCACGGTGCGGATGCCCCGCGGTGAGGGACTGGCGGGTGTGGTCGCCGACCGCTTCAACGGTTTGGCGGAACGTTCCGATCGGCACACTCGTGAACTTCAGCTGATCAGCCGGGTGGTCGGCAGGGAGGGACGGCTGACCGAACGTCTCGACGTCGAACACCTGGACGGATCGTGGCGGACCGGCGCCGAAGCGGTCAACGGGCTGGTCGACGACGTGGTGCGCCCGACCTCCGAGATCGCCAGAGTGCTCAACGCGGTCGCCGAGGGCGACCTGGCACAGCGCGCCGACCTCGATATCGAATCCCGGCCACTGCGCGGCGAGTTCCGAGGCATCGCCGAGACCGTCAACCGGATGGTCGACCTGCTCGCGAGCTTCGCCGACGAGGTGACGCGAGTGGCGCGAGAGGTCGGCGTCGACGGCAAACTGGGTGGTCAAGCCGATATCCAGGGCGTTTCCGGGCGCTGGCGGTCGCTGACCGACTCCGTGAACACGATGGCGTCGAACCTGACTAATCAGGTGCGTTCCATCGCGCGAGTCACCAACGCCATAGCCGCCGGTGACCTGAACCAGACGGTCGACGTCGACGCCAAGGGCGAGGTCGCCGAGCTGGCCGACACGATCAATTCGTTGACCGACACGCTTCAGGTGTTCGCCGGTGAGGTCACCCGAGTGGCCCGTGAGGTGGGTACCGAGGGCAAACTGGGTGGTCAGGCCGAGGTGCCCGGAGTGGCCGGCACCTGGAAGGACCTCACCGAGAACGTCAACTCGATGGCGTCGAACCTGACCGACCAGGTACGAAACATCGCGGCCGTCTCCACCGCCGTGGCGCAGGGCGACCTGTCGCAGAAGATCTCGGTCGCCGCGCAGGGCGAGATCCTGGAACTGAAGAACACCGTCAACACCATGGTCGACCAGCTGTCCAGCTTCGCCGGTGAGGTCACCCGAGTCGCCCGCGAGGTGGGCACCGAGGGCCGATTGGGCGGCCAGGCGCAGGTATACGGAGTCTCCGGTACCTGGCGCGACCTCACCGAGAACGTGAACCAGCTGGCCCGCAACCTCACCGACCAGGTGCGAAACATCGCCGGGGTCACCAAGGCCGTGGCACAGGGCGACCTGTCCCAGAAGATCACCGTGGAGGCCCAGGGCGAGGTCGCCGCGTTGAAGAACACCGTCAACACCATGGTCGACCAGCTGTCCAGCTTCGGTGACGAGGTGAACCGGCTGGCCCGTGAAGTGGGGACGCAGGGCCGATTGGGCGGTCAGGCGAAGGTCCCGGGGGTGTCGGGCATCTGGAAGGACCTCACGCAGAACGTCAACCTGATGGCGTTCAACCTGACAGAGCAGGTGCGAAACATCTCCGCGGTCGCCACCGCGGTCGCTGAGGGTGACCTGTCGCAGAAGATCACCGTCGACGCGCAGGGCGAGATTCACGAACTGAAGAACACCATGAACACCATGGTGGAGCAACTGTCGCGGTTCGCCGACGAGGTGACCCGGGTGGCACGTGAAGTCGGTACCGAGGGACGACTGGGCGGCCAGGCCAACGTGCGGGAGGCCTCCGGTATCTGGAAGGACCTGACCGACAACGTCAACTCGATGGCGTCGAACCTGACCGAGCAGGTGCGAAACATCGCGACGGTGGCCACCGCGGTCGCCGAGGGTGACCTGTCACAACAGATCACGGTTGACGCACAGGGTGAGATTCTTCGACTGAAGAACACCATGAACACGATGGTCGATCAGCTGTCCAGCTTCGCCGGTGAGGTGACCCGAGTCGCGCGAGAGGTGGGCACCGAGGGCAAGCTCGGCGGTCAGGCGGAAGTCCGTGGCGTGTCGGGTACCTGGAAGGACCTGACCGACAACGTGAACTCCATGGCCTCCAACTTGACCGAGCAGGTGCGAAACATCGCCACGGTCACCAAGGCCGTCGAGCAGGGTGACCTGAACCAGAAGATCACCGTGGACGCCCAGGGCGAGATCCTGGAGCTGAAGAACACCGTCAACACGATGGTCGACCAGCTGTCCAGCTTCGCCGACGAGGTCACGCGAGTGGCCCGCGAAGTGGGTTCGGAAGGAAAACTGGGCGGCCAGGCCGAGGTCAAGGACGTCTCCGGAACCTGGCGAGCGTTGACCGACAACGTGAACAAGCTGGCCACCACACTGACCAATCAGTTGCGGTCGATCGCTCAGGTCGCCGACGCGGTCGCGCAGGGAGACCTGACCCAGTCGGTCAACGTCGAAGCCGCCGGTGAGGTCGCCGAACTGCGCGAGAGCATCAACCAGATGATCGTCGCGTTGCGGGAGACCACGACGAAGAACGCTGACGCGGACTGGATGAACTCCAACCTGGCAAGGGTTTCCGGGCTGCTTCAGGGCCAGCGGGAGGTCGGCGAGGTCTGCCGAATGATCATGAACGAGGTGACTCCGCTCGTCGAGGCGCAGACCGGCACCTTCTTCACCAAGGAGACCAAGGTCGACGGGGTCGAACGATTCACGTTGACCGGCTGGTACGGCTACGCACAGCCCGGCAGCGAGGTCATGTACGCACCCGGTGAGGGACTGGTCGGGCAGGCCGCCGCATCGCGACGCACGATCCGAGTCAGCGACATTCCCGACGGCTACCTGACGATCCGGTCGGGCCTGGGTGAAGCCACCCCGGCCGATGTCGTGGTCATGCCGATCCAGTTCGAAGGCGAGCCGCTGGGGGTCGTCGAGTTCGCGTCGTTCCACACGTTCTCGCCGCTGCACATCTCGTTCCTGGAGCGGCTGGCGACCAACATCGGCACCGCGTTGAACAACATCGCCGCCAACGCTCGGCAGGACGCACTGCTCACGGAGTCGCGGCGCATGGCCGACGAGATTCGGGAGCGTTCGTACGAACTCCAACGAGCCAACGACGAGCTGGAGGAGACCGCTCGCCAGCTCGGTGCGCAGAACCGCGAGATCGAGATCAAGAACCGCGACGTCGAGAACGCTCGCATCGGTTTGGAGGAGAAGGCCGAGCAACTGGCGCAGGCGTCGCGCTACAAGAGCGAGTTCCTCGCCAACATCAGCCATGAACTGCGCACGCCGCTCAACTCGTTGTTGCTGTTGGCGCGACTGCTCGCCGAGAACACCGAGAGCAACCTGACCGAGAAGCAGATCGACTTCGCCAAGACCATTCACAGCGCCGGATCGGACCTGCTGGCGTTGATCGACGACATCCTGGACCTGTCGAAGATCGAGGCCGGGCGCATGGATGTCGATCCGCACGAGATCGCCTTCGCCGAACTGTTCGCGCACGCCGAACAGAACTTCCGGCCGCAGGCGGAGGAGAAGGGACTGGAGTTCAAGGTCGAGATCGATCCGGCGGCTCCCGAAACCTTCATCACCGACTCTCAGAAGATCCAGCAGGTGTTGCGCAATCTTCTGTCCAACGCGGTGAAGTTCACCGATTCGGGCACGGTGTCGCTCAAGCTGTCGACCGTCAGCGACGACATGTTGTTCGGTATCCCGTCGCTGGACAACGCCGACCAGGTCTACGGGTTCTCGGTGTCCGACAGCGGTATCGGTATCGGTGACGACAAACTCGCGCTCATCTTCGAGCCGTTCCAGCAGGCCGACGGCGGAACCGCTCGCAAATACGGCGGTACCGGGCTGGGCTTGTCGATCAGCAAGTCCTACGCCGAACTGCTCGGCGGGACCATCAAGATCGCGACGCAGGAGAACGAGGGCAGTACGTTCACGCTCTACGTCCCGGATCAACTGGCGGCCTGGGGGCTTCCGTCCCACGACCGGGTCATCGACTCCGAGTCGGTGTCCACCGACGGTGACGATCAGTGGAACGGGCGTCCGATTCTCACGCCGGGGGCCAACGACGAGCCCGACCGGCCCACCCGCACCGAGTTGGAGGGCTCGACCGTCCTCATCGTCGACGACGACGTGCGCAACGTGTTCGCGTTGACCGCCGCGCTGGAGCTGCACGGCATCACCGTCGTATACGCCGACAACGGAACCGACGGCATCGCGCAGCTGACCGAACGCGAGGACATCGACATCGTCCTGATGGACGCGATGATGCCCGACATGGACGGCAACGAGACCACTCGGACGATTCGACGCATCCCGAGGTTCGCGGATCTGCCGGTCATATTCCTGACTGCGAAGGCCATGCCGGCCGACCGTGACGCCAGCTTCGACGCCGGTGCCTCGTCTTACGTCACAAAGCCGGTGGACCTCGATGAGCTGTTGGACCTCATGGCATATTGGATCGCTGGAGGCGACAACGCCCCGTCCACCACCGGCGAGGAGGACACCGCATGAGCGCTGCGCGTCAGGCCAGGATTCTGTTGGTAGACGACCGACGAGAGAACCTGGTGGCGTTGGAGGCGATCATGCAGGGCATGCCGGTCTCCACCGTCGCCGTCACCTCCGGTGAAGGGGCGCTGAAGAAGCTGCTCACCGAGGAGTTCGCGGTCATCCTGCTCGACGCGCAGATGCCGGGGATGGACGGATTCGAGACCGCGCAGCGGATCAAGCAGCGGGAGGCCACCCGGCACACGCCGATCATCTTCCTGACCGCGGCCGACAAGGATTCCCACATGGCTTTCCGGGGCTACGCGGCCGGCGCGGTGGACTACATAACGAAGCCGTTCGATCCGTGGGCACTGCGCGCCAAGGTATCGATCTTTGTCGACCTATGGAGCCTGAAGGAGAAGGCCAAGTCCGAAGTGGTGCGTATGACTTCGGTGGTGGCCGAACGTGATCGGTTGCGGGAGCTCGCGGCCGAGGCGAGCCGGATCCTGCGAGAGGGCAACAGCGATCAACCGCCGGAGCACGTAGCCAAGGCGTTGGCGGTGCTGTCTCAGGCCGTGGAATGACCGTCTCAACGCGCGAGTTTGAGGATTGCGAATCCGCGACTTTTGCGCAACCTTTTGGCGGGTCAAATCGTTAGGCGCGAAGTTCAGTTACCCTTGGCGTTGTGGGACGCCCGGACTTGGATATATCGGTGCGTCACGAATCGGATCGAGCGGTCGTGACGCTGGCAGGTGAAATCGACATTGGCACTGCGCCACGATTGACGGCGGCGGTGGAAAACGCGTTGGAGGCCCAACCGCTGCGCGTCATTCTCGACATGTCCAAGGTGACATTCTGTGATTCTCAGGGGTTGGGAACGCTGGTGGTGCTGAATCGCACCGCGACGAAGTCGCGCAGCGTGCTCGTGCTGGACAGTTTGACCGACTTCTTGGATCGTCTGCTGCATGTGACCGGACTTCATCAGGCGTTCACCATCTCCGGCGAAACCAAGACTGACAAGACCTGAGCCGCGCGCGAATCGCCTCCCGGGGGAGTAGTCGGTTCGATTCTGTGACTAATTGACCGACAATCGTTGTCCGACATGGCATTCGTGTGGTTTCACGCGGCCGCAACTTTAGACGATTGCGGATAACGCGGGGATCAGAGCCGGTTTCCGCCCCCTGGAAAACCCGGCCTGAGCAATTGTGGTGTGCGCGATTATTGAATGCGAAAATTCGTGATCGGCGCGACACCGTCATAAAACGGGCGAATGGGGCGCAGGTTCCGATAAGTTGGTTTTCGATGCTTTATCGACGCGTTACGGCTGGTTATCGGGTCGTGGTGTTGTCCGAGTGTCCTCAGGTGTTGTGGCCGACCCGCTGTCGTGATGATGAACTGCCGACTTGGTGGGTGGCTGTGCCGTGATGGCCCGGTGAAGTTGATGATCTCCTCGCGGCGGCCTGCTACGCGGTGATGCTTCGACCAGGCCGGTATCGGTGTCTCTCCCCCTACGACGCGGCAGTCACGGCGTGAGTCTGTTCGACGGTGATGTCCCGCTTTCGGTGGCGCTGTGTTT
>Ga0233365_1001066_pt1 | contig 12116 bp, 13 predicted proteins | sample ElkDunMinimDraft_27_FD_191535 | JGI IMG/M metagenome (GOLD analysis project Ga0233365, IMG submission 191535) | Fecal eukaryotic communites from dung pellets of Tule Elk in California, USA - Elk Dung C36 | ecosystem: Host-associated > Mammals > Digestive system > Large intestine > Fecal | place... | reverse complement strand
ACTCGTCGCCGAATGGCTGGAACGTCCCGAGCCCGAATCGCCCCGCACCGGAACGCCATCGCAAGTGTCGGACAGCAGCCCTGAAACCCGGGGCAGCGGAAGGAACGGTTGAAGATGCTGAGCGTCTATCAGAAGAATCACCTGCTACCGGCTTACCGCCATCACGGGCCACGCCTCTACCCGGCGATGATCGAGGCGAGCCGTGCCCACCTGGTGATGCTGGCCGAATGCGGCATCCTGCCGGCCCCACGCGCCGCGCAGCTGCTGAGCGCGCTGGAACGGCTGCGGGAACGTCCCACCGAACTGCCGGACTACGACGGGACCTTCGAGGACGTCTACTTCGCACTGGAGCGCAATCTCGCTCAGGAGGCGGGAATCCGCCCCGACGAGCTGGATCTTCAGCTCGCGCGAAGCCGCAACGACCTCGACGCCGGTGTCTTCCGCATGATTCTGCGCGAGGAGGTCTCGGGCATCCTCGACGAGCTGATCGCGGCGACCGAGGCGGTACTGGACGCGGCCGAGCGGGGAACCGAGGCCACCATCCTCGCCTTCACACACCGGCGTCCGGCTCAGCCGACCACGATCGGCCACGTGTTCGCCGGTTACGCCGACGCGCTCAGCGGGCAGGCCGCCAACTACCAGTACGTGCTCAACGAGCTCAACCACTCGCCGCTGGGCGGTGCCGTCATCGCCGGTACCGATCTGCCGATCTCCTCGGAGCGGGTCGCCGAACTACTCGGTTTCACCGACGTGGTTCCCAACGCGTACTCCGGTGTCGCCGGCGCCGATCACTTCACCGGGGTCGTGGGCGCCAACGCCCGAACCCTCGCCACCGGCGCCCGCGTGGCGCGGGTGATCCAGGAGTGGATGAGCTTCGGCTGGGTCAACGTCCCCGACGAGTTCTGCCAGGGCAGCAGCGCCATGCCGCAGAAACGCAACCCGGTCGTGCTGGAACACATGGTGTCCATGGCGGTGGCCGCCGTGGCCGACCAGTCCGCCGTCCTGGGTGGAATCGCCGCCGCGTGGTGGGAGGACTCCAACAACGCCACCACCGACATCCAAACGCGACTGTGGGAGTCCGATGACCGGGCCGCCCGGTTCCTGCGGATGCTCGGCCGACTGTTCGAGGTGCTCAACCCCACTACTCTCCCAACGGATCTGGAGATGGTCGCCTCGGGGGCGACCACCACCGCCGCCGCCGATGCCCTGTCGATGGGCGGCGTCCCGTTCCGCAGCGCCCACGGTCTGCTCGCCGCACTGGTGGGCAAAGCCGAACCGGCGACCTGGGACGCGGCGCTGGTCGCCGAGACCGCCGCCGAACGCGGAGTACGGTTGGAGCCCGAACTGATCGAGCGGATGCTGCACGCCTCGTTGTCGCCGCGCACCGTGCTGGAGCGTGAACAGCCCGAAGGTCCCGGCCGAGACGCCGTCGCCCGGCAGATCGCCGACCTTCGCGCCGCGCTGGTCCAGCACCGCTCCACGTTGGAGGCTTTCCAGGCCCACCAGCGCTCCGCCGCCGACCGGTTGAACGCCGCCGTTCGACAGCACATCGAGGAGGGCCGAGCGTGAGCACGACGGAGAACTCCGCCGCTGCCTCCGCACCACGGAACGCTCTCGTCGGTATCGACATCGGCGGAACCAAGATCGATGTGGCGGTCGTCGTCGACGGCACCCGTCACTCCCGGCGGCTTCCGACTCGCGCCGAACATGGTGCGGTGCAGGCGATCGAGCGTGCGCTGTCGACCGTCACCGCCCTGGTCGACGACGCCGGAGCCACCGACGTCAGCGCGATGAGTGTCGCCGTTCCGGGGGCTGTCGACAACGGCGTGATCCGGATGGCCGACAACATCCCCGACCTCGAAGGACTCAACCTGGCCGCCATGGTCGGTGAGGTGTTTCCACACACGACACTGTCACTGGTCAACGACCTCAACGCGGCCGCCACCGCACAGTTGGCCGCCGGACTGGTTCCACGCCAAGGCGTCGGGGTCGTCATCGGGTTGGGAACCGGAACGGCCGCCGGGATCATCGTGGACGGTCAGCTGCGCTCGGGAGCCCGAGGCGCGGCGGGCGAGATCGGTTACAGCCGCATCGTTCTGACCGGTGGCACCGACGCCGAACCGGCCCGTCTTGAGGACCTCGCGGGGGGTCGCGCTCTCGACCGACTGGCAGCCGAGTCGGGACTGGCGAGTGCGCAGGAACTGTTGGACCGCGCCGAAACCGACGACGCCACCGCCGCCGTGGTTCTGCCGCGCCTGGACGCGGTGGGCCGGGCGATCGCGTTCTGCCAGCACCTGCTTGACCCCGACGCGCTCGTCGTGTTCGGCGGGATGTCGGCCCATCCTCTGTTGCGACGCCGGGTCGAGGCGGTGCTGGCCGGTGAACTTCCGGAGCCGCCGACCGTTCGCTGGCTGGCGCCGGGCAGCAACGCCTCGCTGGAAGGTGCGCTGCACCATGCCGCGATGCTTGCCGACGCCCCGGTTCCCGCGTAACGTCCGCTCAACCATCCGATGAGGATGATTGGGTCCATGTTGGATCGGGTGTGCGATCCGACCGAAAGCCCGATCCGGGTGCGCTGCGGCCCCGACACTTCGGTGTCGGGGCCGCTTTCGGCAGGCAGCCGGTTCAGGGCGGCTCAGTGGCACATGCCCGGCGGCGGATGTCAGGTCAGACTGAGTCCACCGTCCACGGTGATCACCTGACCGGTAAGCCATGTCGACTCCGGGTTCGCCAGATGCCACACCCAGTCGGCGACCTCCTCCGGCTCTCCCCTGCGCCCCAACGGAATCCGAGCGGCCTCGGCCTGTTCCAGCTCTGCGGCCCCGGCGATCGACATACCGGCCGCCAGCAACGCTTCGGACTTCACCGGGCCCGGCGCGACCGCGTTGACCCTGATGCGGTCGGGGGCGAGCTCCAACGCCCAACTGCGCGTCAGCTGTTCCAGCGCGGCCTTCGAGGCGGCGTAGTGCGCGACCTCGGCTCCGGGACGCTGCCCGAGGACGCTGGAGACGTTGACGATCGTGCCGTCGGTGTCCCGTAGCAGCGGAAGAACATGGTGGGCCAACAGACTGGGCGCGGTGACGTTGACCTCCCACAGCCGTCTCACTCGGTCGGCCGACAGCTCGGCCAGCGGCATGATCTCCATGTAGCCGGCGTTGTTGATGAGAATGTCGAGTCGATTCCACCGCTCCACCGCCGCCGCCACGATCGCCTGCGGCGCTTCGGGATCGGTGATGTCGGCGGGCAGGATGCCGATGCGATCATCAGGACTGTCTCGTTGGTGCAGGCGGGCGGTCTCGGCCAGTGCCGCCTCTCGACGACCGACCGCCAGAACCTGGACACCGGCCTGAGCCAACCGCTGCGCGATCGCGCGGCCGATCCCGGATCCGGCACCTGTGACGATCGCGGTCAACGGGGTCTCGGACATGCTCACTCCTCGTTCGATGTTCGTGGAACATCGAACAATAGCGTTATGCTGCGCGTATGAAAACCGTCGAGCACCCCGCCGTCGAGGACCTGGACCTCATCACCGTGCTCGCCGCATTGGCCGATCCCATCCGGCTTGACCTGGTACGACAGGTGTCCGAACACCGAGAACTCGGCTGGGGCGACCTCCTCGCGCCGGTGGCGAAATCCACACTCAGCCATCACATGCGGGTGCTGCGCGACGCGGGCTTGACCCGCACCCGCCAGGAGGGCACCCGCTGCTTCGTGACCCTGCGGGCGGCCGATCTGACGGCGCGGTTCCCCGGGTTGCTCGACCTGGTCCACGACTACACCCCGGCAAGCGGGCGAGCCTGACGCGGCAGGCTAAGCGGTTTCCCTGCGCCGCCAAACCTCGTACAGCAGGATGCTGGTGGCGATGGCCAGGTTCAACGACTCGGCCATGCCCACCATCGGAATGCTCAACTGGATCGAGCCCTTGGCCAGTTCGGCGTCCGAGAGCCCCTCGCCCTCGTTGCCCATCAGAATCGCCAGCGGCGACGGAAGCGGCGCCGACCACAGTGTCTCGTCGGCCTTCGCCGAGGTGGTGGCGATCGTGATGCCCCGATCCCGTGCCCAGGCGGCGAACTCATCGACGTCGGCGACGCGAATCGCGGGGATGTTGAACACCGCGCCCATGCTGGCCTTGATCGCCTGCGGATCGAACGGGTCGGCGGTGTTGCCGAGCAGGACGATTCCCGCCGCGCCGGTGGCGTCGGCGGAACGGAAGATCGTGCCGAGGTTCCCGGGATTGGCCACCCGGCTCAACACGACCAACGTCGTGTCCGAAGTGGTCTCCAGGTCGTCCAGTGCGAGATACCGGGTGCCCACGATCGCCGCCAGGCCCGCCGGACCGTCCCGATCGGCGATCCGGGTGAACAGCTCAGGCGTCAACCGGATCACCGATACGCCGTTGTCTCGCTGCTCCTCGATCATGTCCAGGACGGCGGTGCGGCGAATCTGTTCGGGGCAGTAGACGATGTGCTCGATCGACATACCCGCGTCGATCGCCTGCGACACCGGTTGAATCCCGAAGACCACCGACACCTGCTGCTGTTGCCGATTCTTACGGCTCGACAGCGACCGCATCCGCTTGACGATCGGGTTGCTCGCACTGGTGATGAGCTTTTCCAACTGACTCACTCGGGTTCACTCGCGACGGATTCGGACCACGTTCACTTCGCAGGACTCCCCGCCCCACCAGCCCAAGATCATAGTCCGGCCGCCTCAACCGCCCGGCCGGGGAGGAAACCGACCGCCGTCGGCCGTCACACCACGGGGATAGGCTCTGCGCGGTCCTAAGCCGCCCCGACCCGAAAGCGCCGCCATGAGCTTCACCACGCCGCCGCGTCCGCACGACATCCTCGGACTGTTTCCCGATTTGGCTCAGTACGCCAGGCCGGCCGTGCGGCTGCATCCTCGGCAGGGTGAACCCGAGATCGACCAGAGCTCGATCGGTGGCCCACTTCGCTGGCCGGCCGATGAGGCGTGGCCGACCTGCGACCGTGAGCATGACGACTGGTCGACCGAACCATTCGATTACATCCTGGCGGTTCGGCGGTACCGTGCCGAACCGGCTCCTTCGGGTCTCCAAGTGAGCCAGATCCGGAAGGCCCACCAACGCCGTATGCGTGAACTGGAATTGGTGCACGCCGTCAACGATCAGCCCGACGAGGACGCGCCGACACCGCTGATTCCGGTGGCCCAACTGTATTACCGCGATATCCCGGGCCTGCCGTGGGCGGGCCGGTTCGATCTGTTGCAGATCCTCTGGTGCCCCAGAAACCACCCGAATGCCGATACGCCGTACAACCCGGTGGTCGAACTGCGATGGCGGGCGACCAAGACGATCACGGGGCAGTTCGCAGCGCCGGCGCGACCGGCGGCCTGCGCCGAGGAATACGTCCCCAATCCGTGCGTGGTGCACCCCGAGGTCGTGACCGAGTATCCGAACACCGGCTACCTGCCGCCACCCCTCGAAAAGTCCATTCGCGACTGGCAAGACGAGATGGGTGACAATCCCGCCTATCACTGGGAATCCGCACTGGCGCCCGGCTGGAAGGTCCTGGGCCACGGCGGATACTGGGGTGTCATCGACTCCTATCCCATGGTCTGTGAGTGCGGCGAGGAACAATTGCCGTTGTTCACGGTCGCCTACGGCGAATACGACGGCGGAACCCATAGCTGGCGTCCCGTCGAGAACGACGGGACCGACCCGGCGACACGTGACCCGGTCGAGGTCATCATCGGGCGCGGCTACACCCTTCAGCTCTACTACTGCCCTCGGTCGGAGCGTCACACCAACCGCACCGAGATGTTCTGAGCCGCTGTCGAGACCGGATCACGGCGACGCTGTTTCATCAACGACATCAACTGCCTCTTGAGCACCGTGCTCACGCCCAGGTGACGTCGGCCAGATCACGCTGTGTGCCCTGTCGGTCCGCGACTCTGCAATATACCCTGGGGGGTATGTTGAACGGGATGAAAACCAGCGGCGGGCCGGCTACTCGCATCGTGATCGTCGGCGGAGTGGCCGGCGGCATGAGCTGTGCGGCACGCGCCCGGCGGCTGGACGAGTCCGCCGAGATCATCGTGCTGGAACGCGGCGAATACGTCTCGTTCGCCAACTGCGGGCTTCCCTACCACGTCAGCGGCGAGATCGACGACGCCGACGACCTGCTGGTACAGACACCGGAACGCCTGTCGGCGGCCCTGAATCTGGATGTGCGCACCGGGCACGACGTCATCGGGCTCGACCCGGCCGCCCGTGAAGTGGTGGTGCGCACCGCCACCGGTGACGAACGCATCGGCTACGACGCGCTGGTGCTGTCGCCGGGCGCGACCGCCGCGCGACCGGCCATCGACGGACTCGACTCTCCCCGGGTGCGGACACTGCGCACCGTGGGTGATGCGATCTGGCTGCGCGACAGCGTGGACTCGGGAGTCGGCCGAGCGATCGTGCTGGGCGCGGGATTCATCGGTCTGGAAGCCGCCGAAGCCCTTGCCCTGCAAGGGCTCCACACCACGGTCGTGGAGTTCGCCGGTCAGGTTCTGCCCCCATTGGACGCTGAACACGCCTGGCCGGTCGAGGAGGAGTTGGCTCGGCTCGGCATCGACGTGCGCACCGGAACCGCGGCGCGGCAGATCATCGAAGGCCCCGATGCCGACACGGTGCTGCTGGACGACGGAACCCGACTGGCGGCCGATGTGATCGTGCTGGCCACCGGAGTCCGACCCGACACCGGCCCGTTCGAGGCGGCCGGAGTCGCGGCCGAACGCGGCGCGATGATCGTCGACGAGCACGGCCGGACCTCACTGGACCGCGTGTGGGCGGTGGGCGACGCGACGATCAGCGTCGACCCCGTCACCAGGGTACGGCGGCCGGTCGCGTTGGCCGGACCCGCCAACCGGGCCGGACGTCTGGTGGCCGATGACATCCTGCGGCCCGGACAGGCTCGGCCGATCCCGCCGCCGCTGGGCACCAGCATCGTGCGAGTGGGTGCGCTGACCGTCGCCATGACCGGCGCGAATCGCGCCGCGCTGGAGAACGCCGGAATCGATCACCACACCGTGCACCTTCACCCGAACCAGCACGCCGGGTACTTCCCCGGCGCGTCGCCGATCCATCTGAGCCTGCATCTGCGCGCCGAGGACGGGATGGTTCTGGGCGCACAGGCCGTCGGTTCCGACGGAGTCGACAAGCGAATCGACGTGATCGCGACGGCGATCCGCTCCCGGATGACCGTCGCCGATCTCATCGATCTGGACCTGTCCTACTCCCCGCCGTACGGCGCGGCCAAAGACCCGGTCAACCTCGCGGGGATGGTCGGGACCAACGTGCTCGACGGGACCATGCGGCTGTGGTACGCCCACGACGTCGACGAGGTCCTGGCCTCGGCTCTCGTGCTGGACGTGCGCAGCCCCAGGGAGTTCGCCACCGGGCATCTTCCGAACGCGCTGAACATCGCGCACACCGAACTGCGCGGCCGCCTCGACGAGGTACGTCGAGCAGCCGACGGTCGACCGGTGCGGGTGCTGTGCGCCTCGGGCGTGCGATCGGCGATCGCGCACCGGGTGCTGGCTCAGGCCGGATTCGACTCGGCGTCGCTGTCCGGCGGAATGCGCACGTTGCGAGCAACGCTCGGCGCCACCGCCGACGCGGTTCTCCAGACCGAGGAGACCGCCGCTCGGGTCTGAGCCCGGCACCGCCGTACCAACCACGACCTGCCACCACTGAACAGGAGTTCCCATGTCCAGCAACGATTCCGATGCCCAGCGCCGCATCCTGAACCGGCTCCGTCGCGCACGCGGCCAGCTCGATGCCGTCATCGGCGCGGTGGAGAACGGCGGCTCGTGTCGTGACGTGGTCACCCAGCTCGCCGCGGTCTCATCGGCGCTGGATCGCGCCGGATTCACGATCATCTCCACCGCGATGAAGGACTGCCTCGCCGACCCCGACGGCACCAACCGCACCGACGACATCACGACCGAGGAGCTGGAGAAGCTCTTCCTGACCCTGGCCTGACCACACACCAAAGCAAGGAGCGAACGAACCATGTGTCGAGCAGTCGACTGCAAGACCTGCGCCAAGACCACCTGGGCCGGATGCGGCCAGCACATCGACGACGTCAAACGCACCGTGCCCGCCGCCTCGTGGTGTCCCGGGCACCCGAAGGAGCCGTCCACGGGTGGGTTCTTCGCTCGGCTGTTCCGGCGCTAGTCCACTCCGACAGGCCAGCGCACCGACCGGCCACAGTGCACTGTCGGGGGCAGTGAACTGGTCAGGACAGTGCACTGTCGGGGGCAGCGCACTGGCCGGTCGGACGGTTCGAAGGCTTGACCGTTCGCCACCGCCCCGAGGTGGGTAGCGTTGCTGTGGTGAACGCCTTCACCGCGGCGGTCGCCAGGTTGCGCTCCGCCGGTTGGACGGTCGAACCCGCCGGACCGCGCCCGATTCCCGAACCGCTGAGCCACGCCCCCGCCGCTCAGGTGACCTGGGCGTCGTCGTTCTCTCGACTGTCCAGTCCCGACGATGCGACCTGGTTTCTCTCCCTGGAGGACTACGCGGGCTCCTCGACCGACGCGTTCGTCTGGAACGCGTTCGAGCTCTTGAGCCGGGAGGCGGCGGCGAGCGATGAGGAACAGAGCGGGATCGCCGAGTTCTGGAGTCGGCACCGCCCGATCCTGCTGTCGGTCCGAGACCGGTATTCATACCTGGCGATCCGGGACGACGGCGTGATAGTCCACGGCGAAGAGCCGGAGTTCGACCAGACCATCAAGGTCGCAGGCGACCTCGATACCCTCCTGCGAACCGTCGCCGCGCCACCCGAACCGGGCGTCGGTCTCATCGAGACCCTGCTGTTCGGACCCGGCCCAGCCTGACCGTGGATTCCATCGTGGTGTTAGCCGAGGTTCCAGACCGGCAGACATGATACCCCTGACGACACTGCCAATCCGCACGAGCGATGATCCCGAAGCACGTCGTCACGAACTGGGACGAGACCTGTCGTCGCGAACGTTGACGGTTCCGGCTGAACCGATCTGGAAGACGTCTCCGGCAACACTTCCGGAGACACTGTTCACAATAGATCCAGGGCCGACGTTGAACAGCGACTCGCCGGCGGCACGCAGCTCACGGTCGAAATCCGGATCGGCTTGAGCCACGAGCTCCGGTGAGCCGACTCTGGCATCTCACTGAGCCTGATCGGACAACTCGTCGCGAACTTGTGGCACCCGGCCTCCGAGGGCGACGGGGTGATCCGGAAACGCAACCGCATAGGTGCTCTCGCCACCACGTGTGATCCGGGAGTATCGCAGCAGTTCGCGGATGATTCCAGCGTTACCGTGCGCCCATCCGATGCACGGCTCCAGGTCGGGAGGGTCCTCGCGGTGTTCCCGGTTGGACCAGCGGGTGCCAGTCTCATCCGTGATGGCCTGGCGCGCCAGATCGGCGACCAGCACCTCAGCGAAGTCGCGGCCGTCGTTCTGTTCGACGATGCGGTCGCACGCCACGGCGAGTACGCCGGCGGTTCCGCAACAGCGTCCATTGTTATCCCAAAATCCCGGGCTGAGACGTTGCGGCACACCGGATCGGATGAGAGTGGTCCAGCACCGGTCGACAACGGCCTTCCATTCGGGTTCCCCGGTCAGCTGTGACATCAGCCGGAAGACATGGACGTCACCGGCCGCACCATGACCCCAACCGTAGTTGTAGACGTTGACGGCGTCATGAATCTGCTGTGGATCCGAATGCGGTACCAGGAAACCTTCGACGCCACCCTCATTGCGTGCCAGCACGTCCCCGATGCCGGCTCTGGCCGCCTCCATCAGGTCCGCGCGACCGGCCGCGTCACCGACCGCCGCCAAAGCCTGTGCGATCCCGAGCGTGCCGTGGGAGACATGGTGCATCAGCTCCGTCGCCGATCCGTCGAGTGTGCGGTACCAGGCCCGGCCGCCAGCCGTTGGCACACGGGTGGTCAGGTACGGCTCGGCGGCGAGAACCGCCAGGTCCACATCATCCAGGTGCAACGCCGCGAGACTGATCCCTGCATTGCCGAGCAGCAACTCGAAGTACTTGTCCCAGCTCGTGCCGTCGAAGCGGTCACGCACCAGCTTCAACGCCCGCGAGACATCCCGGTTGGACGCCTCGTCATCCAGCAGGTCGGCAACCGCCTTGAGCGCCACCGCCATTCCCGCCACGCCCACATAGAGGGATTCATGTTCCCAATCGTCCAACTTGGATGACAACCACCGTGCGCTGCACAACGCGGCATCGGCATAGCGGTCATCGTCGAAATGACGCCACCCCTCCAACAGAGCCAGCACGACCCCCCGCAGTGCCGTGGTAGATGGAGGCGTCCTCCTCGGTGCTGCTGGGAACGCGCGGCCACCACCATCCCGCATCCGTGTGGTAGGCGTTGCGCAGCAACCAATCCAGCGCACCCGAGCCCAATACCTCGGCGTCGTCTCCAAGCGTCACAACACCCATTCAAACACGCGGACACGATGGACCGAAACCCTGAGAAGCCGACCGGTGACGCCGGGAGGGCGACAACCGCTTCATGCCGAAACCCGTCACCACCGTTGTAGCCAGGCCGGTCAGATCGCCGCGCTCCGGCTCGGCCGAGGGGTGTTCACCGTCGGAGCGTGTTCACCGCCGGAGTGGCCCGGAATCGCCGCTCCTGTCGCGTGACCGCCGAAACGGTCAGGTCGGCGCGACGCAGCGAACAGCCACTGCCGACGCGTTCCACCAGGTCGGCGCGCAACTCGGCGAGCTCCGCCATCCGTTCGTCCACCAACCGGATCTTGTCCGCCAGCAGCTCCGACAGCGCCGCCTCGGGGTCGGGGGCTCGACGCAGTTCGGCACCGTGGCGGGCGATCTCGCCCAGTGTGAACCCCAGTTGCTGAGCGGTTCGAACATAGTGGAGCCAGGCGATCGACTCCGGCGGAAAGTCGCGGTATCCGTTGGGTGTTCGCTGTGATTCCAGCAACCCCGCCCGCTCGTAGAACCGGATGCCGTCCTTGGTCATACCCGTTTGAGCGGCCAGTTCTCCGATACGCACTCGACACCTCCGGCATCCGCCCCGGCGATCAGGACTTGACAGTGGAGCGTACTCCACCCCTTAGCTTCGGGGCTTCCGTCATCAATGGAGGAACACCGTGATCAACCGCCCCACCTACCGTCGTGTGGTGCGCGCCAGCGCCTGGTACGACCTCATCATCACCGTCGGGTTCGCGACCCCGTGGACCTACGCCCTGGTGCACGATCTGCTGCACCGGATCAGTGAACACTTCGGACTTGGCACGGTTCCGCCGATCGAACCGATGCAGATGCTCTACGCCAACCTGATGGGTTCGGTCGTCGTGGTGTGGTCACTGCTGCGGCTGGTCAAAACCTCACCGCTGCACGGCTTGTACGACGGTGTCGCCCGGGCCCTGTTCACGCTGTGGCAGGCATACGCGCTCTACAACGGAGTGACCGCGCTGCTCTGGCTGTTCATCATCGTCGAGGTGACATTCGGTCTCGCCCAACTCCTGCCCTGGCTGCTCGCCCGGCGCGCCGCCGTCGCCACACCGTCCTCCACCGGCTCCTGAGCATCCGGTCCGGCGGCGCCCCCGCATCCGGCGGGGCGGCGCCGCACCGGCCGATTGGCATCAGAACGCGGCGATGCCCTTTCCGATCAGGGTGACGCCGAGAACGAGGAGAACGGTGAACATCACCGTGGCGTTGTTCCGGGTCAGCCAGTCCTTCAGGTGCGACAGGGGCGCGGTCATCCGGCGGCTGAACAGGGTGTGAACGCACACCGGGATGAGCACGCTGCACGCGGCGAGAAGCACGAAGACCACCAGGCCCGAGATCATCTGACCACCTGACAGTCCCGCGAGAGACAAACCGGCGGCCAGCGCCAGTGACAGGTTCTTGGGGTTGACGGCCGAGAGTCCCAGGCCGACACCGAACGCGGCGGCGGGTGACATTCGGTCGATACTTGACATCCACTTCGGCAGGCTCGCCGTCTCGCCGGGCCCGGGACGCTTGCGCCACTGACCGAATGCCATCACCAGGAACAGTCCACCGAGTACGAGCTTTACGATTCCGACGACGGCGCCGCCGCCCGACTGCCCGGACGCCGCCG
>Ga0233365_1001065_pt1 | contig 12116 bp, 13 predicted proteins | sample ElkDunMinimDraft_27_FD_191535 | JGI IMG/M metagenome (GOLD analysis project Ga0233365, IMG submission 191535) | Fecal eukaryotic communites from dung pellets of Tule Elk in California, USA - Elk Dung C36 | ecosystem: Host-associated > Mammals > Digestive system > Large intestine > Fecal | place... | reverse complement strand
GACCCCGACACCCACCCCCACCGCGAAGCCGACCCCGAAGCCGGACTCCAGCGGGGCCACGCCGGCCCCGGCCGCGCCCGAGGCGACGCCCTCGGCCGGTCCCGACGACTGCAAGGTCGGCCGGAGCAAGCCCGGAGAGGCCGAGCCGGGGAAGCTGCTGGCCGAGATTGCCGCTGAACCGGGCCAGCCGCGGGTGGCGAAGAACCCGACGCTGCTGACCGCGTCCTCCATCACCCAGCGCAAGCTGCGCTTCGAGGGGATCGTCGACCTGCCGACGGTCGACGGCAGCATCAAGGTCCTGAAGTTCACCATGCAGCGAGCGGTGAACAAGAACTTCAAACTGCAGGAGATCGCACCCAACGGCACCACGTACACCGCGGACACGCTTACTGTCGAGGGCGTCGGCGACGGCCGGGTGAACTTCTACGCCGCCGAGTTCAGCGGCAAACTGCTCGGCATCCCGGTGACGCTGAAGCCGGACCTGCCCTTCCCGGACGGCATTCCGATCACCATCCCGATCGAGATCACCTTCACCGACGTGAAGATCCAGCTCGCCTTCATCGAGTGTGACCGGCTCACCGTCAACCCGAGCCTGAAGCTTCAGCTCACCTGAGCCGACCCCGTCGCACCAGCGCCAGTCACCGAATCGCCCGCGCCTCCCTCGGGAAGCGCGGGCGATTCGTCGTACCGGGGGTGGCCGGCGGTGCCGCGGTCGGGGCGCCGGCGGCGGGTCAGAGCCGGGCCAGCGCCTTGCGCAGCGGATCCAGGCCCAGGGAGCCGAGGTCCAGCGCCTGCCGGTGGAACTCCTTGAGGTTGAAGTCGGCGCCCTTTCGGGCCCGCGCCTCGTCCCGGGCCTGCAGCCAGATCCGTTCGCCGACCTTGTACGACGGCGCCTGCCCCGGCCAGCCCAGGTAGCGGTTCAGCTCGAAACGCAGGTTCTCGTCCGGCACCCGGCAGTGCGCCCGCATGAACTCCCAGCCCAGCTCCGGCGTCCAGCGCTCACCCGGGTGGAAACCGAACGGGTTGCCCTTGGGGATCTCCAGCTCCAGGTGCATGCCGATGTCGACGATCACCCGGGCCGCCCGCAGCGCCTGCCCGTCGAGCATGCCGAGCTTGTCGCCGGGATCGGCCAGGTAACCCAGCTCGTCCATCAGATTCTCGGCGTAGAGCGCCCAGCCCTCGCCGTGCCCGGAACACCAGCAGAGCAGCCGCTGCCAGCGGTTGAGCAGCTCGGCGCGGACGGCGGTCTGCCCGACCTGAAGGTGATGGCCCGGCACGCCCTCGTGGTAGACGGTGGTGACCTCGCGCCAGGTGGAGAAGTCGGTGATGCCCTGCGGCACCGCCCACCACATCTGCCCCGGCCGGGAGAAGTCCTCGCTCGGGTCGGTGTAGTAGATGCTGCCGTCACTGGTCGGCGCCAGCCGGCACTCGATGCGCTGAATCTGCTCCGGGATGTCGAAGTGGGTGCCGTTCAGGTCGGCGATCGCCTGGTCGGCGAGCTGCTGCATCCAGTCCTGGAACGCCTCCTTGCCGGCGATGGTGCGCGCCGGGTCGGCATCCAGCGCCGCGACCGCGTCGTCGATGCTCGCGCCCGGGCCGACGATCCGGGCCGCCACCGCCCGCATCTCGCTCTCCAGCCGGGCCAGCTCCTCGAACCCCCACGCGTACGTCTCGTCCAGGTCGATTTTGGCGCCGAGGAAGTACTGGGAGGCGAGCTCGTACCGCTCACGCCCGGCGGCTTGCTTCTCCCGGCCGCGTGGGGCGAGCTCCTCGCGGAGGAACTGCCCGAAGGTGGCCGTGGCGGCGGTGGCCGCGGCGGCTCCCCGGCGCAGGTCGGCGCCGAGCGTCCCGGTGGCGCCGAGCCGGTCGACGAGGCCGTGGAAGAAGTTGTCACCGGCGGGGTCGGTCCAGGTGTCGCACTGCTTGGCGACCTCGATCATCTGGGCCCGGGAGCTGACGTGGCCCGCGTCGGCGGCGGTGACCAGGGTGGTGCGGTAGTCGTCGAGGGCGCCGGCGAAGCGGTTGAGGCGGGCGGAGATGTTGGCGAGGGCCGCCTCGCCCTCGGTCGGCATCAGGTCGAAGACCTGGCGCATGTCGTGCAGCCCGCTGACGATCACGCTGATCTCGCTGGTCGTCTCACCGGTGTCGTAGCGGGCCAGCTCCAGGCCGAGCCGCTCCTGCATCGACTCCTTGGCGATGCGCTCCGCCTCGGTCTCCGGCTCGGTGAGGTCCAGCTCGGTCAGGGTCCGGCGGGTCAGCTCCGCGCGGGCTTCGAAACCGGCGACGGAGAGGTCGTCGAGCTGGTCGTCGCAGCCGCTGATGCCGGCGTACGTCGCGCCGACCGGGTTCAGCGGTGTCCACTCGGCGACGTAGCGGTTGGCGAGGTCATCGATTTGTCCCACGGGTCGACCCTACGTGACCAGTGCGGCAGCCAGTCCACCACGTTTCGCTCCGTGGGCAGGTCACCGGGAGTGGCCCGCGGCCCAGTCCCGTAGCCGGTCGGCGGGCCAGGTGTTGACGACGTCCTCGCCGGTGACGCCGCAGAGGGCGGCCCGCTCGCAGCCGTACACCTGCCAGTCGAGCTGGCCGGGGGCGTGCGCGTCGGTGTCGATGGCGAACCGGCAGCCGGCTTCCAGCGCGAGGCGGATCATCCGTTTCGGCGGGTCCTGCCGCTCCGGCCGGGAATTGATCTCCACGGCCTTGTCGTGTTCGGCGCAGGCGGCGAAGACCGCCTCGGCGTCGAAGTCGCTCGGCGGCCGGGTGCGGGCCCGGTGCCGGGGTCCGGCGCCGGTGACGCCGGCCGGCCGGGAGGAGACCATCCGCCCGGTGGGGTGGCCGAGGATGTCCAGATGCGGGTTGGCGACGGCGGCAACCATCCGCCGGGTCATCTTGGCCCGGTCGTCGTTGAGGCCGCTGTGGACGGAGCCGACCACCACATCCAGGCGGGCCAGCAGCTCATCGGACTGGTCGAGGCGGCCGTCGGCGAGGATGTCGACCTCGATGCCGGTGAGGATGCGGAAACCCGCGGGTAGCGCGGCGTTGACGGCCGCCACGTGGTCGAGCTGCCGGCGCAGCCGCGCCGCGGTCAGGCCGCGGGCGACGGTCAGCCGTGGGGAGTGGTCGGTGAGCACCATGTACTCGTGGCCGAGCTCCACCGCGGCCAGCGCCATCTCCTCGATGGGTGAGCCGCCGTCGGACCAGTCGGAGTGGACGTGGCAGTCGCCGCGCAGCGCCGCGCGCAGCGCCGCCGCGGCGTCGGGCAGCGACACTCCCTCGGTGGCGAGCAGCCGGCGCAGATAGACCGGCTCCTCGCCGGCGAGCGATTCGGTCACGCAGCGCGCGGTCACCTCGCCGACGCCGGTCAGCTCGGTCAGCGTCCTGGCGTCGGCCCGCTGCGCCACCTCGTCACCGGACAGGCCGGCGAGCGTGGCGGCCGCCGAGCGGAACGCCTTGACCCGGTAGGAGGCTTCGTTGGCACGCTCGAGCAGGAAGGCGATCCGGCGCAGGTCGGCGATCGGGTCCCTGGCTTCCATTCCATCGAACCTACTGGTTGCCGCGGTGTTCAGGGCGCCTTCGGGCAGCCGTTTTTCCGATGCCAGGCGGCGACCTCCCTGGCGGCCGACTTCTGCCCGCCGTCGCGCCACGAGTCGAGGTACGGCGCCGGCCAGACAACCCCGCGCCGGATCCACCATCCGTCCTTGCCGGCGCAGACCGGGGAGATGCCGAAGTGCAGGTGACAGACGTCGTTGGCGTTGCCGGTCCTGCCGACCGTGCCGATCTGCCGGCCTGCCTCGACCCGCGCGCCGGGCTCGACGCCGCGGGCCACCTCGGTGAGGTGGGAGCCGTAGTAGCGCACTCCGTCGTCGCCGAGGATGGAGACGAACTTGCCGCCGTTGTTCGGGCCGCGCGGTTCGTCCGGGTCGAAGTTGTCGACCCGGCTGACCTCGTGGACGGTCCCGTCGACCATCGCGAGCACCGGTGCGCCGCAGTCGGCGAAGATGTCGGTCGCCGGGTAGGAGTGCACCGGCTGGTAGGAGGCGTTGCCCTGGACCGGGAAGGCGAAGCGCGCCGGCCCGCGGCCCGGGGTCGGCTCCGCCGGTGCCGTCGTGGGTCCGGCCGTCGGCGCCGACGGCGTGCCCGGGCTGCCGGGTGTGGCGCCCGGTGCCGGTTCCCACGCGCCACCGACGTCCCGGCTCTCGGCGCACCCGGCTGCCAGGACGACGACGAGCAGCCCGGCGAGCAGCGGATACCGTCCTGTTTGTCCCAGTGGCATCGGGTCATATTGACAGACGACGGTGGGGCGGCCGTGCTCAGGGCGCGCTTCGCCGGTGCCGGCGCCGGCACCGGCGGTACGCTGCGGCCATGGCGCAACCCCCCGCATACCCGCCGGGTCCGCCCTGGCCCGGCCCGCACTTCCCGCCCGCCGGGCGGCCGCCCTCGGGGCTCTTCCCCGCGCCGCGGGCGGTGCGGCACCCGGTCTACCGCGAAGCCCATCCGGTACGCGCCGGAGCGGTCGCGGCCGGCGCCGGGGGCGCCGCCCTGTGGATGCTGCTCTTCGCTCTCGTCGGCGGGGACCTGAGCGGCTACGCCTGGTGGAGCACGGGCGCGGCTGTCGTTGCCTGGCTCGCCGCGCTGCTGCTGGTGTGGCGGGGCGACCGGGGGGTCGCGGTGGGGGTCGCCATCGCCACGGCGGGCGCCTGGAGCGTGGCCGTTGGGCTTGTTGTCTTCGTCTGGTCGGTCAGCGGTGAATGGCCGATGTGGTGAACGTGAATGACGGTCTGTGCCGTCCTGGCTGCGCAGCGAATCGTTGCTTGACGAACGTCCGTTAAGTCGGCACGCTCGCGTCATGGCTTGGACAGCGCAGCGGCTCGACCCCGACCGCAGCCGTCGCCGCATTCAGCTTCTCGCGCAGCTCGCCGGCACGAAGGCGCTCTGTGAGCAGCGGCCACGCCGGTTGCGTACCGAACAGCTGCGTCAGCTCATCGCGACCCGCCGCCGCATCGCCGGCTGACCCGCCACCGCATCGCCCTGCTGAGCCGCCACCGCTTCGGCTCCTACTTCCCGGCGATTCCCTTGCGCCTTCGGGGCGTTGCCTGAACGGCTGCCTGGGCAGCCGGTACCGTCACGCGTAGCAATCGGGCGGAGCGTGCGGCGCAGGTGCCGCGGGTAATGGGGGGAAGAGTGTCCTACTTCGCTGCGGCCGTGGCACGGGAGGCGTCCGGTTGGACGGCCGCCGAGCTGGACCTGACCGGTGTGGTCGAGCTCGACGACGTCGCCGAACGCCTGGGTGACCTGGAGCCGGACGCGCAGACGTCGCTGCTCTTCGTCGAGGCCGACGACGCGTACCTGGTGATCATGCGATTGGACGAGAGCGGTGACCTGCGGGTCTTCGGCTCCGACTCGGCCTATGCCGAGGAGTCGCGGCTGGGTCAGGTGCTGGTCGGTGACCTCAAGCCGGCCCCGACCGAGCTGGACGACGAGGAGAGCCCGGCGGCCCGCCGCTCCGGTGACGGTGACGACGAGGACGAGACCCCGGCCGCCGACCCGGACGCGGACCCGGTGGGCGACTCGGACCTCCTGGCCGACCTGGGGATCTCCGCGGCCCGGCTGCTGGAGCTCTGCGCCCACGACGGGCTGCTGCCCAGCGATGTCACCGCCGAACTCTGCGAGATCATCGGCTGTGGCGACGAGGTCGAGGAGCTGCGCGGGGTGTGACCGAGCCGACCGAGGGCCGTCTGGCCGGACCGGCGCCCTGGCCCGAGTCGGCCGGTGCCCACGCCGAGCTGGCCGAGCCCGGACCACTGGGCCGCCGGCAGCGCCACGAGTTCTGGATGCGGCGCGCCCTCCAGGTCGCCGTCACCGGCCCGGAGCTGCCCGCCGAGCGGGACTCCGCTGCCGTCGCCGATCCGGCCGCCGGGTCCTTCGCCGGCCCTGAGGGCGCGGACATCCCGGTCGGGGCGGTGGTCTACGACCCGAACGGCGTGGAGCTGGCAACCGGCCGCAACGAGCGGGAGCTGACCGGGGACCCGACCGCGCACGCCGAGGTGCTGGCGCTGCGCCGGGCCGCCGCGCGCCGCGGCGAGTGGCGGCTGGAGGACTGCACCCTGGTGGTGACCCTGGAGCCGTGCACGATGTGCGCGGGGGCGCTGGTGCTCGCCCGGATCGGCACGGTCGTCTTCGGCGCCTGGGAACCGAAGACCGGCGCCGTCGGGTCGCTCTGGGACGTCGTACGCGACCGCCGCCTCAACCACCGGCCCGAGGTGTACGGCGGGGTGCTCGCCACCGAGAGCGCCGCGGTGCTGCGCGCCTTCTTCCGCTGACCTGACGGCCGCGTCAGGCCTGCGGGGCGAGCAGGGCGGTGGCGATCACGCGGGCCTCGTCGCTCCACGGCGTCGGGCGTCCGGTCGCCAGGTCGAAACGCACGTGCACCCGCCGCCCGTCCGCGTAGACGGTCTCGCCGTCGAGGGAGAGGAAGCGGAAGCCGTACGTGGCGCTGCTGCTGCCGAGCCGGTGGATCCAGAAGTGCAGGGCGATCGGGCCGGTGCCGGTGACCGGCCGGTGGTAGGTGATGGCGAACTCGCGTACCGCGTGGACCATGTCCGCGGAGGTGGGACGCCCGCCGACGAACGAGTGGCCGCGGGCCGCCCAGTAGCGGGAGAGGCCCCGTTCGAGGAGCAGGGCGTACCGGGCGTTGTGCATGATGCCCATCGGGTCGAGGTCGTCGAAGTGCACGACGACCGCTTCGACGTGGCCGTGGTCGACGGCGGGCAGGTCGAGGGCGGGTTCGGTGAGGGTGCTCATCAGTCCTCCGGAAGCAGGGTCGGATCGGTGCTGAGGCCGCGCAGCCGGTCGAGCACCGCGCGCCGGGACCGGACGTACGCCTCGGGGGCCGAAGGCGGGTCTTTCAGTACGGCGACCAGCCCGAGCGCCTCGATCTCGTACGCGAGCTGGCGCGGATCGGCGTCGGCGCGCAGCTCGCCGGCGGCGACGGCCTCGGCGGCGAAGCGTTCGATCAGCGCGAGCCAGGCGAGGGAGTGCGCGGTGAGGCGGTCCTGGACCGGGCCGGGGCGGGCGTTGAACTCCAGCCGGGTCTTGCCGAAGAAGCAGACCCCGGGCAGCTCGGCGGTGGCGTAGTAGTCAAGGCGCGCCTCGTGCAGGGCCCAGAGCCGTCGTACGCCGCGGGGGGCCTGCCGGGCGCGCCCGATGACCTGCTCGGACCATTTGGCGGCGGCGTGGTCGATGGTGGCGAGCTGGAGCTCCTCCTTGGAGCGCCAGTGCGCGAAGAGGCCGGATTTGCTGACCTGGAGGGCGCCGGCGAGCTGGGTGAGGGAGAGCCCGTCCAGGCCGGCGGAGGTGGCCAGTGCCATGGCGGTGTCGAGGACGGCGGTGCGGGTGCGTTCGCCGCGCGCCACTCGTCCGTCGATCGTCATGCCGGGAGCGTAGCAAACAAAGTGACCGACCGGTCGTATTTATTTCTGGGCCGACGGGTCGGCGGGTCGGCGCGGGTGGGTCCTGGCAATCCACGGCGGACTGCCGCGCCGTGCCCAGTTCCGGAAACGGCGAACGCCGGCCACCCGTGGGGCGGCCGGCGTTGCCGGTCGAGCTGTGCTTGGGGCAGGTCAGGCGATGATGGTGTCCAGGGCGACCTTGATCATCTCGCTGAAGGTCTCCTGGCGCTCCTGGGCGCTGGTCTTCTCGCCGGTCTTGATGTGGTCGCTGACCGTCAGCACCGTCAGCGCGCGAGCCTTGTAGCGGGCCGCGATCGTGTACAGCGCCGCCGACTCCATCTCCACCGCGAGCACGCCGTAGTCGGCGAGCAGGTCCGACAGGTCCGGGCGGTCGGTGTAGAAGGCGTCCGCGGCGAAGACCGGGCCGACCTTCATCTGGATGCCGTGCCGGGCGGCGGCGTCGACGGCCGTACGGAGCAGGCTGAAGTCCGCCACCGGGGCGTAGTCGATCAGGCCGTCGAAGCGCATCCGGTTCATCGCCGAGTCGGTCGACGAGCCGCTGGCCGCGATCACGTCACGCAGCTTCAGATCCTCCGACAGGGCGCCGCAGGTGCCGACCCGGATCAGGCTCTTCACGCCGTACTCGGTGATCAGTTCATGGGTGTAGATGGAGGCCGAGGGCATCCCCATGCCGGAGCCCTGGACGGAGACGTCCACGCCGTTCCACTTGCCGGTGAAGCCGTACATGCCGCGGACCTCGGAGTAGCAGGTTGCGCCCTCGAGGAAGGTCTCCGCGATCCACTTGGCCCGCAGGGGGTCACCCGGCATCAGGACCCGTTCGGCGATCTCGCCCGGCTTCGCGCCGATGTGCGTACTCATGCCCCCGATCCTGCCAGGTCGACGGCGGTGATACCCCCGCGACGTCGCTGCCGGGCATCGGGTACCCTTCTCGGCGGTGGCGTGTCCGAGCGGCCTAAGGAGCACGCCTCGAAAGCGTGTGAGGGTTTACGCCCTCCGAGGGTTCAAATCCCTCCGCCACCGCTCGTGAGAACGCCCGGCAGATCCCCTGGATCGGCCGGGCGTTTCGCTTTGGGGCGCGGTCAGGCCAGGGCGTTGACCACCAGGGTCATCGCCTGCTGGACCGCCGCGCGGGACTCGTCGGTGTGGTCGAGCAGGTCGAAGGAGTGCCGGCCGTTCGGCACGTCGATGATCTCCAGGTTGGCGCCGGCGGCCTCGGCGGCGTCGGTGAAAGCCGTGACGGTGACCGCGATCTGCGGGGCTTCCCGGCCGACCCGGGTCATCACGATCGGCAGCCGTCCGGATCCGGCGACGGCCAGGTCGGCGCGCCAGCGCTCCTCCAGCGGCCAGTTCGGCAGCTCGCCGAGGAGCGGGTACGTCAGGCCGACGCAGCGCAGCCAGGACGGCGGGTTGCGGAGCCAGTCGCCGGCGAGCAGGCCGCCGCCGGAGAAGAACCAGAGTGCGATCCGGTCGGGGTCGACGCGCGGGTCGGCGCGGACAAGCTCCACGGCGGCGCCGATGTCGGCTGCCCCCACGGCCAGGTCGTGCGGCTCGTGGAAGCCGTGGTTGAGGGTCACCCCGAAGGCGCCCTGGTCGGCGGCGAGCGCCGCGTACCCCTGGAAGACGGGCCAGTCGCGGGGGCGGGGCGTCAGGGCGGCCGGCAGGGGGCCGCCGTGCACGAAGACGATCGCCGGGGCGGGGCCGGTGGCGACCGGCAGGTAGAGGTCGACGTTGCCGATCCGCTCCACCGTCGCCGCCGGCACCGGCAGGACGAAGGGCTTCGTGAAATCGGGAGCTGTCATTGCCTGACCGTACCGATCGCAGGCAACCCTCGCGAGCCCACAGGGGCTGTCCACACCCTGTGGATAGAACATGTGTATGAACGTTGTCGGTCGATGGTGCGAGGATGCCGGGCATGCGTTCATCCGTCGCCGCCGTCCATGACCTCGTCTCCCGGCTCGTCCCTGCCGACGACCTCGAAGCCGTCCACCGGGCGGAGGCGCTGGGGTGGCTTGAGCGCACGGATGACGTCTTCCGCCGGGTCAAGCCCGCGACCCCACCGCGGCACCTGGTGTCGTACGTGGTGCCGGTCGATCCGGCCGACGGCGCGGTGCTCCTGGTCGACCACGTCAACGCCGGGCTGTGGCTGCCCCCCGGCGGGCACGTCGAGCCGGATGAGCACCCGGCCGACACCGCCCGGCGCGAGGTGCGGGAAGAGCTGGGCGTCGACGGCGACGGCCTGGTGGGCGTACCGGCTTTCCTGACGATCACCGAGACCGTCGGCATCGGCGCCGGGCACACGGATGTCAGCCTCTGGTTTGTGCTGCCGCTGGCGGCGGGCACGGCGCTGACCCTGGACGAGAACGAGTTCCGGGGTGCGCGCTGGTGGTCGCGGGCCGAGGTGGCGGCGACCGATCCGGGGCGCTTCGACCCGCACCTCGGGCGGTTCCTGGCCAAGCTCGACCCGGAGCGTCAGCCGAAGGTGCGGCGGTAGGCGCGAGGGCTGACGCCGGTGGTGCGCTTGAAACGGTCCCGGAAGGCGGTGGGGGAGCCGAAGCCGACCTGGGCGGCGATGCGCTCGACCGAGTGGGGTGTGGTCTCCAGGAGGTGCTGGGCCTGACGGATGCGGGCCCGGTGCAGCCACTGCAGCGGCGTGGCGCCGGCCTGCTCCCGGAAACGGCGGATCAGCGTACGGGTGCTGGTGCCGGCGTGGGCGGCGATGTCGGCGAGGGTCAGGTCGCGGGCGAGGTTGTCGCGCAGCCAGTCCAGCAGGGGTTCGAGGGTGGAGCCCTGCGGTGTGGGGGCATGGTCGTGGACGATGAACTGCGCCTGCCCGCCTTCACGTTCGAGCGGCATGACGGAGAGGCGTGCGGCGTCCGCGGCGACCGCCGAACCGTAGTCGCGGCGGATCATGTGCAGGCAGAGGTCGAGTCCCGCGGCGGCGCCGGCCGAGGTGAGGATCTGTCCGTTGTCGACGTAGAGGACGTCCGGGTCGACATCGATGGCCGGGTACGTCGCCGCCAGGAGGTCGGCGGCGATCCAGTGGGTGGTGGCGCGCAAGCCGTCCAGCAGGCCCGTGGCCGCCAGCGGGAAGGTGCCGGTGCAGATCGACGCGATGCGGGTGCCGTTCGCGGCGGCCGCGCGCAGCGCCTCGCGAACGTCCTCCGGTAGCGGAGCCGTCGGTGTGGACGTGCCGGGCACGACGATCGTGTCGGCGGTGCCGAGAGCGTCCAGCCCCCAGGGAGCGTGCAGGGTGAAGGTGTCGGTCTCGACCTCCGGCAGCCGGGCGCAGATGCGGACCTGGTAGGCGGGCCGGCCATCGGGCAGGCGCGTACGACCGAAGACCTCGATCGGAGTGGAGAGGTCGAACGGGATCACCCGGTCCAGCGCGAGCACGGCGACGGTATGCATGGCGAGAACCTACCCCGTCGCCGATCGCTTACCGTGCCGCCGATGGCGCGGGGTGCGGCCGTCATACCAGCTCAGCGCGTTGAAGCAGCATCGATCGGCCGCCTTGAGTGGCTGGCATTAATCCGTTGAAGACTGGCAGTCGTGCCACTGTGCCCACGATCCACAGCCGCCTAGATTCGACGGCACGGCCGCCTCGGGCCGAACTCCCGAACGTGAAGGACTGGCTCATGCACGCCCAGATCGTGCTCTTCGACGGCTTCGACCCGCTCGACGCCATCGCCCCCTACGAGGTGCTGCACGCCGGTGCCGCCGCCTCCGCCGGTGCACTGAGCGTGGAGCTGGTCTCCGCCGAAGGCGCTCGGGAGGTGATCAGCGGCACCGGAGGCCTTGCGCTGCGCGCCACTGCCGTCCTCGACCCGGCGCGGGCCGGCCTGATCGTCGTACCCGGCGCTTCGGGTCGCGTCGCGGACCCCGACGAGGCCCCCGACCACGAGGTCGGCGCCGAGGTCGGGCAGGAGGACCCGCCCGTCCAGGTGCGACTGGGGCGGACCCTGGCCACCGGGCTGCCGGCGCTGCTGAAGGCGGCGATGGGCAACCCCGAGGTGACCGTCGCCGCGGTCTGCGGCGGTTCGCTGGTCCTGGCCATGTCCGGGCTGCTGGAGGGGCGCTACACGACCACCCATCACCTGGGCCTGGACCTCCTCGACGCCACCGGCGCCCACGCGGTGAACGCCCGGGTCGTCGACGACGGCGACCTCGTCAGCGGGGCCGGCGTCACCTCCGGGCTCGACCTGGGCCTTTATCTGCTGGAGCGCGAACTGGGTCCCCTTGTCGCGCACGCTGTCGAGCAACTCTTCGCCCACGAGCGCCGCGGCACCGTCTGGCGCAACGTGGGCCTGGTGCCCGCCGGTTTCTGACGCACCGACCGCCCCCACTGCGAGGAGCAGACCATGACCGTAGAAGGAATCTGGGACCTTTCCATCTCCACCCCCATCGGCAGGATCAAGGCGGCGGCCGAGTTCCGGCGCAGGGACGGCGTACTCGTCGGCAGCGCGCGGGGAACCGGCGAGGAGGTGCCGCTGCGCGACGTCGCCCTCGACGGCGATCGGCTCACCTGGAGCCAGTCCGTCACCCGGCCGATGCGGCTGAACCTGGACTTCGCCGTGATCGTCGAGGGCGAGACGCTGACCGGAACGTCCCGTGCCGGGCGCCTCCCGGCGTCGATGGTCACCGGTGCGC
>Ga0233365_1001064_pt1 | contig 12120 bp, 8 predicted proteins | sample ElkDunMinimDraft_27_FD_191535 | JGI IMG/M metagenome (GOLD analysis project Ga0233365, IMG submission 191535) | Fecal eukaryotic communites from dung pellets of Tule Elk in California, USA - Elk Dung C36 | ecosystem: Host-associated > Mammals > Digestive system > Large intestine > Fecal | place... | reverse complement strand
TTCGGTACCGATCTGGTCGACCGTCACCGTGTCGCCGACGGCGACGCCCTCGTCCTGCAGCGTCCCCGCCAGAACGATCTCGCCGGGGCCGCTCAGTGTCCGGCCGATCGCCGCCTCGGGGGCCAGCCACGAGCCCTGCTCCACCCCGAAGAGCGCCATATCGATGTCAACGCCCTGGTCGCTACGAGTGTTCACGAGAGCGTTGCCGAACGGGGCCGCCTCCTCCACCCCCTCAAGACCCACCCAGTCCCGCGCGGTCTCGACGGCGACCGCCGAGCGTGAGAACGCCGCCGCCTCGTCCACGTCGGCCTGGAACGCGAAGGATGTCACGGGCAGCTTCTGGAGTCCGGAGACACCGTCATTGATCAAGCCAACCGACAGTCCGGACAGCAAGACCATCAGCACGCTGATCAAAGCCACCACCGAGCCCATGAGGACGAAACGGCCGCGAGCGAAGGACAGCTCACGCAATGCAAGGAACATGCCCGTTCACCCACCAATTTTTATCGACATCATGTCGGAAAAACTAGCACGGGATTTTTCGAAGCAGCTCGCCACCGCAAACCCCCAGCTGACGCGGCCACCCGTCGGCGCCCTACAGAATCCGGCAGCGGTCCGCCGAGGCCGACCGGTCACGGCCACCGACCACGTCGCGTCCTCGCCTCGGCAACCTGTCGCAACTCACCGACCGGGACGCTCTCGGAGCGCCGAGGTCAACGCGGCAACATACGGTGACCGGAGGGGGCGAAGCCGTTTCAGCGGACGAACTCCACCCGGAAGCTCCTCAGTGGATCGGGGTCGGCGCGACCACGAGGGCGCGGACACGGCGCTTCCGGGAATCGGACGTCGAGATGCAACGATCCGTTGGCGCTCAGCACCGGGACCTGAGAATTCAGCTCATGACAATCTAATGTGGATGATGCCACGACGCGCGGACTCAGGTCAGCAGCGGAAGTCCCCCGCCGGTGGACCAGGCGGCTCCGTGACCCCCCTCAAGGCCGATCCGGCCACCGGCTCGGCGCACGAGGACCGTGCCGTCGGGGGCGAACCCCATGCGCAGCAAGCCGATGACGAGACGCACCGGAACGTCGTGTTGACGGCCGTCGACTGACACCGTCAACGCGGTGTGGTCGAGCAGGGCGTCCCGCAACCGCCGCTCCCCCACCGCGCGGTTTCCGGCCTGGGCCTGTTGTTGCGCCTCGCGCAGCGCGGTCGCCGACTCCTGGCCGATGCGGTGACATTCGGCGGCGTCCAGGCGCTCGATGACGGCGGCGTCCGGTGGCGGCAGCACACCGCGCCATTGGCCGTCATGACGCGACAGCGAATCGGTGAGCGCGACGGCATCGGAGTCGAGTCGGTTCCGCAGATCGGCGACACGCACCGTGATGTCGGAGTCGACGCCGATGGCGGCCACGCGGGTCGCCAGCACGCCGAACGGCAACATGCTCCACAGTCGACCCATCTGTTGCTCGGGGTCGCGGGCGGAGACCACCGGCTGGATTCTGACCAGCGCTCCTGGGTCGAGTCGGTTGACTCGACCCAGGAAGGTGCGCAGGTCGGTGAGCGCTTCACCGCCCATGTTCAGTCCCGCCAGGCTTCCAGGTACTCGCGTTCCACGTCGTTGATGCGGCGTGACCGTCCGGCGGTGAGGTCGTAGGGCACCAGGACCGAGCGCGCCCGGCTGGCGACCGCGCCGTTGGCGAACAGCTCGTAGGCCATCGTGAAGGACGAGTTGCGAATCTCCTCCACCCACATCTCGATGTGAACCTTGTTGCCGTGGTCGACGGGAAGGAGATAGTCGATCTCGTGCCTGGCGATGACGACACCGCTCTCGAAGGAATTCGTTCCGGACTCCCTCGCGGCGGTGAACATCAACGACACACGCGCTTCCTCGTACAGGGTGAGGAAGCGGGCGTTGTTCACGTGGCCGAACGCGTCCATGTCCGACCACCGAAGTGGACAGTCGAAGTGATAACGGGCCATGGTCGGGCCTAGTCCCTCGTCAGCTTGCGGTGAGTCACCCGGTGCGGCTTGGCGGCTTCGGGGCCCATCCGCTCGATCTTGTTCTTCTCGTAGGACTCGAAGTTTCCTTCGAACCAGAACCAGCTCGGTGCGTCCTCCTCGCCTTCCCAGGCGAGGATGTGGGTGGCCACCCGGTCGAGGAACATCCGGTCGTGGGAGATCACCACGGCGCAGCCGGGGAACTCGAGCAGCGCGTTCTCCAGCGAGGACAGGGTCTCGACGTCGAGGTCGTTTGTCGGTTCGTCCAGCAGCAGGACGTTTCCGCCCTGCTTCAGGGTCAGCGCCAGGTTCAACCGGTTGCGTTCACCGCCGGAGAGGACCTTGGTGGGCTTCTGCTGGTCGGGACCCTTGAACCCAAAGGCCGCGACGTAGGCGCGCGAGGGCATCTCGACCTTGCCGACCATGAGGTAGTCGAGTCCGTCGGACACCACTTCCCACACGGTCTTGTTGCCGTCGAGGCCGGAGCGCGACTGGTCAACATAGGACAGTTCGACCGTGTTGCCGACCTTCACGTTGCCGGAGTCGGGCTTCTCCAGCCCGACGATCGTCTTGAACAGCGTCGTCTTACCGACCCCGTTGGGACCGATGATGCCGACGATGCCGTTACGCGGCAGGTCGAAGCTCAAGCCGTTGATCAGGACCCGGCCGTCGAACCCCTTGACAAGGTTGTCGGCCTCGATGACCGAGTTGCCCAGGCGCGGACCCGGCGGGATCTGGATCTCCTCGAAGTCGAGCTTGCGGGTCTTGTCGGCCTCGGCGGCCATCTCCTCGTACCGCTCCAGACGCGCCTTCGACTTGGTCTGGCGGGCCTTGGCGTTGGAGCGCACCCATTCGAGCTCGCCCTGGAGGCGCTTGCGAAGTTTGACGTCCTTGCGGCCCTCGACCGCCATCCGCTCGGCCTTCTTCTCCAGGTAGGTGGAGTAGTTGCCCTCGTAGACGTGCGTACGGCCCCGGTCGAGTTCGAGAATCCACTCGGCCACGTGGTCCAGGAAGTACCGGTCGTGGGTGATGGCGACGACGGTGCCCGGGTAGGCGGCCAGGTGCTGCTCCAGCCAGAGCACACTCTCGGCGTCGAGGTGGTTTGTCGGCTCGTCCAGCAGCAGCAGGTCGGGCTGCTCCAACAGCAGCTTGCACAGCGCGACTCGACGCCGTTCCCCACCGGAGAGGTGGGTGACCTCTTCTTCGCCGGGCGGACAGCGCAGCGCGTCCATCGCCTGCTCCAGTTTGGAGTCCAGGTCCCAGGCGTCCAGGTGGTCGAGCTCCTCCTGGAGCTTGCCCATCTCGGTCATCAGGTCGTCGCTGTAGTCGGTCGCCATCAGCTCGGCGATCTGCTCGAACCGGGCGAGCTTGCCCTTGGTCTCGGCGACGGCGTCCTCGATGTTTCCGAGGACGGTCTTGGTCTCGTCCAGCGGCGGTTCCTGCGCCAGCATGCCGACGGTGTAGCCCGGCATGAGCTTGGCCTCGCCGTTGGTGACGTGGTCCAGGCCGGCCATGATCTTCAGAAGACTGGACTTTCCGGCGCCGTTGGGGCCGACGACACCGATCTTGGCACCGGGGAGAAACGCCAGCGTCACATTGTCAAGAACCACCTTGTCTCCGTGAGCACGTCGCGCACGTTCCATGGTGAATATGTACTGGGCCACAGCCATCCCTCGATCGATACGTGAATTCACAGACCGCCGACCATCTTCGCAAGCGCGTCCACCTCGATGGCAGCGGGTGGGGGCGGTGATGCCGCGGATCGCAGCCGCAGTGGGGTCGGGGCCGTTGTGATGTGTGACTGAAATATAGCTCGCGGAAGGTTCGGCCAAGCCGTACGGCGACCGTGAACCGGCCGACACCAAGCCGTCCACCTGCGGTTTACCACCGACCACGGGGTCAACAAGACAGCGCTGTGACCACACCCGACCCGATCACCGGGGGTGATAATGCGAACACGTTCGCCGCCGAGCACCGTAGGCTTGGCGGACACCCGGTCTCGGTTCGAAAGGGATCACCATATGTCTGACTCCACCGCAAGCTCGTTCGTCGTCGTCGCGAACCGGCTGCCCGTCGACCGAATCACCACCCCAGGAAGCGACGGCGAAACCTGGCGACGCAGCCCCGGCGGACTGGTCACCGCACTGCATCCGGTCCTGCAAGCCGAAGCGGGCACCTGGATCGGATGGGCCGGCGGCGAAGGAGCCGCACCCAGTCCTTTCACATTGGACGGTATGCACCTGTCCCCGGTCCCGTTGTACGCCGACGAATTGCGCGACTACTACGAGGGTTTCTCCAACGCGACACTGTGGCCGCTCTATCACGACGCGGTCGAACAACCGGCCTTCCACCGGCACTGGTGGAAGTCGTACGAACAGGTCAACGCCCGATTCGCCGAACGCGCCGCCGCCGAGGCGGCCCCACACGCCCTGGTGTGGGTGCAGGACTATCAGTTGCAACTGGTCCCGGCCATGTTGCGCCGGCTGCGGCCCGATCTGCGCATCGGCTTCTTCCTCCACATCCCCTTCCCCCCGACCGAACTGTTCACGCAACTGCCCCGGCGTCTCGACATCCTGCGAGGGTTGCTCGGCGCCGACGTGGTCGGGTTCCAGAGCCCCGGCGCCGCACAGAACTTCCTGCGATTGACCCGACAACTGTTGGGACTCAAACCACGCGGGCACCTCGTGGAGGCCGAGGACGGCCGCGAGGTACGCGCCGAGTCCTACCCCATCTCGATCGACACCGCCAGCACGGAACAGATCGCCGCCTCCGATGTGGTCGCCAACCGCGCCAAGGAATTGCGCGCCGAACTGGGCGACCCGAAGACCATCATCCTCGGGGTGGACCGGCTCGACTACACCAAGGGCATCGAGCAACGGCTCAAGGCATTCCGGGAACTGCTGTCCAACGGCGAACTGTCAGTTCCCGACACCGTGATGGTCCAGGTGGCGACCCCCAGCCGCGAACGCATCGAGCACTACCGAGCGCTGCGGCGGACCGTGGAGCGCGAAGTCGGCCGCATCAACGGCGATTTCGGGCGAGTGGGCATCCCCGCCGTGCACTATCTGCACCAGTCCTACAGCCGAGAGGAACTGGCCGCGCTGTACCTGATCGCCGACGTCATGGCCGTGACTCCACTGCGCGACGGCATGAACCTGGTGGCCAAGGAGTATGTGGCGTCGCGACTGAACAACGACGGCGCGCTGGTGCTGTCGGAGTTCGCCGGCGCGGCCGCCGACCTGAAACAGGCGTTCCAGGTCAACCCGCACGATCTCGACGCGCTGAAGTCGGTGATGGTGGACGCGGTGCGCTCACCACTGGATGAACAGCGTCGACGGATGAGGGCGATGCGGCGTTACCTTCGAGGACATGATGTGAAACATTGGGCGCGCGGCTTTCTCACCGCCCTCGGGGCGCCGGAGACGGCCACCGCGTACGATTCCGACAATATTCGCGAAACGTCCACGTAAGTTCCGCCGTCCATCGGCCTCAAGACCCATTCGGGAAACTCGTCCATGAACCATATCGTTCCACCCGCCGCCGCCTTCGATCCCGCGTTGAAGGCGGCGTTGACCCAGCTGGCCAGGGTGCCTCAGCTGCTGATCGCCTGCGACTATGACGGCACGCTCGCACCGATCGTCACCGATCCGTCGGCGGCGGCTCCTCGTCCCGAATCCGTGACCGCGCTTCGCGCGCTGGCCGGACTTCCCAACACCAAGGTCGCGGTGATCTCCGGCCGGGCCCTGCGGGACCTGGCGGCGTTGTCGCGGCTGCCCAGTGAAGTCCACCTTGTCGGCTCGCACGGCTCAGAGTTCGATATCGGATTCGTGCACGCTCTGTCGCCCGAACAGGTGAGTCTTCGCAACAAGTTGATCGAAACGCTCACCGCGATCGCGTCCGGCCACCAGGGTGTCCGGTTGGAGTTGAAGCCGGCCGGTGCCGCCCTCCACACTCGGGAGGCCGACCCCGATGTCACCGAGGCAGTGGTTCAGGAGGTCCAGTCCGGTCCGGCGGCCTGGGACACCATCCAGGTCACCGAAGGCAAGGAGGTCCTGGACCTCTCCGTCGTGACCACCCATAAGGGACACGCACTGGACACGTTGCGGCACCAGCTGGGTGCCTCGGCCGTTCTGTTCCTCGGCGACGACATCACCGATGAGAACGCCTTCAGCCACCTCCACGGACCCGACGTCGGAGTCCGGGTCGGCGACGGCGAAAGCAAGGCCACGCACCGCGTCAAGGACACCACCGAGGTGGCTCAACTGCTGGCCACTCTGCTGGACATCCGGCGGAACTGGCTGCACGGCGAGGACGCGCAACCGATCGAGCGTCACTCGATGCTGTCCGACGGCGCGAACTGTGCGCTGTTGACTCCCGACGCCCGCATCAACTGGCTGTGCCACCCGCGCCCCGACTCCGGCGCGTTGTTCTCCGCTCTGCTGGGCGGACCGCCGGCGGGTTACTTCTCGGTGCGGCCGGTCGCCGACGGCATTCCGCAGGGCCAGCGGTACGTGCGCGGCACCATGACGGTCGAGACCAAGTGGGCCGGACTCACGGTCACCGACTGGCTGGACGCGACACCGCGGCGCTTCGGAGACCCTCACACGACGGTTCTGGTTCGTGAACTGTCGGGTCGTGTCCCGACCCGCGTCGAGTTCGCGCCCCGGCCCGACTTCGGGCAGATGCCGGTGCGGATGGAGGCCTACGACGACGGTCTGTACGTCTACGGCGACAACGAGCCGATGACGCTGCGCTCGCCAGGAGTGCGGTGGGAGATCAGCTCCGAGGGCGACCAGGACATCGCCACCGCCGTGGTCGACCTGACCGACGAGGGTGGCACCGTCATTTTGGAACTGCGGTGCGGCTCCGACGACACCGGCGCCACCAGCGCCGAACTCGTTCAGCGACGCAACGACACCGAACAGCCCTACCGGGACTGGCTGGAGACACTTCAGCTGCCCGAGTTGGACACCAACATGGTGGCGCGCAGTGCCTTGACCCTGAAGGGACTGTGTTACGAGCCGACCGGAGCCATCCTGGCCGCGGCGACCACGTCACTTCCCGAGCACCTCGGCGGAGTCCGAAACTGGGACTACCGGTTCTGCTGGCTGCGCGACGGGTCGATGACGGCTCGCGCGCTGGTCGACCTGGGCTCGCTGGCGGAGGCGGAGAACTTCTTCGGCTGGGTGGCCGCGGTGGTCGAACGCACCGGCGGGCACCCCGAACGGCTCGCACCGCTGTACACGATCGACGCTCAACCCCTGGGTCCGGAAGCGGTCATCGACTCGCTGCCCGGTTACGCCGGTTCCCGTCCGGTTCGCATCTCCAACGCCGCCAACCGCCAGGTGCAGTTGGACGTGTTCGGCCCGGTGGCCGACCTGGTGGCGGCGGTCGCCGATCAGCGCGGCAGTCTCACCGACTTCGAGGCGCGGGTCGTCACGTCGATGGCCGACGCGGTCGAACGCCGTTGGCACGAGCCGGATCATGGTGTCTGGGAGGCGCGACAGGCCCCCCGGCACCACGTCTACTCCAAGGTCATGTGTTGGAGCACGATCGACCACGCGATCCGGCTGTCGGAGAAGTACGGCATGACGGCCAAACCGACCTGGCGCGATCTGCGCGACGCGATCGCCGAGGACGTGACCGAGAAGGGCTGGAACGACGAGGTCGGCGCCTACACCGCCGCCTACGGCGACGTCGACCTGGACGCGGCGAGCCTGTGGATCGGCATCTCGGGTCTGCTGCCGCCGCATGATCCCCGGTTCGTCAAGACCGTGGACGCGATCGAGGCGGGGCTGCGCAGCGGTCCCACCGTGTACCGGTACCTGCGTGACGACGGCCTTCCGGGCACCGAGGGTGGCTTCATCCTGTGTGCCTCCTGGCTGGCCGAGGCGTACCTGTTGATCGGACGGGTCGCCGATGCTCGCGAGCTGTATCAACAGATCCTCGACTGTGCCGGCCCGACCGGGTTGCTGGCCGAGGAATGGGACCCGCTGGCCGAACGGGCCCTGGGCAACCACCCGCAGGCGTACTCGCACCTGGGCCTGATCCGTTGCGCCCTGTTGCTGGACAGCACCGACCAGACCACGGACTGATCAGACGAGTTGACGAAAGGCGGCCATCCGGTGAACCGGGTGGCCGCCTTTCGTCGTCCTCGACGATGGGCGCCGGACGGTCGCGGGGTGGATGCGGGCACTCGAACCGACATCGCCGCCGCGGCACCGTGACTCTCGGTGACGTCAACGACGCCTACCGACCAGTAGGTCACGAAACCGTTGTGACACAACCGGATCGGCGACGCCCTCCCCGGCCGGTCGCCTTAGTGATCGATAAGTCGGCGGGTCACGCCCGGTGCGCTCACGCCAATCGCGCAGAACAGCCGGGTTGTCACTTCTGAGTGGACATTCCACAGTGATCTATTAAATTTCTAAATAATTGCATTGGGACAGGTCAGAGGGTCATTTAGGCGTAACCATTTGGTAACAACGTATTGACAATTAACATTGTCGGGACCACGCTGGCGAGTACATCCGCATCTTCAGGTCTGCACCCCTGCGCGGATGAGCCCCCGCGCCGCCACCACCGAGACGGTCGGCGCAACCGACGAGAGATCCAGGATTAATGACAATCCAAAAACGACTGCGGCTGGCTGGCTTGGCCAGCATCGGCACCTGCACCGTCCTCGCGATCACCGCGTGTGGCGCCCCCGCCGAGGACAGCGCGCTGTCCGACGAGGAAACCGACTGTGCCACCTATGAGGAGTTCGGTGACTTCACCGAGGAACGCCCCTCTGTATCGATTTACACACCAATCACTGACGCCGAAGCCGATTCCTATGAATCCGCCTGGGCGCCATTTGTGGAATGCACCGGAATCCAGGTGCTCTACGAAGGCAGTAACGAATTCGAAGCCCAGATCGAAGTCCGAGTCAGCGGTGGTGACGCACCGGACATCGCGGCATTCCCGCAGCCGGGCCTGATGGCCCGGTACCAGGAGGAGATGGTCCCCGCCTCCCCCGAGCTGGAAGCCCGCGCCTCCGAGGGCTGGAGCGAGGACTGGCTGCAGTACGGCAGCTTCGACGGACAGCTGTACGCACAACCGTTGAGCGCCAACCTGAAGTCACTGGTGTGGTACTCGCCGAGCTTCTTCGCCGAGAACAGCTACGCGGTCCCCGAGACCTGGGATGACCTGATCGCGCTGTCCGACACCATCGCCGACACCGACATGAAGCCGTGGTGCGCCGGAATCGACAGCGGCGACGCCACCGGCTGGCCGGTCACCGACTGGGTCGAGGACATGCTGCTGCGTGAATCCGGCGGCGAAGTGTACGACCAGTGGGTCAACCACGAGATCCCCTTCGACGACCCGCAGATCGCCGCGGCCGTCGACAAGGCCGGTTCCATCCTCAAGAACGAGGACTACATGAACGGCGGCTACGGCGACGTCAGCTCCATGACCGGTGTGTCCTTCGAGGAAGGCGGTCTGCCGATCGCCTCCGGTGAGTGCGCCATGCACCGCCAGGCATCGTTCTACAGCGCCCAGTGGCCCGGCGACATCGAGGTCGGACCCGAGGGTGACGTCTTTGCCTTCCACCTGCCCGGCAACGAAGCCGACGACACCCCGCTGCTGGGTGGCGGCGAGTACGTCGCGGCCTTCCGTGACGCTCCCGAGGTCGACGCGTTCCGCCAGTACCTGGCCAGCCCGCTGTTCGCCAACGCGCGCATGAAGACCGGCCCCTGGGCCTCCGCCCACTCCGGTTCCGACCCGGCCAACGCGGTCGACCCGCTGATGCAGATGACGGTCGAACTGTTCCAGGACCCCGAGGCGGAGTTCCGCTTCGACGGCTCGGACCTGATGCCCGGTGACATCGGATCGAAGGCATTCTTCGAGCAGATGACCGAATGGATCAAGGGCAAGTCCACCGAGGACGCCCTCGAAGCCATCGAAAACGCCTGGGAGGACTAACTCAGTGCAATGAGGACCGCCGCGAACACGGCGGTCCTCATTGTCTCTGGAGGAGACAATGAACCTTATTGATCAACTGTCGAAGTTCGGCGTGCTCGCAATCGGTCTCGCCGCCTTCGTCCTCGTCGTCCTGGCCGTCCTATACGTCGGCAACATCGTTCCGCACCGGCCCAAGAGCCTGACCGCCGGCATGGTCTTCCTGATCCCCACCCTCGTTCTGGTGGGAATCGGTCTGGTCGTCCCGGCGGTGCGCACCACCGTTCTGTCCTTCGGGGACAGACGGGGTGAGGGCAATGTCGGCTTCGCCAACTATGAATGGATCTTCACCGATCCGGAGATCCTGACCGTGGTCCGCAACAGCGCGATATGGGTCATCCTGACCCCGCTGCTGGCCACGGCGGTGGGACTGCTCTACGCGACCATCATTGACAAGTCCCCCTTCGAGAAGCTCGCCAAGACCCTGGTGTTCCTGCCGATGGCGATCTCGTTCGTCGGCGCGGCGATCATCTGGAAGTTCGTCTACGACTACAAGCAGATCGGCAACCAGATCGGTCTGCTCAACCAGATCGTGACCTGGATCTTCGGCGAGGGCAGCGCACAGCACTGGCTCGCGACTCCATTCTGGAACAACATGTTCCTGATCGTCGTGATGGTCTGGATCCAAGCCGGATTCGCCACCGTCGTGCTGTCAGCGGCCATCAAGGGAGTCCCCGCCGAGATCACCGAGGCCGCCCGCCTGGACGGTGTCAACGCCTGGCAGATGTTCTGGAAGGTGACCATTCCGTCGATCCGCCCGGCGATCGTGGTGGTCATGGTGACCATGTCCATCGCCGCGCTGAAACTGTTCGACATCGTCCGGACCATGACAGGCGGCGGCGACGGCACCAGTGTTCTGGCCTACGAGATGTACTCGCAGTCGTTCCCCGGTCAGCAGACCGGACGCGGTGCGGCACTCGCGGTCGTGCTCTTCATCCTGGTCATCCCGATCATCATCTACCAAGTCCGTAATCTGCGGCAACGCAAAGAGGTCCGATGAGTACGAAAGTAGAACCCGTCGTCCTGGCCAAGCGTGCCAGAAAGCGGTTCTCGCGGCCATGGGCCAGCTTGACCGCGATCATCATCGCTGTACTGTGGACCACCCCTACTTTCGGTCTGCTGTTGTCGTCCTTCCGCCCAGAGGAGGAGATCAAGACCACCGGGTGGTGGACGTTCTTCGCCAGCCCGAACTTCACCATCGACAACTACAACGAGGTGCTCTACGGCAGCGGCTCCAGCGGCCGCCTCGCCTCGGCGTTCATCAACTCGTTGGTGATCACGATCCCGTCGGTGCTGTTCCCCATCGCGTTCGCCGCTCTGGCGGCCTACGCGTTGTCCTGGGTGGAGTTCCGTGGTCGCGACTGGATATTCATCGGAATCTTCGCCCTCCAGGTGGTACCGGTCCAGATGGCACTGGTACCGCTGCTGAGCTTCTTCTCGCAGGGCGTCGACGTAGGCGGCGTCACGCTGCTTCCGGCCTGGGGACTCCAAGGAGAGTGGAAGTTCGTTCAAGTGTGGTTCGCCCACACCGCGTTCGGGTTGCCGTTGGCGGTGTTCCTACTGCACAACTTCATGTCCGAACTACCCGGTTCGGTCATCGAGTCGGCGCGCGTCGACGGTGCCAGCCACGGCGCGATCTTCCGAAAGATCGTGCTGCCGCTGATCACTCCCGCGCTGGCGTCGTTGGCCATCTTCCAGTTCCTCTGGGTCTGGAATGACCTGCTGGTGGCATTGGTGTTCGCATCGGGTTCGGAGACCAGCCCGTTGACGGCGCGACTGGCCGACATGGCCGGAAGCCGAGGCAACGAGTGGCAGCGGCTGACCGCCGGTGCGTTCGTCTCGATCATCGTCCCGGTGGCGGTGTTCCTGGGCCTTCAGCGCTACTTCGTGCGAGGTCTGCTCGCCGGTGGCGTCAAGGGTTGACGATAACGCTTTGAGCCGGGCCGGAAATCTCATTTCGGCCCGGTTCACCGTTTACCGCCCCGTCCGGGCCACCTCACCGATCACGATGACCGCCGGCGACGTGATGCCGGCGTCGGGGAGGTCGGCCAGGCCGACTCGTACCTCACGCTGTCGCGGGGTCGCCGCGTCCATGATCGCCACCGCCGGGGTCTCGGC
>Ga0233365_1001063_pt1 | contig 12123 bp, 12 predicted proteins | sample ElkDunMinimDraft_27_FD_191535 | JGI IMG/M metagenome (GOLD analysis project Ga0233365, IMG submission 191535) | Fecal eukaryotic communites from dung pellets of Tule Elk in California, USA - Elk Dung C36 | ecosystem: Host-associated > Mammals > Digestive system > Large intestine > Fecal | place... | reverse complement strand
TCGCCGCGCTCGGACAATCGCTGCTCGAAGCGCATGGCGGCGGTGCGTCGCTGGAGGATGCGATCGCGGATGCGGCGGGATGGGGGCATCTGACCCGCCTCGTCGCTACCGCCCGGACGCTGACGGACACGTTGGGCGACGATCCGCTGGCCCATGTCGATCAGGGCTATCACCGCTTCCGTCGCTATGCCCCGCGCATGTTGCGCTGCCTCGACCTAGAAGCCGCGCCGGTCGCCCGGCCCTTGCTGAACGCGGTGACCGCTATCGCCACCAAAGGCACGCCCCCGGCGACTGACGATTTCCTGCGGCCGCATTCCAAATGGCGGAGACAGTTGCGAGCGAAGGGCGACGATGATGCCCGTCTCCGAGAGGTCGCGGTCATGTTCCACCTGCGTGACGCGCTACGCTCGGGCGACATCTGGCTCGACCGCTCGCATCGGTATGGTGACCTCCGTAACGTCCTCGTGTCGATGGAAGTCGCGCATGCTGCGAAGCTGGCCGTACCGTCCGATCCGTGTGTCTGGTTAGCCGATCGCAAGGCCCGTCTCGCCGATGGCCTGGCCCGGCTCGGTCGCGCCGCGCGTAACGGCACGATCCCGAAAGGCAGCATCGAAGACGGAACGCTGCGCATCGATCGCCTCACCGCCGATGCGCCGGATGGAATTGATGATCTGGTGCTCGATCTGTATCGCCGCCTGCCGCCCGTCCGCATCACCGACCTGCTGCTCGACGTCGATGCCGCGCTCGGCTTCACCGAGGCCTTCACGCACCTGCGCACCGGCGTTCCGTGCGGCGACCGGATCGGCCTGCTCAATGTCCTGCTCGCAGAGGGTTTGAACCTGGGCCTGCGCAAAATGGCCGAGGCTTCCAACACCCATGATTACTGGCAACTCTCTCGGCTCGCGCGCTGGCACGTCGAACGCGAGGCGATCGATCAGGCGCTGGCCCGTGTGGTCGCCGCACAAGGCGATCTGCCGATGGCGCAGGTCTGGGGTATGGGCACTACCGCATCCGCCGATGGTCAATTCTACCCCGCCGCGCGACAGGGCGAAGCGATGAACACGGTCAACGCTCGCTATGGCAACGATCCCGGCATCAAGGCCTATACCCACGTCAACGACCGCTTCGCGCCGTTTGCATCGCGGACCATCCCTGCGACCGTCAGCGAAGCCCCATACTTGCTCGACGGGCTGACGATGAATGAGGCCGGGCGACGGATCGAGGAGCAATACGCCGACACTGGCGGGTTCACCGACCATCTGTTCGGGATCAGCGCCACGCTCGGCTACCGCCTGGTGCTGCGCATCCGCGATCTTCCGTCTAAACGGCTCTACGTGTTCGATCCCGCCGCCACGCCCAGCGAGGTACGTCCGCTGGTGGGCGGGAAGGCGCGCGAAGCGCTGATCGTCACCAATTGGCCCGATCTATTTCGCTGCGCTGCGACCATGAGTGCTGGCCAGGTCGCGCCAAGCCGCATCCTGCGCAAGCTCGCCGCTTATCCACGCCAGAACGATCTAGCGGCCGCACTGCGCGAGGTAGGCCGGATCGAGCGGACGCTGTTCATCATCGAATGGATCCTCGATGCCGGCATGCAGCGTCGTGCTCAGGTCGGCCTCAACAAGGGCGAAGCGCACCACGCGCTGAAGAACGCCCTGCGCATTGGCCGCCAGGGTGAGATCCGCGACCGTACAACAGAGGGGCAGCATTACCGCATCGCCGGCCTCAACCTGCTCACCGCCGTCATCGTCTACTGGAACACCTTGCATCTCGGCCATGCCGTCGAAGCCCGCCGACGCGAAGGGCTTGATACCCCTGACCATCTGCTGGCCCATATTTCACCGCTCGGGTGGGCGCACATCCTCCTCACCGGCGAATACCTCTGGCCGAAGGGTGCCGAGGCTTAGGGTGTCATTTCGCCCTCAGCCGGATTCGACCCCTGGTTCATCACGTTCTCGCCGAAAAACGCATCCATGAAATCGGGGCCTCTGCCCTGGTCCATGCCGCCATCCACGCCAATCGTCTGGCCAGTAACCCATCCAGCTTCGGGGCCGGCCAGAAAGCGGACGACACGCGCGATATCCTTAGGATCACCAAGACGCCCCATCGGTGTTTCAGTGGTGAATGCGGCAGCCATGCCCGCGTTCTCGGGCAATGCTGCACGTTCTGATGAAAGAGTCGAACCAGGCCGCACTGCGTTGATGCGAATGCCCGCGCCGCCGAATTCGAATGCGGCCGCGCGCATGAAACGTTCCAGCCCCGCCTTCGCCGCAGCGTAGATGCTGAGGCCCCATGCCGCCGCCAGCGCCTGTGACGATCGCCGTTCCTCGTCCGCAATTGGCTGACATTGACGCCTCTTCTTATGTTAGGTTTTGAACCGGGCCATGGGCTGCGGGCCGAACGAGATGCCAGAACCCTATTCAGGCGCTGGCGCTATTTGGGCTATTGCGCGCCGAAATTGATGCGCAGCGACACCCCGTATGTTGCCGGCTCACCCCAGGTCGTTCCCGCAGCGGCCGTGCCGATTGTGATCTGGTTGTAATAGCGGGCGTCCGTGATGTTATCGCCGAACACCGCAAGGGTGTAGCGTTCGCTTGGATCGGTCCACTGGACCCTGGCGCTCAGGACCTGGTAGCCGTTTTCGGCAAAATCATTCGCAGCGTCGAAAAAGAATCTCGATGTGTGATAGAGGTTGGCGGAGGTGACGAGTTCGCCGCCGGCCAGTTCGGTGCTGTAACGTGCCGACACGGTGCCCGAGAACTTCGGCGCGCGCTGCAACTGGTTACCACGCGCCTGCGTTGCCGAAGTCGCAAAACCGCTGAAGTCGGGCCGGCCGTCTCCGTCAGTATCGGGAACGAACACCGGGGTGAAGAGCCCGGCCGTTGGATAGTCACGGTATTTGGCGTCAAGATACGTGCCGGAAGCCGAGATTTCGAAGCCGTTGCCAAAATCGTAGCGCAGCGAACCTTCTAGCCCCTTTATTCGGGCGCTGGCAGCATTGGACAGGATGGTGTTGCCTGCATCGTAATAGCCATTCTGCAGGTTCTTGTAGTCGTAGAGGAACCCGGCAACTTCCGCCGTCACGCGGCCATCCGCGTATTTCGCGCCAACTTCATAGGCGGTAATATCCTCTGGCTTCAAAAATTCGGCGCCTGAGGTCGAGCGGTAGTCTGGAACCGCAGACTTGTAGCCCTTTGTGAAGGACGCGTAGAGGCTCGATTGGTCGGTCGGCTTATAACGCACCACGACCCGCGGCGTGAGCTTGTCGTCCTTGCGACTGGATTGATACGTATACTCGCCAACGACGCCCGGTGTTGTCTGATATCTCACATCTTTGACCTCGTCGCGGCTGAGGCGCAGCCCGCCGGTGAGGAAAAGACTATCGATAACCTCATACGTAGCGTCAGCAAAAGTTGCATAGGTGCGCACCGTCGCGCCCGTTGCACTGAACGCAACAAAATCATTGGTGCCGAATGCCAAAGGATAACGCAGACGGACAACAGCATCGACTTTTTGCTGGAACAGGAAAATCCCGGCCGTGTATTGGAGACGGCTACCTGATTTGGAACTGAGCAGGAACTCCTGCGTCAAGATTTCGTCACGCTCCGGCAGGCCTAGCGACAGGTATTCAAAGGACGAATAATCGCCCTCCAGAACCTGCTGGATGTTTTCCTTCCGGTATTGGGTGTAAGAGGTAAGATTGGCAAAACCGAGATCGAAGTCTCCGGTCAACTGAAGCGCATCCGTCTTAATTCGAAAGCTGCCCTCGGAGTTACCCGAAACCGTGCCGCGCTCGGTCGCGAAAACGGCGTTGGGGAAGAGGTCCCCGGCGCTGTAGACTTGGCCGTTCGACGCGTACGTGCTGACCGCGTTGCCGCGCGGGTCGTCACGGTCCATGTGCGTGTAGCGCAGGAGGAACGAAGCACTGTCCGAAAGATCAACCTTCGCACTCGCTCGGACCGACCATTTCTCGTAAGCGCCGGGATGCCGAATTCTCGAATTAGCATCGAAACCACTGCCCGAGGTCAGACTGCCATCATAAAGGTTACGCTTTATGAAAGAGTCGCCTTGGCTGAATGACCCTTCAATACTGACAGCAACATTCTCCGCCAGGCCCGTGGTGATATAGCCCTGCAGCTTCTTTTGATTGAAGCGACGGTAGGACGCCTCAACCACGCCGCCGGTCTCGGTGCTGGGATCTTTGGTGGTCACCAGGATTGCGCCGCCGGTGGTGTTCCGGCCAAAAAGCGTGCCCTGCGGCCCCTTAAGTACCTGAACGCTCTCGACGTTGAGGAACTCGAAATCCAGCGACAGCGGATTCGGCAGGTAGAAGCCATCGACATAGGTGCCGACGCTACTGCCGGAGGCTGTTTGAACCAGCGTAGTGCCAATTCCGCGAATGGTCGGCTGCGTATACGAGCCCTGTTGGTCAATGCGGACGCCCGGCGTGAGCTTGGGCAGGCTGAGAAGCGAATCAACGTTCGCTTCCTGCAACTGGATCGCGTCTGCGGTGGTCAACGTGATGGGAACGTCGCGCGACAGCTCCTGCCGCCGCTGCGCGGTGACGATGATCATGCCCGCGTCATTGGCCTCCGCCGTTTCCGGTTGAGCTTCCTGCGCCGCCACCGGGGCAGAAACGCACAGCGCGGCGGCCAGTGAAGACATGAGTGCAGTGATCGAAACCTGCTGCTGGAACAAGCGCCCACGCGCGCAATCGAACTTCATTATAGCTCTCCCTGTCGATGCGACTTTTTAGTCGATTCGTCTTATTGTTAGCAACGCTTTCGTGAGGCTGCCCGGGGGCCTACAATCACGGCGCGTGTCGGGTCAGAAAAAGATGGCGTCACCAGCTTGTTTGGGGCGCTATCTTCGATCATACGACGGGTCGCTTCTCTCCCGGCGCCCGCGCATTCGATCATCCGGCAGAAGGCTCGCCACAACGACCTCGACGCGATCGGCATCGACTAGCACACGGCGCCTCGCGATCCGCCACTCACCCTCTCGTCGCTCGAGGCGATCAACATAGCGGACGTTTGCGATCCAGTCCTTTTCCGGCTCGCCGTCTTGAGCGGGAATACGATGGTAGGCGATCGCATAGTGCTCAGCGAACGCGGTGTCGCCGAGGACTTCGACCAGTTGGTTGCAAACGCAATGGTTGGTCGAGGTGAATTTTGGAAGGTTGGCTTTTCCATATTCGACGAAGCCGTCAATGCCGCCCAGGTAATCGCCATGATCGTCCGTCGCATCCGGGTGGTAGCACGAACGCACCAGATCCCAGTCCATACGATCAACGCCGCGACAATAGCGCAGATGCATGCGCTTTATTTCGTCCTCATCGAGAAGTCGTTGGAGCGCCTCTTCCCTCATCGCCGAAACTCCCCCGTGCTGTAACGCCTGCGCGAAATCCGGACGCCAGCCGTCTGACCGCACAATTGCGGAATTTCAGTCGGCGGCAAGGCCTATGCAGTGGCTTGCTGCCCCAGCCATTCAATTTGCGCACGCAAATGAAAGCTTGAATCGAATCTACAAGGACTGATCGTTGATCGGTGGACGGATTAGAGATCATACATGTGCATGGTTTTTGGGCGCCCTGCGCCGCCGCTTTTGCTGACGCTGATCTATGCGGCGATAGGCTGAACCAAGAGGATACTGGGATGAATATCGAAACGGCAAAGCCGGGCGAATGGATGGACACGGCGCCCCTGATCGCCGATGTTGATTTCAGCCAATGGTCTATGCGCATCCCCACCGATCGATACAACTCGGCCGAGTATGCGCAGAGAGAATTCAAAAACCTCTGGATGAAGGTCTGGCAGATTGCCGGGCGTGGCCGGCGATGACGCTGCCAGCAAAGCGAAGATCATGGAGTTGGTGGACTCGCTGGGCTTCGACCCAGTCGATGGCGGCACGCTGAAGGAGTCCTGGCGCCAGCAGCCGAGCTCACCAGTTTATTGCACCGACCTGTCGGCGCAGGATATTAAGGCGGAATTCGAGCGGTTCGGCTTGGTACGCACGCCAGAACACGACAAGGAAATACTCGAGCGGCGGACTGCCCAAGAGCGGGGGGCATCGAGGCATCGCCCGACGATCACTATGGCAGCGATAACCACAAGCGGCCTGAATGAGCCGATTTCGAGAGGGTGGAAGCATAACGCGCGTCCGCCCTTATACGTCCCCTATGTCCGCAATGTTCACAAGCTATCGTTCGCGCCGCCCTTCGTGAATGACCGGTTCTGGTCGGCTGCAGTCGCGCCGCCGATCCCAAACGAATGTCCGCTTCAGCACGTGGGTGGCTCGAAAGCTGCCGGAGCGCTAGCCACCCAAAGTTGCCTTTCCACCATCTGTCCAACGATATTGGAACCGGCCATTTACCGTGCCGCAAGTGTCCAAAGTGCGTGCAACTGACAGGCTGCCGTTCAACCTAAGGGAGATATGAATGTCGATAACCGGCAGTGAGGCGCTCGCGATAGTCACTGGGGCCAGTGGGGGCATGGGGCGTGCTTTTGCACGCCAATTGGGCGTTGTGCACGATCTTGTCCTCACTGATGCATCGCCCTCCTTGGTCGACTTCGCCCGGGACTTAGAGCTGGAAGGGTTCTGCGTTCGGGCTGCGATCGTAGGCGATTTTCGGTCGGAGGAGGTGATGACGGAATTGGGAAGACACGCGAACGGCGGCTTCACTGCGCTGGCTCATACTGCAGGTCTACCTCCCTCGGCCTATTGGCGCGACATTATAGAAGTGAACTTCATTGCGACCGTCCGATTATTGGATATCCTTACGCCTTTCGTAGGACCAGGCACCGCCGCTGTGTTGATAGCCTCGGTGGCCGCATATCTTGCCCCGGTCATGCCTGATGTGGACGCAATTCTTGCCAAGCCGGGTTCGGCCAGCAGGCTTGACGAGATCGAACTATTGCTGCGGCGCGAGTTGGGCTCTTCCGCTGATGAGACGATTGGTACGCTGGCTTATGCCTTGTCCAAGAAGAAGGTGATGGACCTTTGCGAAACACACGCAGCCCCGTGGGGCGCAAGCGGCGCGCGCATATGCTCTATCTCGCCAGGGATGATCTATACGCAGATGGGCCGGAAGGAAGCGCAGCTTGATGTAGCGGCCGAAGCGCAGGTTAAGTCCGCTCCGGCAGGACGCTGGGGCACGGCGGCTGAGATTGCTGCTGCAGGTTGCTTTCTGCTCAGTCCGGCGGCGGCGTTCATCACAGGAACTGATCTTCGTGTCGACGGTGGTGCTGTAGGGGCCCTAAACGCTTTGGACGGACCACCTTGGGTCGATATGCTCAAGCATCGGACAGTGTGAGTACCCTCGCACCGGGCGGAAAATGCCGGTGCGAGGGTGCCGAGCCCGTAGTTACCGTCCGAAGCTGTACCGCAGACGTACGCCGTACATGCGCGGCTCACCCACAGATCCTGATGAGAAGCCTACTGCCGGCAGCAGGGCGGGGATGCTGGTGTAATACTTTTCTTTCGTCAGATTGGTGATGAAGGCCGACAGATCAATGGGCGATTCCCCGATCGAATCCCAGTTGAGATTGACGAGATTCGTGGGTGGGAGCGTACCCGTGTCGACCCCGGTGAAGCTGGTTGGGAAAAGGGGCACATTCAGAGCGGCTAGATGGCGGTCGTCATAGTTTGTCACCTGGCTGCCGATGTGGTTGTAAGTCGCGGCTAGGCTGATTTCGCCCACGCTTTCGTCAAGCGGCAGGGTATAGCTCGCCGTCATGGTGAACTTATGCTTGGGCGCGAGTATCAGCGGAACACCTGCGGGCGCGTAGCCGACGAGATACTGCGCAAGGCATCGGCATATTTTGCCAGGCGGAGCTCGACCGCCGGTTCATGCGATGACAGCATTCATTGACGAGCATCGGGATGTCTATGGGCCAGTTCGTCTGCAGGGTTCTGCCGATTGCCCCATCCCCTTACCATGAATGTGTCGTACAGCGACGAGACCCATGGGGGCTATCAGTTCGTGCCCGGTACTATCAGGATTTGAAGGCCAAAGTGGCGCGCGTCTTTGCCGAGAACTTCGGCGCTTACGGGGTCCGCAAGGTATGGCGGCAGATGCAACGCGTGGGCTTCGTCTATGTAGCGTTCGTGATCGATGTTTACGCCCGCCACATCGTGGGTTGACGTGTCAGCAGTACTCCGCATGTCAGCAGCGTGCTGGATGCACTGGAGCAGGCGATCCACAAGCTCCGACCTGTCCACCGGAGCGCCTTGCCGAAGCCAATCAAACCGTTGGTCGGCTGCGTCGGCGACAGCTATGACAACGCTTTGGCTAAGACGATCAACGGCTTTTACAAGGACGAAGTAATTCACCGGCGAGGACCGTTGCGATACTTTGAGGCTGTGGAATACGCGACGCTGAAATGGGTGGACTGGTTCAGCAACAGGCGACTGCTGGAGCCTATCGGCAACATACCGCCTGCCGCAGCCGAGGAACTATATTACGCCACATCTCCATGGCTGCGCAACTTAAACCAAATGGCCTCCGGCAGACCTGGTGCGGTTCATTTCTGCCGGTCCGCTTCGCTGCGACGGGCCACCGGAGTTTGTGCGACAACTTCTGCAACAGAGCACAACATAAATGCTCGCATATTTGTAACTTAGCCGCCGTGATGCAACGCGTGATGCTTGGGGGCCGAAGATTAATGTCATACCTTGCGGTCTCATTACCTGCGACGAGTGTGGTGCCGTGAGTGTCTGTGCCCAAACGGACGAGAGACTGATCCCGTCACGTTTTTTGGAGCCTAATGGACGCACGTGGTTATGCGGCAACCAAGATGGGGATGATGAGCGAAATGGTGTCGAAACTTGCAGGAAAAGTGATCGTGGTTGCGGGTGCCGGCGGTATCGGAGCGGGCATTGCCGGCCATTTGGCCGATGAGGGAGCCACGATTGTAGTCGGCGATGTCCGTCTCGATGCTGCGGCGGAGGTCGTCGAGGGAATTGTCGGCCGGGGCGGCACGGCCGTCGCAACCATGCTTGATGGTGCGGACGAGGCATCGGCGAAAGAGGCCATCGCGCTGGCCGTTTCACGCTTTGGCGGGCTCGACGGGATCCACATCAACTTCGCGTTCCTTGAGAACGCCCGGCCGTCGGGCATGACTACCGACGTGTTGGGTCAGAATCTGGACGACTTCGACGAGGCCATGCGTGTAAACGCGCGGGGCTATCTGCTGTGCACCCGGCAGGCAATTCCCGCATTATTGGAGCGCGGCGGGGGGGCGATCGTCTATACTGCGACCAATTCCATCTATAATGGCGCCGCGGATCTTTTGGGATACGCGATGAGCAAGGCTCCGATCCTGCCACTGATGCGGCATGTCGCCACGCGTTACGGACCGGAAGGCATCCGTTCCAACGCCATTTCACCCGGGTTGATTGCGCATCCTCGCCTGGAGACCGTGTTGTCGGACGCAGAATTGACCGGCTACGCGAACGCGGCCCCGATCAAGCGCCTTGGACGGCCGAAGAACATTGGCGCTGTTAGCGCATTGCTCATGTCTGATGACGGCGACTTCATTACCGGTCAGGTAATTGCCGTGGACGGTGGAGGGTTCATGCGGCCCTGAGGCTGGATGGCGGCTGACATAGGCATTGAAGCGGGAGTGAATTCATTGACGCAGACACGATTGGAGGGGTTGTGCGCGATGGTGACCGGCGCAAGTCAAGGTATCGGGCTTGCCTGCGCACGCGCCCTTGCAGAAGACGGCGCGCGGGTGGTGATAATGAGCCGGCGCATAGAGGCTGTAGAAGAAGCGCGTGAGCGGTTGCTGCACGAGGTTCCCGGGGCATCGATCGAGGTGCGAAGCGGTGACGCAATGAGCGAGACGGATATGGGTGAGGCTCTCGCATTCACCCATGGTCTTGCCGGCAGGCTCGACATCGTTGTTTCGGTTGTCGGCGAACCGTCCTTCAAGCCGATGCTCATGAAGGACCTCAACGAAGTGCGGAGCGAGTTCGCGATGAACTTCGACACGGCTTTTCTCGCCGTGCGCCATGCCGCCCCGCTCATGCGGCCGGGGGGCAGCATCGTTTGCCTCTCTTCCGCTGCGGTGACTCAGGCCGGTTGGGGGATAAGCGTGTATGGGGCGGCAAAGGCAGCCGTTGAGCGGTTCGTGCGGGCCGCTGCGTTCGAGCTTGGCGGCGCGGGCATTCGCGTGAACGCTGTCCGGCCCGGCCTCACCCTGCCACCGGAGCGGGAAACGGATCCGGATTTCCTTGCCATGATTGAAGCGTACAAGAGCGAGACGCCGCTGGGGCGGTCCGGGCGCCCTGAAGATGTCGCACGGGCGGTACGATTCCTGGCTGGACCGGAATCGGGGTGGGTAACGGGGCAGACATTCTCGGCAGACGGGGGGATGGATCAGGGCAAAGGCCCGGACACCATGGACAGCATGTTCGGTAAGGCGGCGATGGACCTCATTCGCCGTGGCAAAATAGCGATGTGATCCTCACATCGCCCCGTCAGACGCAGAGTCCGGCGGTAGGGGCATCCGCCGGCGGCATATCCGGCGGGGCGCCGTAATCGTTCAGGGTGTAGAACGGATCTGAAAGGTCTGGCGAGCCAAAGTACAGAAAATCAAAGTGTCTCCACCGGAACCGCCATTGCCCGTCGAGGTGAACGAACCTCTCGTAGTAAATGCCGAAAGTCACCGCCGCGCTTCCATCATGCCGTTTCACATGCTCGACGACATAGGTCCGTCCGGTGGCGGTCTGTGGCCCGAACTCCAGGATTGGCATACCGAAAGTCATGAAAATGCGCTCGTTGGCCGCGCCCAATTCCCCAAGTGCATCCGCGATAGCCGCGCGACCGACGATATGGAGGCCGGCAACCTTCCATTCACCGTTCTCGGTGTAGCATTCAGCGAAGGCTTGGCCGTCTTTACGATAGACGGCATCGGCGCATACCGCGTGCAACCGCCGGATCGCCAATTCTGCGGCGAATTGATCGTCCATCCTCACTCCTTTGCGGGCTTGCTGCCGGGTTGTTGCGATGGAACGGCGTCAGGCGCACGGAATAGCTGTGCAATCCAGCGGAACAGACGCGTGATCCAGCCCGGCCGTGTCTCAGACAGCCGTGGCTGAGGCGCGGTGACGGCATTCGCCTGTTCGATGCCGGTGGCCAGCTGCCGCGCAAAGGCAAGCGCGAATTTCGGCAGAAGTGGGCTGGCCATAGCCTCCCACATAGGCGCCATTGGCCCAGTGCCCGCTATCTGCAGGGAGAGTTTCATCTCCATGGCATCCTTCCCATCGGGCGTCGCCATGTAGCTGCCGCGGCCCTCTACCGGATCGCCTTGCAGCCGGAAACTGAAACGCGCGCGGTGCGGGCCGTTCCATTCATCGACGTGAACCAGCACCTTCACGGTCCTTACGAGCGCGCCCACCCCGACTTTCAGAACCCACCGGGAGTTGTCTTCGTCGATGATTTCGCAGTCCTGCAGGCCGGGCATCAGTTCTGCCCAGCGCCGGATGTCCTTTACATAGTCCCAAACCTGATCGATGGAACATTGTACGGGCGCTGCCTGAGTTGTTTCGATCATGGCTGTGTGCTTACGAGCCCCAGCCTGTGCGCTTCCTGCGCCAATAACCCGCTGGGTTCACCGCAAGCGTGCTTTGCGGCCAGCCAGCCGTATGTCATCCCCCGCGCATTCGAGACGCCGCTTTGCATAACCGCCCCGGTTTCCATCCGCGCAACCGAGTTACCAGCGGCGTAAAGGCCTTCAATGGGCCGATCATCCCAGCCAACAACGCGCGAATGATGATCGGTCAGCAGGCCGGTTGACGGGATGGCGGTGCCACCCATCCGCTTCAACTCCACCGCATAGAACGGACCCTTTAGCAGCGTCCCGATATTGGCATTGGGCTTGTGGAGAGGATCGCCGCACATCCATTGGCTCCACGGATGGCTGCCGCGTCCGAATTCGGCATCCTCACCGGTTTCAGCATAGCCATTAAAGGCAGCGACCGTTTCCTGAAGACCAGCGGAATCGATCCCGATCATGGCGGCCAGTTCGTCGAGCGTTGCCGCCACGGCGCCGAAGCCCTCCGGCCAGTCCTGGTCAGGCGTGATCGAGATAAAGGGGTACTTTTCGCGCCCTTGGCTGTCCA
>Ga0233365_1001058_pt1 | contig 12137 bp, 11 predicted proteins | sample ElkDunMinimDraft_27_FD_191535 | JGI IMG/M metagenome (GOLD analysis project Ga0233365, IMG submission 191535) | Fecal eukaryotic communites from dung pellets of Tule Elk in California, USA - Elk Dung C36 | ecosystem: Host-associated > Mammals > Digestive system > Large intestine > Fecal | place... | reverse complement strand
CGCCGCGGATGTTCAACGGTTCTTCCACGGGCTGCCGGACGGTAGGTAACGAGGTCGTGGAGTTCCGGCTGGTGTCACCGATCGACGACATCAACCGGAACTCCCTGTGGCTCAGCAGTTCTACTCAGATGGGCTGACCTGGTCGGGCGCCTGATACCCACCATGGCCGAGAAGTCTTTAGTCGATGCTAGAGCCGTCCGGCCTTCTTGGCGCGGTGCTCCGCGACGCGTGCGCGGGTGGCGCAGGTGGTTGAGCAGTAGCGGCGTGCCGAACCGGGGCCGGTGTCGAGGAAGAAGCGGCCGCATCCCGGAGCGGCGCAGGCACCCCAGGCGATGCGACCGCGTTCGCTCAGCAGCTGTGCCAGGGCCAGCGCTCCGGAGGACGCGAGCCAGTCGCCCCACCCGGAGTCCTCGTGGTCTACATGGAGATGCCAAAAGTGTCCACCGTGGTTGGACAGCCGAGGCATCGCTCCCGATTGGCTGAGCACCCGGTTGAGCGCGGGTGCCGCGTCGTCCGGGTCCGACGCGGTCAGTATCGGCGCGAACCGGAGGGTGGCGTCGCGCAGCTCCGCGACGTCGGTGTCCGTCAGTCCGGCCAGATCGGTCGAGCTTTCGCCGTGCCGAGTCAGCAGGTCGATGACGGCCGCGATGTCGGCTTGCGGCGTGAGGCGAAACAGGTTGGCCAGGTCGATGAGACGAAGTGCCGGGTCGAAGCCTCGACTCATGAGATTTCCCCGATCATGTGGCCAGTGTAATGGCTTGTCCGACACAAGCTGTTACTCATCGTGTCGGGTGAATGGTGCTGGTCCGTCCGTGAGCTGTCCGGTAACGTCTTATCTAGTTAAGCCGTTACACTTCCCGAGTGAAAGAGACTCGAACCCCACCGTTGCGGTACCTCGCCGGGTCATGGCTTGCCCGACTGGCCGAAGAAGGCATGGCGGTGGCGGTCGCCCTGCTGGCGCTCGACCGCATCGGAGACGTCGGGCCCGCGGCTTTTCTGATGGCGGCCTGGTTGATTCCCCATATCGTTGTCGCGCCCATGGTCGGCGCGTTGGGAGCTCGGGTGCGCCGTCCCGCCCGCTTCTACGCTCTCGTCATTCTGGGTTTCGCGCTGACGATCGTGGTCCTGTTCACCATCGTCGGTCGCGTGCCGCTGGTGGTGGCACTGCTGGTCGCGGTCATCGGTGGGTCGGGTGGTCCGGTAGTCGCAGGTGGACTGTCCAGCATGGTCGCGTCGATGCTCCCGGAATCCGCGCACGCCCGGGGTTACGCCCTTGACTCCGCCACCTACAACGCGGCGTCGCTGACCGGTCCAGCCCTCGCGGCGGGAGTTGCCACCATCGCCTCGGCGACGGCGGCCGGCTATCTGCTCGCCGCATCAGCCGCCCTCGGGGCGCTGCTCATCGCCGGTGTTTCGGCTTCGTCGGCGGGACAGGAGTCGGTGGGATTGAGGTCGGATCTGGCGACCGGTTTCGTGACGGTCTGGCGTCAGCCGGTGCTTCGCGCGGTCACGGCGGCGACCTGTCTGGCCTATCTAGGGCTCGGCGGTCTCACCGTCACCGCCGTCATGCTGGCTGAGCAGTGGAATGAGGCGGCCCAGGGTGGACTGCTGGTGACGGCCTTCGCCGTCGGCGCCACCGCGGGTGCGCTGCTGTTGGCGAGGTGGCCGCTGCCGGTGTCGCCGCAGCGATTGGCCGGCTTTAGCCTGCTGACCACCGGTATCGGCCTGGGCCTGGCTTCGCTGACCTCGTCCTTCGTGCTGTGTCTCGTGTTGTTCCTCCTGGCGGGAATCGGTGACGGGCCGCTCTTGAGCGCCACCTTCCAGGTGCGGGCGGCGCACACCACCCCGCGGACGCGGGCGCAGGTGTTCACCACGGGTGCCGCGCTGAAACTCTCGGCGGCGGCCCTCGGTGCGGCGTTGGTCGGAGCGTTGACGTTGCCGGCAACGGCTTTTCTGCTGGCCATCGCCGTGACGCAACTGGCGGCGGCGCTACTGCTGTGGGTGGGGTTGCGAGGGTCCGTGGGCTCGATCACGAAAGTTGCCCGAAGTGAGACAGCTGTGTAGCATTTGAGACATCGGTGTCTCATGACGCGGGGCGTTGTCGTGTCTGGGCAACGGAGGGGCAGGTGAAGGATGGACAGCATGGGTGCCAGGGAACTCGGTCAAGCCGCACTGCGGCTGCTCAACGCCGACCCCACCGCATCGATGGCCCAGATCGCCACCGCCGCCGGAATCAGCCGCGCCACTCTGCACCGGACCTTCGCCACCCGAGAGGACCTGGTGAAGTTCCTCGGCCGGATGAGTCTGGAGTCCTGGCGTGACGCCCTCGATGCGGCAGGCATCGACGAGGCGGCCGCCGACGGCAACGGCGACAAGGTCACCGACGCGCTACACCGTTTGTGTGGCGAGCTCATCCGCGACGCCGACGAGTACGGCTTCGTCCTGACCGAACCGGCCGCCCACCGCGACGAGGAACTGGTCACCGAGGCCGAGCTGCTGCAAAACCGCGAGTTGCGGTTCTACACCGCCGCGCAGGAGGTCGGAGTACTTCGCGCCGACCTGCCGGTCCCGTGGATCGCCAACGCCGTCTTCGGGCTGCTCGTCGGGTTGCGCGACGGCCTGCGCCGCGGTGACATCGCGGTTCGCGACGCGGAACGACTGCTGCGCGAAACACTGCTCAACGGAGTCAGCGCTCGCTGACCGGTGCGTCAGCACCGTCGCCCGGGGCTCAACGATCGGATTCGAGAGAAGAAGAGGTACCCATGTCCGCGGTTACGCCTGCGCCAGAACAGCAGGTACTCACCCCGCACCCACGTCGCTGGGTCGGGTTGGCGGTGCTGTGCGCGAGTCTGCTCATCGTCGTGATGGACATGACGATCCTGAACGTCGCGCTACCGGCCATCAGCGCGGACCTTCTTCCCACCTCGGTTGAACTGTTGTGGATCGTCGACGTCTACGGCCTGGTCGTCGCGGGTCTGCTCGTCACCGCCAGCGGTATGGCCGACCGCTTCGGCCGTCGCCGCCTCCTGCTGATCGGCTACGGCGTCTTCGGTGTGATTCCGCTACTGGTTCTCGTGGTCGACAGCCCGGGCGGGTTGATCGCACTGCGGGCGCTGCTGGGTATCGGTGGAGCGCTGATCATGCCGTCCACCATGTCCATGATCCGTGGAATGTTCACCGACGCCCGTGAGCGGGCGTTCGCGTTGGGCGCGTGGGTGGCGATGGCCTCGGTCGGTTCCGGGCTGGGGCCGATCGTCGGTGGAATACTCGTGGAGTTCTTCGACTGGCACGCGGCCTTCCTGTTCAACACGCCCCTCATGGTGGTCGCCGCCGTCGCGGCGATCCTGCTGCTACCCGAATCGAAGGGCGCGGCCGTCCCGTGGGACTTCCCGAGCATCGGTCTGTCCATTGTCGGTATGGCAGCCCTCATGTACGCGATCAAGGGAATCGGCAAGCACGGCATCACCGACCCGGTCACCGTCGTGGCTCTGGTGACCTCCATCGGAGCGCTCACCTGGTTCGCGCTGCGAAGCCTTCGCCGCAAGGTCCCGTTGCTCGACCTTCGTCTGCTACGACGTCCACAGCTGTCGGCGGGGCTGATCTACGCGCTGATCTCCAGTGTCGCGATGGCGGCCATCCTCCTGTTGCTGGCGCAGTGGATGCAGCTGGTCAAGGATTACAGCCCGATCGAGACCGGACTGCGATTGTTGCCGCTGGCGGTCGTCGCCGGTGTGCTGTCGCCGTTGGTACCGCGCATCGCCGGAACCCTGGGCATTCGCAATGTCCTGGCCGCCGGTCTAGCCATCGGGGGCATCGGATTCGCGATCCTCTACCTCGGCGGCGACGACCTGAACTTCGGATTGGTCGTGCTGTCTCAGGTCATGGTCGGAATGAGCATGGCGGCGCTGGCCATCGGCTCGGTCATCATCATGTCCGCAGTACCGCCGGAACGCACCGGAAACGCGGCGGCCCTTGAAGAGACCAGCTTCGAGGTCGGGGCGGCGCTGGGTGTGGCGGTGCTGGGCAGTGTCGCCGCGGCGATCTTCCGCTCCACCTTGACCATGGAGGACCTGGCGAACCACGGCGTCACCGGACCGGCGGCGGTTGCCGCACAGGAGTCCCTCGGCGGTGCCCTCGCGGTCGCCGAACAACTGGGTGGCGGCGCGGCCGGACTCATCAGCCAGGCGCAGGCGGCGTTCACCGATTCGCTCGGCGTGGTCGGGCTGGTCGGTGGCGGACTGATGGCGGTGGCCGCCGTCGTCGTCTGGTTCCTCACCCCGGCCGACGTGACCGTGGAGGACGTCGAACACTGAGCCCCCTGACGGGCTCGGCGAACCACGGTTCGATTGCGAGGGCCGAGGTGAAGCCCACCGCCGGCGTCCAGTACCTGACCGGTGGTTCAGCCCGCGTGCGGTGAGGCCGGGACGCCGACCGCTTCGGCGACGCCCTCGGCTCTGCCGAACCGTTCCGGGGCCGTCCAGGACGCCGACACGTTCTGAACCGCACGCCGGTCGAGGCCCGGGTCCTCCCCGCTGTCCCGCGTCGACACCGCAGGCCGCCTCGGCCCTCCAGCGCCTCGCGAAGTCGGTCACGAGGATGTTCACTCGGTGACGACCCGGTGAGGTCCCAGTTAATGGACGGACATACCATTGACGGGGCATATCACCGCTGCTCAAGCAGGGTGAATCGACCGTGATGGCAGCGTGGCCATCGGCCCGCCGTATCGAAACTGAATCCGCCAGGAGCGATCTGCACATGACCACGCCACAACGTCCCATCGTTGTCATCGCCGACAAACTCGCCGACTCGGCCGTCGCGGTTCTCGCCGGCGATTTCGAGGTTCGCAACATCGACGGGACCGACATTCCGACCCTGCACTCGGCGCTGGCCGACGCGGACGCGGTGATCGTCCGAAGCGCCACCCGAATCGACGCCGCCGCGCTGGCCGTGGCCGGCCGGTTGAAGGTCGTCGCGCGGGCCGGAGTCGGACTGGACAATGTCGACATCAACGCCGCGACCGGGCGCGGAGTCATGGTCGTCAACGCTCCCACCTCCAACATCGTCTCCGCCGCCGAGCAGGCCATGGTGCTGCTGCTGGCCTCGGCCCGCAACACGGCGCAGGCTGACGCGTCACTCAAGCGCGGCGAATGGAAGCGTTCGCAGTTCACCGGCGTCGAACTGGCGGGCAAGACCGTCGGCGTCGTCGGACTGGGCCGCATCGGCCAGCTGTTCGCGGCCCGCATCGCGGCCTTCGACACCAAGCTCATCGCCTACGACCCGTACGTGCAACCGGCTCGCGCCGCGCAACTGGGCATCACCCTGGTCAGCCTCGACGACCTGTTGTTGCAGTCGGACTTCATCTCGATTCACCTTCCCAAGACTCCCGAGACCGTCGGGCTCATCGGCAAGGCGGAACTCGACAAGATCAAGCCCGGTGTCCGGATCGTCAACGCCGCCCGTGGCGGCCTGATCGACGAGGCCGCCCTGGCCGAAGCCCTGGCCGACGGCCGGGTCGCCGCCGCCGGGATCGACGTGTACGCGACCGAACCGTGCACCGACTCTCCGCTGTTCAACCTCGACAACGTGGTCGTGACTCCGCACCTGGGAGCCTCGACCCGGGAGGCTCAGGACAACGCCGGACTGGCGGTGGCGCGCAGCGTCAAGCTGGCTCTGTCGGGTGAGTTCGTTCCCGACGCGGTCAACGTGCAGGCCGGTGGCGTCATCGCCGAGGAGGTCCGGCCGCTGCTGCCGCTGGCCGAACGCCTGGGCCGTGTGTTCACCGCGCTGTCGGACGGCGCCGCCCAGTCGGTGACCGTCGAGGTGCGCGGCGAGGTCGTCTCGCGGGACGTCACCGTTCTGCAGCTGGCGGCGACCAAGGGCCTGTTCGTCGACGTGGCCGAACAGGTCACCTACGTGAACGCGCCGCTGCTGGCCGCCGATCGCGGAGTCGACATCGGACTGTTCACCGCTCCCGACAGCCCCGACTTCCAGAACAAGGTCACCGTTCGCGGCGCGCTCGTCGACGGCCGCGCCCTGACCGTGTCGGGCACCGTCACCCAGGACTTCAAGGAGATCCGCAAGCTCACCGAGATCGACGGCTACGACGTTGAAATCGACGCCGAAGGTCCACTGTTGATCCTGCGTTACGACGACCGTCCCGGTGTCGTCGGACTGGTGGGTGGCGCCCTGGGCGATGTCGGGATCAACATCGCCGCGATGCAGGTGGCCCGCCACGAAGCCGGGGGAGAGGCACTGATGCTGGTCGCCACCGACGCCGAGGTCTCCGCCGACCTGCTGACCAGGCTCTCGACGACCATCGGCGCCAGCGCCGCGACCGCGGTCACCCTGACCGACTGACCGCGATCCACTGAGTTCACGACGCCGCCGGTACGAGGTACTCGTACCGGCGGCGTTTCGCGTCGACGGCGCGCTGAACGTTCGGCGCGATCATTGGGGCCACGACCGTTTCGCCACTAGACTGCCTCTTCCAAGCCGTCGAGTATGGGTGGTCGTTGACATGGTCAAGAACAATCACAGCACTGATTCCACCGGTGAGTTCCAGCGCTCGTTGAGTCGCTTCGACGATCGGATTCTGGCGGATCCGCAGTCGAGGTGGCCGGTGGAGCCGGGACGGTATCGGCTGGTGGTGAGCCTGGCCTGCCCGTGGGCGCACCGCATGCTCATCGTGCGGCGCCTCCTCGGTCTCGAATCGTCGATCTCGGTGGGAGTCACCGATCCGGTTCAGGACGAACGCAGTTGGCGGTTCACTCTGGACCCCGGCGACGTCGATCCGGTGTTGGGCATCGGATTCATCGGCGACGCCTACTACGCCCGCGAACCGGAGTACCGGGGCGGGATCAGTGTTCCGGCGATAGTGGACATTCCCAGTGGAGAACTGGTCACCAACGATTACCTGCAGATGACGCTGGATCTGTCCACCGAATGGACCTCGTACCATCGCGACGGTGCCCCCGACCTGTATCCGGTGGCGCTGCGTTCGGAGATCGACGAAATCGTCGGCCTGGTGTTTCGCGACGTCAACAATGGTGTGTATCGCGCTGGATTCGCGGCGGTACAGGACAAGTACGACCGTGCTTACAATGGACTCTTCGATCGGCTCGACTGGTTGGAGGAGCGGCTCACCGACCGGCGGTATCTGGTGGGGGACACCATCACCGAGGCGGACATCCGGTTGTTCACCACGCTGGTGCGGTTCGACCCGGTCTATCACGGGCACTTCAAGTGCAACCGCAACAAGTTGACCGAGATGCCCGCGCTGTGGGCCTACGCTCGCGACCTGTACCAGACCCCCGGCTTCACCGACACCGTGAACTTCGGTCACATCAAACGGCACTACTACCAGGTGCACACCGACATCAATCCCACCAAGATCGTTCCACTGGGGCCGGATCTGACGAATTGGGACACCCCGCACGGGCGGGAGGCGTTGGGAGGTAGGCCGTTCGGTGACGGCACACCGCCTCCGCCGCCTCCGGAGGCCGAGGTCTTCGCGGACCGGTGAGGTGTAATCACCGACACTTCTGAATTAGTCATCCATTTGGATAATTAGTGGCTATCGTTGCCGGCGTGGCAGCGAAGAAACCAGCGCGTCGATCGCCGAGTCCGCAGGAGCGTCAGCGTTGCGCCGAACGGACTCGGCGACGTCTGCTCGACGTCGCACGCGACGAGTTCGCCGAGTTCGGCTACGCCGGTGCCAGGGTGGGCCGAATAGCCGACCGCGCCGAAGTCAACAAGCAGCTCATCAGTTACTACTTCGGTGGTAAAGAGGGGCTGTACCAGGAGATGCAGCGCGAACGGTTGCGGGAGGAGTCCGAATCCACCACCTTGGACGTTCCCGTTGAGCAGATGATGCGGTGGTATCTGGAATCGGCTCTCAAAGATCCGCGTGCCGTGCGACTGTCGTTGTGGCAGGGACTGGCCGACGACGCTCCCGATGTGGACGGAGGCGCCGACGTCGCCCTGGAACAGGACCGGCTGCGGCAGCGACAGGAACGCGGTGAACTGGCCGCCGACCTCGACACCGCCGCACTCCAGTTGGCCTGGATGGGGATGGTCATCGCACCCGTCGCGATGCCCCGGTTGGTCGAGAAGCTGTTCGGTGTCGGCAGTGACGACACCGAGTTCGCTCGGCGATACGGCGACATGCTGTCACGAATCCTCCAACGGCTGGCGCCGCCGGCGCAGTCTCGATCGAAAGAGAGTGATGACTCATGACCGTTTTGGTTACCGGTGCCAGGGGTGCCGTGGCGCGCAGCGTGATTCACCAGCTGAACACCGCGGGGGTTCCGGTGCGTGCCGCCAGTCGGCAACCGTCGGGAGCCACGGGTGTGAAGGCGGCGCACCTCGACTTCACGCAGCCCGACGGGTTCGCCGAGGCGCTGGCCGGAGTCAGCCAGGTGTTCCTCTACGCGGCCGTCGACGGCATCGACGATTTCATCGCGGCGGCCAGGGACTCCGGAGTGGAGCGGTTCGTGTTGCTGTCATCGGCGGCGGTGGACCCCGAGGGTGTGTCCGACGACGCGATCAGCCGGATGCATCTGGCCGTCGAGGAACCGTTGCGCGCCTCGAACATCCCGTGGACCTTCATCCGTCCCGCGATGTTCGCCGGTAACGCGTTGCAGTGGCAGAAGTCCATCAGGGAGGAAGGACTGGTGCGGATGCCCTACCCGGAAGCACTGGTCAATCCCATCCACGAGGCCGACATCGCCGAGGTGGCCGTCGAGGCGTTGACCGGTTCCGGTCTCGTGAACACGGCGGTCTATGTGGATGGTCCCGAACCGTTGAGCCAGCGGCGTCAGGTCGAACTGATCGGTTTGGCGATCGGACGTGACCTGGTTGTCGAGGAGCTGTCCCGGGAGGCGGCGCACCGGGCGCTGGCGACGTTCATGCCGCAGCCGGAACTGATGCTGGACATGCTGGCCGGCGGCGAGACGATGCCATTGGGGCCGACGAGCGAGACGGTGACCGGACTGCCTTCCCGAACGTTCGCGCAGTGGGCGGTCGATCACGCCGCCGATTTCGCCTGAATGGACGTCAGTCGGCGTCGTTGAATCGGACGGCGCCGGGGCTGATCCCGTCGTCGGTCACCCACGCCAGTTTCAGGCGGCGATACATCGCGGGCAGAAAGGTGTCGGTGGGCTTCCCCCAGCATTCGTGGACCTTGAAGGATCGGTACTCCCGGACCAGGCCGAGCTCCACGGTGTCGACTTCGGCGGTGTGGTGGCCGCACGCGGCCGGGTCGCATCGGTAGACCAGCGTGTGGCGGTCGGCTTGAGACGGCAGCATGGACTGACCACACGTGCTGTGCCGCAACTGTTCTGGTTGTGCCAACAGGATCGCGGAATCGTATATGCAGTTGGTCATGACGCGTCCTATCTGCGATGACGGTGTGCTTGTCCACGGGTGTGAGGGTGGCGATTCGATGGGCCGAGCGGGAGTGGCGGCCACCCGCTCGGCACTACTGATCCTGAGTGATCGGAGCGGACCTTCGTCGCACTGTTTGTGCGATCTGCAGATGCAGTTTTTTTGATTGTGAGGGTAAGAAGTGCTCCGGTGTCCCTACCTTGGTTCTCTTACCTGCGAAAATGTTGGTCGATTCTGCTGATTCGCATCATGTTCGTCTATGTCGCGGCCGACAGCATGGCACGTTTGGATGTCCCCGGAGGGGTGATGTGGGGGTGGATGCGGCGGTTCTGGCGCTGATTCGGCATCGACTCGACTCCTCGTCCGCATATTGGGAACTGATGGCCGAATGTCGGGATGCGTCCGGTATGGTGGGCACCCCCGCGTCAGCGGGCACCCGAATAGGCAGACTCGAGAGGACGACCAGGCATGACGCGGATCGCGGTGATCCCCGGCGACGGAATCGGTACCGAGGTCGTCGCCCAGGCGCGCAAGGTGTTGGACATCGCGGTGCCCGATCACGAAGCGACCGAATACGACCTGGGAGCGGCGCGCTACCACCGAACCGGTGAGATCCTTCCCGAATCGGTCCAGGACGAACTCGACCAGCACGACGCGATCCTGCTGGGAGCGGTGGGAGATCCGTCGGTGCCACCCGGTGTGCTGGAGCGTGGCCTGCTGCTGAAGCTTCGGTTCGACTTCGACCAGTACGTCAACCTGCGTCCCTCCCGGTTGTGGCCCGGTACCACCGGACCGCTGGCCGACGTCAAAGCCGGCGAAATCGACCTGGTGGTGGTCCGGGAGGGCACCGAGGGGTTGTACGCGGGTGCGGGCGGCTCCCTGCACACCGGATCCTCGGCCGAGATCGCCACCGAGGAAAGCCTCAACACCCGATACGGAACCGAACGCGTCATCCGGGACGCGTTCACCAGGGCGCGCCGCCGCGAACGCAAGCATCTGACCTGCGTGCACAAGGCGAACGTCCTCACCCACGCCGGTGATCTGTGGCGACGGACCTTCACCGAGGTGGCCACCGACTTCCCCGACGTCACCACCGAGTACCAGCACGTCGACGCCGCGGCCATGTTCCTGGTGACCCGCCCCCAGGACTTCGACGTCGTGGTCACCGACAACCTGTTCGGCGACATCCTCACCGACATCGCCGCCGCCGTCACCGGTGGCATCGGGCTGGCCGCGTCCGGTTGCGTGAACCCCGACCATTCCCATCCGTCGATGTTCGAGCCGGTTCACGGTTCCGCGCCCGACATCGCGGGCCAGAACGTCGCCGACCCGATCGCGGCGATCCTGTCGGTGTCGCTGCTGCTGGAACAGCTCGGCCGAGGCGACGCCGCCTCCGCCGTGAGCCAGGCCGTGGCCGAGGAACTGGCCGGGAGAACCCCGGCCGAACCCATCGACACCGCCGCCACCGGCGACCGAGTAGCCCGGCGAGTATCCCGAATCCTCGGCTGACGGGCGTCGCACCGCGATATCGAACATTCACCAGCGTCCCACCAGCTTCGAGGTCGTGCCCGGATCATCCGGGCACGACCTTTCGACATCCTGGTGTCGTCGGCGCTTGAGCCTGCCGGGCCAGACAACGAGTGAACGCGTCGGCCGGCCCGTGTGCCGACTCGCGTGAGGCGGCCAGCGCACGCCGGGTACCGCCGCGCGACGACATCCGACACCCACCGTGAGAATGCTCCTGGCCGCCGGGCGAATTCGCTGTTGTGCGGTGGGGGTGCGGCAGTGCACCTGAACGAACGGTAAGTTTCAAGATGAGTATGACCACGTCGACCACGCCGCAGTTCCACCTGGACGGCCACCCGACAACGACGTCTTTCGGAGGCAATGAGATGACTGGCAGCGACCTGTCCCAGTTCGAGGTTCGGCCTCACCCCAACCCACGGTCGGAAGCCGAGCGAAGCGCCATCTTGGCCAACCCCGGTTTCGGACGCGACTTCACCGACCACATGGTGACCATTCGCTACACCGAGGGAAAAGGGTGGCACGGCGCCGAAGTCGGCCCTTACGGGCCGTTGTCCCTGTCGCCGGCGACCGCGGTTTTGCATTACGCCCAAGAGATCTTCGAGGGCATGAAGGCGTACCACCGCGCGGACGGCCGCATCGGATTGTTCCGTGCCGAGGAGAACGCCGCCCGGTTCCAGCGGTCGGCTGAACGCATGGCCATGCCGCAGTTGCCGACCGAGCTGTTTCTGGGATCGTTGCGCGCCTTGATCGACATCGACCGTGACTGGGTGCCCGAAGGTGAGGACACCAGTCTCTATCTGCGTCCCTTCATGTTCGCCTCGGAGGAGTTCCTCGGAGTTCGACCCGCCCTGGAGTTCACCTACTGCGTGATCGCCTCCCCGGCGGGCGCCTACTTCAAATCCGGCCCCAAGCCGGTCAGCCTGTGGGTGTCGCGTGAATACACCCGGGCCGCTCCCGGGGGAACCGGTGCCGCCAAGTGCGGCGGCAACTACGCGACCTCGCTGCGCGCGCAGGCCGAGGCGATCGAACACGGCTGCGAACAGGTGGTCTTCCTGGACGCGGTGCACCGCCGCTACGTCGACGAACTCGGCGGCATGAACATGTTCTTCGTGTATGAGAAGGACAAGACCGTCATCACCCCGCCCCTGGGGACGATTCTGGCGGGCATCACCCGCGACGCGATCTTCAGCCTGGCGCGCGACGCCGGGTACGAAGTGGTCGAGCGG
>Ga0233365_1001057_pt1 | contig 12140 bp, 7 predicted proteins | sample ElkDunMinimDraft_27_FD_191535 | JGI IMG/M metagenome (GOLD analysis project Ga0233365, IMG submission 191535) | Fecal eukaryotic communites from dung pellets of Tule Elk in California, USA - Elk Dung C36 | ecosystem: Host-associated > Mammals > Digestive system > Large intestine > Fecal | place... | reverse complement strand
CGGCGTGGGCCGCGGAGCGGCAGCAGTGGAGCGTGCGGTGGAGTCTGCCGCTGGATGAAACGCTGCCGCCGAGCCGGATGGTGCCAGCCCACTTTTTACAGGACGGCACGGTGGTCTCAGGATTCGAACTGGCGCTGCTGCCGGCGTTTGTCGAACCGGAGCCGCCGCTGGAACCGCCCTCCGCCACGCCTGCCGGTTCGAACTAACGTCTTCCGGCCCGCTGGCCGATACAAACAAACCCTGCCGAGGCTGCGGGGTTTTACGTAGCAGGCACATTCCATGTGCCGTCCGCAGTTTGCTGCCTCCAAAAGCTTCGCTTTTGGAGGGTTACGGCACTCGGAGAGTGCCTACTACCTAGCCTCCCGCAAAGACGCCCAGCCTCGCAGGGGTAAGCTGGTAAGCAACTCGGCACGGCTCGCCCAACCCGCCAAGTTTCGTACTTCTGATTTGACTTCTGCGGTACTTGCCGGTTTTAATGATTCCTGTAGCGCGTCTTTGGCGTCCATGTTCCCTGGAGAAATGTTTATGAAACGGTTGGTTCTGTTGGCCGGTTGCGTTTGTTTGCTGGCACCTCAAGCCCTGGCGACAAACGAGTTCAATAAGGAATGGAGAGAGCATTATCTGACTGCTGAAGCGCCTGCGACGTTGACCTCCGCCGCTCGCCGAGCCAGTTGCAACGTCTGTCACATCAAGGGCGAAAAGAAAACCGAACACAACGAGTACGGCTTGGCCGCCAAGGAATTCTTGGACAAAGAGAAGCTCACGAAGGAGTTCGTGAAGGCGAACCCCGAAGAAGCCAAGAAGTTGATCGTCGAAGGGCTGAAGAAGGCCGCTGAAAAATCGAGCAAAGACGGCAAGAAGTTTGCTGACAAACTCAAGGCCGGTGAATTGCCCGCCACCGACGCCGGGCTATAAGCCGACGCCCGATCGTCCGAGGTTCGGAATCACACGTTCTCAGGCGGATGAGGCTTGGGAACGTGCCGGCAAGCACGCCGAACCGCAGTTGACCCGCTCATCCTCCCTCACGCGGCGAGCCCCGCTTGCCCAGCGATGGCTCCTGACGCGTCGTCCCCACTCCCCACGCTCCCCAGGTTTGCATCATGCGTAGTCGCTCCCATTTTGGTCGATTGCTGGCCGGATCGCTCGTGGCCCTGGTCGCTTCGACCGCGGCGTTCGCCCAGCAGGCTTCGTCAGACAAACAAAACGAATCCGGGTTTGTTTCCCTGTTTGATGGCAAGACGCTCAACGGCTGGAAAAAGTCCGAAGAAAACCCCGACAGCTTTCGGGTTGAAGACGGCTTGATCGTGGTCGAAGGGCCACGCGCCCACCTGTACTACGACGGCGAACTGGCGCCGCTGAAGAACTTCCACTTCAAAGCCGAAGTGAAGACCACCCCCGGCAGCAACTCGGGGATCTACTTCCACACCCGTTACCAACCCTCGGGCTGGCCAAAGTACGGCTACGAATGCCAGGTCAACATCTCGCACTCCGACCCCAAGAAGACCAGCGGGCTGTACGCCGTCCGCGACGTCGCCGACCCAGGGGTGAAAGACAATGAGTGGTACACGCAGGAAATCATCGTCAAAGGACGACACATTCAGTTGATCGTCAATGGCAAGACGCTGGTTGACTACACCGAACCGGAAAACAAGCAGCCCGAAACGTCCGATTTTGAGCGCCGGCTCGACAAAGGCACCTTCGCCCTCCAAGCACACGATCCAGAGAGCAAGGTGTTTTTCCGCAACCTGCGGGTCAAACCGCTGGACTGAACCGCTGGCCGGCTAGCGTTCTGTTGCAGCATAAAATGAGGTTCTTCCGCGAACTTGGTGGCTCATCACGCGGGGCGTGGGTCCTGCGCTTCTGGGTGGCATGCAGTTTGTCTTCTGGGTGGCATGTCGCTGAGGAACGAAGGGCGTGCTGAAGCGAACTGCGGGGTGACCATCGAAGCGTTCATCGGCTCGATATCGGCTTCTGCTGCTCACGCCCATCGCTGGGGCTCTGAGCGTGCCACCCGAAGCGATAGCAATACCCGCCCCGGCCTTACCAGGCGGAAATTCGACCTGTAACCGCTTACTGGGTTCACAGCTCCCAAGCCGCTCATGCGCCCGCCAGCGTCGCTCGCGGGTAGGAGCCCAAAATCTCCAGTCGCAAGGTGATCGCCTGCAGCCGCTGCAGCGCCGAGGCGACTTGCGGGTCCGACGCGTGCCCGGCGGTTTCAACAAAGAACAGGTACTCGGCGCTGCTCTGCGGCACCGGGAACGACTCGATCCAGGTCAGGTTCAAACCTGCCTCTTTGAACAGCACCATCGCATCGGCCAGCGCCCCTGGCCGGTGCGCAACCTGAAACAGCACGGCCGTTTTGTCGTTGCCCGTCGGTGGTGACAGGTGCCGCCCCAGAACGGCAAACCGGGTGACGTTGTTCGGGTTGTCTTCGATCGAAGCGTCGATCACGTCGAGCTGATACTGCCGTCCCGCTTCGAGACTCGCCACGGCCGCGATCCCCGGCGTGGAAGCGGCCAGTTCCGCTGCGGTCGTCGTGCTGCTGCACTCGACCAGCCGCGCCTTGGGCAAATGGTTGGCAAGCCAGGTGCGGCACTGCGACAGCGCCTGCGGCTTGCTGTGCACTTCGCGGATCTGCTCCCGCGGTGTGCGGCTGAGCAAGTTGTGGTGAATCGGCAGCAGCACTTCGCCGCAGATTTTGACGTTTACACGCACGAACATCCCCAGCGTGTCGACGATTCGGCCGTCGGTGCTGTTCTCGATCGGCACCAGCCCGGCGTGGGCGTCGCCGCGCAAGATCGAGTCGAATACGGCGGGAATTGTCGCGACCGCAGCCATCGGTGTGGCGTCGCCAAACATTTTGATCGCCGCCAGGTGACTGTAGCTGTATTCTGGCCCGAGGAATGCAACGCGTGACTGGTGGAGCCCCGACAAGCAGAGCGCCGCGGCATGCCGCAGCCAATCGGCGGTGGCCGCGGCGGATAAATCGGGCTGATTGACAAGGGATTCGGTCGCCAACTGTTCGACGCGGCGCGACTGGGCCAACATCAACCCGGCGACATCCTGCTGGTCGGAAGCGGCAAAATCGTGACGCACCAGCTCGGCGCGGCGCTGCAGCAGGTCGACCAGTTGGCGGTCAATGGCGTCGAGTTGGTCAGCGGTGGATCGAGCGGACAAAATGAAAACCTGAGCGAGTGACGAACAGTTGGGGGTGCTGCGAGTTGGAGTCCAGCCTTGAGGCTGCCGGTCTGGGGTCAGGCGAATGACGAACAGTTGAGGAGGGTGCTGCGAGTGTGAAGATAACAGGTGGTGATCCGCCGGCGGACCCATACGGGACTGTCATTCTGACAACGCCTCCAGCGGTCACGAAAGGAGCCACTTGGCAAACTGGCAGGATTGCAGGACCGTGCCCACCTCAGAACGCTCGTTAAGGACGTGCTGGAACAAAAGCAGTTTTCGCAAGTTCTTTAATCTCAGAGGCTTGCGTAAACTGAATTAAAAAAGGCAGGGTCTGGCACAGATGTTGCCATATTGTTTGGCCGAAGCGAACCTCGTGGGCCGCCAACCGGATCTCCGCAGCGCCCGCTCGTTTATCCCAGCCGATCTCAATCACCCAAATCATACACATCTAGCGGAGTAATCGCAGCGATGGCTCAAGGCGAAAAAATCATTGGCATCGACCTCGGCACAACCAACAGCGTGGTGGCGATCATGGAGGGCAGCGAGCCCAAAGTGATTCCCAACGCCGAGGGCAACCGTTTGACCCCCAGCGTGGTGGCGTTCAACGACAAAGACGAAACGATCGTCGGCGAGCCTGCACGCCGCCAGGCTGTGACCAACCCCAAGCGCACGGTCTATTCGGCCAAGCGGTTCATGGGCCGCCGGCACAGCGAAGTGCAGAGCGAAGAGAAGATGGTCCCCTACGGCGTCACCGGCGGGGCCAACGAGTACGTGAAAATCCGCGTCGGCGATAAGGATTACACGCCGCAAGAAATCTCGGCCAAGGTGCTCCGCAAGCTGAAGGAATCGGCCGAAAGCTACCTTGGCCACAAGGTCAACAAGGCGGTGATCACAGTCCCTGCCTATTTCAACGACAGCCAGCGGCAAGCGACCAAGGACGCTGGCCAGATCGCCGGTCTGGAGGTGATGCGGATCATCAACGAGCCGACCGCCGCGGCCCTGGCCTATGGTCTGGACAAGAAAAAAGACGAAAAGATCATCGTCTTTGACCTCGGGGGCGGGACGTTTGACGTCAGCGTGCTCGAAGTCGCCGACAGCGGTGACGAAGACAACAGCAGCCGCGTGTTCCAGGTGATCAGCACCTCGGGCAACACGCACCTGGGCGGCGACGACTTCGATGAAGCGCTGATCCATTACGTCGCTGACCAGTTCAAGAAGGACAACGCCATCGATCTGCGCAATGATCCGATGGCGCTGCAGCGTCTGCAGGAAGCCTGCGAAAAGGCGAAGAAGGAACTCAGCACGCTGCCCGAGACCGACATCAACCTGCCGTTCATCACGATGGACGCGACCGGGCCCAAGCACCTGACGATGAAGATCACGCGGGCCAAGTTCGAAGAGTTGATCGATGAACTGGTCAACCAGTGTAAAAAGCCGCTGATGCAGGCGCTCGAAGATGCCGGGATGAAGCCCTCGGACATCGACGAAGTCGTGCTCGTCGGTGGTAGCACCCGCGTGCCCAAGGTCCGCGAACTGGTCAAACAGGTGTTCGGCAAGGAGCCTCACCAGGGCGTTAACGCGGATGAAGTCGTCGCCGTTGGGGCCGCGATTCAGGCCAGCGTGTTGGCCGGCGACCGGACCGATGTGCTGCTGCTGGACGTGACCCCGTTGACGCTCGGGATCGAAACCGAAGGCGGCGTGATGACGGCCTTGGTGGAACGCAACACGACCGTGCCGGTCGAAAAGAAGAACATCTTCAGCACCGCTGCCGATGGCCAGACCGCGGTCACCGTGCGGGTGTTCCAGGGCGAACGCAAGATGGCGGCATCCAACCGACTGCTCGGCGAGTTCAATCTCGAAGGGATCCCGCCGCAACCGCGTGGTGTCCCGCAAATCGAAGTCAAGTTCGACATCGACCAAAACGGGATTCTCAACGTCTCGGCTAAAGAACTCGGTTCCGGCAAGGAAGCGAAGGTCGAGATCAAGGAAGCCGGCGGTCTGGATGATTCCGAAATCGAACAAATGCGCAAAGACGCCGAAGCCAACGCCGAGGAAGACCGTCGTCAGTTCGAATTGGCCGAGGCCCGCAACAAGGCCAGCCAGATGGCTTATCAGTGTGAAAAGCTGATGAAGGACAACGACGATAAGCTCAGCGACGCCGACAAGGAGCCGATGAACAAGGCGATCGAGAAGGTCAAAACCGCTGCTGCAACCGAAGATGTCGCCGCCATCAAGCAAGCAACCGACGAACTCAACGCGGCTTCGCAAGCCTTCAGCAAGGTGCTCTACGAGCGCAGCGATGCCGGTGCGGCCGGTGCCGGCGGAGCAAAACCTGCCGCGGCCGGTGCCGACGACGATGCGATTGACGCGGAGTTCGAAGTCAAGGACTGACCTCCGCCGACCGAAGTGACGCAGCGAGCGTCCAGTTGGAGTCCAGGCTTCAGCCTGCCCGTTGGAGTCCAGGCTTTAGCCTGCCCGTTGGAGTCCAGGCTTCAGCCTGCCTGTTGAGCGCAACGAATAAATCTGATCACGTCATGCGATGACAACTCGCCCCGCCGCCTCGCGGCGGGCGATGGTGCCGATCGGGACGCCGATCAATGAAGCGGCGGTGTAGCAATCGCCGCTTTTTGTTTGCACTGATCCTTGAGGAGATCGATCCATGGCATTCCGTTTTGACAAACTGACCACCAAGGCCCAGGGACTGGTCGCCGAAGCGCAAAGCCTGGCCACCTCCGCGGGCAATCCCGAGATCGATCCGCTGCATCTGCTGGCCGCGATGCTCAGCGAAACCGACGGGATCACGCGGCCGTTGCTGCAAAAGATCAATGTGGACGCGCAGCAGCTCAGCAAACTGGTCACCAGCGAACTGGGGCGGCTGCCGTCGATCTCCGGCGGCCGCCAGCCGCAGATCGCCCCGGCGCTGCAAAAGAGCTTCGAAGCGGCGGCGGAATCGGCCAAGCAACTCAAAGACGAGTTCATCAGCACTGAACACCTGCTGGTCGGCCTGACCCGCAGCGATTCGAAAGCCAAGCAGATCTTAAAGCTCTCCGGCGTCACCGCCGACGACGTGCTCAAGGGCATGGCACAGGTCCGCGGCTCGGCCCGCGTTACCGATCCCAACGCTGAATCGACGTATCAGGCGCTGGAGAAATACGGCATCGATCTGACGCTGTTGGCCAGCCAAGGCAAGCTCGATCCGGTCATCGGCCGCGACTCGGAAATCCGCCGCGTGATCCAGGTGCTCTCGCGCCGCACCAAGAACAATCCGGTCCTGATCGGCCAGCCCGGCGTCGGCAAAACCGCGATCGCTGAAGGGCTGGCGCTGCGGATTTTCGAAAACGACGTCCCGCAGAGCCTCAAGGACAAACGCGTCATTTCGCTGGACATGGGCGCGCTGGTCGCCGGCGCGAAGTTCCGCGGCGACTTTGAAGAACGGCTCAAGGCGGTGCTGCGCGAAGTCAAAGACAGCGCCGGCAGCGTGATCCTATTCATCGACGAACTGCACTTAGTCGTCGGCGCGGGCAAGGCCGAAGGCTCGGCCGATGCGGCCAACTTGCTCAAACCCGAGCTGGCCCGCGGGGCGCTGCGCTGCATCGGCGCCACGACGCTCGATGAGTACCGCCAGCACATCGAAAAGGACGCCGCGCTGGAACGCCGCTTCCAACCGGTCTACGTCGGTGAGCCGAACGTCGAAGACACGATCGCCATCCTGCGCGGACTCAAGCCGCGTTACGAGTCGCACCACGGTGTGCGGATCACCGACAGCGCGCTGGTGGCGGCTGCGACGCTGTCGCACCGGTATATCGCCGACCGTTTCCTGCCGGACAAGGCGATCGATTTGGTCGACGAGGCGGCCAGCCGCCTGGCGATGGAAAAAGAGAGCGTCCCGGAGCCGATCGATCAGGTGCAGCGGCAACTGCGGCAGCTCGAACTGGCCCATCGCCAATTGGCTGAGGAAACCGAGGCCTCCGCGGTGAGCAAGCGCGAAGAGGTCGAAACCGAAATGGAGCAGCTCAAACAGCGGCTCGCTTCGCTGCGGGAACAGTGGGAAGCCGAGAAGATGGGGATCAGCGACGCTCAGTCGCTGCGGCAGAAACTCGAAGCCGCTGAACACGCCTTCCGGGCGCTCGAGGCCGAGATCCGCGAAAAGCAATCGTCCGGCAAAGCGGTTTCGGAGAGCGATTTCCAGCGGCTCTATGAACTCGACCAAGGTCGCCGTCAACTGCAACAGCAGATCGCCACGAAAGAAGCCGAGGAAGCGACCCGGACTGAGACGCCTGCCAGCGACGATACCGCCGGCACCGAAGGTCGACGCCTGCTGCGTCAGGACGTGACCGAGGAAGAAATCGCCGAAGTGGTCAGCGCGTGGACCGGCGTGCCGGTCAGCCGCATGATGGAAACTGAACGCGCCAAATTGTTGGTGATGGAAGAGCGTCTGCACCAACGCGTCATCGGCCAGGACGAAGCGGTCGAAGCGGTGGCCAACGCCGTCCGCCGCAGCCGCAGCGGATTGCAAGATCCGCACCGGCCGATCGGCTCGTTCCTGTTCCTCGGACCGACCGGCGTCGGCAAGACGGAATTGTGTAAGGCGCTGGCCCAGGTGATGTTCGATGATGATCAGGCGATGGTCCGGATCGACATGAGCGAATTCATGGAACGCCACAGCGTCGCCCGCTTGATCGGCGCCCCTCCGGGCTACGTCGGTTACGAAGAAGGCGGCAAGCTGACCGAAGTGGTCCGCCGCCGGCCGTACTGCGTGATCCTGCTGGATGAAATGGAAAAGGCGCACCCGGATGTGTTCAACATCCTGTTGCAGGTGCTCGACGATGGCCGGCTGACCGATGGCCAAGGCCGCACCGTCGATTTCACCAACACGGTGATCGTGATGACCAGCAACGTCGGCAGCCAAGTGATCCAGCGGGTTACCTCCGAGGGCGGCACTGAAGAGGAAATGCGTGAGGCGGTGCTCGAAGCGCTCAAGGCGCGGTTCTTGCCGGAGTTCCTCAATCGGGTTGATGATGTGGTCACCTTCCACCCGCTGCGGCGTGAGGAGATCCGTCAGATCGTTGCGATCCAGTTGCAGCATTTGGCTGACCGGGTTGCCGAGTCCGATCTGCAACTGGAGTGGACCGAAGCGGCGATCGATCGTGTGGCGGCTGAAGGTTACGATCCGTCCTACGGCGCTCGGCCGCTGAAACGCGTGATCCAGCGCGAAATTCAAAACCCGTTGGCCACCGCCCTGCTCCGCAGCAGCTATCCGTCAGGCAGCACGGTCGTCGTCGATTACGTCGGCAACGAGTTCACGTTCACGGCAAAAGAGCCGTGAGCGTCCGGTTCTTGTGAACCGTGAGCCGCCGCAGGTTTGACACGCGCTGCCTCCACCGGCGCAGCGCATCTCTTCTCAATTGCAGCCTGCTGGCCGCAGAGTGCCTAAGAAAAGGCCGCTGCTTTGTCCGCCCAGGGCTGAACCGTGTCCAAGCGGTTCGCCTCTTCTGCGCCGAAAGCTTGACAGCCGCTCGCCACGGCCGCCAGAATGAGCTGTCTCGTCAGGGGGTGCGTCGTTTACTCCCTTGGTTTCTTGTCTCCTCGCCGTCCGCTTTCTCTTTTTGAGCCCGGTACCAGCAACGATGTTCTGACTTTCCACTTTTAGGAAGTAAGCCCATGTCACGTTCGCTTGTGTTCAATTCCAAGATGGGACGGGGCTTCACCCTCGTCGAACTGTTGGTCGTGATCGCGATCATCGGCATCCTGGTCGGCTTACTGCTTCCCGCCGTCCAGGCTGCACGCGAGGCTGCTCGGCGGATGTCTTGCAGCAACAATCTGAAGCAGATCGGGCTGGCATTTCATAACTACGCCGACGTCCATAAAAGCTACCCGTCAGGTTACTTTGCAAAGATTCCTAATAATAAGACTTCATCAGAACGCAGCCTCTGGAGTTGGGGCGCTTTTCTACTACCTTATGTTGAGCAAGCGTCACTGTATGACGCGCTTCAGCCGGGGACCATACTGCTGGAGACGCACCTGGCAACCGCACAGGGATTAACGCTGCTGCAGACGCCGATCTCCGTCTACCGTTGCCCGAGCGACATCGGTCCCGACCTGAACAACTTCGATGATGCGTTTACAGGCGATACCAATAACTATTACAACCGCCATGTGACTTCCGATGGCTCCGACCGCATCGCGATTGCTACATCGAATTACGTGATGGTGGCTAACCCATCGGATAGCACCACCCCGCCGGTCTATCCTGCCGATTACGGTCCGGCGCACGGCGTCGGTTTCCAAAAACTCCAGGATCGGCTTCCGCGATGTGATCGACGGCACGAGCAACACATTGATGGTCGGCGAGCGCGCTTGGAGGTACCACGACCTGACCGTTGGCGCCGCGAATGCATTGGGATTCAGTGCGGAAACCTGTCACCCCAGCAGCAGTTGGAATATCAAGTCAGGTGGTCTGGCGGCGCTCGGCATCGGCTACGACGGCATCAATTGGAGCGCCAATAACCGCATACACCAGACCCGTGGTTTCAGCAGCACCCATCCTGGCGGTGCGCAGTTCGTGCTCTGCGACGGCTCGGTACGGTTCATCAGCGAAAACATTGACTATGTCAAACTCACGGTAACCACGCCAGGGTATGAACGGGCGACGGTTTTTGCCCGACTGATATCACGCGACGATGGCACGCCGGTTGGCAATTTTTAAGTAGTCGCTACAAGTAACCGTTCAGGAGTGTTCCATGCGGTCGATCAGGTACGTTGGTGGCATGTTGGCCCTCGCGATGTGGAGTGCGACGAGTGGTTGTGGGCGCGGAGATTTGCCGCCGCTGGGGACGGTTTCAGGAACCGTCACGCTCGACAATGCACCGTTATCAGGCGTCATCGTCAACTTTAAGCCGGAAGCAGGCCGGCCAGCCACCGCCACCACCGATGAGCAAGGACGCTACACCCTGGCCTATACCTACGGCGTCACCGGAACCAAGGTCGGTCCAACCACGGTGATGTTTGAATGGCCTCTTGAAGAGGCGGGCCCGCCCATCCCCGCCAAATACACCGGAATGAACTCGGAGCTAAAAGTCAACGTCGAAAAGGGCTCCAATGAGTTCAACTTTGACCTGACTTCAAACTAACGCTGAGCCGTTTCACCCCGTGATCCCTGTGTCATACATAGCCTTCTGTTGCTCAGACGCCACCATCTTAAGTGGCCGGACACAAGTAATTTGTCGTAAGAGATACCGCTCAGCACGATACATGCCGTATGTGCGAAACCTCTTCATGGAACAAACTTATGTCCGGGTGCTTATTACAGCCTCGGATCGACCGGCTCGCTCTCCAGTGCCAAGACTCCGAAGACACACTCGTGGACACGCCGCAGCGGTTCGTGACGGACGAATCGCTCCAAAGCTTCGATGCCCAGGGCAAACTCTCGCAGCGCCAGCGATCGCTTGGAATGTAATCCTCGATTGCGGAGCCGGGAAAGGTGCTCGTGGGCAGTGTAGTCCGGGCCGTAGATGATCCGTAGGTATTCCCGCCCTCTGCATTTCACTGCAGGCTGCACCAAACCTTTCTTGCCACGAACGACGAACTCCAGCGGCTTGATCACCATTCCTTCACCGCCTCGCTGCGTCAGTTCAGTCCACCAATCGATCCCTTCCTGCTCACTGTCCGGATCGGTGACTTCGATCACTTTAAACGGCGTCGCTTGCAAGATTCTCGGATCGTGTTGACAGATGCGAGCGAGCGTCTCCATATGCCAAACGTGATTCTGATGCACATGGACCGTCGCTTCTGTCGCCAGCAGGTGAAAGGGAGCGAGCTTAAAGTCGTCCAGTGAATCGACCGGCCAGCAGTACTGCCGGTACGCCGTTGTGAACCGCTCGATGCTTTCTTCTCGGCCCAGAAAACTCTGCTGTACTGCCGCAAGCTGCTGCTGTGAGTCGTCGCGGAGCCGAGACCGGGTGGCATCCAAGACGGCGTTCACACGAGGCAGTGCAGCTTTGCCAGCCGCACCCACCGCAGCGTATTGAGACCGCAGAAGCTCCTGTGCCTTGGCCGACCACGGCATCAACTCACAGTCGAGACAGGCCCATGATGTTTCAAAATTTTCCCAAAAGCCTGCTGCCGACAGCGCCGCTCGCAGTCGATCGAGGAACTGGCGTTCCAGTTCTGAATCACTGAAGAACCGACGCCCCGTGCGGGTGTAGATGATGCCAACTTCCTCCTCTGTGACGCCGAAACGCTGCCGTGATGTCGCTTCATCCCGGCAGACGACGACCACAGCGCGTGATCCCATGTGCTTCTCTTCGCATACAACACGCGTCACGCCCTGGCTGCGGAAATAGGCGAACGCTTCGGCAGGATGCTCCAGTAGGCCCTCCTCCTTCGTTGTTTCGCTCGGCGACATCGTGGGCGGCAAGTAGATCAACCACTTCGGATTGGCAGCAAACCGACTCATTACCTCCAGCGCCGCCGTCGCATTCTCCTCACGAATCGTGATGTTGTGATTCAGGCGAGTCGCAACGATCCGCTTGCCAACGACATCCTCCGCATCGAGCACATCATCATGAAGCTGCTGAGCAGACAGGTCATTAGGTTGCTGCTCCGTGGGCAGAAACGGCCGCCTGGGTTCACAATAGATCCGCTTCGCCGGTACCGAGACGAACTCCCGCTCGGGGTACCGCAGCGCAGTGAGCTTGCCTCCAAAGACGCACCCCGTGTCGATGTTAACGGTGCGGTTGAGCCACTCCGGCTCGGGTACCGGGGTGTGACCATAGACCACCATCGCTGGCCCTCGATACTCCGCAGCCCAATTGAGGCGGACCGGTAGCCCGAACTCATCGGTTTCGCCTGTCGTTTCTCCGTACAGCGCAAAATCTCGCACTTTGCCTGAGCCGCGTCCCTGCATCTGCTCCTTCATCCCGGCATGAGCAACAACCAACTCGCCGCCATCGAGGACATAA
>Ga0233365_1001056_pt1 | contig 12143 bp, 11 predicted proteins | sample ElkDunMinimDraft_27_FD_191535 | JGI IMG/M metagenome (GOLD analysis project Ga0233365, IMG submission 191535) | Fecal eukaryotic communites from dung pellets of Tule Elk in California, USA - Elk Dung C36 | ecosystem: Host-associated > Mammals > Digestive system > Large intestine > Fecal | place... | reverse complement strand
GAGGCCCTCGTCCGCTCCAACGCCATCGACGTCATCGTCCTCGACTCCGTCGCCGCGCTGGTGACGAAGCAGGAACTGGACGGCGAGATCGGTGACTCCACCGTCGGCGCCCAGGCCCGTCTGATGAGCGCTGCCATGCGGAAGCTCACCGCCCTCATTTCCAAGGCGAAAACCGTCTGCATCTTCACCAACCAGATCCGCGAGAAGATCGGTGTCATGTTCGGCAATCCGGAAACCACCCCCGGCGGCCGCGCGCTCAAGTTCTTCTCCTCCGTCCGCATCGACATCCGCCGCATCGGCCAGATCAAGGCGACCGACGGCGTCGTCACCGGCAGCCGCACCAAGATCAAGGTTGTCAAAAACAAGGTCGCCCCACCCTTCACCGAAGCCGAGTTCGACATCATGTATAACGAGGGCATTTCCTCCACCGGATCCCTGCTCGACCTCGCCCTGGAAATGGACATCGTTCAGAAGCGCGGTTCCTGGTTCAGCTACAACGGCACCCAGCTCGCCCAGGGCCGGGACGCCGCCAAGGAACTCCTCAAAACGGACGCCGCCATGTATGCGGACATTGAGGAGAAGGTGAAGGAAGGCCTCGAAGCCAAGAAGAAGAAATAAGTTTCCGCGGAGTTCGCGTTCCCGGACGGGAGGGGGTCTCCGGGCCTGCCTCCCGGTTTTGTTGTGGTGGGGAGCATCCGCCCTCCGCGTTGGCAGGGATTCATGTCGTGTTGCACCAATGATAAATGACACCCGGGGAGGTGAGTCATTGCGTCAGAATTCATGATAAGCACGGCCTTGGGAAAGGCATGGATCACACAAGATGCATTTGCGCTGTCCCTTCGTGAATCTCCACACCCGGCACGCTCTACGGTTTCCGCTATACTTCTTCCATGTCGCACGTCGCAGAGTTGCTCAAAGCAGCCTCCAAACTTGATCTGCGGGATCGGGCGGAGCTGGTTTCGTCGCTCCTTGAGGATCTAGATTCCCGCCCTCACCACGTCAGTGATGAGGAGGCGTTGCAACGCCTTCAGGACCTGAAGTCCGGCAGAGTAGAAGGACTGTCGGAACAGGAATTTTGGAAGGCCTGCGGACGTCATTGACGTCATGCGGATCATCCGACATCCGAAACTCGCCGATGACATCGAGGAATGCCGCTGGATCCTGTCCAACAGGCCCGCTGCGGGGGTAGCGGAATGGCTCCGCCATTACGGTTGGGAAGATCCTCCTTCATCCCATAGATCCACACGGAAAGAAATGCCATCCATGATGTATGGGGCCTGGGGGATCATACCCATCCTCCCAGCCGTAACGGCGGAGCCGTTCCGCTACCATGCCGAAGTTACGGCGCTACTCCCCTCGATCCGCCGGAAGATTCACTGAGCGCACCCTTGGAAGGTACCACCCGTCAAGGCGGCACGCGCCTCACCGGCGAGGAACAGCGACCCGGAAACCAACATCGGATCTCCCTTTTCTTTCGCGGCGGCGAAGGCGCTCTGGAAATCCGGGAACAGGTGATGCGGCGGGCCACCTTTCGGCAGGGCCGCGGCGATTTCCTCCACGGGTGTTGCCCGTGGGGTATCGACGGGGCAGATGAAGATCTCCGAGGCGAGAGGAGCGAGCGGTGCCAGAATGCCCGCGATGTCCTTCGAAGACACGGCGCTGAAAACGAGCGCGGCTTTCCGACCCGGAAACTCCGCCCGCCAAGTTTCCGCCAGTACTTTGGCCGCGTGGGGATTGTGCGCGCCATCGAGGATCACTGCCCGGCCGTCCACCTCGAACCGCTCGAACCGTCCCGGCCAGCGGACGCCGGCGAGGCCGTGGCGGATGATGTCCGAATTGAGCTGGAATCCGCATTTGAAAAGGGCGGCAACCGCCAGCGCGGCATTCCATTTCTGATGTTCACCCGGCAGGGCGATACCGTAGCCGAGCAGGGGTTCCGTCACGAACTCCAACGGGCTGCGGGATTCATTCGCCTCCACCTCCAGCACGCGGTGGGCTGCGGGTTCCTGCGGAGAGGAAACCGCCGGCTTGCCCGGTACGAAGATCCCCGCCTTTTCCGCCGCCACCTTCTCCAGTGTGTCCCCCAGCCACTGGGTGTGGTCGAGGCCGATGGGGGTGATGACGGCGATGTCCGCGGGCACGGCGGTCGTGGCATCAAGCCGTCCGCCCATGCCCGTTTCCAGCACGATCACCTCGCACTCCCGCTCACGGAACCATCGCATCGCCAGGGCGAGGGTGATCTCGAAAAATGTCGGGTGCGTCTCCAGGCGTTCGCAGAGGCCGCGCAGTTCGGTCAGCATGTCCGCGCACGATTCCTCCGGGATTTCCACGCCGGAAACCTTGATCCGCTCCCGGTAGTCGATGAGGTGCGGGGAAGTGAACAGCCCGGTTCGGAAACCGGCGGACCGGGCGATGCTGTCAATCATCGCACAGGTGCTGCCTTTTCCATTCGTACCCGCCACATGGATGACCTTCACCCCATGCGCCGGGTGGGCGAGATACTCTTTCAGCAGACGGCGCGGCCCATCCAGCCCCAGCTTGATGCCGAACATCTGCGTGGAGAAAAGCCAATCGATCGATTCGACGTAGTTCATCAGGTCGCGGTCAAGGAATCAGATGGCAGCAGATGATGAAAAGGACGGATGCGAGGATCCCGAGAGATGGATTCAGAATCCCGATGAGAAACTGGCTGCGGGCGCTCCGGAACTCCGAGGCTACCCGCAGCACCGCGAACACATGCAAGATCCCGAAGATGAAGCAGAGCACCATCAACGCCAGGGTAACAGGTGCCATCAGCAGCAGCACGGAAGCTCCAAAATCGACCATGGCCTCCCAGCCATCCGCGGTCAGCGGGAATTTCCCGCCACCGGCAGCGAAGAGCCCGAGAATCAGGTAGAAATGGATGGATGACGGCAGCACCAATCCCAGAAAAGCCGCCTGCGCTGTCCTTTTCATTTTGTTTACAGCTCCTTCACCCAGATGTTCGCGAACTCAATGGCCTGGCCGTGATGTTGCAGGCCGATGGGGCCTTTCGCGGGGATGCCGGGAAGCTGGGCCTGCTCGATGACCTTGCGGCCGTTGAGCAGGACGGTGAGGACATCACCTTTCATCGTGATCATCATGCGGTTCCATTCCCCCTGCGGGCGGTCCATCTTCACCTTCGGTGTGACACCGGCGCGGACCTCTTCCGGCTGGGACTTGTCCATGCGGTAGCCATAGACCTCGCCCGATCCGACGCTCCAGTTCCAGAGATTGACCTGCGCTTTTGTCGAGCCGCGCAGGTAGATGCCGCTGTCCATTTCCTCGATTTCCTCGGTCACGGGCTTTCCGTCAGGCCCCACCTTGTGGTTGCCATCCGGCAGCACCACCGGCTGTGCTTTCTTATTCCCGCGTCCGGTCCAGCGCCAGTCGAAGGCGATCTGGAAGTCGCCATATTCCTTCTCCGTCCACAGATCCTTGATTTCCGCCGCTTTTCCATTGTGCTTGAGGATGCCATTGACCGCCGCCCAGTTGGTGGTTTTGGGGTCGTGCTTCCAGCCTGTCAGACCCTTGCCGTCAAAGATCCGGGTGAACCCGGCGGCCTTCACTCCTTCGATGTTCGCGTCCAGCGGCATCTCCTCGATGTTGATGTTCTTGAAGGAAACCTTGTCGCCGTGGCCGAGGAACGCGATATGTCCGGCGATCCGCTGGGCGCCCTTGTGCTTCCGGTTGCGGAGGGAAAGGTCATCCAGGTCACGGCGGAGGATCTCAGTCCCGTTGACCACAACCACGACGCTGGAGCGGGTGACGGTCACTTTCTGGTGGTTCCACTCTCCGACGGGCTTCAGACTGCCCCTTTTCGCCGCTGCCAGCAGGTAGATGGAGCCGTGGGACTGGGCATCCTTCAGGTCCTTGTACTTCTCCGCCGTGTCATCCAGGATTTGGAGTTCCAGCCCCGTGTAGGCGGCATCGCCTTCGCCAGGGTAGTTGATGCCCAGGCCGTTGTTTGCACCGGGCGTGAGCTGGAAGTCGAACTCCAGGACGTAGTTGGCGAAGGTGTCTTCCGTGACCAGATTCCGTGCTTTCGGAGTGGCGACGATCGCGCCGTCCTCGACGACATAGCCCTCACCTTTCCATCCCGTCAGATCCTTGCCGTTGAACAGGGGCCGTGCTTGGGCGAATGCTTGGCCTGCAGCCAGGAGCGGGATCAGAGGGAGAAGATACTTTTTCATGATCGGGAGATGTATGGGGTGGATGGGCCGGATGGGTTCCGGCGGTTCCGCAAGCTAGGCGTCATCCCGGTGGAGGGAAAGCGAAGATTGGTGAAGGAATCCGCCGGGTTACCACGTTTTTCCCGCATGCATTTCCGGTTTTCCGCCGCTGTGGTTCTGGCTGCCACCCTTGGTTCCGCCAGCGGGGAAGCCGTTGGGGTTTTCACGGGTGGGAAAGAGGGTTATCACAGTTTCCGCATTCCTGCGGTCATCGCGGCGAAGGACGGTTCGCTGCTCGCTTTCTGTGAGGCCAGGAAGAACAACCGCAAGGACCACGGCGACATCGACCTGGTGATGAAGCGCTCCACGGACCACGGCCTCACTTGGTCCGGCCTCCGTCTGCTCCATGATGGAGGCGGGGAGGGGGAGATCACCATGGGTAATCCCGTGCCGGTGATGGACGCGGGAACGGGGAAGATCCACCTCGTGTTCTGCCGGAACAACAGTGAGATTCTCCACATTTCCTCCGCCAACAATGGCGGCACATGGTCCGCGCCAGTTGAGATCACGCAGGGACTGAAGAAAGAGGGCTGGGGCTGGTATGCCACCGGCCCGTGCCACGGCATCCAGCTTTCCTCCGGAAAACAGAAGGGACGGTTGGTGATCCCGGCCAACCACCGGCAGGGTGTGCCCGGCGATGACAAGGGAACCTATGGCAGTCATGTCATCCATTCCGATGATGCGGGGAAGACCTGGAACCTCGGCGCGATCAATGGCGAAGCCGACGGCATCCACCCGAACGAAACCACCGCCGTCGAACTCCCTCCTGCGGAAGACGGAGGCTCGCGCATCTTTTTCAACACCCGCAACAACCGGGGGACCAACCCGCTGGGACGGGCCTCCGCCACCAGCCGGGACGGAGGGGACACCTTCACCTCCACCTACACCGGGATTCCGGAAATCGACGCGCCCGCCTGCCAGGGAAGCATCCTCCGCTGGGATGGGAAGCGGATTTTCTTCACCTCCCCCCGTGGGAAAAAGCGGGAGAACCTGACGCTGTGGAAATCCACCGACGAGGGCGGAACCTGGACGGCGGATCGTCTCATCTCAGCCGGGCCGGCTGCCTACGCGGACATCGTCCGGACGGCTGACGGAAAGCTGGGCGTGCTGTACGAAAACGGCTCGAAGGATTCCTACGAGCGCATTTCGTTCGAGCGGTTGGAAATCGACTGACGGCTCAGCGCCGTTGTTCGAACAGCCAGCGGATGGCGGCGTGGTCGTCTTCCGTGAACGCCTGTGCGGCGACGCCGTGCCCGCCATCGGGGTATTCGGTATATTTGACCTTCCCGCCGAATCCCTCCAGGGCCTTCACCAGATCCCGTGTCCGCTGGACCGGCACGACCTCATCCTTCGCTCCGTGGAAGGTCCACACGGGCACCTTTGAGATGGGTTCCGCCCGGGAGACTTCGCTCAGGCCGCAGACCGTCACCACGGCGGCGAAATTTTCCGGCTGCCGCGCCGCCCACGACCATGAGCCGCTGCCTCCCATGGAGACACCGGACAGGTACACCCGTGCCGGATCAACGGGCTGGCGGTCCAGCACATCCTTGAGGGATGCCATCGCCGCGCGGAGCTGGTCGCTGGCCTCGTCATCGCTTTTCAGCCAGAGGGCGGGAGCGGCGGTCTGGTTCTCCCACTTGGTCCAGTTATAGGGGCGGCCATCCTCGTACAGTCCCTCCCGGCACTGTGGGACGAGGACGAAGCAAGGAAAGCGCCCGCGCATTTCCGCCGTCGCCAGTAGCTTTGGCAGAGACTCGTTGACCGGCTTCAGGCCATCCTCCCCGCGCGAGCCTCCACCATGGAGATAGACCACCAGCGGGAACTTCCGGTCCGGATTCTCCGCAGCGCCCGGCGGCAACAGCAGACGGTAGGTCCGGTTCACCGTGGTCGGCAGCGGCACGCTGTCCGGGATGGACTGGCGCAGGTAGAGTTGCTCCTCCCCGTGGGAAACGAGGACGGTGGCAGTGAGGATGATTCCGGCGAGCAGGGATTTCACGGGGCGGGTGCGGGGGATTTCAGTCCGTCTCCGTCGGTGGCGAGGTCCTTCCGCTGCCAGACCCGGACATAATCGATCACGAAATCGGCGGGCAGTTGCTTGTCGTCCACCGCGTTGTTGTCCCATCCGCCCTGGGGCAGGGTGTACATCAGGTGGGACTGGATGGCGGACATCCGGTCCGTTTCCCAGCGGGCGAGTTCCACTCCGTTGAAGTAATAGGTGGCTGAACCGGGGAGCCACAGCAGCCCGACGGTGACGAAGCCATCCTTGTCCGGCTGGACGTAGATGTTGCTGCTTCCGATCGCCTTGTGCTCCTTGCCATAGCCGTCCCAGTGCATGGCGACGTTGTAGCGGTAGGGACCCCAGCGGGTGAGATGCTCGATGATATCGAACTCCATGCCGCCGTTGCCGGTGTCCTGGCGTTTCCACTTTTCGCCCGCTGCGGCGCCGCGGTCCGGCATCAGCCAGAATGCGGGCCAGAGGCCGGGGGAGGTCGGGAGCTTGGCGCGGGTTTCAAAGTAGCCGTAGCGCTGGGTCCACTTGCCGTAGGTGTCGAGGAAGCCGGTGGTGTAGTCGAACTTCTTGGCCTTCGGGTCGTCGTTGTGGTGGCTGCTTTTCCGCTCGTAGCGGAGCTTCGCGAAGCCGCCATCCATGAGCAGGTTGTCCTTCGAGAAGGCGCTGGCTTTATCCCAGTAGTTCTCGGCGTGGACGTTCCACTTCGCTGCATCCGGGGAGGTTCCGTCGAAGTTGTCCTCGAAGGTCATCCCCCATTCGCCTTCGACGGGTGGCTTTTTGCCCAGCCATTCCGGCAGCTCCGGTGAGGGTGGGAGGTTCGCCTTCACCGACTGGAGGACCAGCGACCTTTCGCTGTCGATGTTCGGCACGGCGACGATGACCGCGGAAATGGCATCGCTGGTGATCTTCGTGCCCGGCTGGCCGCCGGTTGCCTTCTTGCCCTTCTCCCCGGCGTCCTTCGCGCCCACCCACATCTCCTTGGCGACGAATGGGACCACGAATTCCTTCGATTCACCGGGAGCCAGCGTCCCTCCGTCGATGGTGTCGGAAGGTCCCCCGTTGCTTTCCAGGCGGATGTTCGGGGAGACGGCGGTCGCGCCGTCGTTCTTGAGTTTCACAACCACTTGCAGGGATTGGGAGAGGTCCCACCGCCCCTGCTCCGGCCGGAAGACCAGTGAGCCGGTTTCTTTTCCTCCGGGATAGACCGCACGGATGCCATCAGGGACAACGCTTGCCGTCGCCTTGTTCCAGGTGTCGATCTGCTTCTCCGCATTGATCTTGGAGGAGGCATCATAGACCACCTCACCCACCGGTTTCACCCGGATGGTGGCGGGGTCGATGGCGGGAAGCTCGCCGGGAGTGCCGGCGGCGATCATCGACTCGATGCGGAACGACTGCTCAGCCTCGGATTTCGTGGCGAAAAACAGGATCTGGGAGATGTTCTCCGGCTTCAGCGGGTAGGACTTTTTCTTGCCATAGGAGTGGCCGAAGATGAGGTTCACCACGCCGGTCTCACCTGGTTTGAGGTAGATGTTCTCCGTGTTGTATGGGTTGTTCTTCCAGTCATCCGGGTTGTCCAGCCGCAGGCCCAGGGCCAGTTGTTTCGTCCCGGTGTTGGCGATCTTCGCCTCCACATGGCCGTGTTTGGAAAGGTCGAAAGGTGTGCCGTCCTTTTTGACGAGGGAGAGGCCCGGATAGCCGTCCTCACCGGGAGTGATGCGGACGGTGATGCCTTCCCCGCCGGCTTCAGCGGTCACCTGGGCGGAGCTTGGCTTGAGCTGGATGTTCTCCGCCTCCCCCTCGAACACGGGCTTGGCGGGAACGCCGAATCCTTGGGCATGCAGGGCAACTGGAAAGGCGAGGCAGACGGCGGTGAGGGCGGAGAAGTGCTTCATCAGGGAAAAACCGGGCTTCCGGCCCCGCAACCTCACCCTGCATGCGGCGGGTTCCAATCAAAATTTGAACTCAGCCGGGAAAGTTGTCATCGCCCTGCCCGTTCTCACGGCGCATGTCCTCCAGTGTGGCGGACATGTCTTCCAGAGTGTCCCACAGCTCCCGCAGAACATAGAGCGGCGCACCGGAACGCACCGCCAGGGCGATGCAATCTGACGGGCGGGCATCCAGTTCCACGATCTTCCGCTCCATGATCTCGTTCTCCGCTTCCAGGATCAGGCGGGCGAAATACACCTCGTTCTCCATCCGCATGATGACGGCCCGGGAAACATTCGCACCGAAGGCTTTCAGCGCATGCTGGAACAGATCATGGGTCAGCGGTCGCGGCGGAAGCTGCCCGCTCATGGACGCGTTGATCGAAATCCCGACCGCCGGATCGATGTAGAAGACGATCGACTTCTCTCCATCCCCCAGGAAAACGGCGCATCCGGCCTGGGTGGGGAGCAGGGCGATCGGTTCGACTCGGACAAGGTCTGGCATCGGGCGGACTATCTGCCGCAACCGGTGGTTTTCCAAGGGGAGAAAATTACCGGGCGAGGTATTTCCGGGAATTCACCACGTATTTTTCCGCCCAGTGCTTCACCTTCGCCTGCTCGTCCAGGGAAAGGGTGCGCACCACTTTCGCCGGAGACCCCAGGACCAGGGAACCGGGCGGGATGATGGTCCCGCCGGTGACGAGCGCCCCTGCGCCGATGATCGAGCGCTCTCCGATGACAGCGCCGTCCAGGACGATGGCACCCATGCCGATGAGAACCTCATCCTTCACCTCACAGGCATGCAGGATGGCGGAGTGGCCGACCGTCACCAGCTCCCCGATGTGGCAACCGTAGTCGTCCGCCAGATGGATCACCACGTTGTCCTGCACGTTCGAGCGCGGGCCGATGGTGATCTCGTTGATGTCCCCGCGGAGTGTGGCGTTATACCAGACGCTGGATTCCTCTGCGATGGTCACCCGGCCCACCACATCCGCGCTGGCGGCGATGAACACGGACCCGTGGATGGTGGGATGGATGCCTTCAAAGCCCTCGATAGCCATGGCCGCAGTATAATATCAGCGGTTCCGGCGGCGCAACCCTGCCAACAGGGCAAGTCCTCCTACAACAGCGACGCCGGTGGATGGTTCTGGAACGACGGTGTAGTTCACGGTCAAAGTCGGCCGGTTGGACTCGGTCGCGTTTTCGTCGCTCAGGAAGCGGGCGAATCCGCTTCCGGACTCCGTCTCCAGAAAGAGGCGGATGGTATTGTCGGGGTCGTTCGCCAGGGCGTTGGCCACGGCGGATTGGAAAGCGGAGGTCGAGCCGAAGGTCCGCGTCTGGTTGGTGGCGTTGGGGACAAAGCTTTCCGAACTCAGCAGTGTGCCTGCCAAGCCTCCCTCTGCGCCGGGTGCATTCGTCCAGTTCACGGTGGATTCATCAAAATCCAGGTTCGCTCCCAGCAAGGAGAGTTGGAAGTTCAGGGCGGTGCCACCAGATCCTGCGGTAGATGAAGTCCGTAGGGACAGTGTGACGCTGTCAATGGTGAACGGGTTGCCCGCTGCCTCCGCCTCAATGGCGCTCAGGTCGAACTCGAATAAGCCGTGGAGGACGATGGTACCGGTGGTGCCGGCGATGATCGTGTCCGTCGGAGGGGTCACGGCTCCGACGATGCCGGTTGACGGGTCATCACTCCGGATGGTGGCTCCCCCGGTGTCATACCCGGTGGTTTCCCTGAAGACATAGGTCGCCGCCGATGCCTGGCCCGCCACTAGTGCTGCTGCAAGCGCCACCGCCCGCACTGGGGTTACTCCGCATTTTTTCATGCCCCAATCCTACCGAGGGGGCTACCCCGGTCAAGGATTGGTGCCCCGGGCCCATGCCAAGATTCTTCGCGCACCTGCTTGCCATGGGTGACGGTTTCGTCACAATCCCGGCCCAGCCATGATTTCCATCCAACGCCTTTTCGGGAAAGAAGACCGGTTTTTCGAACTGCTGCTCGCCAGCGCAAACGAGGCCCACGAAAGCATCGACTTCCTCACCGACATCCTGCGGCGGGAGAAGGAACACTCTCTCAACGAATTCGCCGCCCTGCGGAAGAAGGACAAGCAGATCACCAAGGAAATCAGTGAGTTGCTGGTGAAAACCTTCGTCACCGCATTGGAGCGGGAAGACATCGAGGCGCTTTCCTCCGTCCTCTACAAAATTCCCAAAACCGTCGAAAAGTTCGTCGAACGCTACATGATTTCCTCCGACCGGGTGGCCAGCACGGATTTCACGAAGCACGCCGCCATGCTGGATGAGGCCACCGTCCACGTCGTGGACCTGATCAAAACCCTGAAGAAGGGCATGGACATCGTGAGGGTGAAGGAACTGAACGACCGCATCCAGACCATCGAGGGTGACGCGGACAAGCTGATGCTGGACTGCCTGAAGGACCTCTACTCCGGCAAACACGATCCGCTGGACGTGCACATCATTTCCAAACTCTACGACCTCCTCGAAAAGGTGGTGGACCGCTGCCGGGACGTCGGCAACGTGGCGACCCAGATCGCCTACAAGAACTCCTGAGCCGCCACCGCATGACGCTCATCCTCATCGTCATCCTCGTCGCGCTGACGTTCGAGTTCATCAACGGTTTCCACGATACCGCGAACTCGATCGCTACGGTGGTCTCGACGAAAGTCCTGACACCCCGGCAGGCCATCATGCTGGCCGCCATCACCAACCTCATCGGCGCACTGGTGGGGCATGCGGTGGCGAAAACCATCTCATCCGGACTGGTGGACGCTGCCTTCGTCACGACGGCCACCATCATCTGCGCGCTCCTCGGCGGCATCGTCTGGAACCTGCTGACCTGGTGGCTGGGCCTGCCGTCCAGCTCCACCCACGCCCTCGTCGGCGGCCTGGTCGGCGCGACACTCGCCAACGCCCAGAACAACTGGGACTCCATCCTGTGGTCCACCGAGAAGATCAAGGACGGCAAGATCGTCCATGAGGGCATCCTCCACAAGGTGGTCATCCCCATGTTCACCTCTCCGATGATCGGCCTGGTGGGCGGGTTCCTGGTGATGACGCTGCTGTACGTCCTGCTGCGGAACTCGCGGCCGATGTGGGTGAACCGCTTCTTTGGCCGGGCACAGGTGTTCAGCGCCGGCTACATGGGCTTCGCGCACGGCCTGGCGGACGCGCAGAAAACCATGGGCATCATCACGCTCGCGCTGGTAACGGCGACGAGCGCCGGAACCTTCAACGATCTGCCGAAGTGGATGGACTTCCTGCGAATGGACAAGTCCGCCGTCGCGGAGGACCAGATCATGAAATTCGTGAAAGGCTCCGTGGACCAGGACGCCGCCGTCATTCTGGAAAAGGAGGCGGACAAGCTGAAACCAAGTGAGTTCAAGGAATCCTTCTACGTGCTGGCCGGAATGGTGCATGAGGCGGCCGGGGACAACACAACCGCAGCCGCCGTCCGGGCAAAAGCGCGGATCATCCACGAACAGGACATCGCCATCGAGAATGCGCGCATCCTGCCGAAGATCCCCCTCATCGGCACCTTCGCCGCAGCGGAACCGACTGAATGGGACGTCGTTCTTGCCGGTGCGGCGAAATCCGCCGAGGAGCGCGGCAAGCCGGGCCTTCCCGCCGCAGCAAGCAAGGTGAACGACCTCACCCCGGGCGTGCCGCCGTGGATCAAAATCATCTGCGCCATCGTCATGGCCGCCGGCACCGCCTCCGGTGGCTGGAGGATCATCAAGACCATGGGGCACAAGATGGTGAAGCTGCAACCCGTCCACGGCTTCGCCGCGGAGAGCACCGCGGCCACCCTCCTTGCGGTGACCGGACATCTCGGCATGACGGTCTCCACCACCCACGCCATCACCACCGCCATCATGGGCGTGGGCGCCACCAAGCGCTTCAGCGCCATCGACGGGAAGATCGTAAAGAAGATCCTCG
>Ga0233365_1001055_pt1 | contig 12183 bp, 12 predicted proteins | sample ElkDunMinimDraft_27_FD_191535 | JGI IMG/M metagenome (GOLD analysis project Ga0233365, IMG submission 191535) | Fecal eukaryotic communites from dung pellets of Tule Elk in California, USA - Elk Dung C36 | ecosystem: Host-associated > Mammals > Digestive system > Large intestine > Fecal | place... | reverse complement strand
AATCCTTTAATGCTAAAATAAAGGCACTTAGAAGCCAGTTCAGAGGTGTAAGAAGCATTCCATTCTTCATGTTTAGACTGGCTAGAATCTATGCGTAAACTCCCCCACAGAAATTCCGCTTGATCCGGTATTGCCGGCCATGTCAGCCTGGTAAATACGAATTGCGTTGAACTGGCCAACCAGCACTGAAGCCGTCTCTTCAGTCATCCCTTTTATTGCCCCCTGAAGCCCGGATTTCGATTGACTGCTGTCATCTTCCGAACTGAAAATGTTCATGCCGTTATCTTTCCCCATCTGCTTAATTCCGGTCATCACCTCGCTGGCTATATTATAAGCATCGGGCAGCTGGGAATTCAATTTCATTATATCGTCAAGGATTGTACCGTCCCCTCCTAATCTGTACGACTCCTGAACACCTTTGTTAAATTCGTCCAGAATAGGCCTCAAAATATCTACCAAAACAGTATTCTTAACGAAAGACTCAATTACACCTCCCAAAACATCGCTCATGGCCTTGGCTCCATCCTCCCCCGCCTTGAACGCATTTACCATGGCGTCGGTTAGATCGTTGCCAATCACACCAGTCATATTCATAACACTGTCTATAATCTGGTCGCTTGCGGCCTCCACCTGATCAGCCCACGCAATCGCAGTTTGCAGAAGAGCTTTGGTAGTTTCGCCCACCTGATTGGTACTTATGAGAGTTTGAGCAAGTTCCCTGTTAAGGTTCCCAGCTTCGTCAACCAAATTCGGATAAACCTTCAAAAGGTCGTCAGTGATGAATTTTTTACTTTTCCGCACCAGCAGCCCGGTCCTGTAACCCGTGATTGCGTTACCGTGATCCAGCATAGCGATTGCGTCGTTATACTGCTTCATAGCGTCGGAATACTGATCAACCCCCGCCTTAATCATACCTGAATAATCAGTAAGGAAAGGATTATCTGAATAGTTGCCCCCTATATTCCTGTTACTAAGAAGAGCGTCTTCAGTTCTGAAATTATAAGCATTTGTTTTGAAATCGTCTAAAGCGCTTTCTGATTTCTTAATTATATCGAATACTGCGGAAATCGCTTGGGTGATCAGGCCTATTATACTGGTTATGTTTTTAAGGCTGAATCCTTCCGATTTGTCAGTTCCTATTTCGCTCATAACTTTTGCGAAACCTCTGATCTGGTCTGAAGCAGCAGTAATAACTTGACCGACACCAGCCCAATCACCCCCCATGTTATTCATAACAGCGCCTATGTCAGAGGCGGCGTTTGCCACGGCGTTTAGATTTGCAATTTTCTGGTTTGCAAAGTCCTTTTCCAGCTGTTCTAAATCCTTATAATGCTTTTTGTACTCATCAGATTCCTTGTCAAGATTTTCAGTGAAGCGTTTGAAATTCTCCCGGGCATTCTCAATATCAATCTTCTTTAGTTCATCTTGTTGTTTTTCCAGAACTTTGACAAAGGCCTTGTACTCCTTTGATTTTTGGGCTGCTTCGTCTTTGTCCTCCTCTAACTCCTTCTTTTCCGCATCGTCAATCCGCTTCAGAGCTTTCAGGTATCCCGCTGCTTTTTTATCCGCTGTGCGTGCATCCAGATCAGCCCTCAGATCAGCGTACTTCTTTTCAATCGAAAGCCTCCGCTCCTCTGATCCGGCAACGCTACGAAGGAAATCACCCAGTAAATACCGCCTCTCCTTCTCAGCTTCGTTTAAACGTTGCTGAACAAGTGAACGTTTTTCATATCCGGATGAAGAATTATCAGCGGGATTCAGACCTGCCTGGATCTCTTTCAGCCTTATAATTTCCTCTGTGAGTGATCCGGCTGACTCCCTGGCATCATCCAACGTTTTCTGAAACTTTTCCATCGGGGAAATAGCCCCGGTGAAATCATTGAAAAGTGATTTCAGTGAATCCAGTTGTTTCAAATCTTCATCCGAATACCCGGAACTTAGACCCTTATTGGTAAGCTTTTCAATTTCTGCATTCAGATAATCCGCATAAGACGCACCATTTGCCAGCAAGCCGCTAAACTGAGCCTTTGCCGCATCTTTACCGGCATACTGAACCCAACGTTCAAATAACTCGTATTGCTTCTGTTTCTCCGCTATTTCCTCCTCGAATGATTTTACTGCAATGGATTTGCGGATTTCAGCAATGCGTTTTTCTGCCTGAATGATTATTTCCTGTTGCTTCTTAATACCAGCCTGATCAGTGCCGGGCAGTCGTTCCATTATGTCACGGGCTTTCTGTGCTGCCTGTTCCAGACCTTTCAGGCTGGTAGGGAGGAATACTTCATCAGCTTTTTTAGACCGCTTAACCGTACTGCTGTAGGCTTGTAGCTTTTTATCAGCGTTTTCTATTTCAGCAGACAATTTTTTCCATTCAGCACTACCCTTTTGTCCAATCCCTAGCGAATCACGGGATTCCTCCGCATCCTTTTTGATTTTCTCCCAGTAGGCTTTGTTACCTCCATCAACTAAAGGTTTGCCGCCAAGTTGAGAATTTAAGGAGTTGACATTGCCGAGCAGATCACCAATTTCTTTATTTATACCTAATAGCGACATCTCAGCGAATATCTTTTTAATTGCATCCGCTCCTTGTGCTATTTTTTCAAGTTCGTCACGTTCCTTTTTCTTCGCTTCAACCTGATCATTGTAGTACTTCAGTTTCTCCTCATTGGTGGCATTGGCCAGCCATCCCAAACGCTCCTCCTCTTTTATCTGTTGGCCAAGCTTTTCAGATTCAATTCGAGCGGCTTCAAGTTCCTTTCTGGTCTTTTCAATGGCAACCGTAAGCCCACCGGTTCCGCTGTTTGAATCATTTAGATTTTTAAGGCGTTGTTCCAGTTCAGAAACCTTTTTAACAGCAGCGTCAAAATTTGATTTCAGCCCAGCCTTTCCCATTTCATCCAGTGCCGCATTAAACATTTTCTGAGCATCTGCAGCACTCAACGCCTTGAACTCATACATCTGCATTTGTGCCAGAATCTCAGGGTAGAGCTTTTTTAATTCGCTGAATGCCTTCGTTTGTGCGTACCGTGTTTGGGTTTCATCCCGGATCACTGAGGCAAGTTTTGAAGTCTTTGCGCTTAGTTCTTCTTTACGGGCCTCCGCCTCTTTGGTAGATTCATTCAGGGCCTCCTGGGCTTTTTCCTGAGCTGTGGTTGAATCACTCAAATACCAGATGGCAGAAGCAAGAGCAACGGCTGCAGTAGCACCGGCAACAAACGGGTTGACGGCCATCACTGTGTTAAGTGCTGCCTGGGCTTTGGTTTGTACACCCAGTGCAGTTGCATGTGCGTAGGCTGCCACGGTGGAAACGCCTGTGGCCTTTGCCAGTTGTGCATGGAAGAAAATTAGCCGTGCAGTACCTGACAGCTTTTCAGTTGCAGCAGTAAGCATCAAAGCAGCCCGGTATGTTCCGTAAGTAGCCACAACTACTTTCAGGACGTCAATGATTTTTTCATAATTTTCTACAACAACCGTGGCTCCTTTAATAACCTCCTCGATCGTCCCCTGATTGGCTGTACCTATCTCATTAAAAGCTACGTCAATGCCGTCTTTCAGCCTTTCAATCAAACCCGGAATTGACTTAGATTGCGCATCCATTAGGTTGTTAAACATGCCACCCACTCCAGTCATATTCCTGAATGCCTGTTCAACTTCCTTGAAGCCTACCTTGCCAGCCTCCACAAATGAAATTACCTGGTCTTCATTTATCTTTAAAACTTTTGCCAGTTCCGCATAAATCGGAATCCCTCGGCCTGCAAACTGCCTGATATCGACTGCGTAGGCTCTGCCCTGCGTGCGTAAGGTCCCATACAAGTAAATCAAATCACCGATTGGCTGGGTAACACCAGAAGCCACGTCCCCCAGCATTCTGATTTCACCCATGACTGTCTCAGCTGCGGATCCGTATGCAATCAGCTGCTTAGTTCCAGATGCCAGGTCTTTCATTCCGAACGGAGTAGTAGCGGCTGTCTGGATGATTTCACCCATCAGCTTATCAGCTTTGGATTTACTGCCCAACATAGTATTCAGAGCAATCTCCAACTGCTGGAACTCTCCACGAACTTTTACGATTTGCCCCGGTAATTGAGCTAAGCCCATACCGGCAATAGCCCCTGCCACCACTGTGGAAAGGTTTCTGAAACCAAGCCCCATCCGATCTGTCTCAGATAATGTCTTATTAGAAAGACTTTCTATCCGACGGTTCATCGAGGCAATTGTTTTATTAAAATCTGTATCGGCTATATAAGCGTCAAAGCCTAAGGCTCCATCAAAATTTTTCATAAGTGTGTGTTTTAGCCTCGTTTAATGGCATTTATTCTATCTCTCAGGGCCTGTTCTTCTTCCTCTTTTTTCGATTCTGCACCGTATTTCGGGCCGTCTGCCAACATCCGCTGAACGATAGCCCATGGTATCCCCCAAAGCAGGTAATCCCACGTCCAGTGAAAATGGGAAAGGATTGCACCGCGCGAGCCGTATGGGCTCTTTAGTCCTCTATCGCCTGCGGTGCTGTCGTCCGATTGATCGACATCAATGCGATAGAGCTGGTAAAATCCCGCAAATTAGAAGCCCGCATGACAATATTTGCGAGTTTGAAAAGATCTGCCGGAGTGATAGACCAGAGGAATAGTCTGGCATACCAACTTGTCAGGAATTTAATTTTCCATTTAGAATTCAAAACAGCGATAGCCACAATCCGGGCAGCAGTCTTAACATTGGGGTGGATGGATCGTTTTTGTTCTTCGTATATATCTTTAAATTCCTGTGAATCCAGAACCGGTATGTTAATATCCAGTTTCAGATATTCAGCTGACAAGTAGTCAAGGGTTCCGAGAAAAGGTTGTTTTATTAAGTATTTTTTGCCTCCAGCTTCAAAAACCATCCCTTTGTTAAGTAGGATTTCAGTTTCTTTTATTTCAGCAGCGAAAGCGTCAAAATTTTCATTTTCCATAAGTGTGTGTGTGTGTGTGTGTAAAAAAGGTGTTAAAACAAAACAGCCCCGGACCATCCGGCTCGGAGCTGTTTCATAATCTAAATCTAAACAATGGGTGTCATTAGCCTGCTGGAACGTGAGCCACGTCAGGACCGAAGATTATCGGGGCTGTATCAGCTTTTGTTGGCTGTAATACTGAAACCACAATATCAATCGCAAATTTCCCAGCTTTCGCAAAATCAGCATTGATTTTACCATACATACCGCCGCGCGGGATGGTAATAACCAAACCTTTTCGCGGTGTGATCTTAACGGTTTTGTCAGTTATTGACTTCGAAGAAGGAAAATCGTACGTTGCTCCGGTTCCGGTGCCTGTTGCCGTGCCTCCGAAAATGCTTGCCAACGTAGCGGCATTCGGATCGACAACCGTGAACAGTAGTTCAGTCTTACCAGCTGTCACTTCTGTATCCAAAGGCGTGTCAATCTCATGGGCGTAAAGGTCGTCAATAGTAGGATCTTCTTCGATCAACGTGACGGGAGAATCCCGGTCTGAGTATCCTAATACAGCGAGGGTTGTACCTGCACCCCCATCAACTGCGACCGCCCCGATTTCTATTTTGTCCAGTCCCCTGGTTATTTTTTGAACTGCCATACTTATAGTGTGTTAATGGTGATTATACATTCTTATTTGAAGCCTTATATTCATAATATGCTGCTTGATTTCAGGCTCATCAATCAGCTGAGTATTTTCGATCCACAGTGCGTAATCGTCTCCGTCCTCTTCATCCAGTAATGGTTTGATCAGGTTGGTAAGCGTGATAAGCCTTGCTGAATTCGCCAGACTTTGTTCTTTTCCCGCGATAGTTGTTTTGATATCCGGCACATAGATATTCACGTTACTGGCTCCGAATTGCCGCGTTCCGTCTCCGAGTGTGATGGTGTTAATTACGATATCTTCCAGAACTGAATCAGTTGGCCGTTTTCCCTTATAAATACCTCCCGATATCACACTTTTAATAGCGGATATATTCAGGAGTTTAAAAATAGCAGTATCTACGTCCAGAGCTGTTTTCATTTCATCTGTTGGATTTGGCGTTTCAGTTGTGTTTTGATTTTAGGTAGTTTTTTCTGAGCGAAGTGTTCGGCTGAAGTGATTACATCATATCCTTTTACTTCCACGGCTGAAGCGTAATTCATGCCGGCAACGACAATCAACCCGAATCCGTCAGTATTGGTAATCGCTTTCAATGCGATCTGCTCGGCAGTTCTAACACCTGTCCCGCCTTCATCTTTCGAGGCAGCTTTGAAGTTTCGTTTCAAAACTCTTCCGTCTTTTACAATCACGTACCCGATCGAACTTCTAAGATTCCCGGTCTGGTTTTTGTAAGTGTTAAGATTCCGTGCAAGGTTCACACATTCTTCACCTAAAAAGGACAATTGCATTATTATTGCAGCTTCAATCCGTTTTAATGCAGCTTCAAGCCTAATCCTTATCGCTTCCTGATTGAATCTAGGTTTCAGACCCATAACCGTGTGTGTAGCTGATCTTTCTGTGAACGCTTTACAGTGCCTTTTACTCTTACGTCTGTACCGTCCCTAACTTCTACCGATGTACCTACCTGTAAAGGCGCAGTGCCTTTAGGAGTCTGAATCAGTGAATCAAACACGTGTGCAGATCCGTCTATCAAATTTATTTGCCGTCCCCCCGAATTAGCTTCATCCCGACATTGGCACACAGCTACGAACGAGGATGTAGACGAGAGCGGGTTGCCATCTCCGTCGAACCCTCCACCTGTCAGCTGAAGTGCGAAAAGTGTGTATGGATATTGCCTTACCATAGGTGTGACTTTGATCTGATTTTAGGCTGCTGCGGACTTAATAAGTCGGGTTTGCCGAGTTGTGAACACAGTAAAGAATAATAGGCTTTTACTGCCCCCCTGTCCCACTTGACGGAGTACCCTCCTTCTGTTATATCAGGTGAAAGCAGTAATCCGGGAATGATCTCAACAATCGCCAATCTGGTAGGTCTGGATGCGTCAGCGGTGTACTGGTTCACAGGATTGAGGCCCTGATCGATCAGTGCAGCGTCTACCTCTGCATCAGATAGGTCGATGTTGTATCGTGTTAGCGTTGCTTTAAGATATTCCCGGATTGTTGCCATTATGCTTTATTGGTGTGGTTAACTAAATACAGCTTCGAGCAGGAAGATACTGTCAACCGCTTCGAGCGAAGGGAACGCGTTTAACTCCACCTTTGTCCACTCCCCGAAAGGTTCATTTTCAGACCATTTCGAGATCAACGCACGGTTGTAAGACGCATACGTCACCTTGTCTACGGGACGCATTTGCTCAATAGCGATTGCGTTCTTAATCGTTCCCAGCTGGCCTGCCGGAATGAAGGATGCCGTATCAGCATTGAAAGGGCGGAGCGTATTAATCACACCGTCTTTTTCAATACCGATCACCTCATCCACGATCTCAATCACAGGCAAACGGTTTGCCGTCAGGAAAGTGTTGATGTTGTCAAGTGTCGAAACTGCGATAGGGTTAAAGCTTCCACCCGGTTTAGGTCCATAATAGTAGGCCGTCAGCGTGTCAGTAACTTCCTTGGTCGCCTTAAACTTCATGAACAGGTCATCAGACATCAGAATTTTGGCAAAACTCACACCTTTATTTTTTCCTGCTTTTACAACAGTTTCAATGTCAGTGATTGGTTTTGCCGTTGCCGGAATACCCCAGCTTACCGAGCCTTGCTTTTTGTTAGAATCAGGCATTAGCAAATCCACCGGGTTAGCCAGTACCAGACCGTCCGGGTTGTTGTTAATGTCAAGGCTTATTTTTCCGGTTGAAATGGCTTCCAGAGCCATGATGTCTAAACGCTTTTGAGCTGAATCACCTGCTTTTTTTACGTCTCCGTAAAGAAAATCAAGTAATTGCGCTCTTTTTGTAGCATCATCTACGTTCAGCGCCTGCATGGTAAGGAAATCACGATAGTCTGATTCCGCCATCTTAAACATCTCTTTGATGGCTGGGATTTCACCTGTCAATTTTTCTAGAGCCTGGCGGGATCTCAGCGGGGTTTCAGAGTCACGATTGACCACTGAGGCAGCGGCTTCAATACGGCTTCTGCCAATAGCAGAAGTGAAAGTAAGCGACTGTTGAGCAGGCGCCCATCCAAAATATTTTTGGTAAAAAGTTGGTGCGAAGCGGTCAGCGCTTTTGTCTATAACCACCTGTAGCCTTTCGGAATACGCGCCGAAAATTGATTTAATTTTTGTCATGATAGTGCGTGTTTTTCAGGTGATTAATAAGACTGACTGAATATGATCAGCGGCAGTTTCGCTTTCAGAGTCTCCGGTATTCCGGGGATTCTACGGGCGTAAACAGTACCACGTGGCACGACAGCGACGTCAGCGTGAGCCGTTACTTCCGTATCTTCGTAAAGCAAACCGGATGGTGTGGCAGCTGCTGCAGATGCACCGGCTGCACTGGATTGGAAAAATACCTTTCCAGGGGTGTGCGAACCCGCAAGCGTGGTTCCTACCGTCAGTTTATCGAAAGCTGGATCTGTTGTATCAATCGCTGTGATTGCATAAGCAGTACCGCCAACAGTATGTGCAAGGTTGTCCCCTATAACAAAACTGTGGCCTTTCAAAACCTGATAGTCAACAGCCGTAGCATTAGCGTTTGCTTGCAAAATTGCCGTTTTGATCACTTTTGCAACTCTGGTGGATTCGTCCACAGAGATAAGCGTACCCCCTGGAAGAACAGAACCGATTGTTAAACCAGTAACGTCCAGACGGAAACCACCTCTTATTGTTTCTAGCACTTTCTGCCAGATAGTTTTACCGGCATTAAGCACGGTTTTGGTGACATTCATTCCCATTAGTGTGTGAGTTAACGCGTGAATTATTTTTTGTCAGATCCGGTACCCGCCCATGCCTCTATTTCCGCATCAATTGACTTGGCTGTAGAAGATGATCCCGGTACCGCAGGCACACCAAATCCCCCTAATCCCCTATCCGCTTCAGATTGTGCAAATTCCTTTGCATCCTCCTCTACTTCTGCTAGATACGCTTCAAAATCCTCGTCCTTTTCGAAATTCATCCGGTTGAATGCTTTTAGCACAGAACCTTTAAATTTCTCGTCTGAGTCTTTTAATTTGTTTTCCAGCTGGGTTTTACGGGTTTCTCCGACTTTCCCGGCTTTCAGGCTTGCAACCTCCTGCATAAGCGGAGCCATAGCAGCTTTTACAATTTCGGCTAAATCGGTTGGCGTTTTTGGTTTGACTTCGCCTGAGTCTTCTTCATCCTGATTTTCAGCTGCTTTTTTAGCTTCAAGAGTCCTGATTTTATCGTCCTCTTTAGCAATGTCGGCGAACGGATAAATATCATTCGCGTCTTCAAGCACCTGATCAATTTCGGAGTCCTCAGATTCGTCAGTAAGTTTCTTTGATAGTCTGTCCGCGATAGCGTCCATCCTCTTTGTAGATAAGTTCACGCCTGAGTACTTAGACCGCAGTCGCGCCTTAATTTTTAGTTTTAATGGCATGTTGTAGTGTGTGTTTGATCAAATCGTTAAACAAATATAAACCTAACACTGTTAATTTTCCAAACAATGTTATATATTTGTTTTAGAATTATTACGACACACACTAAAATAGATTCGAAATGGGCATATTCATCGGCGTAGGCGACTACGGCATTGGTGACCTTGTACAGAAATCGGAGGATTTATACAACCTCCTGCTGGATCTATGTCAGGATCAGCTGGATTGGGCTAATATCCTAAACAAGCCGTCTACAATTGCTGCATTCGGCATTACAGATGCTTATACACAGACGCAAGTAAATAACCTTCTTCTTAACTACGCTACCAAAAATCATTCGCATAAATTCGAGGATCTTACCGACAAACCAACAACCGTAGAAGATTTCGGCATTACAAACGCTTACACAAAAGAAGAAACAGACGATCTTCTGGAAGGGAAAGCAGATACTATACACACGCACAGTATAGAGGATATTGAAGGTCTGGAGGATATACTGGACATGATCGGTTGGGAAATGCACGAAGAACTACCGAGCCCGACAAAGCCAAAAGCCTTGTATTTTATTAAGGGCGCTAGCGATACCCGCTTTCAGATGTATATCACCGACCCAGCTGGTGTTCCGGTTGAGTTCAACGCTGTTACTTATTCTTTCCTTGCCACTGCCTTGGTAGGTAAGCAAAACAAGTTTACGAGCCCGCCAACACATTATGTAAAAGGGGACGGATCTACTGCACTGTTCAACAAAGCGGCAATCGGACTGGATAAAGTAGAAAATTACAGTCCAGCTGAAATGCCAATTCCAGACGCCCAAGCTGCTGTTAATGCTGAGAAAGCAAATGACAACGAAGTTCTGAAGAAGACCGGCAACCAGGTTAAAACTTCGGGGATATTAACGTTTCTGATCAGCCCGGAAGTCCCTACTGCAACCCAGCCGCAACAGGCCATTAATCTCGGACAAACTCAGGATCTTATACAGGATCTGGCAGGTGAAATATTCCCTCAAGACGAGATTCCTTTCGAAGACCCAGCTGAAGAATGGATATGGATGCACAATATGAATAAAAAGCCTTCGGTGGATGTGATCGTGGACGGGCAGGTAGTATCTGCAAGGCGTGAACATCTGGATAATGACACATTGAAGATTACTTTTTCCCGGCCACAAACAGGGTCGATATTAGTACGCTAAACACACTATAAAAATGTCAAAATTCTTAATACATCCCGATTTCGACGGGAATCAGCTTTTACGCATAAAGCTTGAAGATGTCGCAACAGACCCATCAGGTGCAGGAGAGCACTGGAAAGGTCGAGTTATATACAATTCAACGTCTGACGTAATTAAAGTATCAGATGGCACCGCATGGCAAGCTCTCGGCACGGGTACAATATCCTCTATTCTTAATGATGCTAACGGAGGATTAACGGTCAATGTATCGGGTAGCAACGTGACACTTTCGGTAAACGTGGATAATTCCACCCTCGAGAAGGAAAGTAACTCTTTGCGAGTAAAAGACTTAGGAATTACGTCTGCTAAACTTGCAGCGAATGCAGTTTCTACAGTAAAAGTAGCGGATGGAGCAATAACCTTCTCTAAGGCCCAAAATATTCCATCCATGACTGTTTGGGGTCGTACAGCTGCCGGTTCGGGTGTAGCTTCGGCTATTTCTATTATAAGTGCAGTAGACCTATCCGGTGCAAGTCATACAAATATTCCTACCGCATTAGCTGTTAAGAATTATATAGATAACACTGTTTCGTCGATAGGTAGGCTTAGAGGTACTTTTAACGCCAATACAGAGACAAATTTTCCGGGAGGTCCCGGTGTAAACATGGGGGATTCCTGGTACATAAACGCTCCGGGAACAGTGCAAGGAGAGGTCTTCAATAATGGAGATTTGCTTATTGCCACAAAAAGTAATCCTTCTACAACTGCTACAGCTGATTGGGTTAAACTTGAAAGCAACAGAGATCAAGCCAGTACAACAATTCTTGGCTTTGTAATGCTTGCTACCAACGCAGAAGCGCAAGCCGGAAGCAATAACACGAAAGCCTTAACACCTGCTGCACTTGCATCCGTGACCGCTACAGAAGCCCGTCGGGGTCTTATCGAGATTGCAACGCTTGCTGAAGGATTAGCTGGAACGGATGCAGAACGGGCAATGACTTCAGCCGTCACAAAGGCGGTGATTGAAGCTGCGTGGACTGCTAAGAAGTTCATGGCGACGATCGGAAACGGAACACTGACCAGCATACCTGTAACTCACAACCTGGGTACGTTGGACGTGAATATTACCATGTACGAGGTCGCAACGGGTAAGACAGTGTTCGCTGGCGAAGCCCGTACAAGTACAACAGTTTCAACTTTCACATTCTCCAAAGCCCCGGCAACGGGTGCGATTCGTGTAGTAATAGCAGCATGATAGATTACAGAGATCACATAAATGTAGACGCAGGAATTAGCCTGACCGGACAGATTAAAAGTTCGTTAACCGGTCTGGCTCCGTTCCTGGTTGCTTCCAGTTTGTTGGTTTCTAACCTGAATGCCGATTTGCTGGACGGGTATCATGCGAGCGAGTTTATCGCTAAAAGCATGATCGGCACAAAAAGCAATAATATCGGGGCTGTTGATGCAAACATCATTGATACTACCTCTTTCGCGTTATCGGGCAGTTGGTCAAACGCACCTGCTACAGCAGGTTTTA